>Ga0181522_10002061_pt1 | contig 11695 bp, 9 predicted proteins | sample PEATcosm2014_Bin_27_FD_121103 | JGI IMG/M metagenome (GOLD analysis project Ga0181522, IMG submission 121103) | Peatland microbial communities from MTU Mesocosm Facility, Houghton, MI, USA - PEATcosm2014_Bin05_10_metaG | ecosystem: Environmental > Terrestrial > Soil > Wetlands > Peat | place...
ACATGCGAAAGCTGTAAGCGATGGGATCGGTGGGGGCAGGCGGATTCCACATATTTGCAAAGTCGAGCTGCTGGCGGCCGAAGATTCCGAGCACGTCCATCTCAGCCAGCGCGTCGACGATCGTTTTCTTTCCACTATCGATGCTGTACTCGGAGAGCGCAACTTTCGTACCCGGATAGTACCGGCTCACCCAGTTCTGAAAGCGAGGAATCAGCATCATGGGCCCGTCAAAATACCACTGCTCCACCCAGCTGCCCGAATTGTAGGTTGGATCCCAGAAGGTGCGGGTGACTTCCAGTTGCGAAGCCTGATCGGTGAACGCGGGATAATAGTGCTCGTCGAAGTAATCAAGGATCCGCCGATGGTGTTGCTTTTCGTATTCCGCCATCTGCTGCAAATAGTATTGGCCGGCTAAGAGGCCGTCTTGCTGGCTGGGCGTTCCAATCCAACCACCGTCGGTAAAATCAGAAGGCCCGAACACCTTTGCGGACGGGTCCACTTCCTTGATGGCGGCGGCATATTGTTGTCCCAGTTGCACGATCACCGGATACAGGGGTTGGATGGGCTCGACGTCGCGATGAGTGTTGGACCAGCCTCCAGGTTCGTTATCGAGCTGATAGAAAGGCACTCCTCCCTTCGCGGCGGTGCCATGGGCGCTGACCAGGTGCTCGATCCATCCCTGTTGCAAGCTGGTCGAGTTATCGACGTGGTTGGCAAATATGTTTGTATCCAGCAATTGGATCCCATCTGTGCTGATGCTGTTGCCGCAGGTATTTCCGCCCGGAAATACATAGGGATTTGTACTTTGCTGATTGCCGTAGATAGAAACGGGAAAACTGCAGGTCCAGGAGGAGGATTTGTTGACATAGGGGATGATTGGAACGGTGATCAGAGCACGCGTACCGTGGCGGCCGTAAGTATTGATGAGCTGATCGACGGATGCTCCTGGAACCGGCGTGGCCTGACCGTTTCCGCCCATGAAGTACCAGTCAAAGCCGGCGTTGCTTGAATCCACCTGCCAGTTGTAGCGCGTCGTCGCGTCTCCGCCCCAGCGAAAATTAGGCAGCTGAATCTCACGGGCGAAAGTCGAATCCAGGCCATTCGCAATGCCATAAATTTCAGTTCTGATGGGATGCCGGTCGGCGGAGGCATCCACTGCGAGGAGAGGGGCAGATTGTGCGTGGACATAAAATGCCGAGACCAGTGGTATAGCCAAGAGGCGGAAGGCTTGGATCGTCCATCGCATCGCGAACTCCTAAGGTAGGGAACGGCAAACGCGAATCCACCTTATCTCTTTGCCGACAGGCTATAAACAGCACGCAGGTACCGGGTATCGCCTGTCCATCCCGACGTGCGAGGAAAGCCAATCGGCCGGATAAAGTGGCGTAAAAGGCCGATGTGGTTTTTGATTTCGACGAACGCCAGAACGAACGCGTGGCGTCACGCCACCGTTGGCGTCTGCCACGAAATGTGCTCGCCTGTATTTCGATAGCTAAATGGCTGCTGCTTGTGGCGGGCGGCGAGCGATTCTTCCCATGGATGTGCAGGTGTTCGGCGATGTCGCCGTGGCCCATGGCAGTGTCACCGAAAAAAGGACCCGGGATGGAAAAGAGATTGGCGGTGAGTTTGTTAATCTGAATCTCCTCAAGAAGCGCGCCGGCAAATGGGCAGTCGTGCGCAGCGCGGGCGCCGAGGGTGGAGTGACGGTTTGGTTGATGGATCAGTTTTTTGTTGTGGACAAGCCTCGGCATCAAGGGCGCGCGGAGGCAAAGGGAAAGCACGAGAATGCGCGTCCGCGACTGACGACAATCCGCAAACGACAGTCCGCAAACAATGACCAGGGCGCAGAAGCTACAGCAAACCAGCGTCGGCAGGATACTTCGCTTGCAAAGAACTCACCAAAGTCTCAAATTCCGGAAGACCTCGAAGGCCTTGGAGACAAGCGTCTTTGAGAAAGAACGGCCAGCAGGCAAATCCGCTGCTGACGCTTCGTTCCAGCCACTCAAACGCCATAGCCCGCCGCCCCAACAAAGAGAATATGCCGGCGATTTGATAATAGGTATGGTGAGCATGTCCGAAGGTTTTTGCGGTGCTGCAGGCGCGAGCCACGCACTCAAGCGCCTCGTCCGAGTTTCCCGTCAGCGCCCAATAGAGGCCCATTAGACTGATCATCAGCGGCTCTTCGGGCAAGAGATGGATCGCCTCGTCGAGCAGCGCTTTCGCTTCCTGCCAGTCGCGGGTCATCATTGCTGCTTGCGAAGCAAAGTAGATGGCGTACTTGTTGATTGGGTTTTCGGCCCGCCACGCTTGGATCTCTTCTTGTGCCAAGACGATCTCGCCACTCCAGATGTAAACCTGGACAATGCTGTGGCTGACAGCCTTCTTCGGTTGGAACGGACGCCCCCTTTCATACATTTCACGAGCGCGATCGAACAGCCCAATGTGCGCCAGGATTGTGCCCAACCGGTTATAAGCATGCGGCAGGTTCTTCTGCAGGCTGATCGCCTTGCGCAGTTCCGCGATTGCATCGAGGTGCTGGAAGTTTTTTGAGGGACTCCAAAGGAGAAACGCCTTGGCAACGTGTGCTTCGGGCAGGTCCCGATTCAGTTCAAGAGCGCGACTGCAATGAAATTCGGCTTTGTCCAGCCATTTCATCGCGGGTTCGAACTCGAAGTAGCGATTCGCACAGGTAAGCGAAAGTGTCGCATGGGCAAGAGAGAAACCTGGATCCCGGGTTACTGCGTTGGTCAGCCGATGTACGGCTTCGTCCACCAAAGCTGGATCGCCCGAGGAACTAAGGCGGTAGCCGCGCATGAAGTCCGCGTACGCCAACTGGTCCCTGCTATATCGCTGGGGTTGCTCAGTCTGCGGGCGCAAAGGCCGGTTCAATGCGCTCGCGATTTGATTGGCAATGTCGTCCTCAAGTTCGGACAGGCGGGTCAGATCGAGGTCGCGCTTCCAGGTGAAGCCTGCGCCCTCGAAATGTGTATCGAACATCTGCAGGGCGAGACGCCATTGTCCCTTTGATTCTCGAATGGCGCCGTGGACTACAAAGCGTATACCAAGGCGTGATCCCACGTCCGAAGCGCTCATTTCCGGGGGTAGGTTGAGCATGGACGAGATTGGCAGGACATCTACATCCTTGAGATTACCGAGCCGCGAGATAAGTGCGTCCGCAAAGCCAAGGCACACACCCCGGTCGTCTGAAATATTTCCCAGCAAACAAAGCGGCAACACGGCAAGCGTTGGGCGACCCTCTCCTCGAGGAACACGCCTTTCGTCGAGGCCGGAATGGGCGAGACCGGAGTCAATCACCCGCAAAGGACCGACGAAGCGGTATCCCTTGCCAACCACCGTCTGCAAGAATCGCGGGTTGTCAGAACTATCCCGTAACGCCGTTCTGACCTTGCGGATCACATTGTTGATGTTGGCCTCAGCATCGACAAAAAGATCAGAACGCCAAAGCTTGGTCACGATATCCTGGCGCGACACGAGTTGCCCCCGCCGCAATGCGAGAAAGATCAAGAGCTCCATGGGCTTCTTTTCGAGCTTCACCGGACGTCCGCGGCGGCGAAGCTCGTAGCGCCCGAGGTCCAGCTCAAATTCACCGACTTCCGTTCTTGGGCTCGGCATCAAGGTCTTCGGTACGAATTACGCTTAGATTGAGAAGTTTACGACGATAGACGAAAGATATGGAACCGTTATCTGCCCTCGATTGCAGCGACGACGCTTTTGGAGGAATATACAGGCGACGAGATTAGCCACGGAGGCGCAGTCTATGAGACAGAACGCGTACCTAATGACCACTCTGGTCACCCTGCTGTGTGCGGCAACGTTGGTTTTCACGGGTTGGGCCCAATCCGGTTCCGCCAAACACGCATTCACACCCGATGCGGTTCCGTACGCTCCGGCCCCGGCGTTCATGCCCGCGGGTGCGCAACTTGCAGTCCTTGAGGGCAATCCAGGCGCTACCACGGGTGACTACACGGTGCGGTTGAAGATGCCTGACGGATATCGGATCGCGCCCCATTGGCACCCCAACCGCGAAAACGTCACTGTCATCAGCGGCACCTTCAAAGTCGGCATGGGAGATCGGTTTGACGGAACCCGAATGGGAGATTTTCCGGCTGGGAGTTTCGCTTACCTCGATCCCGATATGCATCACTACGCAATGGCAAGTGGAGAAGTGGTAGTGCAAGTCCATGGAATGGCCCCGTTACAGTTCAACTATGTCCATCCGGAGGACGACCCGAGCCGCAAGAAGTAATCCCTCCATCATCCCAAACGTTTACGAGGGAGGGACCAGGGAAAATGCCCCTCACCCAATAAAGGCCGTGAATAGATCGAAGTTCGCATGAACCGGCCGTCCCTCCCAACCGGGCATGTGTCAGGAATCAATCTCACACGGTGCCAATGAAGGTGTAAGGGACGATCCTCCGCGACTCCGCGACCTTCATTCTTGACGTCTGACTCGCTAAAATACATTGCGGCGTTTAATCCAATCACTTCTTGGGAATAATGGCGTTCGCAATTAAAACCGAGGTTCGCGATCTGCGGGCGAAGGCGTTCGTGTTTACGGCGCAGAAGACGATGTATGGCGGCAAGCATATCGCCAAAGGCGACAAGGTGTTCGTCTTGGCAAGCGGGAATGAGGGCGGGCGAGGCCTCATCGCGCGTGGCGCGGTCACCTCCGCCGAGGCAATCCGGAAGAAACGCGGAGTCGCCCGTCAAACGCCCCGCGTCAGCATCGCCGTCAAACGCACCGCTCTGGCGAAGAGGGCACTGGGGCGGAGCGAACTCAAACAATTTACCGACTGGAATGATGGCAAGCCGGAAACCGAGCTCAATTTCAAATTCTATCGCCAGGCAACGAACAAAATCGTCGGCATCTCGGACGAAACGGCGGCGTTTCTCGATGGCTTCTTCTAGATAACCACGTTGTCTGCGTACCGGGCCCTGGCGGGGGTTGTGGGATCCGAACGCAAATAGAAACACTCAGAGAGCAGCGACGGCCACAAGGTGCGTGATAAGCGGTGATCGTTCTTGCTAACTGACTGCGAATTGATTGCACTTCCAGTCCCGCCAAAATTCGATGAACAAGCGTGGAGGTGCGATATTGACCATCTCAAGTTTTGCCGCACCTATAAGATAGGCCTTCCAGGGGTGGGCGCACTCCTCGCGGAGCGGTCATACGCCGAAAGGACCATTGCCACGTCACATTCAGAACACCGGGAATTTCGCCCGGGAGTAGGCCACCGTATCAGGCGGAACGCCTTTCGCCTTCGATGCCGAGGCTACCCATCAACAAACTGTGCCCGACAGTTGGCAAGCACAGCACAGACGGATTGGAGAAGATCTCCTTCGGCTGTCGAGTGCAAGCCTTCGGCCGCGCGGGCGGAAGCCAACGCGTTCCGCGCGTCGCCCGACCGCAGCGCTCGCCGGGCCGCTTGGCGCAAGGCACACGCTTGTGCCACCAGAAGCATCGGCGCAGTAAGATCAGCACCGCAGCGTGAACATTCCGCCGCACCGCGAAAACGGGCTTTGCAGACGGGACAGCAGAGTCCCCTTTCGCCAGTCATGCGCTACGGCCCTCCGCGAAGAACAGCAACTCCCGTAATTCGTGTGCCGCCTGCTTGAGTGCGATGGCATCGTTGGCGTCGATGGCCGATTCGATCTGCGCGTGCAAGTCGATCGCTTCTTCGCGGTCCTCTTCATGCAGCCGCCCGAGCGATCGCCGGGACCGTTCGATCAGTTGTTTTCCCTCGTCGGCAACCACACTCCAATCGTCGTTCTCCGCGGACCTTTCAAGGGGAGCGGGGAGGGTTTCTACCGAATTATCGTTGAAGATCTCTTCCGAAGCCTCGCCAACTTCTCCTTCCGCGTCGTCTTCCTCTTCCACGCTCTTTCCGGTCAAGTAGAGGACCTCCAGGCGTTTCCGGGCGGCGGCAATTTCGGCTTCGCTCTTGGTCTCCAGGGCACGAGCAATGGTGATGTGTTTGGACAGGCCGGAGCGCTTTTCGATGGCAGTGACGTGCAGAATTCCATCCAGGTCCAAACTCATGCGGCAGAGCACTTCGTTCTCTTCTCGTACCGGAGCGAGGCCCTTCACCTCGAAGTCGCCGACCAGAATATCGCGCAGGGCATCCTCGTCCTCCCCCTCATAGACGCAAATGTGCACTTCTTCCTGGTACGCATGGCTGGTGTAAAAGCGCTCGCTCCGGGTGATCGGCAAAGGACTGTTGCGCCGGAGAATGGGCTTGTAGCAATGGGGATAAGCAATACCGCCGCGTTCTCCGAGGTAGGAAACTCCGAAGGAATACGGCGAAACGTCGACCAGCACTCGGTCCACTTCGTGCCCCCCCAGTCGCGAGGCCAGCACGCCGGCGCCCAGAGCGACGCACAAGTCGGGATGAATCTCTTCCCGTGGAGTCAAGCCGGTGCTCGCAGTCAGCATCTGGCCGATCAGCGGCGTGCGAGTCGATCCGCCGACCAAGAGAATGGCGTCCAAGTCCGAGGGACTCTTGCCAGCATCCGCGAGCGCTTTGGATACGCTTTCCAACGTCTGTTCGAGCAGCGGGCGGATCATGCTTTCGTAGCGTTCCCGGGTGATCTCCAGTTCGAGGTGCAGCGGTTTGCCGTCGACCGTGACCAACGCTTCTTCGCGCACCGTGGTTTCGGGCTCGAAGCTCAGCCGGCGCTTCGCTTCTTCGGCCGCCCACCAGATGCGCGCTCTGGCCACCGGATGTTCCCGGCGCAGATCGATGCCGTGGTTGCGCTGAAAGGTCGAGAGCAAATGCTCGGCCAGCAGATCATTGAAATCGTCTCCGCCCAGTTGATTGTTTCCGTGACTGGATAGAACCTCTGTAACATCGCCTTCCAGAGCCACAATGGAGACGTCGAACGTACCACCGCCAAGGTCATACACCATGGCGTTGTGCCGGCTGCCTTCGCCATACGCCAAACTCGCCGCCGTCGGCTCGTTCAGAATGCGGACGGCGTCCAGACCTGCCAGTTGCGCCGCTTCCCGTGTGGCCTGGCGTTGCGCGTCAGAAAAGTAAGCCGGAACCGTGATGACCGCCTTTTCGACCGGTTGCTCCAGAGAACGGCCGGCCCAGGTGGCGAGTTCGCGCAAAATCAGCGCCGAGATTTCCTGCGGCGAAAAATGCCGGTCGCCAAGCAAAACCGTCTCACTGCTGCCCATCTTGCGTTTGATGCTGCGGATGGTGCGTTCCGGATACAAGACCAGCTGGTTGCGTGCCGCTTCACCCACCAACAACTCACCCGAAGGTGAGAGTCCGACGACAGAAGGCAGTAGTTTGCTCTTGCCAATATCGAGCACCTGAACTTTGCCGTCGGTGAAAGCCGCCACCTCGGAGTTTGTCGTTCCCAAATCAATGCCCACGATCGGCTCGCTCATATTCAGCTCCTTCCTCTTCCGTTCACTTCCATCGTCAGTTCCCTTCCGGCGGCCGGGCCACTTTGACTTGAGCCGGACGATAAACTTCGCTTTCCCAGTCGTAGCCGTTGCGGTAGACTTCCACCACCGTTCCTTCGGGCACGGCTTCGGTTGCCTCGATTGCAATGGCCGTCATGCGCTGCGGATCGAACTTTTGTCCGTCACACACGATTGCGCTGACATGCAGATCGAGCAGCGCCTGATCGAGACGGTCCAGGGTGAGGCTGTGACCCTGGGAGATTGCAGTGAGGATTTCCTGTGCATGCCGGACACGTCTCCCGGCAACTCTCAGCCAGCCCGCCCAGCGCGGCAGACGCGGCGTGGACAACTCTTCGACGGCGTTCCGGGCCGCGTTTCGTCCGCGTTCTACGCGATCCCGGAGATCGAGCAGAGTGTCGATCTCCCGCCTTTGTGCCCGAGTGCAGCGCAGCCTTTCCGCGGACGACTCGCCCGCGGACCAGTCCGCAATTCGTCGCTCTGCAGCCGGCGCCTCCAGATTTCTGGACAGGGTATCTTTCAGTTGCGCGAAAGTCCGCCCTTGCAACCTGACCTCCTGGGTGAGAGCGGTCATGGCGGACCACAGGGAATAGAGATCGCAATCTCCATCGACCGACGGAAGCGGATCGCCGGTTTGCAGCGAGGCCAGCAACTCCGCAGTCAACCCCGATGGCGGCGCCTCGTCGGCCAACGCGCTATCCAGCCAAGTCTCGAAGCTCCGCACGAGGCGCTCGCGTTCATCCGGAGTGGGCTTCTCGGAGGCAGAATAAGTATCCATTTCCATTCGTTGTCTACTTTTTTTCCTTGAAGACCGCCAGCCAAGGTCCCGGCCCGGCGTACTTCCTCGCGTAGGCGCCGTCCAGCAGGGATTCTAAAGGGGCGTCCGGGTCGCACGAAAACAACTTGTGCTGCAACCGCCGGCGCGGGTCGCGCAGCAGATCATAGGCATCACGCACGTTCTCGAACTCGTCCGGACTGCGGTCCGGCGGATACTCTTTTAGCTTGCGCAGATAAGCGGCGCGAATCTGTTCGTCCCCGGCTTCCGGATCAACCTCGAGCACGGCGTATGGATCGGAAATCCGGTGCGTTCCTCGGTTCATTTCTTTTCCTCTTCTCTTCTCTAGTCTTCTCTAGAACAGTTCGCCCTGCTCCGGCGAGGGAAGATTTTTCAGCGGCTTTTTCGACCTTTCGTCCGGCCGCAGGCTCCCGAACATTCCGGTCGCCACAACCTCGGGCCGGACTGCGGGGACAATCGCTTCTTCCTGTTCCCGAGCAATCCGGGTGGAAAGCATATCCAGAATCTCTGCAAAGCGGTCCAACGCCTCGGAAAATGTGCCCGGAGGTTCTTCGGCAAAATCGGTCGGGTTCCGATCGTCCCCCTTGTCTTCTTCGCCCCAATCGCTCGCGGTATCCTCGCGCTCGGCGCGACAGTGCGCGCAATCGCAATTTTCGGGTCCCAGCTTTGAGACATACTTCGGAAGCTGGCTGCGCCCAGGGACGGGAAACTCATTCTCTGCCCGCTCTTCTTTCAGTATCTCGCTCAGCAAATCCGGGGCGACTGGACCGCTGGCGGTGACGGGATCGCCCAGGAAATCAGCCCCCCGATACCGACCCTCATTCCGTCGCACCTGATCGATGATTTTCCCCGTCAATTCCAGATTGCGATCGCGCCTGGCGAGTTCGAGCGCCGCCAAGAAACAGCCCTCCCTCCGCTCGGCTTGCCAGGGAGGCAGCACTTGACCACGAAGGAAAAGAAACCGGGCGTCGGCCGTGCCCTGGGCCAGACCCACAGCGGACAGCGCATACGCCAGATTCATGGCGCCACTGCGCAAGGCCGATTCTCCGAGGACGAGGATTTGCCTGAGATCCAGGGAACATTCGGGCTGGTCCAAGGCGGCCAAGAGATTTCCTTCCCAGCCGGGAGGCATCGGCAACGCGAGACCCGCCCAATCGCCCAAGGCAAGAGATCGCGCCGTTCCCGTGAGCAACTCCATGGCAGAAAGCCGGGAAAGATCGAGCGACGGCGATTCAACCTTGTCCTTCATGTTCGCGGTTTGCGCCAAACCGTTCGTCAGGACGAAAGCGGCCACGGCACTTCCGAGCATTGCCTGGAGCCGCTCGTTCTGCTGGGACATCGCAATCCTATCGTCATCCAGTGCTGCGCAGAGGAGGCGCAGCACCGTTGCCAAAGAAGCAATCTCCCCCGGCCGCACCTCCGGCAATGCGTCGATGTGTTCGATTTCCGCCACCACCAAATTCGTTTTGCCTTGCCTCAGATGGCGGATGGCGGCGGAAAGCAGCAGTCGCAGTTTGGCCCGGCGCACCTCGGGATTAAGCCGGTCGAGTTCTTCCGCACATTCCAGGTGTTGGAGCGACTTCCGATAGGCCCCGCGCTCCTCGGCCGATTCCATCAGATAGAGCACCGGTCTGGTGTCTCCCGGGAAGGCTTGCCGCCAAAGCTCCGCCACTTGATCCGCCTCGCGCCAACTCTGATGTCTGTCCGCCCATTGGAGCCATGCCTGAAAAGCTTCGGGATGAGGATCGGTCCGGCACGCGCGCTCGTACAACATTTCGGGAGAACGCAAGTCCTCGTCTCCGAGTCCGCCTGAGCGTCGGTCTCGGCGGAGAAGGCGTGTATCTTCGAGGTCATCGAAGTCGTCGGAGGGCAATCGCTCGGCGATCTTCGCCATATGCAAGGACAGGACACCATCCTCCAGGCTCCCCGGGACGAACCGTTTTTCCCGGATGGCTGCGGCGCGGAAGTATTCCCAATGAAAAAGCGCTTCCGCCGAGCTGTACTCATCGAGATGGTGCTCGAAGCTGAGTGCCAACAATCTCCAGAAGTAGGCGTTCTCCCGCGGCGCACCAATCGCCGAACAGATCTCGGAACGTGAGACGCCGTGGGAGAGAGACCGAATCACAATGTGCTGGCAGAGCCGTTCGCGAATCTCGGGGCAGCACTGGCTACAGACGGTGACTGCGGTCCGCGCCGCCTCCAGCAGGGGCTTGCGCTTTTTCGCCAGCAATGCTTTTTCCAGCACCGCCAGTGCGGGTCGCAAGGATCCGCTCCCGGCTCCGACTGCGCTCACGAGCCGTTGCTCGGCGGCGCTGAAATCGGATGTGAGATCGGTCCCCAACATCGCCATGAGGGGCCGAATCAGGCGGGCGGGAGCGGAATCCTCCGGCACCAACCGCAGCCATTTTTTGCAGTCATCATCCTCGCGCCGATAGAAGCTGGCGATCGCTCGAATCATGGCCTTCCATGGTGCCAGTGCGCTGCGCCGGGAGATCTGGGACAGGGCCGCGACTCGATCGTCCGCCGGTCCCGTCGTCACCGCCTGGAACGCTGCGGCGAGTGCTGCCGCCCCCATGCGAAGAGAGTGCTCCCGGGGCAAGGACGGCACGCCGGCCAAGGCGGCCAGATCGTACACCCGCTGGCGGACGAAAGTCTCGATGCGTTCGCGAACTTCCGGAGAGAGATTGTCGTCATCGAGCGGCGCCACGACCTCGTCAAGCCTGCCGTCAACCAAAGCGATCTCCCGCTGCAAGTCCATCATTCGCGAGCGTGATGAGGGAAATCGCCGGCCGACCATTTCCAGCAATATCTTGGCTTCGACGACCATGCCTAGCCTCAACATGTCCTCGATGCGGCATTGATAGGAATCGAGCAGTAAGGTTTCGGTTTCCGCCGTGCCGACGCGTTTGTGCAGATCTTTCGCGAGCTCCACGGCAGCCTTGGAATGACGACCGGCAATCAGCTCGCGAATCCGGCGGATTTCCGTCTCTGCCCCATTCCGACCATTCGCTGCGGCCACCACCTTCGTCGGGCGTTCCGCTCTCTCTTGTTTTCTTGACATCAGACGATTCCAGATCGGGAGTATTCTAACGCCACTTTCCAAGGGGTTCTTCGGGGACCCTGTGGATAACTGGTGAGCTCAGTGCTCAGATGAATATCTCCTGACGGCAGGTTTTTTTCGGCTCCCTCCAGGAAGCCGCGCAGCCATGAGATCCCGTCCGTCGCGCATGCGTCGGAGGACGAAGGAATCCTGCCGACTCGGCAAGCTTCGCCAGAGCGGAGGCGAGCTTGGCATCATCGTCATCAATGACAAACACATTGGGAGGACCGCCCGATCGGGTCATTCAGGCGGCTCGCTTTTGCTGGGTAGGGGCGAAACTTGCGCGCACGGAGGGTTGCCGGTTGTCCGAGGCCCACAACCTCCGCGGTCGGACCGAACGATGGAA
>Ga0181522_10002062_pt1 | contig 11691 bp, 10 predicted proteins | sample PEATcosm2014_Bin_27_FD_121103 | JGI IMG/M metagenome (GOLD analysis project Ga0181522, IMG submission 121103) | Peatland microbial communities from MTU Mesocosm Facility, Houghton, MI, USA - PEATcosm2014_Bin05_10_metaG | ecosystem: Environmental > Terrestrial > Soil > Wetlands > Peat | place...
ACTCCGCCCGCCCCGCCCCAAAGTTGATTAACCGAAAGGCCGGCAACAAGGCGGGCAAGAGTAAAAAATCTGAGCCTTCGGCTGTCCCGATGCTGGCGAAAGGCGAGCCGCGAAGTATCTAGTGTAGCGTCCGATAAATAACTGGCCAACTCAAGATTTCACTTTTCGCCGTCGGGGTAGGGTACAGCCGGGCCGAATCTGTTCCAACGTTTGTCGACAGCGCGATAGCTTTTGCACGATCGATTCGACGGTGGCGGTCCAGACAAAGGGTTTTGGATTTTCATTCCAAGCGGCCATGAACTCCGTGATCGCCTTCTCGAGATCTTCCACGCTGCGGAAGGAACCGCGGCGGATTCGTTTGCTGGTTAACTCGCCAAACCAACGCTCGACCAGATTCAGCCAACTGGAACTGGTAGGCACAAAGTGCGCGACAAAACGAGGGTGGCGCTTCAGCCAGGCCTGGACTTTGGGTTGCTTGTGAGTGCCGTAGTTGTCCATCACCAGATGCAAGCGGATCTCTCCCGGGAACTCCTGGTCGAGGCGACGCAGAAACTGCAAGAACTCCTGGTGGCGATGGCGCTCATAGCACTGCCCGATTACCCGTCCTTGCAAGATTTCCAGAGCGGCGAACAACGAGGTCGTTCCATTGCGTTTGTAGTCATGCGTCATGGTTCCGCAGCGACCCTTTTTCATGGGCAACCCAGGTTGCGTGCGATCCAGCGCTTGGATTTGGCTCTTTTCGTCCACGCACAGCACAATGGCTTGTTGGGGAGGATTGAGATAGAGGCCCACCACATCGGTTAACTTTTCCAGAAACTTGGCATCCCGCGACAGCTTGAAGGATTTCACCCGATGCGGTTTGAGGTTGTGACTCTGCCAGATATTGTTGATGGTGGACTTGCTGACTCCCTGACGAGCTGCCATCAGCCGGCAACTCCACTGGGTCATCCCCTTGGGTTTGCTACGGAGCGTTGCCTCCACGATGGCTTGGATCTTCTCCGGACCATAGGTCGGTTTGCGACCCCGCCCCGGTGCCACCTCCCACAAACTATCCACGCCCTCCTGCGTGAAGCGGGCGCGCCACAAGGTGACCGTCTTGCGATTTACCTCTAACCGTTGAGCAATGGCATTGTCGGATTGCCCTTCGGCCGCGGCTAATACAATCTGACTCCGTAAGGCGACCTGTTGCGGTGTTCCAAAGGCCGAGACCCACTGTCGAAGTTGCTGTTGGTCGGTTTCTGCCAGGGCGAGTGCGGGAGCGGGTTGTGGCATGACTCCAGCATAGCGAACCCAATTCCTATTGTCCAGTTATTTGTTGGACACTACACTAGATGTAACGGTCCTGCGTAACCGGAGCAGCGGATGCGTCTGACGACCTGCCCACGGGAACGACAAACACGTCGATTGGTCGAGCGCCTTCAAGTTGTGGATTCAGCATCACCGGTGATTTCGGCGGCTGAGCAACCCACGCCTTACCTCCCAGGCCTGTGGGTTATTTCTGCCCCCTGCTCACCGCTGACGGAAAGCTGGATTGCGCGCCGAAATAACACTCGATGGATTGCAGCTTTCCGTTCTTGATTCGGAGATACTCCACGTTCCGGAACGATTTACCGTCCTTGGTGTGGCAAAGATATTTCACAAAAGCATCCTCCGCGCCAGTGCTGATTCGCTCCAGGTCAAAATGTCCAATGAAATCGATCTGCGTTTCCCAGCATTGCGTTTTGAAAGTGCTCTTGCTGATGTGATCGTCGCCGGCCGCGCTGGAAAAGGTGAAGTTATCGGCGAGCAGGCGATCCACTGGGCCCCAGTCTTTCTTCTCCCAGGCTGCGTACCACTTCCGGACTACCTCCTCGTTCGTTAAGTCCTGCCCTCCCAGCCCGCTGGCACTTGCCGGTCCCGGCAGGCTCATGGCACCAACCAGCGCGCAGGCCCCCGCTGCGAGCAGATTCCTGCGCGAAACTGCGATCCTTGTCATTGTTTGTTCTCCTTTTCGTGATGTGGTTTGAAGCGCTTCGCCCGATCGCGATGCTTTGACTATCCGAGCATACGAACCGGTTGGTATGTAACCGTGCCAAACCGATCCTTGAGACACCGATGCTATCAACCTCGCTTACGGTTGCCCGGCGCGCGCAGGGATCGTAGCCAGTCCACGATGTTTCTGATCCCCGCTTTCATCACTTTCGGATCCTGAGCATTCTTTGCCAGCGAGCCATAGCCTTCGACCATCGCGATCAGTAAACCAGCGGCGTCAGCCGGTTCGACGTCGCGGCGAACGCTTCCGTGGGTCTGGCCCTCTCGCAAGACGGAGGCAATGGCCCCCCGCCAGGCATCGAAGATGATCGCCAGCCGCTTCCGGAATCCCGCGTCAAGGGGAGACATTTCCTGCGCCAGATTGTTCAGTTGGCAGCCGCCCCGCACGTCCACGGGTCGAACGCGTATCCCTCGAACCGCGACGATCAAAGCGTCGATAGGGTCCTTGTCGCTCTGTAGAGGGCGCACCCACTTGCCGCGGACGTCGGGGGCGATGACCTCTTCGACGACGGCGTATCCCAAGGCTTCCTTGCTGTCGAAGTGGTAGTACAGTGCGCCCTTGGTGACCCCAGCTACGGCCAGAATGGTGTCCAGGCTGGCACTTTGGAAACCCGATCTGTAGATCTCGCGGGATGCCGCCTGCAGCAGGCGCTCCCGCGTGCGCCCAGAATCGCGCAGCCTGGTCGCTCTACGCCTCGGACTCTTACCTGCTGCCAACATACCAACCAGTATGTATGTTAAGTCATCTGAAAATCAATCACAATCGACTTGCCTGACTCCTGGCTGCTCGGCGTTCTCGAATTTCGTAACCTCTCGCCGGTGTGGGTATGAAAAGTTGGAGAAACAGTCGCTCTAGTCGTTTTCGGATCGTCCCGGGAGGTTGTTAGTCTGCCACTCTGCTTCGAGATCTGACGTATTGGGCCTGTTGTGTCACGTAATTTTCGTGAACGTGGAACACCACATGCTCCCTCAGTTGTTACTCAGCAGGAATCTGTGAAGTCGCGAGCCAATTCTGCTCCCAATTGCACACTGACTGTCAGAGCGTCGAGTGCGAAGGAGCCCACCGACACCTGCCATGGCTTCCCGTGTACGCCATTGCGTTGAGTGCCCGAATTGCCTGACTCGATATTTGCCTGGCTTCAGCCCGTACCGTAACGGGTCCTACTTGATGCCGCTGGCTGAAGGATTCGCAGATGAATGGACGCTGTACTGTGCCTGCGGGAGGCCACCCATTTCCAGTCGATGGAGTTGGAGCGACCTGAAGCTATATGCGGTCTCGAATCAGGCACACGATCGCGGTTATGGTCCACCCGAGGAGATTGTGCCGGTAGACAAGACGTCGCGTTTTTCGGATTAAGAGTGGCCGGGACTGAGATCGCTTGTCTGAACCAATTTGCGAACGAGTACGCCCGGAAAGACGAAGAAGTCCATGAAAGTGCCTTTGACTTCGATCCGCGCGATCTGACGGTACGCGAGATCGTGTCGAGGACGGTGGGACCTTTCCCTGCGTTTAAGCGGGATGCTCCGGGTTTCGAAGCCTTGTTTACCGGCTCAATCGTGTACCGCGAACTGGCCGATCGCATACCGTCGCCCACCAGGAGCTCAAGCAAAAAATCGCCCGGCTCATACAGCTCCGCTGTCCGCGCAAGCGCCAGGAGGACATCCTTGTCTGCTCGGAGGTCAGCTGCCAAATCGTGAAGGGTCTACGGCCACCCGCTCGGGTCGGAAAGGTGAAGCAGAGAGAAGCGGCATCCCGGGAGCTTCACCTTGTACCCGGGAGATATCTGGCCGGGGTTCTCGAAGAGCACGACAAGAAAGGCAGGCGCAACCGGCAGCTGCTCGCACTCCACACTTTTACGAAACAAAAAGGGTCGCCCCATTCGAGAGTGATAGACTCACCGCGCTCGAAAAAACCGGCCCGGTGAAGCTGTCCTTCGGAAAACACGATCGAAAAAATTCCATCCGCGTTGATCCGCGCTTCCGGGTCGCTCATCATCAATTTCCGGCTAACCTGAGCCTGCAATTCAATCGGCGTTTCTGAGGTACACTGCCTCGCATGTGGTCGATCGAACCGCTCTTACTCCTCCTCCTCCCCGCCGTCACGGTCCGGAGTCTGTTCTGCAGTCAACGGTCAGCTTCCCGCCGCAATCTCAGGTATGAACCCGTACCTCGGCTATTGGCGATTTCGTCCTGAAGAAAAAGGGGAGATTCCGGTACAAATTTCAGATAAATATGGGACTGACAAAGGACGCTCACGGCGATTCGATACGAAAGGAGCCAGCGCAGCGGTGACCCTGGATCTTGATCAGCTTTCCTCCCGGCTCTTCGAACGGCTTTCCGAGCCCGCGATGCTGGATCTTACGAAGCGGTTGATCGCGATTCCGTCGGAGAATCCGCCGGGGAATCACTACGAGGAATGCGCCCGCACCCTCTTCGACGAATTGGACAGGCTCGGTTTCGATGATGTGAGACGTGAAGGCGCTTGTGTACTCGCATCGGCCGGAACTGGCCCGCGAACGCTTTATTTCAGTGGTCACTACGATGTTGTTCCGGCGCAGAGCCGCGATCAGTTTCAACCGCGTGTCGATGGGGTAAATCTGTTTGGTCGCGGTTCGTCGGACATGAAGAGCGGCTTGGCGGCAATGATTCACGCTGCAGCTGGGGCACGCGATGAAGGGCTCCTTCAGACCGGCCGTATAGGAATTGTGCTCGTACCCGATGAAGAAACCGCCGGTCCTCGAGGGTCTCGCGATCTGGATGCTAGCGGGCTGCTTGGGAGAAACGGAGTCGGTATGTTGACGCCGGAGCCCACGGGGGGCGTCATTTGGAACGCGAATCGCGGAGCCATTTCGCTGCGCGCCACCCTGCGCGGCAAGGCAGCGCACGTCGGTCGGCAATTCGAGGGTGTGAACGCGTTCGAACGCGCGGTGCCGGTAATGACGCGGCTTCTTGACATCAAGCAGGAAGTAGAACTTCGCGAAACCGGATACAACATCGCTCCGGCGGCGGCGCGAAAATCCATTCTGATGCTGGGCGGGCGGGCTGAGGCAGGGACAAATTTCAACGTGACGCCTGATATCTGTTCCTTCACGATCGACCGCCGCATCAATCCCGAAGAGAACCTCGAAGACGAAAAGCGGCGCTTGCACGATACGCTTGAAGGCTTCGAAATCGAGACGCTTCAGGAAGAACCAGCGGCGGCAACTTCGGCGCAGGATCCGCTGGGCCTGATTCTGTCGCGCCACGTAGCGAGCCTGACCGGCAAAGCACCCGCATTCGAGATGTGCCCGGGTCTGCTCGAAACGCGATTCTATGAGGCTCGCGGCATTCCCGCGTTCGCCTACGGTCCGGGATTGCTGACCGTGTCCCATGGTCCGAACGAGTTCGTTCCCATCCCGAACATTACCCAATGCGCGGCGATCTACGCCCTCACGGCGGCGGAGATGTTGCGCTGATCGAACCTGCTCGTCCTTCGATCTACAGTCACCTCGTAGTCGATGTCGCCCGTTTCAAACGAACATCCCACGCCGGCGCAATCTGGCGGATGCAGCTTCGAAACCTGGCTGTGTTGCCATGAGGAAATCAGGATTGCCGAACGGCCGGTCGTAACCTTGATGAGACTTGATGAGATTTAACGAGAAGAGGTATTGCGCCGGCAATACCGGAAGTGCTAGTCTGGGCGAACAAAAGGCGAATACTACCGGAGTACCTCATGTCCGCTCTTCAGTCTTTAGCCCGAGCACCAGTAAGTCTCGAAACCGTGCACGACATTCTCGCCTCGCTGGTCGCGCGATCTCGCCAAGAGGAAGTGCTGACAGCGGTGCGACACATCCCGGCGCAACATGGCCAGTTTCGTCCTATACCAGCCTGGGTGACAAGTGCCTTGGCTGAGGCATGTCGAGTCAAGGGGATCCCGGAGTTGTACTCCCATCAGGCGCTGACCGCTGAGCTTGTCCGTGATGGCAAGAACGTCGCGCTGGTGACGCCGACGGCGTCGGGCAAGACGCTTTGTTTCAACCTGCCGGTTGTGCATGCGGTGCTCGAGAATCCCGACACTCGGGCGCTGTACTTATTTCCAACCAAGGCGCTTGCCGAGGACCAGTTGGCCGAGTTGCAGGATCTTGCGAAACGGCTCGACGACAGTTTTGGCGCATTCACCTACGACGGCGATACACCCAGTGACGCACGAAAAGCGATTCGGGAGCGCGGGCACATCGTCCTGACCAATCCGGATATGGTGCACACCGGAATCCTTCCGCATCACACAAAGTGGATGCGATTTTTCGAGAACCTGCGCTACGTTGTCCTCGACGAATTGCACACCTACCGTGGGGTGTTTGGCAGCCATCTTGCCAATGTCCTCAGGCGACTGAAACGTGTCGCGAAATTCTACGGTTCCGATCCGCAGTTCATCTGCTGCTCGGCAACGATCGCAAATCCCGGCGAATTGGCTTCTCAACTCATCGAGGAAGATGTTGAAGTCGTCGAAGAGAACGGAGCACCCGCCGGGGAAAAGCTTTTCGTTTTCTACAACCCACCGATGGTGAACCGGAACCTCGGGATTCGGCGAAGTTACATTAATGAGGCAACACGGGTGGCAAATGAGATTCTTGCCCGCAAGCTGCAGACCATTGTCTTTGCCAATAGCCGGTTGCATACGGAAGTCCTGCTCACCTACTTGCAGCAGGCGAATCCTCCGAAGCCCGGCCTGGCGGAACCCATTCGGGGATACCGTGGAGGATATCTCCCCGGAGAACGACGCGAGGTTGAACGCGGCCTGCGCGACGGACGCATCCTGGGAGTTGTAGCCACCAATGCCCTGGAACTGGGAATCGATGTCGGTTCTCTTGATGCATGTGTAATGGCTGGTTATCCCGGATCAATTGCCTCCACGTGGCAAAGGGCCGGCCGCGCAGGGAGACGCAGCGAAAGTTCATGCGCAGTGTTCGTCGCATCCTCCGCTCCGCTTGATCAATTCATCGTGCAACATCCTGATTACTTCTTCGGAAGTTCACCCGAGCACGCCCATATCCAGCCGGACAACCTCGAAATTCTCGTCAATCATCTGAAGTGCGCAGCCTTCGAACTGCCAATTTCACCCGAGGAACGCTTCGGCAACGTCGATCTTCGAGAACTCTGCGAACGGCTGGTAGAAGCCGGGTTCCTGCATCAAAGTGGAGGCGATTGGCACTGGATCGACGAGGCCTACCCTGCTGACACCGTCAGCTTGCGATCTGTTACCTCAGACAACTTCGTCATCATCGACCCCACTGGCGAAGAGAATGGCAAGCCGGAGGTGATCGGCGAAGTTGATTTTTCATCAGCGCTAACCACCGTGCATCCAAAGGCGATCTACATCCACCAAGGGCAGCAGTACCACGTCGAGCAGTTGGACTTCGACAAGCGCAAAGCCTACGTGAAGCCGGTCAATGTGGACCATTTCACGGATGCGATCCGCTACACTCAGGTTCGTGTGCTTGAAGTCGCTGAAGAACAGGGAATGGCGGGACCAGCGGTTCGGGCCCATGGGGATGTGTTGGTGCGATCGCAGGTCGTCGGCTTCAAGAAGATCAAGTTCTTCACGAACGAGAACGTGGGCTCGGGAAAACTCGAACTGCCTGAAAACCAGATGCATACTACTTCGTTCTGGATAACGATCGGGCACCGCCTCATCGTGGAATTGCCTTTCAGCCTTTCCGAACGTCAGAGCGGGATATTTGGCTTGCTCTACGCCCTCGGGTCGATGGCAACGCTTCTGGTGATGTGCGATCGTCGTGACCTTGGCACGGCTGTCGGCGAGCGACCGCCGAGCGCCGCTAGCGAGATTAGATGGGAAGATTTCGCGACAGCTTCCTCGAACGTTTCCGAGGCGAAAGAGTTCTTTGAACCCAATCTCTATATCTACGACGCTTACCCGGGCGGGATCGGATTCAGCGAACCGTTGTATCGGAGTTGCAGCACGTTGCTCGCCCGCACGCGCGAACTGATCAGTGCTTGCCCCTGCGAGAACGGATGTCCTTCGTGTGTTGGGCCCACTGCCGATCGAAGCGAGAGGACCAAAGATGTCGCGCTTGGGATTCTTGAGCGAATGTGTCGGGCTGCTCAGGTGTCGCCCGAGGGAACTGAAAAGCCGGCTTCCATATGAGCTACGTAAACCTGGACCGCGTTCGGGGGCTGAAGGCGCTGCGGCGCTCTATCTCCGGAACAGCCTCGCCGGAGTTGCAACCGCCCCTGGTGAACGATTACAGGGAGTCGTACACACCCGCGGCAGCGGTCCGGAATGAAGCAGATCGGCTGGGACAGACTCTCGGAGCCACCGAGAAGACAAATCGGTACGGCGAGCATCTTTCACTTCATTGCTGGTGCGGAGAGCCTGCGCGATACACCCCGAATGTCGACGCACTGAGATTACTCATGCCCGGCGCACCGGAGGTGGTTGCTGATCCCGAGCGATGGCTCTTTCTGGATACCGAAACCACAGGTCTTGCTGGCGGAACTGGCACCTACGCCTTTCTTGTCGGCATCGCCTGGTGGGAGGGCGGCGGGCTTGAGATCGAGCAGTTTTTCATGCGCGAATACAGCGAAGAACGCTCGTTATTGTTTGCCTTGGCAGAGCGGATTGCGGAGCGTCCGGTACTTGTCACCTTCAACGGAAAGTCGTTCGATTGGCCATTGCTCGAAACGCGTTATCGCATGAGCCGAAAGCTCCCTCCGCCACTTCCGCGGGCCCACCTCGATTTTCTTCACCCCGCACGTACCCTGTGGCGGCTTCGACTCCGGTCGGTGCGGCTCCCAGAGCTGGAACGTCATGTATTGGGTCGGGAGCGGGGAGTCGATCTGCTTTCAGGCCTAATCCCGCAAATCTACTTCGATTATTTGCGCGGAGGTCCACACCACCGGCTCGTTCCAGTCTTCCATCACAACCAGATGGACCTGCGAGGTCTCGCTGCCCTCTCCGGCCGAATTCTCTCGCTCTTCGGTGATGCTGAAAACCTCGGTCAGGATGGACTGGAACTGTTCGGGGTCTCTCGGGTCTGCGAAAAGCGAGGAGAGAACACCCGGGCCCGCAAGCTTTACGAGAAATCCATTGCATCGGTTCTACCGTCCGAAACAGACCGTGCTGCACGGCGCTCGCTCGCGCGACTCGCAAAACGCGAAGGCGATTTCAGTCTGGCTTGTGACCTTTGGGAAGGTGCACTCGGAAATTCACGGCACGGCTACGAGGCTTACGAGCAATTGGCAATTTATTACGAACACAAAGCGCGCAATCCAGAGCAGGCTCGTCAGCTAGTCCGGCGAGCAATTGATGAACTTCGCCGTGCCAATCAGACAGGCGACATTGCGTCTAGCGCCTATCGTGAGATCAAGGCAAGATTCGATCATCGGATGGCGCGCCTCGAGCACAAGGCGCGACAGACCCAACTGGAGGCTTTCGACGCTTAACCAGCACTCTATCGTTACCGGTCGTCGAATTGGTTCAGAATCAGACCGATGAAGACTACAAAATGGATGAGGACCCAAATCGTGGTGTAAACGGATCGATCCGACAGCGGTTCGACACAATTAGAAGCAATTTCTCGAGGTTTTGTCATGAAGAGTTCGTATGCGGATGGCGCATCTCAGGGTCGGGGTTTCAACGCGGTGGCTCTGCAAAACGCAGTCTTGTGTGCTGAATGTGACGTTGTCAGTGACAGCCCACACGATCGGTGTCTCGTATGCGGGAGTCGCTCACTGTTCAACATAGCGCGCATGTTCGGCGGGAATCTCCCCCGGAATCGCGCGGTCTCGATTCCCGAAGAGGCATCAGAACGGCAGCGCGAAATTGTGCTGAGCTTTTCAAGACATCATCGGCGCCGCGTCCAAGCCGGTTAGTTCTGTCGCCCAACGATCGTGCGAAAAATCATCCATGTCGACATGGACGCGTTCTATGCGTCGGTCGAGCAGCGCGACGATCCGCAACTGCGTGGCAAACCCGTGGTTGTCGCCTGGAAAGGCAACCGCTCCGTCGTCTGCGCAGCTTCGTACGAGGCCAGGAAGTTCGGAGTTCGTTCGGCGATGCCGGCAGTGCGTGCCGTACGCTTGTGTCCCGAGGCAATATTCGTCGCGCCGGATTTTATACGGTATCGGGCCGTCTCGCGCCGAGTGGGCGAGATTTTCAAACGACACACTGACCTCGTCGAGCCACTCTCGCTCGACGAAGCATATCTCGATGTCACAGAGAACAAGACGAGCCTGCCAACCGCTACCCTGGTGGCCCGCACAATTCGCGACCAAATCCGCCAGGAGTTGAGTTTGACCGCCTCGGCGGGCGTGGCGCCCAACAAATTTCTGGCGAAACTGGCGTCTGATTGGCGCAAACCGGATGGGCTCTTCGTCATCCAGCCCGAGGACATTGATTCGTTTCTCCTGCCGCTTCCGGTCGGACGCCTGCCGGGAGTCGGCAAAGTTACAGAAGACAAGCTGGGGAAGCTTCGAATACAGACGGTAGGTGATTTGCGAAAATTGGAATTGTCCCGGCTCGAAAAGCACTTCGGCCGGTATGGTCTCCGCCTGCACGAACTGGCCCGCGGCGTCGACGACAGTGCGGTCGTCCCGCACCGGCCCACGAAATCGATCTCTGTCGAGGACACTTTTGCGCAAGACGTTCTTTTGGTTGAAACCGAGCCCATGATACGGCACCTGACGGAAAAGCTTTGGTCGGCATCGCGCAAAGAATCACGCCTGGCTCGCACCGTGGTCCTCAAACTGAAGACAAGCGGATTTAAGATCCTCACGCGCAGTCATACGCCAGATTTTCCTCCTTCTTCCTGCGAGGAATTGACGGACATTGTTTTGAAGCTGCGAGAGAAAGTGGACCTTGGTCCAAACGAGCGGTACCGACTGGTTGGTGTCGGTCTGAGCAACTTTCGAGAGGCCGAGCCAACGACCGCGCAGCCGCGTCTTTTCGGATGACGGCCGCGTGATCTCTCCACCAGTGGAACGGTTGCGACTCAATTCATCAGTGCGGAATACCGCGATCCGATTCAACCAAGCAAACCCTATCCTGGAATCAGACTCGATTGGAACCGCGAAGCAATGGGAGTGTGGAATTCGTGATTCAGGAACCCAAGGAAGACGACCATAGCATTCCCGTCGAGCAAGTAGATCATGCGAAGTTTGCCGGGGTCTCTTCAACTTCCTGGCTGCTTAAGATCGGCGCGTTTGGGCCCGCGCTCAGAGCCGGTAGTCCGGTAATCGGGTCTGTCACAAGTCTTGCTCGATGAGCCCGTGTCTTGACGGGCGTCAATACAATACTCCCGTCCTCTTATATTGGCGTCCAGCGGATCGCCTGCCCTGCACGGATATCGATCGCCGCCGAAGTGGCCCCGGAAGAACGACTTGTCCGTTCGTGGAAACTTTCGTCTGGATGAATAAGACAGTCTTAGCTTCGCGCCGATTTCGCAACACATCATCTTCAGCGCGGTTAGGCGCACAAGATATTCAATCCTTTTTTCACCACCCAAGCTCACGCGTCGGCATGGGATTTCGCATCGGCCGTTCCATCGTTCGGTCCGACCGCGGAGGTTGTGGGCCTCGGACAACCGGCAACCCTCCGTGCGCGCAAGTTTCGCCCCTACCCAGCAAAAGCGAGCCGCCTGAATGACCCGATCGGGCGGTCCT
>Ga0181522_10002063_pt1 | contig 11689 bp, 11 predicted proteins | sample PEATcosm2014_Bin_27_FD_121103 | JGI IMG/M metagenome (GOLD analysis project Ga0181522, IMG submission 121103) | Peatland microbial communities from MTU Mesocosm Facility, Houghton, MI, USA - PEATcosm2014_Bin05_10_metaG | ecosystem: Environmental > Terrestrial > Soil > Wetlands > Peat | place...
GACAACCGGATTCTGAAAAAACAATACGGACGCACTTTTGTCGAGAGCCTTCCGAACTATAAAAGGACCACGGATATCCGCGTCGTCGAGGATTTTTTCGGAATCGAAGATTCACGCGAATAGCAGCTCAATGCGGTGCGGAAGCGAGCGGCCTCCTACCGTGGCACCACCTGTACGACAACCCCCGAAGCCTCGTCTTTGCTGTGGTACACCCGTTCTGTAGCTTTCATAAAGTCCGCAGGCTTGGCATCAGGGATGTTCATGAATTTCTGCGGATTGCGGTCTGTCAGCGGAAACCAGGAACTCTGTACCTGCACCATGATCCGGTGTCCGCGCCGGAAGGTGTGGTTGACGTCCTGCATCGTGAAGTTGATTTCTTCGACTTTGCCGGGCGTGAATGCCTCCGGCTTTTCAAAGCTGTGACGGAATTTACCCCGGAACGGCTCTCCTCGCACTAATTGCTGATATCCACCCATCGTGAAGGCAGGAGGGGGAACATCCTTTCGCGGTTTATCCCTCTCCTCTGGTTTCGAGTCCTGCTTGCTGTCCGGGTAGTCCGTCGGGTAAACGTCGATCAGTTTCACGTCCCAATCCGAATCCGTCCCGCTGGTCGAAACGAAAAGCTTCGGTGAGATTGGCCCTGTAATCGTTACGTCCTCCTGCAGTACCGGAGTTTGGTAGACCAAAACATCAGTGCGGCTGTCGGCAAATCTCTGGTCCGAAACCATGTATTCCTGCGGAACATTCAGTCCCACGTAGTTCACGAAGGGCACCGGTTTTGCCGGGTCGCTCACATACTCATCAAATGTCTGATCGCTGCTCTGCGGTTCCTCAAACGATAAATCGCCGTTCGGGTGGAAATACAGAGTCTTGTGTTCGACGTTCTCTGGCGGCCACGAAGAATATTTTCGCCACACGTTCGTGCCCGTCTCAAACACATACGCCTTCGGCAACTTCGCATCGCCAGCACCCTTGAGATACTGTTCGAAGAACGGGAACAGAATATTCTTGCGGTAATACTCCCCGGTATTCGAATCGAACTCAACGCGTCCCAGATGATCGCCGTCATAACGCGCCCATCCGCCATGGACCCACGGTCCGACTACCAAGGCATTGAAGATTCCGGGATTGTTCTTTTCGATGGAATGAAAAGTTGTGAACGGCCCCTGCAAGTCTTCGGCGTCGAACCATCCGCCGACCGTGAGGACTGCGCAATGGATGTTCTTCATGTGCGGAGTCAGATTGCGCGCTTTCCAGTAGTCGTCATACGTGTCGTGGTTTACCTGGTCGTCCCACAGCGCGCTTCTGCCTTCGAGATACTTCCGCAGATTCGAGAGCGGCCCCGCATTCAGATAAAACTGGTACGCGTCTTTTGTTCCCCATTCGAACGACGCCTGGTCCTTCGGTGGGAGCTGCGGGTTTTCCTGCGGCCGGAAGAAGCTATAGAACCCGAAATTGGCGGCCAACATGAATGCTCCGCCGTGGTAGGCATCGTCTCCCATAAAGAGGTCGGTCATCGGAGCTTGCGGAGAAGCGGCCTTCAGCGCAGGGTGCGAGTCTATGATGCTCGCCGACGTAAAGAACCCCGGATACGAGATCCCCCAGATCCCGGCATTCCCGTTGTTGTTCGGAACATTCTTGAGCAGCCAGTCGATGGTGTCATAGAGGTCGCTGCTGTCATCGACATCTTGCTTCGACTTCTTGTTGTCGATGTGCGGACGCATCTCGACGAAGCTGCCTTCAGACATAAACCGCCCGCGCACATCCTGAAACACAAAAATGTATCCGGACTTATCGAAATCCGGCGAGGGGCCTAGTTGTGTGCGGTACAAATCTACGCCGTAAGGGCCGACGCTATAGGGCGTTCGGTTGATCAAGAATGGATATGCGTGGGAGCTGTCTTTCGGGACATAGACCGACGTGAACAGGTGCACGCCATCGCGCATCGGGATTCTGTATTCGTACTTGGTGTAATGTTCTTTTACGTCATAGTTCTCTGCATCCGGACGCGCCTGCGCGAAAACGCCGTTGGTCACGATTACGACGCACAACAGTATCCACACTCTGCGAATAGACATGCTTGCTCCCCATGAGGATGACGTTTAGGCAAGCTACATTCCGTCTGTGAAGACAGTCAAGCGATTGGTCTCCGGCCTCGTCGCAAGGGTTACAATAGATGTTTCGCCAAAAGCGCTGCGGGCCCTGTATTCGCGCCCGGCCAAATGGGGGAGCATGTTCGAGGTTACAGTCGAAGACACATTTGCCGCGGGGCACTACCTGCGCAATTACAAAGGCAAGTGCGAGAATCCGCACGGCCACAACTACAAGATTCGCGTCACTCTGGCGGGTGCCGAGTTGGACAAAGCCGGCCTCCTGCTTGATTTCAAGGACCTGCGCGAGGTGATGAAACACGTGATCGAGCGCCTCGATCACCAGATGATCAACGAAATCGAGCCTTTTACGGTCATCAACCCGTCTGCGGAGAACCTGGCGAAATATTTCTATGACGAGTCAAATATGCGCCTGCAGACCGTAACGAAAGGCCGCGTACGCGTGAAGGATGTCACTGTCTTTGAAACGGATACCACGACGGCGAAATACAGCGAATAATCCACGATCTGTGCGGTTGGCGTTCCACGGACTGGAGTCTGCAGTTGGAATGCTGAGAGCTGATAGCCAACAGCTACCGAGTCATGCAAATCACCGAAATCTACAAATCATTGCAAGGCGAGTCGACCCACGCTGGGCTGCCTTGCGTCTTTGTGCGCTTGACCGGCTGTAATCTCCGCTGTTCCTGGTGCGATAGTGAATACACTTTCCAGGGTGGGCGCAAACTGGCGCTCGATGATGTCTTGAGCGAGGTCTCGCGTTTGAGTCCGGCTGGCGGCTTGGTCGAAATCACGGGCGGCGAGCCCATGCTCCAGGAAAGGGAGGTGGTTCCCCTGATGCAGCGTCTCCTTGGCAGTGGCTACACCGTGCTGCTTGAGACCAGCGGAGAGCGTCCGCTCGCATCGGTTCCCGCTCAGGTAGTCAAGATCGTAGATGTAAAGTGCCCGGGTTCCTCGGAAGGCGATACGTTTTGTCTCGACAATCTCAAAGCACTCACGGCACGCGACGAGATCAAGTTCGTCCTGAGCAGCCGAGTCGACTACGATTTCGCACGAGACTTCCTGCTGCGTCACGACCTCGCGGGCCTGGTTAATGCTGTACTATTTTCGCCCGCGTTCCGCAAGGATGCGACTGGTGCTCGCGACAGTTCGCATTGCCTTCTCGATCCCCAGGAATTGGCGGAATGGATGATCGCCGACAACGTTCCGGCACGCCTCGGCCTGCAGCTGCACAAATTTATTTGGGATCCCGCGGTCAAGGGAGTTTGAGGGATGGCGAATATGGCAAAATCCCGTGCCGTCGTCCTCCTCAGTGGAGGAATGGATTCGTCAGTCTGTGCATCGCTGGCAGCTCGGGACTACGAGCCCGCCGCGGTACACATCAGCTACGGGCAGCGAACGGAGGAGCGGGAGAGGCAATCGTTCCTAGCCATTTGTCAGCGCCTGAAGATTCATGATCGCTTGATGGTTCGAAACGACGCGCTGCGTGCGATTGGCGGTTCCGCCCTGACCGACCAATCTATTCCCGTGCCTGACGCCGAAATGGTGGGCCACGATGTTCCGGTTACTTATGTGCCCTTTCGCAATGCTCATTTCCTCGCGGTCGCGGTGAGTTGGGCTGAGGTGTTGGGCGCGGAAAAGGTGTACATTGGGGCGGTTGAACCCGACAGTTCCGGCTATCCGGACTGCCGTCCCGCCTACTACGAAGCGTTCAATGAAGTGGTGAAGGCGGGCACAAAAGACGGAAAGATTGAAGTCGTCACTCCTCTGATTGCCATGCGAAAAGCGGAGATCATCCGTCTTGGCCTTGAACTGGGTGCACCCTTCGATTTAACGTGGTCATGTTACAGCCGCGAGGATCGGGCCTGCGGAGTTTGCGACAGCTGTGTTTTGCGGCTGCGCGCATTTGAGGCTGCAGGAGTGCCGGATCCGATCCCATACGTGGCTCGATAGAGAATATGCCGTACAGCGTTTGCGACAATGGATTCCCAAGTCTGGAATCGATGTGAAAAACGGCATTTGCCGGGAGGCAAAATGAAAAAACACTGCGCAATTTTTTTATTCGTAATACTGGCGTTGGGACTCTCCCTGCCTTCAGCCTTCGCCCAAGCTTCGGGAACCGTGAAAGGCGTCTGCAAAGACGCCCAGGGTAATCCCATCGTCGACGGAATCGTGGTCTGGGCCAACATGGACAACGGCCAAAAATACACACTCAAGACCAACAAGAAAGGCGAGTATTTCTCCCTTGGTCTTACGCCTGGGAAGTATTTGGTCACGCTCTACAAGAACGCGGACGATCAAAAGGCCAACAAGGAAATGGACCACGTCAAGGGATTCCAGGTCCAGCTGGACGAGAACAGCCTCGACCTCGACGTCAAAAAGGAGATGGAAGACCAGGCCAAAGGGCAGGGCTTGACTCCTGAGCAGTTGAAGCAAATGCAGGAACAGCAAGCCAAGCAGCAGAAGGAAACTACCACCGTAAAGAGTCTCAACGACAAGCTGAATGCTGCCAAGACTGCGGCCGACGCGGGCGATTTTGATACCGCGATTGCGGATCTGAACGAGGCGAACCAGGTGGATCCTTCTCGTGATCTCCTTTGGTTCAAGCTCGGAGACTATTACCGTCTCTCAGCAGCCAAGCAGACGGATCCTGCGGAAAAGCAGAAGCGTTTGGGTTCGGCGATTGAGGCCTATCAGAAGGCCATCGATCTTAAGAAGGGCGCGACCAACGACAAGGATCCGAAGGCGCCAGAGAATCTTGCGGCCTACTACAACAATATGGCCGAAGCCTATGCCAAATCCAACAAGATTGATGACGCGGTAAAGACTTATGAAGCCGCGGCCCAGGTCTACCCAACCAATGCGGCGCAGTACTACTTCAATACTGGCGCAGTGCTGACCAATGCTGGCAAGGTTGACGACGCACTTGCGGCATTCAACAAGGTAATCGCCGCCGATCCCAACCGCGCCGATGCCTACTACTGGAAGGGCGTCAACATGATCGGCAAAGCCACCCTCCAGGGCGATAAGATGGTCGCCCCTCCGGGAACGGCTGAGGCGTTCCAGAAATACCTGGAACTCCAGCCGACCGGAACCTATGCGGACGCCGCCAAGCAAATGCTGACCAGTATTGGAGGGTCGGTCGAAACCAGCTTCGGTAAAAAGAAGGCGGCGAGCAAGAAGTAGATCTGGTTTGGATACAGCAATTTACGGGGTTACCAGAGGCGGCCCTCCCGGGTCGCCTCTTCCTTTATTTGTCCTCATATTTCCAAGAGGTTACGAAGGACTATGCACTTGGTGTCCGTCGCGCCGACACGTTGATCGCGGTACAGTGAGCTATCTGATTTCTCTCCTTTTCTGTGGTGCGTGCGATTCCAGCAAGCGAGGATGAATGGCAGCACCTACAATTGCACCGATATCTGTTGAATTCGAAGGCGCCACGGGAAGCGACCGTGTGGCGACTCCGGCGCTGCTTGGCGCAATGCTCAAGGCAGCGGAAAAGATCAGCGACCTGATCTTTTCTCCAGGCCGTCCGCCGCAAGTCCAGGTGTATGGGCAAATGATTCCCGTCCAGGCGCCCGGACTGACCTTCTTGACGGCCGACGATACCCGCCATATCGCAGCAGACTTGATCGGCGATAACAAGCAGGCCATCACCACGCTCCGCGAACATGGAGCCTGCGACATCTCCTACGGATTACCTGGCCTGGCTCGCTTCCGAGTCAACATCTTCATCCAGCGCGGAAGCTGCGCGGTAGTGATGCGCGTTATTCCGACCAACATTCCCGATTTTGATTCGCTGCGTCTGCCCGGACAACTCTCGGAGGTGACCAAGCTTCGAGATGGAATCGTTCTCGTGACGGGCCCCGCGGGATCCGGTAAATCTTCTACCCTCGCGGTGCTTCTCGATAGCATCAACCGGGAGAAGTATTACCACATCATCACGATCGAGGACCCAATAGAGTTTCTTCACAATCACAAGTGTTCCACGATCCACCAGCGCGAATTGCACAGCGATACGCCCAGCTTCGCGCATGCTCTCCGTTCGGCAATGAGGCAGGCTCCTAAAGTAATCCTGGTCGGGGAAATGCGCGACCGGGAGACGATCGAAATCGTGCTCGAGGCCGCCGAAACCGGACACCTGGTCTTCTCCAGCCTCAATACGATGGACGCTTCGAAGACGGTGGAGCGAATCGTCAGCTCCTTCTCGCCGGCCGAGCAGCAGTCAGTGCGCGAACGCTTTGCCAAGTCATTCCGATACATCATCTGCCAGCGCCTTCTGCCCAAAGCAGATCGGAGCGGGCGGGTCGCCGCATTCGAAATCCTGAAGGCCAATCCACGAACTCGCGAATGTATCGAGAAGGGCGAGCACGAAGACGATACGCTGCTCGATGCCATGAAGACCGCGTCGGCTGAGGGAATGCAGTACTTCGACGGAGAGATTGCCGAATTGGTTCACGACCGGGTGGTGGACCTCGAAGTCGGTCTTTCTTTCGCGAGCAATCCCGCCGTGCTTGGTCAGGAACTGGCAAGATAAATACAGGGTCAGACAATCGCCTTCAATTCGGATAAGGTTCGCCATCCTTCACAACTCTGATGAAATGATCGGTGAACTTTGCGTGCATTTCCGGCACATCGTACTTCGGCATATGACAGGTCGTACAGTTCGTAGTTGCCTTTGGGCAGACTTCGTGTGCAGGCTCGGCTGCGTTCGATTTATCCGATTGCTCGCCGTGGCAAGCCAAACATCGCTGATCGTAATATCCGGCATCGTGAACCAGAGGCTGGTGCGGGTTGTGGCAGGCGATACAAGTCAGGCGGCTATCGCCTTGAAGTCCCCAGCAGCGGCTTTTTTCCAAACGGTACGGTTGGAAGCGCACGTTGTTGGGGCGCAGCAGATTTGATTCAAGAACATCGGCCGAGGTCATGTGGCATGCCCCGCAGAAGTCGACCGACTGCAAAGGACGGAGTGAGCGCGGATTGAATATCAGCGCCTTCGCGTCATCGATCTGGTTCATGGTCGCGGCGACAGTGTGATCTAAGCCTGGACCGTGGCAGGCCTCACAGCTGACTCCAGGTACCGCTTGCTTCGGATCAAACTGTTCCTTCGTAGTAGAAGCGGTCGTATGACACCCGAAACATCGCGCCCCAGTCTCCTGCGTAAGGCTCATTCCCAGAGCTTTGTGAAGATCGCCCGGGTCGGTTACCGGTTCATGTCCAGGAGTCGTTCCCATTCCGTGCAATCCACGGAAACTGCTCACCTGGCTGTCGTAAAGGGTTCCGTTTTTCCCGAGGATATACGTCTGACCTCGCACACCGGCACCGAACGTCCATTCGATCTCGGCCTCGATCGATTGCTTGCCGGAACTAACGGTCAGCGTCGGATCGGCGCCGTCGACCGTTATCCGATATAGATATCCTCCGCTTCGAACTCTATCCGCCACGAGCTTTGAACCCTCAACCCCCACGGCAGAGCGATAGGAGGCTTTTGCCATGGGTGTTGCCACCTGAGACTCAGCTTCGTCGGCGTGACACTCTCGGCACTGGCTTTCGCCCACATACGCTGCTGCTGGGGCAGTTCCCTTCGTCGGCCACCATGGACGGGAAAACACACGGTATTCGGTGGTGCTGGACAGCTTCACCGGGGCTGCGGCTTGGCCTAGTAAAGCGACTGAGGTTGTCAAGTAGCCTGCGACGAGAAGGGAAGAAGCGAGAACGACACAAGCAAAGGCACAGGGAGGAAAGGCAAGCCAACTCCGCCAGGATCGTGCACGACGCTGTACAACACTGCTCACACCGAACTCGGTCGAGCACGCCCGCAACGATTATAGAGCACGCCAGCGAGGAGTCTGTATGCTGGCCAGTTCTTTCCCGGTTTCTCCCGGACAGTTATGATCTTTTCATGTCCGTCGCACCACTTTCCTCGAATGTGTTGAGTTTTGAAGGCGCTCGACGTCTAGTCGAGGAGCACGCTTCGCTGGTCAAGCCCAACGAAGCCGAATCTGTCGACCTGCTCCAGGCCGCCGGTCGCGTTCTCGCGAATCCCGTTCTCGCGGACCGTGACATTCCACCCTTTCCTCGGTCGACCCGGGATGGCTTTGCGGTTCGTTCGGTCGATGTATCAAAGGTGCCCGCAACTCTGCAGGTGATCGGAGAGATAAAAGCCGGTCAGGAGCCTGAAACGATTCCCTCGAGTTTGGGAGATAAACAGACTGTTTCAATCATGACCGGAGCCCCTGTGCCCCCGGGGGCGGATGCGGTCGTCATGGTGGAGTACAGCTCGCTGCGCGGCGATCAAGTCGAAATCACGAGAAGCGCTAAAGCTGGAGAAAATATTGTTCCCCGCGGAGCAGAAGCGCAGGAAGGAAGCCGACTCATCAGCCGCGGTATGAATTTGAACGATGCGGCAATTGCTCTCGCTGCTTCCGCGGGCAAATCGCGATTGCAGGTTTACCGGCGCCGCACGGTCGCTATCATCACCACGGGAGACGAGATCGTAGATGTCGAATCCACACCCGGCCTAACTCAGATTCGCAATTCGAATAGTTATTCGCTCGCGGTCCAGATACGAGCCGCCGGCGGAGAGCCAAGGATTTTGCCGATTGCGCCGGATGAACCGCAACGCTTGCGAAGCCTAATCGAAGAAGGGTTGAAATCAGATCTGCTGCTGCTCACGGGTGGAGTTTCGATGGGACGGTACGACTTGGTCGAACAGGTTCTGTCGGAAATGCACGCGGAATTTTTCTTTACCGGCGCGAAAATCCAGCCGGGACGTCCCGTGGTTTTCGGCCGATGTCGCTCCGGCAAAACTACGGGGGACGATTCGACTCGCGAACAAGCGGCTACTTACTTCTTCGGTCTGCCAGGAAATCCTGTCTCCACCATGGTGACTTTCGAACTCTTCGCTCGCCCGATGCTGGAGGCCCTCGTCGGAATGGAGCCACGAGCGCTCATGTTTGTACACGCAAGGCTGAGGTCCGAGATTCGCGTCAAGCCTGGTTTGAAACGTTTCCTTCCCGCAATCCTGTCCGGAAAATTCGAGCAATCGCAAGTCGAACTCGTGCCCTGGCAAGGATCGGGAGATATCGCTGCAACGGTCCGCGCCAATTGCTACATCGTTATCCCGGAAGATCGCGATCACATTCCTGCCGGCGAATTTGTCGCGATCATGATGCGTTAGCCGCTTGCCCCGTGCAGCATAGTCCCGGCGCACCGTCCCATGTAAGATAATGAGGAATCGCTGTTCTACTGCATGCCGAAGAAACTATCGCACTACGATCGCGGGGGCCGCGCCCGCATGGTGGATGTCTCCGGAAAATCCGCAACTCGCCGCGAGGCCGAAGCCAGCGGTTTCGTCAAAGTCAGGCCCGAGGTGCTGGCGGCGATTCCTCAGAACCCGAAAGGCGATCCGCTGGAAGTCGCTCGCATCGCGGGCATCATGGCCGCCAAGCATACGTCCGACCTGATTCCGATGTGCCATCCTCTACCGTTGTCGCTCGTTGATGTCGATTTGCGCCTGTGCGAAAATGGCGTCGCTGTTGCCTCCAAAGTCACCACAACCGCCGAAACCGGCGTTGAAATGGAGGCCCTGGTGGCGGTCAGCGTCTCCGCCCTCACGCTCTATGACATGCTCAAGGCGGCCGACAAGGGGATTGAGATTCGAGAGATTGTGCTGGAGCGCAAGAGTGGGGGGAAGAGCGGCGAGTACAAGCGTCGGAAGTAAATTGCGAATCCATGGCTGACAACGTCAAACTACTCGTGGTCGACGACAACCCGATGGTGCTCGGAATGCTTCAGCAGGCCTGGTCGCCGCTGGCGCAAGTCACCACCGCGACAGATGCAGCGGATGCCTTGCTGAAGGCGGTCGACGATGCTCCCGACTTGCTGGTGTGCGATTACCGCATGCCGGGGATGGATGGACGTCAGCTTGTTGAAAAATTGAAGAGCCGCCCCGCCACCGCCAACTTTTCCACGGTGCTGATGGCGAGCAAGGCTGACATCGCAGAGCGTCTTTCTCCGCAAGACGCGGCGGACGATTATCTAGAAAAACCTTTTTTCCTGAAAGATGCGACGCGACGTGTGAAGCGTATGCTCGACCGCATCGCGCTCGAGAAGATGGCGAAGACTGCGCCTTCCGACGGTGTTGTGCGCGGAAGCCTTTCGCAGATGAACGTCATTGATCTCATGCAGTCACTTGAGATGGGCCGCAAGAGTTGCCAACTCTCTCTCAGCAACGAAGGCGACAAATGCGAAGTGTTCTTCGTTGAAGGCCAGGTAAAGCACGCCACGTACGGATCCTTAGTTGGCGACGAAGCTGTTTTCAAAGTGCTCCGCTGGACCGGCGGAAGTTTCCAACTCGACTTTGAAGGCAAGACCGACAAAGAGACGACTCAGCTCAATACGCAAGGACTTTTGATGGAAGGCTTGCGGCTGCTCGATGAATCATCCCGTGATTCCGGTGGAGAGCCCGAGCCTGCCGCAGAATCGGCTCCAGTCGCTGCGAGTGCTCCTGTCACCGTGCCTTCGAGCGCGCCCTCCAGCGCTCCGAGCCGTGGCAGAGAAGAAGAGGAAGATGTCCTCCTCGATGGCTGACGCTTCCCAACTTCTCACAGCGGCGGTCGTGACGGTCAGTGATTCTTGCGCCCGCGGGGAGCGCGAAGACAAGTCGGGGCCGGGAGTTGCTCGGTTGCTTGAGAAGTTGAAGATTTCAGTTTCCGCCCGCGAAATCGTTTCTGACGATCCGATTCAAATACAAAATCTGCTGATACGACTAGCGCGCGAAGTGCGACTGATTATCACGACTGGCGGCACAGGTATCGCTGCGCGCGACGTTACTCCGGAGGCGACTGAGGCTGTGTGCGATCGCGTGTTGCCTGGCGTTGCTGAAGTTATGCGTACGGCCGGCATGAAGAAAACCCCATTCGCTGCTCTCAGCCGCGGCGTGTGCGGAGTTCGAGGCAAAGCTTTGATCCTCAACGTGCCGGGCAGTCCGACCGGGGCGGTCGAGTCGCTAGAAGCGGTGGCACAGTTGCTTCCCCATGCGATCGATCTTTTGAGCGGGAAGACGGAGCATTAGACGCAGGGCTGCCATCGCGACTGAGACCCTTGCGACCGGACAGCCGAGGGCGGCTGTCCCCACATGTGTTGTCGAAAAATTGACTAGTGAGTGTTCCTGATCTTTCCCGGACCCACGATCGCGCGGCCGGGGTACACATCCGGGACCATCTTTCCATCATCGATCAACAACTTTCCAGCGACCACCAACTCGTGAACGCCGACGCTCGGCTCCATCGGTTTTGCAAAGGTGGATCGATCACTGATCGTTTGCGGATCGAAGACCACGATGTCGGCGTCCGCGCCTTCCTGGAGCCGTCCCTTTTGCCGCGCAGTGGGAGTCGAGCGTTCCAGCATCTGCGCGGGCATCAGCGTCATCTTGCGCAGGGCTTCCATCAAGGTCAAAGTCTTTTTGTCCCGAACATATTGTGCCAACACACGCGAATACGTTCCGGCATTGCGTGGATGGGCTTCCAACCCGTCGCTCGCGATCATGATGAGTGGATTCGGAATGACCGCGTCAACGA
>Ga0181522_10002064_pt1 | contig 11688 bp, 11 predicted proteins | sample PEATcosm2014_Bin_27_FD_121103 | JGI IMG/M metagenome (GOLD analysis project Ga0181522, IMG submission 121103) | Peatland microbial communities from MTU Mesocosm Facility, Houghton, MI, USA - PEATcosm2014_Bin05_10_metaG | ecosystem: Environmental > Terrestrial > Soil > Wetlands > Peat | place...
CGCCGTGAGCAAGCACCCGCCGGCCTCATCGCGGCTCTAGGTCTGGAGAAGCCGCCGTTGGAACTATGGGAAGTAAATGACATTCTGATTGCGGTATTGGGAACATCACGCGAAGTCCGGGATATCGGTCCGAATTTTGTGTTGCTCGAACAACTTCATCCCTACGCCGTTGTAGTAACCGCACTGGGAGATGACTCTGATTTTGTTTCTCGTTATTTCGCGGCCAGCTACGGTGTCCTCGAAGATCCGGTAACCGGCTCCGCGCATTGCGCACTCGCACCGTATTGGGTGAAACGTCTAAAGAAGTCTCAGTTACACGCCCGCCAGCTATCCGATCGCGGTGGAGAGCTGCGGTGTGAACTGGCTGGAGACCGAGTCATTCTGAAGGGCAAAGCCGTGCTCGTGCTTAAGGGAACGCTCTCGATCTGAGGTCGGATCGTTTGCGAGACCTTCATGCGCGATCACTACAAAAGATGTTTTTGTTTTAGAAACTCACGCACCACCTCTTGCGTATCCCGATGCTGTCCATCGACGGCATAATTCAGCCGCTGCATCTCAGCATCTGAAATCTTGTCAGCAAGTTCCGCCAGTGCGCGAGCCACTTCCGGATGTTGCTGCAGAGTTTGCTCCCGAATCACCGGCACGGCTTCATACGGCGGAAAGTAATGCTTGTCGTCCGCTAGGACAAAGAAGTCCATTGCTGGAATGAGCCCGTCCGTCGCGTTGCCCGCCGCAAAATCAATCTGACGATCTTTCAGTGCGCGCGCCAGCAGGCCCAAATCCATGATGCGTGGCTGTTCCGCAAAATGCAGCCCGTAGGTTGCGGCCAAACCGCGGTATCCATCGGGACGTTCCATAAACTCGTAACCGAATCCGGCGTGCCATTGCGGAGTAAACCTTGCCGCCTGCGATAGCGTTTGAATGTTCAGCCGCCGCGCATCCTCGCCTCGAATCTCCATCGCGAAGGTATCGTTGAAACCGAAGGCTGGGCCGAGCGTCAGGCCAAAACGGCGCTCGTATTCACTCTTCACGCGTTGGTATACATCCGCTTTGTCATTTGACGCTTGCTCTTTCAGGATCGCAGTCAGCGCGGTACCCGTATATTCAGGATAGACATCGATGCGTCCGGCGAGAATCGCTTGCTGGCAAATGTAGGTGCCCGCCAGATAAAAGCGCCGTTCCACTTTCAAATGAGTATGAGTTTCGATCTGCTGCGCGATCAGTTCGCCCAAAACAAACGACTCGGTGAAATTCTTGGATCCCACTACAATTCGATCAGAATGAGAAGGTGCGCACGCGGGCAACAGCGTGATAATGGCCAGTAATGCAATAAGAACAACTGAGCGAAGACGAATCATCGGGGACGCAGTCGTCTTTCAAGCGACCCCACACTTACATCGGCCGCGAGCGCTAGAAGTGCCGCCGGAATGGCGCCTGCTAGAATCACGCGATCGTCGACCATCGCCAGGCCACGAAAAATAAACTCTCCCAGCCCACCAGCGCCGATAGCCGCCGCGATCGTCGCAAGGCCGACTGAAATCACGACGGCTACTCGCACCCCCGAAAGAATTACACTCACCGCTAGCGGGAGCTCGACCTGAAACAGAAGCTGCCACTCGGTAAGTCCCATACCGCGTCCGGCTTCCACTACCGCAGGATCGACCCCGCAGATCCCCGTGTACGTATTTCGAATAATCGGCAGGAGCGCGTAAAGCGTGAGAGCCAGAATTGCGAGCCGGTCGGCACGTTCGCCGAGCCACGGCACCGGCAGGAGAAACCCAAATAGTGCAAGGCTCGGAATTGTCTGAATGATATTCGCGCCTGCCAACACCGGCTTGTTGAATCGGGGACGATGAGAAATCACGATTCCCAGCGGGATGCCGATCAGCATCGCGAACGCTGTCGACACTCCGACGAGCCACAAGTGCTCCAGGGTGAGTTCCAGAACTTGCGTATGATTCTGCGCTATGAATCGGATGACGTTCATGACGTTCCTCGATCTGCCGCTGACTCTAATCCATCTCCGAAAGCTCGTACGTAGGCCTCAGCCCAGCGATCCTTCGACTTCAAGAACTCCTTCGGCGACAAAACCGTGACCAGCTTTCCCGCTTCCATCAAAGCGATGCGGGATCCGAGCCGCAACGCTTCTCGCAGATCGTGGGTCACGAATACGACCGTCTTGTGCAGCCGTTGCTGGAGCAAAAGAAATTCTCGTTGCAGTTCATCGCGTGTCAGAGGATCGAGCGCGGCAAAAGGCTCGTCCATCAGCAAGATCGCCGGATCAGCTGCCAGCGCACGGGCGACTCCCACGCGCTGACGCTGGCCTCCCGACAACTGATGCGGATACCGCGAGGCCATCTCCAGTGGCAGCCCCACCAATTGCATAAGCTCTTGCGCGCGAGCACGAGTTTTTCCCTCTGGCCAGCCCTCAATTTTAGGAACGAGCCCGATATTTCGCTCAACTGTGAAATGCGGAAATAGACCTGCGTCCTGGATCACATAACCGATGCCCCGCCGAAGGCGAATGATGTCGCCCTCCCCGTTCGAAACTCCATTGACTAGAATTTTTCCCGATGTCGGCGACACCAGCCTGTTGATCAATTTGAGAGTAGTCGTTTTTCCCGAACCGCTTCGTCCCAGGAGCACGAGCGTCTCGCCGCTCGCTACTTGCAGACTCAGATCGGAGAGGACCTGCGTGCCATTCACGCGGTAAGAAACGTCGCGGAATTCAATGACGGGAGATTCGTGCCCAAGTTGCATGTCCGCACAGCATACCGGAGTCCGCAGCCCTACCCAAGCCTCGGTGCCCTAGGTGCATGGGATGTGGTTTCCCAATGCGCAGTTGGATTTGCAATGAAAGCCTCTCCCGGCGACAATCTTCCCATGGGGAAGACCGTGCTCGGTGAAGCGCAGCAGGATCGCAGCAGCCAGAGTGAACCGTTCCTGCCCGGTGCGCTCGTAATTGCCACGCTGTGCAATCCTCGGGAAAAATTCTGGGGCATGATTCTGGCGTTGGCAGCCGAAGGGCTGAGCTTAAGCGGTGCAGAACTGGCTTCTTTCGAAGACCTCACCGTAATGGTCCGGGACGGCGATCCGTTCACGCCTGCGGTTGTCTTTTTCCCGATGCATCGGATCGAGCGTCTCGAACTCGATCTCTCGGATGGAAGCCTGCCTTCCCTCTCGCAACGCTTCCTGACGAAAACGGGGTTGGAGCCTGCCGCCGTGCTCGCGCCTAAGATGCACGCGGCGACGCCGAGCGCAGCCGCGAGCACGCTTCATGCTTCAAAGGAGTGTGCTTGAAGCTCTCGCAGATTTTTACTGCCCCCAACCAGCTCACGTTATTGCGGATGATTTTCGTTCCGTTCATCGTCATCCATCTTGTGGATGGACGATATCTTTGGGCGCTGGTGGTCTTTGTCATTGCAGGTTTCAGCGACGGACTGGATGGTTTGCTCGCACGCACGCTTCATCAACAGACTCTGCTCGGACAGTATTTGGATCCAATTGCCGATAAGCTCTTGCTCAGCACGATGTTTCTCGTTTTGTCGATCTTGCACAAGATTCCATGGAAATTCACCGTACTCGTTTTCAGTCGCGACATTTCCATTCTCGCCGCCAGCGCCGTGCTGTTCGCCATCGCCGGCCTGCGGAATTTCAGTCCCAGCATCTTCGGCAAGGCCAACACTTTTTCGCAGATCGCTGCTGTCTTCTTCGTTCTCTTGCTTGAGATTCGTCCCCTGCGTTGGATTTGGATCGCTCGCACCATCTTCCTGCGTGCGACCTTCATCTTTACCATCGTGTCGGCGCTGCATTACGTCATTCTCGTGCAGCAGCGCCTGCGCGAACATACACACGCTTTGCCCCCGGCTCGCAACCCCGTCGCTTGACTTGCGTTCGGATCCGATTTGACCCGCTTTTCACCGGACCCTAGAATCTTAGGTTCGTCTCAAGGCGCTCCAACCCACTATGGCCCTTCGCCTGTACAACACAATGTCTGCCAAGGTCGAGGAATTCCGGCCTATTCGCGACTCCGAAGTCCGCATGTACGCTTGCGGTCCGACCGTCTACGACTACGGACACATCGGCAACTTTCGCACCTTCGTCGCTGTCGATCTTCTGCGGCGGTACTTCCGGCAGAGCGGATATACCGTCCGCCACGTCATGAATATCACCGACGTCGACGACAAGATCATTCGCAACTCCGCACGAGATGGTGTCAGCGTGCGTGAATATACGTCCAAGTACGAAAAGGCGTTTCTCGAAGACTCCGCGATGATCGGTATCGAAGAGCCGCTGCTTGTGCGAGCTACCGAGCACATTCCCGCCATGGCCGAATTCGTTAGTAAGCTGGTGGACAAAGGAATCGCGTACCGAACCGACGACGGATCGTATTACTTCCGCATCGCCAAGTTTCCCGAGTACGGCAAGCTCTCGAAACGGGACTTCAGCGGCATGCTCGACGGAGCACGCGTCGACGTCGACGAATACGACAAAGACAGCGCACGCGATTTCGCTCTATGGAAAGCTCCAAAGCCAGGCGAAGCATCTTGGGACACGAAGATCGGCAAGGGACGCCCCGGCTGGCACCTCGAGTGCTCTGTCATGTCAATGGCGGAACTCGGGGAGAGTTTCGATCTGCACGCGGGCGGCGAAGACCTCATTTTCCCGCATCATGAAAACGAGATCGCGCAGTCGGAATCGATGACCGGCAAGCCTTTTGCACGGTTTTGGTTTCATGCTCGCTTCCTTCTGGTTGAGGGCGAGAAGATGTCGAAGAGTCTTGGCAATTTCTTCACTCTTCGCGATCTAGTACTCAAAGGGCACAAGCCTTCCTCAATCCGATATCTCCTGACCTCCGTTCCCTATCGCAATCAGCTGAACTTTACTTTCGACGGATTGACCCAGGCCGCCGTTTCGGTGGAACGACTGCGCAACTTTCGACTTCGTCTGAGTGCAGGAAATTTCCCCGACGGTTCGACTCCGGAAATGCAGGCACTTGCAGCCGACACGGTCACGCGCATGCGGGAGGCTCTGGACGATGACCTCAACACGGCACAAGCGCAGGCGGCGATCTTCGAAATGGTGCGTCGCGCCAATACTGCGTTCGACACGAGCGGAGTGAAGAACGACGATGTTCCACGGCTGCTAGACGCCTTGATGAAATTCGACGAAGTCTTCGCCGTCCTCGAAGACGATGACGTTCCGAAGATGAAGCGGGTTCTGGACTGGGCGATCGCCGAGGGCCGCGAGAAAGATATCAGCAACGAACTCCGGGAAGCTATTCGCTCCGGTCAACTTTGCGATGGCGATATCGAAGCTAAGATTGCCGATATGAAGGCAGCTCGCGCTTCCCGGGATTTCAAGAAATCGGACTCCATTCGCGCCGAGCTCGCCGAAGCTGGAATACTCGTGGAGATCACAAAAGATGGCATTCGCTGGCGGCGAAAATAAGCTGCGGCTCGATTATGGGAGCCATTTGTGCAGGGTGTTAAGCTGAAGGCTGACGGCTGAGGGCTGACAGCCGGTTCTTGTGAAATCCTTCGACGAATACCTCCGCGACGCAGAACAAGCCCACGGACACCTCTGTGCCGGCCAGATTCTTGGAGTGCGCCTCGCTATGCTGGGTCTGCAAAAGCTGGCGATCGACGATCCCTACGGCAAAGATCGCAAGCGCCTCGTCACATTCGTAGAAATCGATCGCTGCGCGACAGACGCGGTCGGCGTCGTGACCGGCTGTCGGCTAGGCAAGCGCGCCCTGAAATTCCGCGATTGGGGCAAGATGGCCGCCACATTTGTCGATGTCGCTGCGGGCAAGGCGATCCGCATTGCTGCCAAAGAATCTTCCAAAGCGCGGGCACGCGAATTGCATCCAGAAGTCGAAGACAAGAACCAGCAGCAGATGCTCGCCTATCGCGAAATGTCCGACGACGATCTGTTTACTACGCAGTGGGTAAAAGTCGATCTCCCGCCGGAAGAGTTCCCGGGCTACAAGGGAGAGCGAATTGTGTGCGAGGCATGTGGCGAAGGCATCAATTTCCGCCGGGAAACAAGGCGGGAAGGAAAGCTTCTATGCCAAGCCTGTGCGGGAGAAAGTTACTACCAGCCAGTCGATTGAGATTTGCTCTTTGTTAACTGGCTTTTTCGTAGGCGTTGGCAACGCGCAGAATTGTGGCTTCGTCGAAGTGCTTCCCTAGAATCTGCAGACCAATCGGCAATTTCTCTTTCGTTTGTCCGCAGGGAATCGAAATCCCGGGGATCCCTGCCAAATCCGCGGTCACCGTGTAGATGTCGGCCAAATACATGGCCAGCGGATTATTCGACTTTTCGCCCAGCCGGAACGCTGCTGTCGGGCTGGTGGGCGTCACGATGACGTCCACCTTCTGAAATGCTTGCTCGAAATCCCGGGCTAATAGCGTCCGCACTTTCTGGGCTTTCAGATAATAGGCGTCGTAGTAGCCGGCGCTCAGCGCGTAGGTGCCCAGCATAATGCGCCGTTTCACCTCGGCTCCGAAACCTTCGTCACGGCTGCGCCGGTACATTTCCGAAAGGGTCTTCACACCCTTTGCGCGATGGCCGTAGCGCACGCCGTCGTAGCGCGCCAGATTTGACGAAGCCTCAGCCGTCGCGATCAGGTAGTACGTTGGAATGGCGTACGGCGTGTGCGGCAGAGAAACAGGAACGATCTCGCAGCCTAGCACCTTCAACTTTTCAATCGCCGACTCCACTGCGAGTCGAACTTCTTCATCCAGCCCTTCTCCGAAATACTCTTTCGCGACTCCGAGCTTCATGCCGCGGACAGGCTTTTCGAGTTCCGCAATGTAATCCGGCACTGGAACTTCTGCAGAGGTAGCATCCATCGGATCGCGACCCGCAATTGCACGCAGCACAATGGCAGCGTCTTTCACTGTCTTCGCCAGCGGACCGATGTGATCAAGCGACGACGCAAACGCAATCAGGCCGTAGCGTGAGACACGCCCATACGTCGGCATCAGTCCCACCTCTCCGCAGAAGGAAGCCGGCTGCCGGATTGATCCTCCCGTATCAGATCCCAAAGTGACCACCGCCATGCCGGCTGCCACGGCCGCGGCCGAACCGCCCGACGATCCTCCAGGAACGCGACTCAAGTCGCGCGGATTGCGCACGGGATGATATGCAGAATTCTCATTCGACGAGCCCATCGCGAACTCGTCGCAATTCATTTTGCCCAATACTACAGCCCCAGCGGCCTCGAGCCGCGCCACTGCAGTGCAGTCATACGGAGGAATATATTTTTCGAGAATCTTCGATCCCGCGGTCGTCCGCACACCGCGCGTGCTCATCACGTCCTTGATTCCAACGGGCACACCGCCCAGCGGCGGCAACGGCTTGCCCTCAGCAGCCATGCGATCGATACGATCTGCCTGCTCCAGCGCGCGCTCTTTCGACAACGTCAGGAACGCGCCGATCTGTCCATCTTCTTTTTGAATGCGCGCGTAGTGGTCCTCGACTAGCGCGAGCGCGGTCGCTTTGCGTTCTTGAACGGCAGTGCGAGCCGCGTCAATCGTAAGTGAGGTCAGATCCATTTCGTGGGCGATTCGCCAGGATTGACGGCTATCGTTCGATCACTTTCGGCACTCGGAAGAAATGTTCGTCCGCATCGGGCGCATTCGCAAGAGCCTCTTCATGCGGCAATGACTTTCGCAGTCCCTCAACGATGTCCTCCCGGCTGGCGTAAGCGAAGCGGTCACTGCCCTGCTTCGCCTGATCAACTCCGTACTTGTCGGAAACCTGCGCCATCGGCGGCACATTGGACGTGTCGAGCTCATTAAGCCGATCGATGTAGTCCAAGATCGAATTCAAATCGCGCAACATGCCGATTCTCTCTTCACCGGTTAGGTCAAGGTTGGCGAGATCGGCGACGTAGTTGACGTCTTCTTCAGTAACTTTCATCGAGGAACCATTTAGAAACCGTCTTTCGCGACGGGCACCTGCGGACTGACTATAAACTCGATTCGGCGGACAATCCCGACAGTGTATCGATTGATCGCGGCGAGATAACGTGGAGCGAGAACCTGGAGTTCGGATCTCCATCCCATGTCCGGGACTTCCACCCGCAAGACCCCATCGTCAAAATTCAGGGCTTGCGTACGTTCTGCCACCGCCGAACCGCAAACTACCGGCCACGCCATGAGCGGGGCCTGTGACGGCGGCGCTTGCCGCAACGATTGCGCGACTATTCTTTCTAATTCCGATCCAGCCAGTTGCAAGTGTTGCTCCCTCATTAGTTGATACGCATGGGACGTACGGGAAGAACTTCAATTTTAACATTGACGACGAGCGGTCGGCGGACGACTTCAGCGAGGAAATTCGCGACGGACGAATTCCAGCGCCGCGTCCCGCGAAGGCAATCGCCCTTCCAGTTGTGCGTCTTCTACCGCATTCAGAATCTCGCGGAATCTCGGCCCTGGAACATGGCCTGCTTCGATCAGGTCATCTCCCGTCACGAGCGGCCGGGGGCGAATTTTCTCAGGGGGGATCTCAGCAAGTTTCTGTTGAACGAATTCGTACGTCGTCAGGTTTCGATGGCTGGCCAGGCAGTCCGCACGGTGCAGTGCGAGATGCTCGTCGAATCCCGGCAGCCGCAGAAATCTTTTTAAAGTCGACTCTTTCATCCGCGTGGCTTGGCCGAAGCGCATGTGATTGTCGACGAGCGCAAGAATCTGCTCCGTTTCCTCATTTGAAAAACGCATCCGCCGGCAAATCTCTTCCGCGATTTTGACACCCACCTCGACGTGCCCGTCGAACCGAATTCGATCGGGTGCCACGCGAAAGGTCGTCGGCTTCCCAACATCGTGCAGTAATGCACCCCAAGCCAAAGTGAGAGGACAAGGGTTTGGCAGGTTTTCGAGCAGCAACATCGTGTGGACAAATACGTCGCCCTCAGGATGAAATTCCGGAGGCTGCGCTACACCCTTCATGGCCGAAATCTCCGGCAAGACTTCCTGTAGCAGGCTGCTTTCGTCGAGCATGAGGAACGCTCTGCGTGCATGCCCTTCCGTCAACATCCGCGTCAGTTCGTCACGGACGCGCTCACGTGAGACAACTTCGATCCGCGGAGCTAATTTATGTATCGCTTCAAATGTCGCGGCGTCGATCTGATATCCAAATCGTGCAGCGAACCGCACCGCGCGCAGCATCCGTAACTTGTCCTCAGCAAAACGCTTTTCCGGATCGCCGATTGTACGGACAATCCCGGCAGCTAAGTCATCTCGCCCGTCCACAAAATCAAGGACTTTACCACTCATAGGATCCAGCAGCATCCCGTTGATGGTGAAGTCGCGGCGAGCAGCATCTTCCCGCGGATCACGGCTGAAACGCACTTCGTCGGGATGCCGTCCATCCGAGTACCCGATGTCGCTGCGGAAGGTCGCGACTTCCACGGCGTTTGCCTGGGACCCTTCGCCCGCGTTTCGCTGAACTCTATTTGGTGGAACAAGCACAACGCCAAACTGCGCTCCGACCGCATACGTCTGCGGGAAAATGTCCATGACCTGCGACGGAGTCGCGTCCGTGGCGACGTCGTAATCCTTCGGTTCACGTTCCAGCAATAGGTCCCGCACGCATCCACCTACGAGATACGCTTGAAACCCGTGTTGGCGCAGGGTTTCTACCACCAACGTGGCGTCTTTCATTCCCATGGATTCCCGCAGGTTCATCGCCCCCTCATGATACCGCCTACCTACGGCAAGAAATCACTTGACACGATGTAAAGCGTGCTTTACATTCTGTGGTGTCAAGCATGCTTTACATCGTGACATTTGTCACCAACCCGACGTGACGGTTCCCACTGGCGGTGGAAAGCATAACGCGGAATGATCGATGAGTCAGAAACCGCGAGCGGCGATGGGAACAACGGAATTCCTACGGAGAAGAATCATGAATTCGAAGAAACTCACCTCAATTTTCAGAGTCCTTGGCTGGATGAGCTTCTTCTTCCTGCTTTCGGCGCCAGCTTTTTTCCTGGCCAAGGCTCAGAGCGGCAGCAGCTTTGTCATCCGCAACGCCCGCGTGTTCGATGGCCGCAAGATTCTCGGACAAGCCGATGTGTGGGTAGAAAACGGCAAGATCAAAGCCGTTGGCAAGAATCTCAAGGTTCCGTCGGACGCGCGGGTCATCGAGGCATCTGGTGACACGCTTCTGCCCGGACTGATTGACTCACACACCCACGCCTGGGGCGATGCGCTCAAAGAGGCAGAGATCTTCGGTGTCACGACCGAGCTCGACATGTTCACCGGCGTGAAATACATGCAGCAAGTAAAGGAAGACCAGGCAGAGGGTAAAGATCTCGACCTTGCCGACTTACGTTCTGCAGGCAGTCTGGCCACCGCACCCGGAGGACACGGCACCGAGTATGGCATCCAGATTCCGACTCTTTCCTCGCCTGCCGAATCGCAACCCTGGGTTGATGCTCGCATCGCCGAAGGCTCGGATTACATCAAGATTGTCATTGACGACGGGAGCGCTTACGGAAGCCATCGTCCTACTCTCGATAACGAAACGCTCAAGGCAGTCGTCGATGCGGCCCACAAGCGCGGCAAGATCGCGGTGGTTCACATCGGAACCCAGCAAGACGCACGCGCCGCGATCGAAGCGGGGGCAGACGGGTTGGCTCACCTTTTCGCAGACAGCGCTCCAGAGCCAGATTTCGGCAAGTTCGTCGCGGCGCATCACGCCTTTATTGTTCCTACGCTGACGGTGCTCGAGAGTGTCAGCGGCGTCCCCACGGGCGAATCGCTCACAAACGACTCACACATCATTCCGTATCTCACGAGTGACGACGTCACGAATCTGAAACGTTCTTTTCCCAAGTTTCCTACTCATCTCAGCGAGAAATATGCTGAGCAGACGATCGTCCAACTGAAAGCAGCACACGTTCCGGTTCTTGCCGGCACCGATGCACCCAATGCCGGCACTTCGCACGGCGTCAGCATCCACCGCGAACTTGAACTGTTGGTGCGCTCCGGCCTTACCCCACAGGAGGCTCTGGCTGCCGCGACGTCAGTTCCAGCCACAACCTTTCACCTCGATGACCGCGGGGTCATCGCTCCCGGCAAGCGCGCTGACCTGCTACTGGTTAAGGGCGATCCGACGGAAGATATTCTGGCGACCCGCGACATCGTTTCCGTCTGGAAACTTGGAGTGGAAGACGATCGCGCCACATATCGCGCAACCGTCGCAAAAGCGAAGCAGGATGCGGCAAAGGCGGCCCTGACTCCCGCTCAGTCGGGAACAGAAATTGGCCTGATCAGCGATTTCGAAGACGGCACTTCAAGTGCAAAATTCGGCAGTGGCTGGATGGTTTCGACCGACACCATCGCCGGGGGTAAGTCCACAGGCGAGATGAAAGTTGTGAGCGGCGGTACTAATGCCTCAAAGCATGCGCTGGAAATCTCCGGCGTGATCGATGGCGGCCTTCCCTACGCATGGTCGGGCGTGATGTGGTCTCCTGGATCGCAGCCGTTCGTTCCCGTCAATCTGTCCGCGAAGAAGAGTATCTCCTTCATGGCCACTGGAGATGGCCAGACTTACCGCGTACTGATCTTCACTGCCAGCGGTGGCCGCATCCCCGCACAGCAGACGTTCACCGCAGGGACCGAATGGAAAAAGACGACCATTCCCTTCTCGGCATTCAGTGGAACCGACGGTCAC
>Ga0181522_10002066_pt1 | contig 11677 bp, 9 predicted proteins | sample PEATcosm2014_Bin_27_FD_121103 | JGI IMG/M metagenome (GOLD analysis project Ga0181522, IMG submission 121103) | Peatland microbial communities from MTU Mesocosm Facility, Houghton, MI, USA - PEATcosm2014_Bin05_10_metaG | ecosystem: Environmental > Terrestrial > Soil > Wetlands > Peat | place...
CCGCTGGGAACCAACAACAGAGTAGAACAATCAGGCAAAGGGAATGCAAACTTTTGATGAATTCAGGGACCAATGAGCCCGGAGAACAAGGGAACGAGAAAACAGGAAAGAGGGACCGAGGGATCAAGCGAACAAGCGAAAGAAAAGGCTCGGTTCAGCGCTTTTTGCCCTTCTTGGCGGCGGCCTTTTTCAAAGCGTGTTTCGCAGGCTTCGCCGCCTTCTTGACGGGCTTTGCCGTCGGCTTTGGCTTGGCTTTGGGCTTGGCAGCCTTCGCGGGCGTGGATTTCTTCGCCGGCGCTTTTGCCGCGGTCTTCGCAGGCTTGGCAGGCTTGGCGGCAGCAGCCTTGGCCTTTGCCTTGGCTGGTTCCTTCACTTCAGGCTTGGCCGCCTTTGCAGATTTGGGCGGCACTGCAGCAGGCACAGGCTTTTTCAACGCGGCAGCGGGCTGGCCCTTTACCTGGGCCCCTGCCTGCGCTTTGCCTTCAAGCTTGACTGGCTTTGCCGGCGCGGGCTGAGCGGATGGTTTTGCCGCAACAGGCTTGCCGGCAGGCGCGGGCTTTTGTCCCTTTTTGCCTGCAAGCTTCTTGCCTGCCGGCGTCGCCTCGTCTTCGTCGGCATCCAGCTCATCCTCTTCGTCGTCCACATCCAGGTCGCCTGCGAGCGCGCTCTTGGGAAGAATGGACAGATCGAGTTCCTCGTCGTCGGCTCCGACTGTCTCAAGTTCGTCGTCCACGATGAGGTCCTCCGCATCCTCCTCTTCGGGTACCTGCTCCTTGATCCGGGCTCCCGCGCGGCGGGCGCGTGGTCGCTTGATGCTCACCTGAGGCGGCGGCGCCGGCGGGGAGTACGGCTCAAGAAAGGCGCGCATCTCTTCCGGGGTGGTCAGTTTGCCATCGATCAATTCGAGGAAGATCTTCTGCGTGAGCTCGCCGTAGATGGGCAGCTCGGGAGTGATTCTCATCTCCTGCATCAGCAGGTGCGGCGTGCGTTGACGGGCTTCTGGCCACACCTTGAGGAAGAGGTGATAGCGCTCCTGAACCGCCTTGTCCTTGCTTGTAAAGCCAAGCCAGAGAATCGCTTCTGGATCATAGCTCATGAAGAGCTTGAAACATGCCGACGGCTTGGCATTCTGCTTGGACAACAGCGTTTTTGCGAAACCTGACGCCATTGAGTCCAGCTTGTTCCACTCTTCGACGAAGCCCGGGCGCAAGAGAGATTTCTTCAGCGCCGAGAGATCGCGCGACGGCATTTTCGCCGTCAACAGTTGCATTTGAGCCGCGGAGATGTCGGGATGAATTCCCTGCAGTTGGAGCTGCGCCGCCAGATCGTGCAGAGCGTTCAGCTTGGCCTCGTCTGCCTTGGCGGAGGTCCAGGCAGGAAAGAGAAACTTCATCCAACCTTCCGTCTCGAGGGCGCGCAGGACTTTCAAGCCGTCTTCTTCGTGACCGATTTGCTCCAGCTCCTGTTTGCGGTCATGAGCCGATAGGAACTCGATCACGCCCTCGCCTTTGGCGTCGTCGTATCGCGCCTGGGTTCTCGGGTCCATCTCCCAGCCCAGGCGGGCCCGAAAGCGGACGGCCCGGATGAGCACCGCGGGGTCCTCAATGAAGCCGTAATTCGACACCAGGCGCAAGGCGCGCATCTCGATGTCGGCGGCGCCGTTCAGCGGGTCCATCAAGAGCCCGAATGACCCCTCGTTGAGCGAGATGGCCATCGAATTGACCGTGAAGTCGCGGCGGCGAAGGTCCTCCTGGATCGAGGCGGGATGAAACACCGGCTTGCCCGGCTTGGGATATTCGACGCGGTGCGTGCTGACGACGTTCACGCGCACAGTGCCCGGAAAACACAGGTAGAGGCTGCGCGAGGGTTCGTCCTCTCCCCACAGTTTTCCGCCAAGTTTCTCTAATGGTTTCTTGAGCTTAAGAGCATTCCCGTTCACCGCAACTTCAAGCTCGCGGACGGCGTGGCCGCTGGTGAGGTCGCGTACGGCGTCACCCGTCAGGAAGAGAAGAATCCCGGCATCGCGAGCGGCTGCTCTTAGCTGCGCGATGGCATGGCGCTGGTCGGCCGAAAGCCGGTTTTCCAGCAGGTAAATGTAGTCGGGCATGCTCTATCCTGATTCCGTCGTCTGGACCGCAGCCCAAGTGCCTGAAGATGTTGCCCTTACGGTGCGATTCATGGAAACTTGCAAAGCCAAACTTTAACACAAGTTGCGGTGGAAGACCAGCTAACTTGCACCAGCTTCGCAACTTTTCAGCTGTGGGAACGGCGGCCGCGCGTCATCGCGCGCATAACCGGGTATCCAGAAGTTGCAATAGGGTCCGGCGCCTCTTCGCCGCGGCTCGTGCGACAATCCAGAGCGATGGCCTCTGCACGCAAACCTGTCATTGTGCGCAAGTTCTCCCGTGACTGGTTTGCCGGCTATGTGGGCGCCGAGTTCGGGCAGGCGAAGTCGGAGCTGGAGATTCTGGATCAGGCCGGCAAAGTGGTGCGCGTTGGCTGGGAGCAGGTGAAGTGGATGTGTTACGTGCGCGCCTTTCCTGCCGGACCGGCGGACCAGGCCGACCCCGAACGCCTCGTGCGCAAGCGTTTTACGCTGCGGCCCCGGACGGCTGGATTGTGGATGCGCCTCACCCTCGCTGACGGCGACGAGCTCGAGGGGTTGGCAGCCAATGACCGGAGCCTCGTTGAAGGCGCCGGGTTGTTGCTCACTCCACCCGATACACGGTCGAACACGCAGCGCATTTATGTTCCACGCCAGGCGATTCAGACTCTTGACGTGCTGAGCCTGATTGGCGCCGCAAGCCGCAAGCGCGCCGAGGTTGCCAGGCCAGGCGGCGAACAGCGCGACTTGTTTGCCGGCGACGGCGAGACGGGTTGAAGGAGCGCAGAGAATGCAAGCGCTATTGCTTGAGAACTATAACGAGTTGGAGCTAAAGGATGTCCCCATCCCCGAGTTCGGGCCTGAGGATGTGCTGATCCGGGTCAAGGCATGTGGCATCTGTGGCAGCGATGTGCACGGCTACGATGGCAGTACCGGACGCCGCATTCCGCCCCTGATCATGGGCCACGAAGCCGCCGGTATCGTTGACCGCGTCGGACGCGACGTGCGGAAGTTCAAGCCGGGCGATCGCGTGACCTTCGATTCGACGATCTCCTGCGGCGCGTGCCGGTTTTGTGCGGCCGGCGCGGTGAACCTTTGCGAGAATCGCCAGGTTCTCGGAGTTTCCTGCGGCGAATATTGTCGGAATGGCGCGTTCGCCGAATATGTTTCTGTGCCGGCGCGGATCGTTTACGCGCTGCCCGACGAGTTCTCGTTTGCCCATGCGGCTCTCATTGAAGCCGTTTCGATCGCGGTTCACGCGGCGAAGATCACCGAGATCCGGCCGGGCTCGACGGCGGTCGTGATCGGGGCCGGCATGATTGGCCTTTTGAGTCTTCAGGCGTTTCGCCACTACGGATGCGCCCGCGTCTTCGCAGTCGATGTGGACGAAACCCGGTTGAAGATGGCGCGGGATCTCGGGGCGACGGATACATTCTTTGGCTCGACGCCCGAGATCGTTTCGCGGGTTCTCAGCGCTACGGATGGCCGCGGGGCGGACATCGCAGTTGAGGCAGTTGGTGCGCAGGAGCCGATCACGACAGCGATCGAATGTGTATGCTCGGGAGGAACCGTGACGTTGATCGGCAACGTCTCGCCCAGGGTGGAGATTCCGCTGCAGAGGGTCGTCAGTCGTCAGCTCCGTTTGCTGGGGTCGTGTGCTTCGGCAGGTGAATATCCTGAGTGCATTTCGCTGATGCAGAAAGGAGCGATCCGCGTTGAGCCGCTGATCTCCGCGGTGGCCCCTTTAAGCGATGCAGCTCAATGGTTCGAGCGGCTGCATGCGCGTGAGCCTGGGCTGATGAAAGTGGTTCTTGAACCGTGAGGGGAAGTGGATGAGCACGTCTTTATTCGATTTGACTGGCAAGACTGCGGTAGTGACCGGCGCCAGCCGGGGACTCGGCCAATACCTGGGTCGAGCGCTCGCGCGAGCCGGCGCCGACCTGGTGATCACCAGCCGCCACCTGCCCGACTTAAAGACCTTCCAGGAAGAGATCGAGGGGATCGGGCGAAAGGTGTTGCCGCTCGAGTTGGACGTGCGGGATGTTGACGGCATCGGCCGTGCGGCCGAGAGCGCCTGGAGCCACTTTGGCAAGATCGACATTCTGGTGAACAACGCCGGCTGCAATGTGAGAAAGCCCGCGCTGGAAATTACGCCTGACGAATGGCGCCTCGTGCTTGAGACGAATTTAGGGGGAGCGTTTTTTGTTGCACAGGCATTTGCGCGGCACATGGTCAAGCGAGGCTACGGGCGCATCATCAACATCGGTTCGGTCACGAGCGTGTTCGGATCAGCGGGAATCGCCCCGTATTGCGCCAGCCGGGGAGGAATCAAGCAGCTGACCATGAGCCTGGCAGACGAGTGGGGACCGTCGGGAGTCACCGTGAACTGCCTTGCGCCGGGTTGGTTCAAGACAAAACAGAACGCGGTCCTCTATGAGAACGCGAAGTGGGTCGAGTACATCACCGACCGCATCCCGCTGAAACGTCCGGGGCAGCCGAACGACTTGGATGGCGCGGTGGTCTTCCTCGCGTCGGACGCAAGCGCTTACATTACGGGCCAGATTCTCCTGGTGGACGGAGGAATATCGACGGGCGCGACCCGCGCGACGGTGTAAGGCGCGAGTTTTTTTTGAGGCCGGGAACTCGTTATTCGATCCAATGCCGGGAATGGTCGCGTTCCGGCTTGTTGGATTCCGGCCGCTTCAAGAATCCGCCGTCAGAAAATCGTGACTAAGCTCGTGGACATTGTTTCGGATGAAATCGTCCTGCATCCCTGTTCAACCCCAAAGAGGTCGTCTTGGCCGCAGAACCAAATCAGTTGCAACAACGGATTCCCATGTACCGCTGGCGGATCGCCGGGCTCCTCGGCATTGGCGTGCTCGTCAACTACTTCGATCGGGTAAACCTCTCTGTCGCTCACGGCGCACTCATTGCCTCGTTCGGCGTCTCCGACATCGCCTTTGGCTATCTTTCCGGCGCTTACAACCTCACCTATGCCGCGCTCCAGTTGCCGATCGGCGTCATCCTCGACAAATTCGGCGTGAAACGAGTCGGCCGAATTGGCACGCTGCTCTGGAGCCTGGCAACATTCGGCGCAGCAGCCACGCCTTCGATCGGCGGTCTGTTCGCTGCTCGCTTCCTGCTCGGTGTTGGTGAAGCTCCCACGTTTCCTGCGAATGCCAAGGCCATCGGCGCTTGGTTCCCAGAGAATGAGCGCAGCTTCGCGACTTCGTTATTCGACGCGGCCGCCAAGTTTGCTTCAGTAGTCGGCATTCCCCTCATGGGCTTCGTGCTGATTGAGGCCGGCTGGCGCTGGAGCTTTGCCCTCACCGGCTTCATGAGTGCGCTTTATTTCCTCTTCTTCTGGCGGGTATATCGCGACCCCGACGATGAGCCTCGCCTCAGCGAGGTCGAGCGCGGCTACATCGAGGGCGCGAATCAGGAATCCGCGAAGGTTGAAGCCGCCAATGAGCCCGCTTCATCGCTCTTTCATCTTCTTGCCAACCCCAAAGTGCTTGGGCTTGCCATCGGTTTTGGCTCCTACAATTACGTCTTCTATCTGCTGCTCACCTGGCTGCCCAGCTATCTTTTGTTCGGCCTTCACCTCGACCAGATGCATTCGTTTGTCTACACGAGTGTGCCCTGGCTCTTCGCGACATGCACCGATCTGGTCATCGGCGGCTGGCTCGTGGACCTGCTGCTCAAGCGCGGATGGAGCGGAAGCGCGGTGCGCCGCACCGTTCTCATCGGTGGAACCACGTTCGGCCTCGGCATCTTTGGCGCAGCGCACACGCACAGCACAACGCAGGCTCTCATTTGGATCAGCATCTCAATCGGTGGCCTGTCCGCTGCCTCTCCCGTTGGATGGTCGTTGCCCTCTCTCATTGCCGCCCGCAACGACGTTGGAAAAGTGGGAGGGATCATCAACTTCTCCAACCAAATCTCGGGAATCGCCGCGCCCATCGTTACCGGGTATCTGGTTTCGGTCACGCATTCTTACGTTTGGGTCTTCCGCGTCGCCGCTGTTTACCTGGTCATCGGCATCGCGGCATATATCTTCCTGCTGGGAAAAATCGAACGACCCGGACCGCGCTCGTCCTAACGCGCTTCCCTTTTCTTTTGCGAATGCCGGCTTGGAAGAAGAGCCCAGAGTTACGCGTGCTGAAGCTGCGGGCCCGGCTCGGCGTCAAGCAAGCGTAGGTAGTACTCCGCGGTCAAGCCAAGCACACGCTCCTCGGAGTAGTGTTCCACCACCCATGCACGCGCCGCGCGGCCCATGGATAAACGCCGCTCCGGATCGCGCAGCAGTTTAACGACCGATTCACAAATCGCTTCGGGATAGCCGGGCGGAATCAGCAGGCCGGTCACCTCGGGGACCACTGCATCGCGAGCGCCGGTGGATTCCGTCGTGACCACGGGAATGCCCGAGGCCGCGGCCTCGAGCACGGCATTGGGAAATCCCTCGCGCCACGTGGGAAGAACCATCACGTCCATCGCGCGGTAGTAAGGCGCTGTGTCGCTGATGAATCCGGTCGTGTGAATGCGCGGATGATTGAGGATGCGATGGCGGCATTCGGCATCGAGCGCGTCTTCAGCGGCGTCGAACCAGCCTACCAGCAGCAGATGCGCCGAGGGATCGGCGACGAGAATCCGATCGAAGGCCTGGATCAGCTCCGGCAGCCCCTTGTCGCGCGTTAAGCGGCCGACGAAGCCGACAACGGACGCATCAAGCGGAATTCCCAGTTTGCCGCGCACGTCGCTGGGGCCGGGTGAGAAGCGCTCCACGTCTACTCCGTTGCTGCTTCCCTCCCCCAGCACCAACAATTTGCCTGCGGGCGCGAGGCCAAGCGCCAACGCCTCGGCATGCAGGCTCTTGCTGTTGCAGAGCACGACATGTGCGCAGGAGCAAGCCACGCGCTCGGCAATATGCAGAATCCATCGCTTCAAGCCGCGAGACCTTTCCAGCCGGAGTCCACGCAGCAAGTAAACCCGCCTGGGCACGCCGCGCAGTCTGGCGGCGATCATGCCGAGCAGTCCCGCCTTGGGCGTGCTGAACTCCACGAGATCGGGTTTATGGATGCCGAGGATCCACCAGAGACGAATCAGCGCAACGAAATCGGCGAGAGGAGCGATGGTGCGGCGCATGGGAAGCGCAACGCACTCCACGCCGAGACGCGATGCTGTGCGCTCCAGCAGTGCGCCGGGGCCGGAGACTAGGACGACGTGGAATCCAGCCCGGCCAAGGACGCGCAAGCGTGCCCCCAGAATCAGGCACAGCTCCTGAGTCGTCACGCCGATGACGATGGTGGGCGGCTCTTTGAGATTTGAAGAGAGATGGATCGAAAGGGTCCCGGAATCTGCCATGAAGCGCCTGCGCTCTTTGAATTCCCCAAAATGTAAGGGTGAATCGGCAGATTCTGGCGAGAACCGAAGGCAAGGAACGAAACAAAGAGTGGATCAATTTGAAACACAAGATTAGAGCAATCTGAAACACAGTCAGTGATTGTGAGCACACATGAATTACGCGGCTTTGGGCGAGAATGGTCTCCCTCTCAGGAAACTCATGGCGCAGCGCACGAGAATCCTCCTGCTCGTCTCCCATTTGGGTGGCGGCGGGGCCGAACACGTAATGGCACTGCTCGCGCGCGGCCTGTCTCAGGAAAAATACGAAGTCCATCTCGGAATCGTGGGCCAGGCAGACACAAGCGGAGAATCGCTTCCGCCTTGGGTAACCGTCCACGCACTCGGCGCTGGGCGGGCGCGTGCCGCGGCCTTTCCGCTGCTGCGATTGATCTGGCGCATTCGGCCCGCGGTGTTGCTTTCCGGAGCGGCAGAGATCAGCTTCCTCGTGCTGCTGCTTCGTCCGCTCTTCCCGCCGAAGGTTTCCGTGCTGGTGCGACAGAATGCGACCGCGTCGTCCGTTCTCGCGTGCGGCGCGCTGCCGCGATTCACGCGCCTGGTCTATCGCCTGCTCTATCGGCGCTCAGATCACGTAATCTGCCAGTCGCAGGCGATGGCCAGGGATCTGGCCGTAGCTGCCGGGATCGGCGAAGAGCAGATCGCGGTCTTGCCGAACCCGGTGGATCTCGAAGGAATTCGAGCGGCGATGCAGGCTCCCGCAACGCGAAACAATGCAGGTCCGCAACTGCTGGCCATCGGACGACTGTCGCCAGAGAAAGGCTTCGACCTGCTGCTGAAGGCGATGGTCGCGGTGCGCGAAAAGCTCCCCGAGGTCAAGCTGATTCTCGCCGGCGCAGGTCAGCAAGAAACAGCTTTGAAGTCGCTTTCGTCCGAGCTGGGACTGAACACGGCCGTCTGCTTTGCCGGCTACGTCGATCGTCCCTACGCCTTGTTTCCCGAGGCGACTCTGTTCGTGCTTTCGTCGCGCCATGAAGGAATGCCCAATGCTCTGCTGGAAGCTGCCGCGGCGGGCCTGCCTCTTGTCGCCACTCCGGCGTGTGGCGGCGTTGTGGATCTGCTGCGCGACCGGCCCGGTGCGTGGCTGACGCCGGAAATCTCCGCCGAGGCGCTCGCTGCGACGATTCTTTTGGCGCTCGACACCATCCAGCCCGGCGAAAGGTTCTCTCACGGTTTTCTCCCATCGATTGCACCGGTTCCGCAGCAGGCGAAGATGGATTGCGAGTGTGACGAAATCGAACGGCGGTCACCTGCTCCGGCACAAAGGTAATTCGGTCACAAGTTTTCCTTGTGGAAATTTACTGCTTGACATTTTTTCTGATCGGATGTTTCCTTTCGGTACAGATTCAAACCAGTTTTTCCACACCCAAAGATGGGACCTGTGACTAAGGTCACTCTCGCGTTGTCCAGGGAGACTTGCCCAGACGGAGAAAAAATCGGGCGTGCCGGGCCAAAGTATTTTAAGGCTTTTATCTCTTAGAGCACTGCCCAACTCCATCGAGGAAGATTCCCGCTAAATAATTCAAGAGCTTCTGTTTCGATTCCTGCGCGCGTTGATGCCGCATGGTTGAGAACGCCGCGGCGAGAGCTCAGCAGGTTCAGGGCGCATTCATCATGATGCTGCTCGAAGTGTCTCCGGCGCCGGTTTCGGCCCGGGACGCGACAACCGTGTCGCTTGGGGGAAGTTGTGTTTCGTCCTTGGTTGGGCCTTGCTCTTACTGGCATTCTGTGTGCCTTATCGCTGCCGCTCTTCGCTCTGTCCATCATCATCGCCGCCGGCTGCGCCGCGCCCATGGGAATCTGGGTTCCGTTTCGCAGGCGCAAACGGGCGCGCAACTCCGAAATTCGAAAAGCCTGGCGGTCGGATGAATTCGCATTCGAGCGCGCGATCGAATCGTATGAAGAGCTGATCGACGCGTATGCGTGGAGGCATCCATGAGCCACGCGGCGATTGCGATTCCCGGCATCGATCGCATCGGCGGCGCAGAGCGCCAGGCCATGCTGCTGGCCAAGGGGCTGCGGCGGCGCGGCTGGCGTGTCAGCGTGGTGGCGCTTTCCGGCTCAGGTGGCGCGGCGGCCGCGGAGTTGCGCGATTGCGGCGTCGCTTTTACGACCCTCGAAATGCGCAAGGGGCTTGCGGACCCGCGTGGATGGATTCGCTTCAACCGATGGCTCCGGCGTCAGCAGCCGGATGTGCTGCACGCGCATCTGCCGCACGCCGCATGGCTCTGCCGATGGTCGCGCCTTGCCGCGCCCGTGCCTGTGGTTGTCGACACGCTGCACAGCTCCTGCACAGGCAGGCGTGGCCGTCACTTCGGTTACGCGTTCAGCCGCTGGCTGCCTGACCATGTGACGGCGGTCAGCCGTGCGACCGCTGTGTCGCATCTGGCGGCCGGAATGGTGCGCCACGAGCAACTGTCGATCCTGGGAAATGGAATCGAAGTCGAGTCATGGCAGCCGAACGTCCATGCGCGGCGCGAGGCGCGCCAGTTGCTGGGATTGTCGGACGAGTTCCTGTGGCTCGCTGTGGGCAGGCTGGAAGCGGTGAAGGACTATCCGACTTTGTTGCGGGCGCTGGCTTACGCTCCGGGCAACACGCGGCTGCTCATTCTGGGCACAGGCCCGCTCGAGGCGGACCTTGTTGGAATGGCGAGGAAGCTCGGCCTGGAGCGTCGCGTCTGCCTTCTCGGCTTCGAGCCGAATGTCGCGCGCTGGATGCAGGCCGCGGATGGCTTCGTTCTATCGTCGCGCTACGAGGGCCTGCCCATGGTGCTGCTCGAGGCCGCCGCCTGCGGAGTGCCCGCGGTGGCGACCGACGTTCCGGGAACGCGCGAGGTGCTGATTGACGGAGTGAATGGCTGGCTGGCCCGCGCGGGCGACCCGCAGAGCTTGCGCGATGCGATGCAGCGCCTGATGAGCATGCCGCTCGACGAACGCTGCGCCATGGGCGAGTGCGCGCGGCGTCGCGCCAGCGCGGAGTTTGGTCTGGAAACCATTCTGAATCGCTGGGAGCGGCTTTATGAAGCATTGCTGGATCGCAAGATCGTCGATTGGCGGATGCGCCTCGCGGCACGGGAGATTTTGAGCCGCAGCAGCGCAGTTTCGGCGTAAAGGCGTTCAGCAAGGGTCAAGGTGGTAGGTCGGCTGCGGAAGAGCACACGATAAACCGAGGTGAATTGATCCGAGTGCAACATTAAAAAATCGCGCAGGGCCGCAATCTCCGCGTCCGAGGCGGTGCTCGGGTGAACGCAGATGGTCCATAGGCCCTTGGATTTATCGACGGGCCCCCAAAGCTGTTGCGGAATCCAGGTCAAGCCGTCGCGCCGGAACGGCACGCGCGCAAAACCGTCCGATAAGAGCGTAATCCCCTCCGCGCAAAGCGCGTTCAGCGTATTGCGATCGAATCCGTGCCTTGGCGCGACCCAGATTGCCGGGTTGAGTTCGTGATCGTACAAAATTCGCAGACCTCCTTGGATCCACTCGCGCTGCGTCTTGGCGGGCACGCCGGCAAACTCCGACGTGCGTGCAAGGCCGACGAGGCTCCGGCCGCGGCTTTCACACAGGTGACGGTAGCCGTGCAAGCCGATGATCGCCCCTGACGCCTCTAGCTTTCGCATGCGCTGCCAAAATGCCGGATCGGGAGGCGATACCTCAAGCTCGGGGTCGCGGTTGTCGGGAATGACGGCGAGGATCGGCTGAAGTCCGAATTCTTCGATGAGCGATTCAATGCGCCGCCAGCGCTCGGCCGACATAGTCGGGCAAAGATCGTCGCAGCGAAGCAGATACTCGGCCGGCGCGGGGATCATGCGCCCGCCTCCTGCGCGGATGCGCGGGCAAGCAGTTTCCTGCTCCAATACCACAGATAGAGGAACGTGCTGACCGTCCAGAGCGAGGTGGCGAGCGCGATTCCCGCCACGCCAAACCAGCGCATGAGGACCAGATTGAGCACAATGTCGAGACCGAGATTGATGATGCCGCAATAGAGGATCAGGTCGGTGCGACGCATGGCGACAATGAAGCGGTAATAGACGCGGCTGACCACGAAGAATGGAATCTGGATCGCATACATGGCCAGCACGGAGGCAACGACGCGGGTGTCCCGCGGGCCGAACTGGCCGTGCTGCAGCGCGACACGGACCAATGGGCGCGCGCCGG
>Ga0181522_10002067_pt1 | contig 11676 bp, 11 predicted proteins | sample PEATcosm2014_Bin_27_FD_121103 | JGI IMG/M metagenome (GOLD analysis project Ga0181522, IMG submission 121103) | Peatland microbial communities from MTU Mesocosm Facility, Houghton, MI, USA - PEATcosm2014_Bin05_10_metaG | ecosystem: Environmental > Terrestrial > Soil > Wetlands > Peat | place...
GGCCGCGAAGGCAGATGGCATTCCGGCACTCATTTCGCCCAAGTTGGATATTGTGTTTATCACGCATCTGCATTCTGATCACACGGTCGGATATCCCGACCTGATTTTTTCGCCCTGGGTAATGGAGCGGCCGGTGCCGCTCGAGGCCTACGGTCCGCATGGCTTGAAAAATATGACGGCGCACATCGAGCAGGCGTGGGAGGAGGATATTCGCATTCGCCGTGAGGGATTGGAGCAGGCGAACGCCGCGGGCTACAAAGTCAATGCGCACGAGATTTCGCCGGGCGTTATCTTCCGCGACGAGAACGTGAAGGTGACCGCTTTCCTGGTGAAGCACGGAAGCTGGAAAGAGGCCTACGGCTACAAATTCGAAACGAAGGATCGCAAAATCGTCATCTCTGGTGACACCGCTCCGACCGAGGAAGTTGTGAAGGCGTGCGACGGCTGCGACCTTCTTCTGCACGAGGTCTACAACCCGAATGGCAAGCAGATGCAAATCGTGCACTGGAATCAATATTTCAAGACATTCCACACGTCGCCCGCGGAGCTCGGAGAGATCGCGCGCCGCGCGCATCCAAAGCTGCTGGTCGTATATCACGAGGTTCTGCTCGGATTGCCGCAGGAAGATCTGGCTGGCCAGATCAGGAGCAATTACTCGGGCCAATGGGTCTCCGCCAAGGATCTGGAAGTTTATTAAAGTGGCGCAGTTGAAGAAGCATCGCATCTCGAGAGTCTTGTCATTCCGAGCATGTTCAGAACCCGATTCGCGCGCGACATAGTGACGGAATTTCTGCCGCCGCCCCGGCGCGGCAAAAAGCAGCGCGTCATTGTCCTGTGCGACGGCATGCCCTCGATTCCGCGCAAGCAGCCGCTCGGTGAATTTCTTTCCGCCAAGGGATATTGGGTGTTCTATCCTCGCTATCGCGGCGCGTGGGAGAGCAGCGGAGAATTTCTGGAGCGGTCGCCGCATGAAGACATACTCGACGTGATCGAGGGCCTGCGACGCGAATTTCGCGAGCTGGCATTCGGCCACCGATTTCGAGTGCGGGCCGACGAGATTTTTGTAGTCGGGGGAAGCTTTGGCGGGACGGTGGCGCTTTTGTGCTCGCTTGATCGGCGGGTGAAAAAAGTGATTGCCAATTGTCCGGTGGTCGATTGGTCGATTCTGTCGCGCGAGCAGATGAAAGAAACGTCAAATCCAAGTTATGCGGCTTATATTCGCGACGCGTTTGGGCAGGCTTACCGGCTTTCCGACCGAAACTGGAAAAAGCTTAGCAGCGGTAAGTTTTTCAATCCTACTTATCATGCGCGGGAGATGATCGGCGACAAGATCATGATGTTTCACGCGCAGGATGATCCGTTTGTGCCGTACCGTTCCGTCGTGAAATTTGCACGGGTCACGGGCGCGGAACTCAAACTATTTCGCCGGGGCGGGCACTTGAGTACGGACACGATTGTGCGGAAGTATTGGGCGCGGATAGCGACATTCTTTGAGAGTTAGTTTTTCGCTCAATGTGCGGAGCGCCGATGTCTCCGAGCGACATTTGTTCGAGATCGAAGGCCGCGGGCGAGGGCTCTCGCGCCACACGATCGTGCCACGATCAGAGTTTGTTCAGGCCGTCTAATGCGGCGACTTTATAAGCTTCGGCCAGCGTTGGGTAATTGAAGATCGTGTCGCGGAAATATTCGATCGAGCCGCCCATCGCCAGGACGGCCTGGCCGATGTGTACGATTTCAGCGGCGCGGTCTCCGATGATGTGGACGCCGAGAAGCTTGAGCGTGTCCGGGTCGAAGAGAATTTTTACGAGTCCCTGTTCGTCGCCCAGCATCTGGCCTTTTGCCAGCTCGGAGTAGCGCGCCAGTCCACTCTCGTAAGGCGCTTTTTTCTTCGTCAGTTCTTCTTCCGTCTCGCCCACCATCGAAATTTCCGGGATTGCATAAATTCCGTAGGGGATCAGATTCGAAACCATTTTGCTGGGCTTGCCGAACATGTGGCAGCTGGCGAGACGACCCTGCTCCATGGAAGTTGAGGCAAGCGCGGGGAAGCCGATGACGTCGCCGGCGGCGTAGATGTGCGGGACGTTGGTCTGATAGTTGTCATTGACGAGCAGTTTGCCGCGGCCATCGGGCACGACTCCGGCCGCGTCGATATTCATCTTGTCACTGTTCGCCTGACGACCCACGGAATAAAGGAGCGCCTGCCCGCGAACGACTTTGCCGCTTTCGAGCCGCGCGCAAACCTGCGAGCGTTCTTCGTCGAAACTGACGGAAACAACCTTTTCGCCCAGGCGGAAGACTGTGCCGAGCTGGCGAAGCTGGAAGCAGAGACTCTCGATAATTTCGCGGTCAACAAAGTCGAGGAGCGTGGGCCGCTGATCGAGCAGCGTGACCTTGACTCCGAGCGCGGCGAACATTGAGGCATATTCGAGTCCGATGATGCCGGCGCCGACCACGATCAGCTCGCGAGGAATCTCGTCGAGGCAATGAATCTGGTCGGAATCGAAAATTCTTTTGTTGTCGATAGGGATTTCGGCGTCGTGCGCGGGGCGCGTGCCGCAGGCGATCAGAATTTTCTCGCCGCGAATCTGTTGTGTGCCGTCGGAGTTGTTGATCTCGATGGTGTGGGGATCGACAAAGTGGGCGTCGCCCGAAAGAGAAGTTATATAGTTGCGCCGAATCTGCGCTTTGATGACCTCGACCTCGCGCGACATGACGGATTGGGCGCGGAAGATGAGGTCGGACATTTCGATGCGATCTTTGAGCACATAGCCGCGGCCGTAAAAGGTGCGCTGGCGAAATCCGCTGAGATAGAGAACAGCCTCGCGAAACATTTTGCTGGGGATGGTTCCGGTATGCACGCAGACGCCGCCAATGGTGCGCTCGCGATCGATGATCGCGACCTTCTTGCGCATCTTGGCCGCGCAGATCGCGCCCTTTTGGCCGGCGGGGCCGCTGCCGATCACGACCAGATCGTATTCGTTGTTGGACATGGACAAAGACAAGGAGGTTCGCCGTTATTATCGGCGGGAATGGCAAGGCGGTCCAGCGGCGAAGGCCGGAGGGCTTCAGGTTCGAGAGGAAATTAACCTAATTTTAATGAGGGCGGCTGGAATAGTTCCCACCCAAGCCGAGCTTCCACTCCATCACGCAAAAGCGTGCGCGATGGGAGCCCGACTTGGACGGGCACTTAGAGCCTGTTACTTCTTCAGCGAAGACTGATACCGTTTGTTGATTTCTTCCCAGTTCACAACATTCCACCATGCGGACAAATATTCCGGCCGGCGGTTGTTGTACTTCAGGTAATAGGCGTGCTCCCAGACGTCGTTGCCAAAAATGGGATGCAGCCCCTGCGAAATCGGATTGTCCTGGTTCGGCGTAGAGATCACTTTCACCTCGCCTTTGCCGTCGCCGACGAGCCAGGCCCACCCACTGCCGAATTGTCCCGCGCCTGCGGCGTTGAATTTTTCCTGAAAAGTCTTGAAGTCGCCGAAGGCCTTTTTGATCGCGTCGCCAATTGGGCCGGTCGGTTCGCCGCCGCCATTCGGCTTCATGATGTTCCAGAACATGGTGTGGTTGACGTGGCCGCCGCCGTTGTTGCGCACGGCGCCGCGAATGTCCTCCGGAATCGCGTTCAAGTCGCGGAGCAGGTCTTCAACCTTCTTCGAGTGCAGTTCGGGATGCTTGTCGAGCGCCGCATTCAGATTTTTGACATAGGCGGCGTGATGCATGTCGTGATGCAGATGCATGGTTTTTTCGTCGATGGTGGGTTCGAGAGCGTTGTACGCATAGGGCAGCGGGGGCAGTTCATGCGCCATTTTTACTTCCTCCAAGGCTTGTGCCATTTTGTTTTCCTCCAAAGCGTTAAAGATGACGGGGTGCGCTTGGAAGATTCACGACAGCCGCGAGTGGTTGTCCGCCGCGGCCCATATATTTGTAACACTTTGGCGGGGAATGCGGATGCCGGGGAAGCGGGCGGCAAGACAATCTTTGATAGTTTTCCACCGGATTAATTTTCTCTGAATGAATTTTTCCTGGAATAAATTTGGCGCTCGCCAGTTCTGCACACCAGCAAGCGAAACGCGACCTGGAGGCAGCGATGGCAAACGAAACAAACAACAGCATTCTGTTCGATCACAACCATGATGGCATCGACCGGCGTGGATTTTTGAAGTGCATGGCCTGGGCGGGAAGTGGCGCGCTGTGCGTGCTCGAAGGCGGCGTCCTGAAATCATTCGCCCTTAACGATCCCTCCGCAAAACATGCCAAAGGCCAACTGAGTTTCGTGCAGATCAGCGACAGCCACATGGGTTTTAACAAGCCCGCCAATCCGGATGTTATCGCTACGCTTAAGGCCGCAGTGGACAAGATCAACGCCCTGCCGGTTGCGCCCGAGTTCATGCTGCACACGGGTGATATCAGCCATCTTTCGAAGCCATCGGAGTTCGACAACGTTGATCAGATTCTGAAGTCGGCGCACCCGCAGCAGGTCTTCTTCGTTCCCGGGGAGCATGACGTGCTGGAAGACGAAGGCGCGCAGTATCGCGAACGCTACGGCAAAAACACGAATGGCGCTGGCTGGTACAGCTTCGACAAGAAGGGCGTGCACTTCATCGGGCTGGTAAACGTGATGAATCTCAAAGCTGGTGGGCTGGGGTCCCTCGGCGGCGAGCAACTGGAATGGCTGGAGCGCGACGTCAAACACCTGAAGCACAGCACGCCGATTATCGTCTTCGCCCACATCCCGCTCTGGGCGGTCTATCCCGAGTGGGGTTGGGGCACGGACGACAGCGCGCAGGCTCTTTCATATTTAAAAAAGTTCGGCTCGGTCACGGTCTTGAATGGCCACATTCATCAGACCATGCAAAAAGTTGAGGGGCACGTCACGTTTCACACCGCATGTTCCACGGCATTTCCGCAACCGAACCCCGGAGAAGCGCCATCGCCCGGCCCAATGAAAGTCCCCGCCGAACAGTTGCGAGCGATGCTCGGCCTGACGTCGGTGGATTTTGTGCGCGGTAAACATGCTTTGGCAGTCACAGATTCAACCCTGGCATAAGAAATTTAACCAAAGATATTTAACCAAGAAAGAGGAGGCACAGTTATGCGTAAATATCGATTCTTTGCTGGCGCGGTTGTTGCGGCTTTGCTGGTAACCGCCGCTTCAGTGCCGCGCACCGCCTCGGCGGCGGATTCGACCGCAGTCGTCGTGGCGATCGACAACTTCAGCTTCACGCCGCAAGAAATCAAGGTGAAGGCCGGCACAACCATCACCTGGACGAATCACGATGATATTCCGCACACAGTCGTCAGCACCGATCAGCTTTTCAAGTCGAAGGCGCTGGACACGGACGACAAGTTCACCACCACTCTGTCCAAACCCGGCACGTATTCCTATTTCTGCTCTATCCATCCCAAGATGCAGGGTAAGGTGCTTGTCGAGTAGCGCCATGAGTCCTTTCGACCCACAATCCGTCATCTTCGCCAAACATGCGCAGCATGTCGTGCTCATCCATTTCCCGATTGCGCTGTTCTTAACGGGAGTGCTCTGCGACATGCTGGTGCATTGGACGAAAAGACCGGCACTGAAGATCGTAGCCCAATTCAATCTGTGGGCCGCGGCAATTATGGTTGTGCCAGTGGTGGCGACGGGCCTGGCGGCCTGGCAGTGGCAACTCGAAGGGCAGCGGCTGAAAGGTGTGCTGCGGATGCATCTCGTCTTCGGTTGTTGCTCGGCGGTTCTTCTCTGGATCGCGGTCTGGCTGCGCTCGCGCGAGTACAAAAAGCCATTTTCATCTCTGCCCGCGATGCACGCGGTGGTTGAGTTCGTGGCGGTTTTGGTGATTGCTCTCACCGCTCATCTGGGAGGTTTTGTGAGCGGCGTGAATCCGCCCAGCTGAGTGGCGAATGCTGCCAGCAGCCCGTCGCATGCTCCGCAAACTACAAGCTACAGCGCAAGCTCCATGTACAGCGTCCCCGTCATCGGATTCTCGCGGTACGCTGCGATTTCCTTGAACCCCAGCTTGCGATACATTACGACTGCATCTTTCATTACGGGTCCGACCGTATCGAGACGCATGCGCGTGTAGCCGATCGCGCGCGCCTCGGTTATCAGCCGCTCGGCGATCGTTCGCCCGATGCCCTTGCCGCGAAACTGCGGACGCAGGTAAAGCCGCTTCATCTCGCAAATATCCGCTTCGAACTTGTGGAGCGAGCCGCAGCCCGCCAGTTGGCCGTCATATTCGGCCAGCAGCAGGCATCCATCGGGAGGCGCGTAGTCGCCCGGCAGGCCAGCCAGCTCCGCGTCGAAATTCTGAAAGCACAAGCTGAAGCCGAGCGACGCGGCATATTCCAGAAATAATTCGCGCGCCTGCGCGATTTGCGCCGGAGAGCTTGCCTGAACGATGGTTACGCCCGTCACATCGACATTATCCGTGCCATAAATGAAGATCGCAAATAAGCGCGCAAATGACGACGCCTTATAATCGTCCCTTATCCTGATCCGGGAGGATCCTTGAAGGTTCTACTGCTGGAAAACATCAGCGGAGTCGCCGCCTCGCAGTTCGAGGAAGCGGGCTTCGAGGTCGAGTCGCTGAAAGGCGCTCTCGACGAGGCCGAGCTGATAAAGAAAATCCGCGGCGCGTCGATTCTGGGCGCGCGCTCCAAGACGCGCATCTCGGACGCCGTCTTCGAAGCCGCGCCTGAACTGGTTGCCATCGGAGCGTTCTGTATCGGCGTCGACAAGATCGATCGCGCCGCCGCTAGCGAGCGCGGCATCGCCGTTTTTAACGATCCGCACTCCAACAGCCGTTCGGTCGCCGAACTTGCCATGGGCGAGATCATTCTGCTGATGCGCCGCACCTTCGAAGCCAGCACCCGGCTGCACAAAGGCGACTGGAATAAATCCTCGGCTGGATCGCATGAGGTTCGCGGGCTCACGCTTGGAATCGTGGGCTACGGCAAAATCGGTTCGCAAATTTCAGACCTCGCCGAGGCTCTCGGCATGCGCGTAGTGTTTCATGATGTGGCCCACGTGCTGGCCCGCGGCAACGCCCGCGCGGTCAGCTTCCGCGAATTGCTTGAAACTTCCGACGTCATCACACTGCACGTCGACGGCAAACAACAAAATCAGAATTTGATCGGCGAAGAGGAACTGGCCGCCATGAAAGACGGTGCTTGCCTCATCAACCTCAGCCGCGGATTCGTGGTCGATCATCAGGCGCTGGCTCGTCACTTGAAAAGTGGCAAGCTTTCGGGCGCAGCCGTCGACGTCTTTCCGCAGGAGCCGGAGAGCGGCGGGCCGTTCTCCAGCCCGTTGCAGGGGCTGCCGAATGTCATTCTGACGCCGCATGTCGGTGGCAGCACCGAAGAGGCCCAGCAAAATATCGGCCAGTTCGTCTCCGCCAAAATGGTCGACTACTTTCATAGCGGCAATTCGCTGATGAGCGTCAATCTGCCGCATTGTCATCTCGATTACGAGCCGGGCTCGCATCGCCTTATGCACATTCACCACAACGTCCCCGGCATTCTGCGCGCCATCAATGACATACTCGCGGATCGCGGTATCAACATTGAGCGCCAGGTGCTCGACACGCAGGGCAATCTTGGCTACGCGATCTATGACATCAACCGCGACTGTGACCCGGACTTGCTTGAAAAACTTCGCAGCGTTCCGCACACCATTCGTGTGCGCGTGCCCGGCAAAATCGAAAATAAAAATTGACGCAGCGGGCCAATCCTCTGCCGCCCCCGGAGCTGCTCCTCGGCTCCAGGCAGCGCTATCCAAAAAGTTCCTCGCACGGAACTCTGGTGCTGAAGATGCAATCCTTTGCACTTCCGGCTGACGGACCGATTTGACTGTCCGCCCGCTGCTGCACTATTGTTCTCCCATCGTAGTTCGCTCGTCAGAGCAAGCCCTTGTTGCTGGCCGCCGTGGGCAAGCCCCAATTGATTTTCATCAATTCAACATTTCTGGGAGAAAGCCGGTGAGAATTTTGAGGCTTCGCGCACATACTTTGCTCGTACTGCTTTCATTAGCAGTCGCCAGCACGCTCGTTTACGCACAAGCGCCGGTCACGACCTGGCATTACGACAACCTGCACTCCGGTGCCAACACCAGCGAAACCATCCTGACTCCGCAGAATGTGAATTCCCCGTCGTTCGGCAAGATTTTTACACAAGCCGTCGATGGCGCGATTGTTGGCCAGGCGCTCTATCTCCCCAATGTGACAATCCCGGGCGCCGGCGTACACAATGTGGTCTACGTTGCCACCATGAATGACAGCGTCTACGCATTCGATGCCGACAGCAATACCGGTGCGAACGCCAGTCCACTCTGGCATACCAGTTTTCTATCTCAGGGAGTCACTCCCGTGCCCGTCACGCTTCAGGGCTGTGGCGGAACCAGTGGCTGGACGCAGGTCGGCGTACTTTCGACGCCCGTGATCGACCCCAACGCCGGAACCATTTTCGTCGTAGCCAAGACTTACGAAAATGGAAAGACCTTCGTTCACCGCCTCCACGCGCTAAATGTGACGAACGGTCTCGAGCAATCGGGCAGCCCGGTAGTGATCACGGCCAGCTACGAATACAACGGCCAGAATGACGTTTTTGTCGACAAGATGCAGGTGAACCGCCCCGCTCTATTGTTGAACGACGGCACCATCTACATCGGCTTCGGATCGAACGGATGCCGAAGTGGCAAGGAAGAAGGATGGGTGCTCGCCTATAACGAGTCAACGCTTCAGCCAGCGGGCGCGTTTGACGTCGAGCCCGAAGCCTCAGCCGCAGCCGTTTGGCAAAGAGGTGGTGGCCTCTCGGCTGACAGCGAAGGTTACATTTATGGAGCTACCGCTGATGGTCCTTTCACCGCCGGCATCGATCTCGGCCAATCCGTTTTCAAGGTCGCACAGGGCGACGGCACCCTTCAACTCGCCGACTGGTTCACGCCCTGGAACGAGGTCTATCTGAACGATCACGATCTGGATTTGAGCGAGCCGGTACTCGTCTTCCCCGATCAATCCGGACCCTATCCGCATCTCGCTGCGGCGGTCGGCAAAGAAGGAACGATCTATCTTCTCGACCGCGACAACATGGGGCAGTTCTGCTCCACGTGCCAGTCTGGCGATACTCAAATCGTGCAGGAGTTGCAGGATTTCGCGCCCAACACTGGCGCCCTCGTGTATTGGAATAACGCGATCTATACGTCGGCCAATAGCTCTCCCATCACCGCGCTGGGTTTTACCAACGGCGTCATCAACACGACGCCGCTAGCCCAATCAAAGAAGGTCGCAGGCGGCCATTCGCCGATCATCACATCGAACGGCACCTCGGCGGGGTTGGTGTGGCAGCTCAACGGCAATACGCTTACGACTTTCAACGCCAATACACTCGCCGAACTTTACAAGAGCTCCAAGGCGCGCGGCGGACGAGACGTGCTTCCCAAGCTCCCGCACTACGCCAACTTTATGGTCAACAACGGCAAGCTGTACGTTGGCACCGACAGCAGTCTGGTTGTCTACGGGTTGCTGAAGTAGGTGGCCGCGACGCTGGCTTGCGGCCGGTATTAATCCCGGAACGCCGCTCGTCGTAGCCGGTCGTGGACTGCCTCCCACTCGGCGGCTTCGGGAGGCACATCAACCGCAATCCAATCGACGTGCGCATCGTCAGCCTCGTGCAGCGCAAGATAAAGCCGGGCCGCGTAATCGGTTGCGGAGAGCGGCATCTGGACCACTTTAGAGCCCGCGCGATTCGGTAGCCGCGTGTGCTGCAAATAAATCCCTCGGCCGGACTCCGGCAGCTCTCCGTTCGAAACTAAAAATAGAGGAGTGCGCGGACTGTAATGCCGCGCGTGCATGCCCGGCGCGGGATGTGCGCCGACGCTCGGAGCCTCCGCCAGATCGACCGGTCCGATTACCGCTTCAATTTCGGCACGCGAGATTCCGCCCGGACGCAGCAACACGGGCCGCACCTCTGCCAGCGAGAGCACGGTCGATTCAATCCCAACTTCGCATGGGCCGCCATCGAGCACGTAATCCACATCTCCGCCCAGACTCTGACGCACGTGTTCAGCGGTCGTCGGAGAAAGTTCGGTAAAGCGGTTTGCGCTCGGAGCCGCCAGCGGCACGCCAGCCGCGCGAATCAGGGCCAGCGCCACCGGATGAGACGGCATGCGCAAGCCGACCGTCGAAAGCCCGGCGGTAACGATCAATGGAATTGCAGCCGGCTTCGGCAGCACCAGCGTCAACGGTCCAGGCCAGAATATTCTGGCCAGGAGTTCGGCGGTCTCAGGCCAGGCGGAAGTCGTGCAAGCAGCCGCGCCCGCTCCCGTGCTCATCGGCGCGCCTAATAATAACCGCACCATTTCGATCGACGCGACATGCACGATCAGCGGACTGGTCGCCGGACGCCGTTTCGCCGCGTAGATTCGCGCCACTGCGTCGGCGTCCAGCGCGTTCGCGCCCAGCCCATAAACAGTCTCGGTCGGAAAGGCGACCAGTCGCCCCGCCTTCAGAAGACGCGCAGCCCGATCAATCTCAGCAGGAGAAGCAAAAGCCACAGCTAATTCTAGCCGCAAGCCGTTAGCATCGGGACACGGCGGGCGAGGACGCCCGCCACGCCGCCGCTTATTTCTTCTTCTCGTCTTCCTCGACCACCAGATTATTGGTCACCGAAAAAACACCCGGCACACTGTTCGCCTGCACGCCCGCGATCTGCTTATCCATGGCGCGCGCCACCACGCCTTCAAGAGTCACGTGCCCGTTTTTAACGATGATGTGAATGGGAGGCACCGCCCGCATCTGATACTCATTGAGCGCGGGGTTGCCGTAAATTGCGCGATAGACCTCCCGCCGAATGCGATCGTCCTCAAAGGATGTTGGCAGCACTTCAATGTTATTTACGACGCGGGTCACGCCCTCAATTCTCTTGACGGCTCCTTCCGCGTCCGACTTCAGCACCGGCCGCGCCACCTGGCCCGATAGCGTTACCGTTCCGTCGGGATCGACCTTGTAGGCCAGGTTGTCGAACACTCCATAGTAAGGAAGCATCACCAGTTCGTGGCGAACTTCCTTGTAAATGCGAGCCAGCGCCTTCTGATCGAGCGCCGGGCCGCCCTGAGACTGGGCTCCGGCCACCAGCACGACCGCGCAGATCAAAACTACGGCGAGAACTCCCCAATGCGATTTCTTCATAAAGTCGTCCTCCTTTTCAGTCAAATTCCGAAACTCTTCAGACGCAAGATGTTCGCAAAATGCTGCCTCTTAAAGAGTAGGCAATTTACTACAAGTGATGAACTCATCGCTATAGGTCGAGAGTAGTAGAGCCGGACATTGCCAACGGAACAGCAGTAGCTTCGTACAGCCTAGGCAGCCTTCCGCTGTCTGCGCCGCTCGCGGAAGCCTTCGATCAACAAATAGAGAACCGGAATAAAAAACAGATTCAGAATCGTGCTCATGATCATGCCCCCGAAGACGGTTGTGCCTACCGAGTGGCGACCGTTTTCGCCGGCTCCGGTAGCGACGACCAGCGGCACTACGCCCATGATGAAGGCAAACGAAGTCATCAGAATAGGACGCAGACGGATACGGGCCGCTTCGACTGCGGAATCAAGAATGGTCATGCCCCGCTCACGAAGTTGCTCCGCGAATTCGACGATGAGGATGGCGTTTTTGGAGGCAA
>Ga0181522_10002069_pt1 | contig 11669 bp, 10 predicted proteins | sample PEATcosm2014_Bin_27_FD_121103 | JGI IMG/M metagenome (GOLD analysis project Ga0181522, IMG submission 121103) | Peatland microbial communities from MTU Mesocosm Facility, Houghton, MI, USA - PEATcosm2014_Bin05_10_metaG | ecosystem: Environmental > Terrestrial > Soil > Wetlands > Peat | place...
GCCTCATGCCGCAGGTAGACTTCGATGTACGTCCACATGATCTGCGACGTCAGCCACATGGACAGCCCCAAGCCCATCAAGGCCCAGAAGATCCGCGACTTCCGGGAGACGATCCGAATGTTGTAAAGAAACGCGACCGTCGCGCACAGGAGGACAACGTTTTGCAGGATGTCGCCGAATGCGGTGAGCGCGAAACTACGAGCAGCGAAAACCGAGAGCGCCGCGTGGACGCACACAACGGCACAAATCCCCACCAGCCACTTCCGGCCGTTCTGGAACGGAGCACTCCCCACGGTTCCGATTCTATTTGTACACAGATACAACTCAGGTATTACGGAAGTAATCAGATGCAAAGGACGAAAGTAGAACGACATCGTTAGGAGATAGCCGCCGTGAAGCGCTGCGCGAACCGATACACATCCCGGAAGGTGTTGTAGAGCGGGACTGGGGCCACACGGAAAGTGTCAGGCTCGCGCCAATCCCCGATGATTCCTTCAGCCGCAAATTTCTCGCAGAAAGCGCGCCCATGCTGTCGCAACCGTAGCGAAAGTTGGGCGCCCCTTCGATTTTTATCTCTCGGGGTGACGATGGAGAATTTGTTCGATGCCCCATCGCGCAAGAGAAATTCCATATAGCTCGTCAGCATCACGCTCTTCGCCCGTAAGCGATCCATTCCTGCCTCGGCGAAAATCTCCATCGAAGCTCGCAACGGAGCCAGAGCCAGGATCGGAGGATTGCTCAGCTGCCAGCCCTCCGCTCCCGCCATCGGACGAAACTCCGGCTCCATCTGAAATCGAACTTTTTCCTCGTGACCCCACCATCCAGAATAGCGCGGCAAGTCTGACGACTGCGCATGACGTTCGTGGACAAAACATCCCGCGACACACCCAGGGCCTCCGTTTAAGTATTTATAACTGCACCAAACGGCAAAATCCGGCCCCCAGTCGTGCAACTCCAAAGGAATATTCCCAGCGGCGTGCGCGAGGTCAAAGGCTACCACGCAACCGTTGCGATGTCCGGCGCGTGTAATTTCCGCCATGTCAAAAGCTTGCCCGGTCGAGTAGTTGACTCCGCCGAGCATGATCAGCGCGATCGACTTTCCCTCGCGCTCGATCAATTCAACAATCTCTTCTTCCCGCAAACACAATTCCTCTTCGCGCGGCGTCAATTCGATGAGCGAAGCCTCTGGGTCAAATCCGTGGAAGCGTAGCTGCGACTTCACCGCGTACTGATCCGACGGAAAAGCCCCACGCTCGATCAGGATCTTGTGCCGCTGTGCCGTCGGCCGGTAGAAAGAGGCCATCATCAGATGAATGTTCACTGTCAGTGAATTCATCACGACGACTTCTGTAGGCCGTGCTCCGACAAGTGCGGCGGTCTGCTCCGTGAGCAAACGGTGATAAGGCATCCAAGGATTCTTCGCGTGGAAGTGGCCTTCCACGCCCAAGTCCGCCCAGTCACGCAATTCCTGTTCGAGAAAGTCACGTGCGCTCTTGGGCTGTAAGCCCAGAGAATGCCCGCACAGGTAAATACATTCCTCGCCGTTCCGTGTCTTGGGGATGCAGAATTGCTGGCGAAAATGTGCGATTGGATCGCTCCGATCCATCGCAACTGCGAATTCCTCGCCGAGTTCAAGACGGGGGATGCTCAATTTAACTCCAAAGGAGTAAGGTCGCTGCAAACCAGATGATCGGCCAAATTCCAATCGAGATCTTCGACCCTCTGTATCCGATCACAGAGCTTCTCCAACATCCGTTCCTGCAGTTGCCCGCGGCGCAGCGCCGTCGCATAAGGAACACGATGAAAGGTCACCATCGCGTACTTGGGCACAAAAACCCCCGGATACTTCGCCTCTAGAGCCAACTCAACTTTCTTGCGCAAGAGGAATCGTGGGTCTGCCACTCGATCCCTCATCTCTACGAAATTCTCGACAGCCATGTCTGCAATTGCGTCCGTATTTCCTTTTCGTACGTGCTCAAACTCCTGAAATACTTTCGTCCAATCGGCGCCATGCCGGTCCAGCAACTCCAGAAAGACCGTGCAATCCTCGAATCCGCAATTGATCCCCTGCCCAAAGAACGGAACGATGGCGTGCGCAGCATCGCCGAGCAGAAGGAACCGGCCTTCTACATGCCACGGTGAACACTTGATCGTTACCATCGAACCGGTGGGATTGGCGAAGAAATTCGCCGCCAAATCTGGCATAAGCACGGCCGCGTCAGGAAACTTCTTTTCGAAGAACGCAATCACCGCGGCTTCCGTAGTCAGCTCCTCAAAGCTATCGACTCCTTCAAAGGGAAGGAACAGGATGCAGGCAAATGTACCGTCCACGTTGGGCAGCGCAATCAACATATAGTTGCCGCGCGGCCAAATGTGAAGGGCGTTTATTTCCAGAAGATGTTTGCCGCCTGGTCCCGTAGGGATGGTCAGTTCTCTATAGCCATAGTCGAGATACTCCTGAGCGAAATTGAAACGATTTCGCTTCAGCATCTCGCCTCGAATCGCAGAAGCGGACCCATCGCAGCCGATCACAACGCCGGATTCGACAACTCGCTTTTCACCGTTCTCTTCATCACGAACTTGAAGGGTCTCGGATTTCGGGTCGATACCAGTGCATCGCCTTTGAAAATGAATCTTCACCCCTTGCGACTCGGCAGCGTTCATTAACGCGATATTCAATTCCGCGCGTGAAATTGAATTGATCACCTCGGCATCGTCTTTGCCATACCGCTGGAACGTTAGCGCGGAATCGACCGAGTGCATCATCCGGCCTTTCATCGGGACGATGATCTTCTGCATGTCGCTCCACAACCCGGCTTCCTTCAGGGCATGAATGCCGCGGGTCGACAAGGCCAAGTTGATCGAGCGACCCGCACTCACATTGACGCGCCGCATATCCGGGCGCCGTTCATACATCTCGACCGTGAAGCCGCGCTTCACCAGCTCAAGCCCCAACAATGGGCCATTAAGTCCGGCGCCGATCAACGTAATCGTCTGCGATTTCTGATTCATGGACCGGAATGCGAGCCAACGAGAGCTTCCGACAGGTGTTATTCCGTCAAGAGAGTTCGGGCTTCCCAGAGTTCGGGAAAGAATTTCTTGCCGAGCGTGAGCTTCAGGTACGAAGATCCTGGACTTCCGCCCGTTCCCATCCGAGCGCCAATCACGCGTTCAACTAGTTGAATGTGGCGCAATCTCCAACTGACCACCAACTCGTCGAATTCAGTCAGTCGTTCGCAAACATCAATCCAGTGACGATTGCTGTGCTCGTCCTGATACAGGGCGAGCACGGCCCGGGCCCTTGCCTCGAATCCTTGTTGCTCAGTCGCGCTGGCGTCAACGTGAAGCTTGCCGATTGCGCGCAAGGCGCCGAAGAAAACATCCCGCAAGGAAGGCTCCCTCAGCCTGCGCTCGAGTTGCGCATGAGCTTCTGGAGTCGGCTTGTGATAGCGCAGCATCTTTTCGTCTTTCAGGCCACACAGGAATTCCAGTTCACGAAACTGTTCCGATTGAAATCCGCTGGCGGGCTCAAGTTTTCCACGAAATGCTAGAAAATGAGTCGGAAGCATTGTCTCAAGAATAGTGAACTGCTCGACAAGGACGCGCGTGATTTCTGTGCAACGGCGCAGCAGGCGTGCCGCCTCGTAGACTTCATCCTGCGATTGCGAACTCGCACCGGCAGCGCGGAGATTTCGGACTACCGCATCCAGGTCATGCAGCAATTCCTTGAACCACAATTCGTAAGTCTGGTGAACAATGATGAACAACAGCTCATCATGGTGTTGAGGTGAAGATTGAGGATGTTGCAGTTCGAGCAATTCAGGAACCTTCAGATAAGAACTGTAGGTGAGCTGATTGCCTTGCGGGACGATCGGTCCTGCCGCACTCTGCGATATCGGTTCAGGATTCGTTTCTTTAAGATTTAGAAAGTTCTCCGCATTTCGTCCCAGCATCTGCTCTTTGGCGTCGGCAGACAAGTGGCTGGTGCGAATCAATGACCCCACTCTTTGTTCGCCAAGTGGAAATGGATAATCCGAACCCAGCATCACTCGTTCCGCACCCATCGTCTCAACGAGAAAATTCAGAGCGCGTGGATCGAACACGGCTGAGTCCACGGAGAAGCGGTTCACGTATTGGCTCGGTGGCAATTCGCAGAAACCATGCGCTACAGGATGATGTTGCCAGGCGTTTTCTAGTCGTCCTAGCAAAAACGCAAAGCTTCCTCCGCCGTGCGCGAAGCAGATCCGCAACGTCCTCGGTAGTTTGTCGAAGGCCCCACTCAGAATCATCGCGACAATTCCCAATTGCGTCTCGGCAGGCATGCCGACCGTCCACGGCATCATGTATTTCGGCATGCGTGACTGCCCGAACATGTCCCAGGGGTGAACGAGTACGGCTGCTCCTTCATCAGCACAGTGATGCAGAAAGGTGAGGATGCCCGGGTCGTCCAGATTCTTTTCGCCAACATGATTTCCAATCTGCACGCCTAGATGCCCCGCTCTCATGCACCGGCTCAGTTCTTTGCACGCCGCATCGGGGTCTTGCAGAGGAACCTGGCATAACGCTCTTAGTCGGCCTTTACCCTGTGCGCAAAGTTCCACAGCAGCGTCGTTAAACAAGCGCGCACAGTCGAGCGCGTGCTCAATCGGACGATCATATGCAAATAACACCGGCGTCGCCGAAATCACCTGGACGTCGACGCGGTCCCGGTCCATCTCTTGCAGCCGCACCTCTGGATCCCAACACGCAGAATAGATATGGCGAAAGAACTTATCGCCCACCATGATGTCGGCCTTCCCTGGTTCGGTGTGTTTGATCCAGGGCCAATTGGGCGTGCCAAACCGTGCCGCGAGATCAGGCCACGTTCGCGGGAAGAAATGGCTATGAATATCGATGACTGGCATCTTATTGTTTGCCCGGATGAACCGTTCCGCAGTGCTTACACTTGCGCAGACTCTCGTTGCCGTAAAACTGTTCGAACAACGGCGGCAAATCTCGGACGATGCTCTTTAGTCTTACCTCTGCGCGATGGACCAGCTGATGACAGTTCTGGCAGTACCATTCAAAGGCATCGACCGCGCCCTCGGGTCTCGGCATCTCAACGACCACACCGATGCTTCCAGCTTGCCTCTGCGGCGAATGCCGCATGTGTTTCGGCAGTAGAAAAATCTCTCCCTCTTTAATCGGGACTTCCAGTGGAGGCTTGCCCGGCGTCTCCATCAGCCTGAGAAAAATGTCCCCCTTCAACTGATAAAAGAATTCTTCCGTCGGATCATCGTGATAATCGCGCCGCTGGTTTGGGCCGCCAACCACGGTTACCATCATCTCGCCGTCTTCCCACACCTGCGCGTTGCCCACCGGCGGCTTGAACTTCTCCTTGTTCTCTTCGATCCAGCGCTGAAAGTTAAATGCCTTCAACTCCTTGATGGATGGCATGGTGACTCCTATTTCTCCGGCTTGTACGCGACGGCACGTATTTCGATCAGCAAGTGCGGATGCGGCAACTGGTGCACAGCGACGGTAGTTCGAGCGGGCCCATCGTGATCAAAGTATTTTCCGTAGATTTCGTTGTACCCCGCGAAATCGTTCATGCTCACCAGATAAGTTGTCACCTCGACCACGTTCTCGAGACTCGCGTCTGATGATCGCAGAATGTCGCGAATATTATCGATCACTGCGGCCGTTTGCACGCGAATGTCGAGGTGAATCGTTCCCGACTCGTCCGAGTCTGCCCCAGCAATACTGTTATCTGCGCGGCGCGCGCTTGTACCCGAAACAATCAGGAAATCTCCCGCCCGCTTGATGTGCGGATACTTGCCGCGCGGTGTCGCCTTTCCTTCTACTATTTTTGCTTCTGTTTTCCCCATCTCGCGATTCCGCGCCAGGCAACAGCTCACAGTCGAATGCAGATATTGTTCAGCTCCGAATAAAAATTCAGCGAATGCATGCCGCCCTCTCGACCGATCCCAGAAAGTCCGGCGCCTCCGAATGGCGTCCGCAGATCCCGCAGAAACCAGCAATTGACCCAGGTGATGCCCGCATTCATCTGCTGCGCAACGCGGTGACCTCTCTTCAAATTCGTCGTCCAGATCGAGGCAGCCAGACCGTACTTGGTATCATTCGCCATTTTCACGGCTTCTTCTTCCGTGTCGAACGGCGCGACGTGGCACACTGGGCCGAAGATTTCTTCCTTCACGCACCGCGCGGATTCCTGGAGTCCAGTATAGATGGTCGGTTGCACGTAGAAACCTTGATCGAGAGAGTTACCGAAGCGAGGAACGTCTCCTCCCGCAATCACGGTAGCGCCTTCGTCTCGCGCTAACCGGTAATACGACAGCACTTTCTCACGATGCTTCGCCGAAATCAGCGGTCCCGCTTCGGTAGCTGGATCCAGAGGAGAGCCCAGTCGCACACTCTCGGCCTTCTGTTTTAGAGCTTCAACAAACCGATCAAAAATCGAGCGTTGCACATACACTCGCTCCGCGCAGAGACACACCTGCCCCGTATTTAGAAACGCAGCTTCGCTGATCCCGGTTACCGCTGCTTCGAAGTCACAATCTTCAAAAACGATCGCGGCATTCTTGCCACCCAACTCAAACGAAACGGGCTTCACTGATGCGGCAACGGTCTTCATAATCGCGGCGCCCGTTTGCGATTCTCCGGTGAACGTCACTGCATTCACGTCCGGATGTTGCGTGAGGAATTCGCCTGCTGACTTCGGACCAAACCCGTGCACCACGTTGTAGACCCCATCCGGAATCCCTGCCTGCTGCATCGCTTCCGCAAGTAGTGTCGCAGTTGCTGGAGTCTCTTCCGACGGTTTCACCACAACGGCGTTACCACACGCTAGCGCGGGCGCGACTTTCCAGGTGAGCAGGAGCAGGGGAAGATTCCATGGCGTAATGATTCCCACCACGCCCAGCGGCTTGCGCACTGCATAATTGAGAGCGCTCTTCCCATCCGGTGTTTCTGTCTGAAACGATTCCAGCCCCGCAGTCTTGATCATGTCGGCGAAGACGCGGAAGTTGGCGGCCGCGCGAGGAACGTCCAACCTCGACGCGAGTGATATCGGCTTTCCCGTGTCAGCGACTTCGGCGGCTACAAAAGTATCGAAACGCGCCTCAATCACTTCGGCAATCTTGTACAGCCGTGCCGCGCGTTCTTGGGCACCAAGATGTCCCCATTCTCCGCGCAGCGATTTACGCGCCGCCTGCACAGCAGCATCGACCAGACTCGAGTCGGCCTCAGTGACCTGAGCGATGATGTTGCCTTCGGCGGGATTCACATCGGCGAACTCGCGTCCGCTTCCCACGAGCTTCCCATCGATGTAGTTCTGGATGACCTTCACTTCGCTGTGCGCCCCAGAAAAAACTAACTGCCTGCCTCAAGATACTTACGGATTGCTCAATGAATTCGCTCTTTCAAATATCTTTGTAGTGCGTCCTTCCATCCCGACATTTCTATGCCGTAGCGCCGCAAGCTCGCTGGGGACAAAACCGAGTACGCAGGACGCGGGGCTGGGCGAGCCATCTGCTGGCTGCTCACCGGCCGGACCTCAGTCGATAGACCCGCATCCTTCACAATCTGCTGCGCGAATTCAAACCACGAGCATTCACCAACATTAGTGACATGTACAATTCCGGTTGCGTTCTGGCGGCAGAGATCGATGATCACCTTGGCGAGATCTGCCGCATAAGTGGGACCACCCCGCTGGTCATTCACCACGTCCAAGTTCGGCCGATCCGCCGCCAGTTTCAGAATCGTGTCCGGAAAGCACTTCCCTCCTACTCCGAACAGCCACGACGTCCGCACGATGCAGCAGTCCGGCAAAGTTTCGAGCAATCGCACTTCAGCCTCTGCCTTGGATCGCCCATATACACTCTGTGGATTCCGCTGCGACTCCGCTTCATAGGGAGTCGTGCGCTTTCCATCAAATACATAATCGGAACTTAGAAACATTACCTTGGATCCTGCGGCCTTCGCCGCCGCCGCGACATTCATCGCACCATCCCGATTCACACCAAACGCCCTTTCGGGATTGCTCTCACAGCCGTCGACGTCGGTGTAGGCTGCGGACAGCACAATCCAATCCGGCTGACTCTCTTCGACTGACGCCCGCACTCGCGCCGCATCACGAATGTCCACATCGCGTGAGGCAAGTCCCACCACCTCGTCGCCACTCCATTCGCGCATGAGAGCCTTTCCTAAAAGGCCCGTTGCGCCGAAAATCATAGCTTTCATTGGATAAGCTTTCCGAAGCTATTCGAAGGTCTCGGCATCTCTGAGTGAGACGCCGCGTTGATCTTTCGCGGACACGACGGGTTGACCGTCCAATTCCCATTGAATCTTCAGGTCTGGGTCGTTCCACGCCAAAGTGCGCTCAAACTCGGGCGCATAATAGTCGGTCGCTTTATACAGCACGTGCGCAGTGTCGGAAGTGACACGAAACCCATGTGCAAATCCCCGCGGAATCCACATCATCCTTTTGTTCGCGCCAGACAAACGCGCAGCTTCCCACTTACCAAAGGTGGGAGAACTCCGCCGCAGATCCACAGCCACGTCGAGGATCTCTCCATCCGCCACACGCACCAGTTTGCCTTGTGCGTGCCGGATCTGGTAGTGCAGTCCGCGCAGCACGTTCCTCGACGAAAAAGAGTGGTTGTCTTGCACGAATCTTTCCTTGATCCCCGCTTCCGCGAAAATCTTTTCGTTGTAGCTCTCCAGAAAGAATCCTCGTTCGTCGCCAAATACTCGTGGCTCCAAAACCATTACTTCTGGCATAGATGTTGAGATTTTCTTTATTGCGTCCATAGCAGGCGGGCGTCATGGCCCGCGCTCAGAATACCCTTTCCCGTAACAATTGCAGCAAGTACATCCCGTAGCTGCTGTTCTTCATGGCACTTGCAATCTGCTCGACTTGCTGCGCGGTAATGTATCCCGATCGATAAGCAATTTCCTCCGGGCATGCCACCATCAGCCCTTGCCGTTTTTCGATCGCTTGAATATAGAGCGCGGCCTCCATCAAGGACTCGTGGGTCCCGGTGTCGAGCCACGCCATTCCGCGCCCCATGACGACAACTTCCAGTTGCTCCTTCTTCAGATAGGTCTGGTTCACGTCGGTGATTTCCAATTCTCCGCGCGCGCTCGGCTTCAGCGACTTCGTAATCTCAACGACCTGGCTGTCGTAAAAATACAATCCCGTCACGGCGTATCGCGACTTCGGCTGCTTTGGCTTCTCCTCAATACTTAAAGCTCGCCCGCTGGCATCGAATTCGACCACCCCATACCTCTCCGGATCGTGCACCGGATAAGCAAATACTCTTGCTCCTCGCACTTTTTCAGCTGCCTCTCTCAGGTCTTTCGCAAGATCATGCCCGTAAAAAATATTGTCGCCGAGCACCAGCGCGCAGGGGCCTCCCCCGATAAACTCTTCGCCGAGAAGGAATGCTTGTGCGATCCCTTCTGGCCGGGCTTGCGCACGATACTGGAGTTGAATTCCGTACTGGCTGCCGTCTCGCAGCAGCATCTGGAATTTCGGCAAATCCTCTGGCGTCGAGATAATCAGAATTTCACGGATTCCCGCCAGCATCAGCGTGCTCAGCGGGTAATAAATCATCGGCTTGTTGTACACGGGAAGCAGGCTCTTCCCCATCGCCTGCGTCACAGGATAAAGTCGCGTACCCGATCCTCCTGCCAGAATGATGCCTTTATAACGCGTGCTTTCGTTCATGATTGAGTCAATTGTCCGTGATCTCTGAGATGTTCGCCGCTAGCCGGAATAGTGCGTCGCAATCCATTGGCGATAGCTTCCGCTCGTCACGTCGTGAACCCATACTTGATTTTCCAGATACCAACGCACCGTCTTTCGGAGTCCGCTATCAAAAGTCTCTTTCGGCTTCCATCCTAGTTCGCGCTCGATCTTGCGCGCGTCGATGGCATAGCGCCGGTCGTGACCCGGACGATCCTTCACAAACGTCACCAATTCCCGCCGCGAAATCCCCGGACGGGGCGACATCTCGTCGACGAGATCACATAGTGTCTGCACGATTTCGATGTTCGGCTTCTCATTCCAGCCACCTATGTTATACGTCTCCCCCACACGCCCATGTTGCAGCACTGTCCCGATCGCCTCACAGTGATCTTCCACGTAAAGCCAGTCCCGGACGTTTTTCCCGTCTCCGTAGACCGGCAGTGGCTTTTCCCCGAGGGCATTCAGGATCATCAGGGGAATCAGTTTCTCCGGAAACTGGAAGCGCCCGTAATTATTGGAACAATTCGTTGTCAGAGTCGGCAGCCCATAGGTGTGGTGATAGGCGCGCACTAGGTGGTCTGATGCAGCCTTCGAAGCGGCGTAAGGACTGTTCGGGGCATAAGGAGTTGACTCGCTGAATGGCGCGTCCTCTCCACCGAGCGAGCCATACACCTCATCGGTCGACACGTGAAGAAAACGGAACCGCTTTCGCGCTTCGGCTCCGAGGCCATTCCAATATTCACGAACCTCTTCGAGTAGCGCAAAGGTTCCGTCGATATTAGTCCGAATAAAGGCCTCAGGGCCGCGGATTGACCGGTCGACGTGGCTCTCCGCCGCAAAGTGAACGACAGCACCAGGCTGATGTTTCCTCAGCAGGCTCCGCACCAGCTCGCCATCGGCAATGTCGCCCTGCGCAAATTCATACCGATGGTTGTCGACGATACTGTCCAGATTGTGCAGATTGCCTGCATACGTCAGTTTGTCTAGATTAACGATTGAAGTCTGTTCCGCCCCTAATTGCTGCAGAACAAAGTTTGAACCAATGAAGCCGGCGCCGCCCGTGACCAGTATCCGATCCTGCATGGGAAAAATAGCCGCTCCTCGGCGCTTGACGTCGCCGCTCACAAGAAACGAGTCGAACTTTGAATTGTAATAAAAAAGGACGGGGTTAGCCCGTCCCTGTCTAGCTTCGTGATATTCCTTCGCTGCTCTCCTAAACGGCAGTCGCGATCGTCGCTCCGGCTCTCTGCATCAATCCACCCGGCCGCCTGAAGGAAAGATTGGCTTTAATTATCCCGCTCGGCGCTCCACCACCTCTGCTTGTTCAGCAGTTTGCGTGGTTGCGCTAACCTTCTTTGGCGCCGCGTCGGAGACTTCCCAGCCGAGCACTCTGAAATAAGTGGTTTCGATCTCTCTGGCAATGGTCTGCCACCGATATTCGTCTTCGATCCTCTTCCGTGCGGCTCTCCCAGCCGCTTCCCGCAGGGCCGGATTGGCAATCAGGAAGCGTAGACGGTCCGCGAGGTCCGCGGCATTTCCGCGCTGAAAGGTGAAGCCGGCTCCGTCGACGACTTCCCGGTTCTCCGGCACATCGCTGGTCAGAACGCAAAGACCTGCTCCCATTGCATCGAGCAAGGCCAGAGACAGGCCTTCCATCTCCGATGGCAGCACAAAAATCATGGAATTGGTGAGCAATTCATCGAGCGTCTCTCCGGAAACCCAATTGAGCATGCGGATCTTTTCATTGGCGTGCGTCCGTAACTCGCGACTGTAATCGTCGCAATAGCTCGAAGCGCCGGCCATTACCAGTTTTGCGTCCGTTTTGACTTGCTCGAATGCCTCCACCAGATAATGGCAGCCTTTTTCCGGCGAAAACCGCCCCAGAAACAGGACGTACTTTCCCGGCTCCAACTCCCAC
>Ga0181522_10002070_pt1 | contig 11656 bp, 11 predicted proteins | sample PEATcosm2014_Bin_27_FD_121103 | JGI IMG/M metagenome (GOLD analysis project Ga0181522, IMG submission 121103) | Peatland microbial communities from MTU Mesocosm Facility, Houghton, MI, USA - PEATcosm2014_Bin05_10_metaG | ecosystem: Environmental > Terrestrial > Soil > Wetlands > Peat | place...
CATCGTCTCGGTGTCGTAGATGTCGATGACGACGATCTTCGCGCCGCGCTCCTTGCGCGCCCGCGTCGCGTGGGTCATCACGTTGACCTGGGTCGCGACGGCGTTGGTGCCCCAGATGACGACGACGTCGGACTTCGCCATTTCGCGCGGGTCGACGCCGGCGATGCGGCCGGCTCCGGCGAGATAGCCCGGCCAGGCGACGCCGACGCAGATCGTGCCGAAGTAGCGCGAATAGCGCTTGGCGTGGGTGAGGCGTTCGAGCCCGTCGCGCATGACAAGACCCATCGTGCCCGAATAGAAATACGGCCACACGCTTTCGGCGCCGAAGCGGCGCTCGGCGTCGAGGAAGCGCTCGGCGACGCAGTCGAGCGCCTCATCCCAACCGATCGGCGCGAACTGGCCCGAGCCCTTCGGGCCAACGCGCTTCAGCGGTTGGGTCAGGCGGTCGGGATGGTGGATGCGTTCGGCGTAGCGCGCGACCTTGGCGCAGACGACGCCCGCGGTGTAGCGCTGCTCTTCAGCGCCGCGCACGCGTCCGATTCGCTTGCCGTCGATCACTTCGACGTCGAGCGCGCAGACCGAAGGACAATCGTGGGGGCAAACCGAAGGCCGCGTGACGATCTCGGCGGCAGATTCGGCGACAAAAGAATCCATTGCCGCACTCTGGCAGAGGCGGCCGGACGCGACAAGACTTGGACGCAGCGGCTAAAATCCGTGCCGCCAGCGGCGAAACTCAGTGTCCGGCGACCCCACCGACAGGCTGGCCTGGACCTTCGAATCGTTGGTAATTCTGGTCATAGCCGCTGACGGCCGGCGAAACGACAAAGCTTCCTTCGTCGTGCTGCGCATCGAGGATCGAACTGACTTCGTAGCGCCAGGTGGCGACATCCGGGGGCTGGTTGACTTCGCCAACGCTCGAGGCCCCTGCGCCGACAACGATAAGCGACAACAGGAACGGCCGTAGCATGACAGCCTCCTCCCGTTTCCTTCGCTCGCGTCAGGAGACGGCCTTCGGCGCCGTCGCCCGGCAAGCGCGGATACTGGACGCCGCCATTGTGACAGGGTCAAGGCCAATGTGACCGTGTCACGGCATTTGCTGTTCATCGTCACGCAGCAGCCGGGCCGCCATCGTTCGCGTGACCGGTCCGCCGCGCGCCAAGGCCTCGCGGTCGAGCGCGGCGACTAGCGCCCGCGCCGCGTCGAGCGAACGCTCGATCCTGAGCGCTACATAGCCGATCAGCGTCGGGTCGACCACGAGCTGTCGGTCGTTGAACAGCTTCACCAGCACCGCCTGGGTCAATTCGAGGTCGGGCGCGCCGAGTTCGACGATCGGCGCCAGGCGCAGTCGCGACAGCAGGTCGGCCGTCATCAACCCCCACGCGTCCGGCGGCGCCCGCGCGGTGATCAACGCGTCGACGCTACGCTCGTGCGCGAGGTTGATGAGGTGGAACAAGGCCGCCTCGTCGGCGCCGCCACGATCGGCGTCTTCGATCAGCAACGCTCGCGCCTCGCCGAGCTCGCTGAGCGAGTCGCGCGTCAGCGAAGCCGAGTCGATCGCGCGCGCGCTCGCTTGACGGGCCCAGATCGTCGCCAGATGGCTTTTGCCCGCGCCGCCTGGGCCGACCAGCATCAGCGTCCGCGTCGGCCAGTCAGGCCAGGCGAGGATGGCCTTCAGGGCCAGGGAATTGCCCGGCGCTTCGAGAAAGTCCTCGCGCGCGTAGCTCGGCGCGTGCGGCCAATCGAGAATGAGTTGACGCGGCGTCGCGATCACGAGGTCTCCTGCGGACCCGTCCCGCCGCGGTAGAGCTGACTCTTGAGATAGAGGCCGATGAAGTGGCGGGCGAGCACGCCCAGCGCCGCCGCCGCCGGCACCGCGATCAGCAGGCCGGTGAAGCCGAAAAGCTCGCCGAACGCGAATAGCGCGAACATCAGCCAGACCGGATGCAGCCCGATCGATCCGCCAACCAACTTGGGCGAGATCACGTTGCCTTCGAGAAACTGGCCGACCAGCACGACCGCCAGCGCTTCGAGGAACAAGGTTAGGCTCGGCCAGCCCTGAACCAGACTGACCGCGATCGACAACACGAGCGCGGTCAACGAACCGATATAGGGGATGAAACTGAGAACGCCGGCGATGACGCCGATCAGGAAGCCGAAGTCGAGACCGATCAGCGTCAGCCCGATCCCGTACCACAGACCGAGAAACAGGCAGACCAGCGATTGGCCGCGAATGAAGCCGGCGAGCGCGTGATTGATCTCGGCCGCGATCGCCCTCAGCGCGTCGCGATGCTGGAGCGGCAGCCAGTCGTCGATCGTCGCCACCATCTTGTTCCAGTCGACCAGCATGTAGAAGGCGACGACCGGGGTAATGACGAGGAACGACAGGAAACTGAAGATTGCCGCCCCGCCGGAGACAAGCGAGCGCAGGAAGTTGAGCAGCCACTGCGCTCCTTGCGAGACGAAGTCGCCGACCGATTTCTGGATCTGGTCGCCCGAGATCGTCCAGCCGGAGGCGCGCCATTCGCCGCCGTAGCGATCGAGCAGCGCGTTGCCTTGGTCGACGACGAGCGCCTGCAGCCGCATCGCGTAACCCGGCAGCTTCTGCGCGAAGCTGGCGAACTGGGTCGCGAGCGCCGGCGCGGCGATCAGCAGCAGCAGCGCGGCGACGAGGATGAACACGATCAGAATGATCAGCGAGGCGACGAGGCGGCTGAGGCCAAAACCCTGCATGCGCCGGACGACCGGATCGAGCAGATAGCCGAGCGCGATGCCGGCGGCGAAAGGCGCAACCGCGCCGCCGAGCAGGTAGAGCAAATAGCCAAGCGCGATCAGCGCGACCGCCCAGACTAGGATTTGGCGTTCGAGGGTCATGGCGCCGGCCTCGACTGGGGCCGGGTCGGTTGCAGCAAGTCCCAGCGACCGCCCCAGGGATCGGCGAAGACCGCGACCGTTCCATAGGCCTCACGCCGGGGCGATTCGAGAAAGCGCACGCCGCGCGCGCTCATCGTCGCATGATCGCGGTCGAAATCATCGGTCTCGAGAAAGTAGGCGACGCGGCCGCCCGCCGCTGCGCCGATCGACTCGCGTTGGCGTGCGTCGGCGGCTTTGGCGAGCAGCAGTCGTGCGCCTGCGCCGCCCGGCGGCGCGACGACGACCCATCGCTTGTCTTCGCCGAGGGGCGCGTCTTCGATCAGGTCGAAGCCAAGCGCGTCGCGAAACCAGGCGATCGCATCGTTGTAGTCGGGGATGAGGAAAGCGACGGTGGCGAGGCTCTTGGTCAAGGGGCGGCGCTCAGCGGCTCATATGATCGAGCCATTGAGCGATATAAACCCCGCCCGACGCCAACGTCGAGGCGGCGACCACCCAGGCGAACACGTCCGACAACGCCGAGTCGTCGTAGCCGAAGGCGCGGGCGCCGAGCGCCGCCGCGGCGAAGGCGATCTGGGCGAGCGTGTTGAACTTGGAGATCCACACCGGTCGGATTGCGACTGGATTTCCGAGCAGCCAGGAAACCAGAACGGCAGCGAGAATCATCAGGTCGCGCGAGACGACGAGAATCGCCAGGGCCGGCCACACCACGCCGATCATCGCCAGCGCGATGTACATCGAATTGACCAGCGCCTTGTCGGCCAGCGGGTCGAGATAGGAGCCGAGCTCCGAGCGCAGGTCGAAGCGCCTGGCGATGAAACCGTCGACCGCGTCTGAGGCTCCGGCCGCGACGAAAATGAGGAAGGCCGCGACGAAGCGTTGTGAGACGATCATCGTCACCGCCATCGGCGTCAGCAGGAGCCGGACGAGGGTAATGAGGTTGGGAAGGTTGGCGAAAACCCACGAGCCGTTCATGACGCCCACTGCCCCTTGGCGCGGCTCCGGCCCGTGGGCAGCCGCGATTCGACGATCGTCGGCCGGCACTTTTGCGCGAATCGCGCCGCCGCGCGAATCTACGGCCCCGGCGCCGGATTTGTGATCCGGCGTGGGAACTCTCGCCTCATTTATGGGTTACCATTTTCAGGGTCGAGGCCGCTTAACGAACGCGGCCGGCAAAGTGGAGGCTCAACATGAGCAAATTCTTGGCTGCGCTGGGACTGTCGACGGCGATGGCCGCCGCGGCCGCCCTGCCGCTGGCCACCCAGGCCCAGGCCGCGATGAGCTACGGCGGCCAGGGCGTCGCCGACCTCCAGCATCAGATGACTCCGGTCGAGAAGGCGCAGTTCTTCTTCTGGGGAGGAAACAACTGGTGCTGGTACCCGTTCGGTTGGCGCGGCCCCGGCTGGTATTGGTGCGACTACGAATGGGACAATGGGTACGGCTGGGGCGGCCCCTACGGCTGGAACGGCTGGTATATCGCGCCGTATTATCGCTCCGGCAACGGCTGGTGGTGGTGGCGTCGTCACCACAATATGCCAACAGGCGGCCCGGGCCCTGGTCATAAGTTTGCGCCAATGATGGGCGCTCCGACCCATCGCTTCGCGCCAATGATGGGCGCTCCCAATCACCACTTTACGCCGATGATGGGCAATCACATGCCGATGGGTCACGGTCCGAGCGGGCACGGTCAGGGTGGCGGTGGCCAGATCTGGCAGCATAAGTAACGGGGTAATGGCCATTTCGGCCGGGCGGCGGTTCGAAGCGGACCGCCGCTTCCGCCTTCGTTGCGGCGGCCGTCAGTTTTCGCTGTAGGCCGCGAGCGCCTGGGCGAGAATCGACAGACCGGCAGTGGAGGGCGCGCCCTCGCTGACGACAAGAAACCCGCCGGCCTCGGCCTCTGCTTCAGCGCTAGGGTCAGCGGTCTTGCGCTTCTGGGGCGCCGGCGGTCGTTTGAGATCGCCGCGCAAGTGCGTGACGTCTGCGTCGAAGCCGACGCGTGAGATGGTGGAAAGCGGCATCGCAGCGCCTTCGCCTTAACGCACGCCGGCCTTGATGGCGGCTCGGGCCTCGCAGGGCCGGTGTCGGCGCGTCCAACCGACTCCGAATCATCACGGCCCTGTCACCTTTTGGGACCAAGTCTTAACGACTGGTTAAAATGCCGCATCGGCGCCTGCCGGCGGCGTTGGGACAGCTAACGTTACGGCGCCAGATTCCGTAAGATTCGAGCGAACGCGATCGTGAGCCCCCGTTCTGGCCGCCGACCCGAAGACAATTCCCGATTGCGTCGTTGCGGCAAAAGGCCGAGCCTACGGCTGGCCGGCGCGCTGCTGGCATACGGCGAGGGAAGAGCGTGTCGAACGACCATGCTCTGCGGGCGAAGGCGTTTGTCGTCAACGGTCGGCCGCGGCTTGCCGACGTCGCCGACCATCCCAGGCTTGAGTTCGCCGACTACGAACGCCGCCTGACCTCGCTGCAGGGGGTGCTCCAGCTCATTCAGCAAGCCTATCTTGGCACGCCGGAGCGCGCGATCATTGTTCTGGAGGGTTGGGACACCGCCGGCAAGGGCGGCCTCGTCCGCCGCCTCGGCTGGGCGCTTGACCCGCGCAGCTTCAGCGTCAGCCCAATCGCTTCGCCCGACGAGCACGAGCGCGCCCAGCACTATCTTCAGCGTTTCTGGCGCCGTCTGCCGGAAAACGGCCACATCGTCGCCTTCGACCGCTCTTGGTATGGGCGAGTGATGGTCGAGCGAGTCGAGGGCTTCGCCGCGGAAAAGGAATGGCGACGCGCCTACCGCGAGATCAACGAATTCGAGCGGATGTTGATCGATTCGGGCGTGCGGTTGGTCAAGATCTTCCTCCACATCACTGCCGACGAACAGCTCAAACGCTTTCGCGCTCGGCTCACCGATCCGGTGAAGCGCTGGAAGCTCTCGTACGAAGATTTCCGCAACCGCGCGCGCTGGGCGGACTACGTCATGGCGATCGAGGACATGATGCAAAAGACCTCGACGAGGCACGCGCCGTGGCACCTCGTACCCGCCAACAACAAGCCGTTTGCGCGGGTCGCGGCCCTCCGCATCCTCAAGGAGCGGCTGGGCGAGGGGGTCTCGCTCGAGCCGCGCCCGATCGATCCCGGCCTGCTGAAAGAAGCCAAGCGCGCACTCGCACTGAGCCCGGCCGAGGTCGCCCAAGCGCTCGAGCCGGCCCCGCACCGGAGGCGCGCCAAGCGCGACGGCGACGCAGAATGAATACGTTCGCGGCGCCTGGCGCACCCAATGTGTGGGACCCACAAAATTGCCGTCCGTGTGGGGCAGACTGCGGCGGTAGACACGCCGCCGTGGCGCCGCCATGGTCGGTTCAAGCGCGGACAAAGTCCGAACGATGCAGCTAGATCCGGTCTTCCTTTCCCGCCTGCAATTCGCCTGGGTCATCGCCTGGCATATTCTCTTGCCCGCCTTCACGGTCGGGACCGCTTCCTTTGTCGCGCTCCTCGAAGGGCTTCACTTCGCCACCAAGCGCGAAGTCTATTTCCGGCTGTCGAGCTTCTGGACCAAGATCTTCGCGGTGTCGTTCGGCATGGGAGTCGTCTCGGGCGTTGTCATGCCGTTTCAGTTCGGCGCTAACTGGAGCCGCTTCTCCGACGCGACCGGCAATGTTCTTTCGCCGCTGTTCGCCTACGAAGCCCTGATGGCGTTCTTTCTCGAGTCGGCGTTCCTCGGCGTGTTGCTTTTCGGGCGGAAGCTCGTGCCGCGTTGGGCCCATTTCGTCGCCGCGCTGATGGTGGCGGGCGGCACTTTGTTTTCGTCCTTCTGGATTCTCGCCGCCAACAGTTGGATGCAGACGCCCGCAGGCTACGAGATCGTCGACGGACGTTTCTATCCGAAGTCGTGGACAGAGATCGTCTTCAACCCCTCCTTCCCCTATCGGCTGACGCACACGGTGGTCGGCTTCTACATCACCGCGGCTCTTGTCGTCGTCGGCGTCGCGGCCTTCTATCTGCAGCGCGTCCGCTTTGTGGTCGAAGCGCGCACGATGTTGTCGATGACGCTTTGGCTGCTGACAGCGCTCGTGCCGCTGCAGATCTTGCTCGGCGACCAACACGGCCTCAACACGCTCGCCTATCAGCCGGCGAAGCTCGCGGCGATCGAGGCGCGCTGGGACACAGTCAACCGGGCGCCTCTGACGCTGTTCGCCATTCCCGACGAGAAGGCGGAGACGAACCGCTACGAGATCGCAGTTCCCGAGCTCGGCAGCCTCATCCTCACGCACGACCTGAACGGGACGGTTCGCGGCCTCAAGGACTGGCCGGCCGATGAGCGGCCGCCGGTCGCGATCCCGTTCTTCGCCTTCCGCGTCATGGTCGGGCTCGGAATGATCATGTTGGCGACGGCGCTCGCCAGCTTATGGCTGCGCGCGCGCGGACGGCTGTTCGACTCCGTCTGGTTCCTGCGCCTGTGCATGCTCGTTTCGCCGCTCGGCTTTGTCGCGGTGCTGGCGGGGTGGATCACGACCGAAGTCGGCCGCCAACCCTGGACGGTTTACGGCCTCTTGCGCACGGCCGATTCGGTCTCGCCCTCGCTCGCGGGTCGCGACGTCGTCATCTCCCTGATCGGCTACGCAGTCGTCTATCTCGTGATGTTTCCCTCGGGCGTCGCACTGATGGCGCGGATCGTCGGCAGGGGGCCGAGCGAAGCGGAAGTCGAGTCCGAACCGATCGAGAGCGGTCGGCCGGCGCGGCCGGTCGAGGCGCTGCCAACCGAAGAGCGCGCAAACCGCCAAGACGCAGCGAGGGAGCCATGAGCGCGGCGGTCTTCGATTTCGTCCCGATCTGGACCGCCATCCTGGGGTTTGGCGTGTTCCTCTACGTGCTGCTCGACGGTTTCGATCTCGGTGTCGGCGTCCTCTACGGCTTTGCGCCCGACCTCGCCTCGCGCAATCTGGTGATGAATTCGATCGCGCCGATCTGGGACGGCAACGAGACATGGCTGGTCTTGGGCGGCGTGGGCCTCCTGGCGGCGTTCCCGCTCGCCTTTGCCGTCATACTGCCGGCCGTCTACTTTCCCATTCTTGTCATGCTGCTGGCGCTGGTTTTCCGCGGCGTCGCTTTCGAGTTTCGCTACCGCGACGCCGAGCGGCGCGGCCTTTGGGACCACGGGTTCTGCTACGGCTCGGTGGTCGCCGCCTTCGCCCAGGGCGTCGTGCTCGGCGCCTTCATCCAGGGTTTTCAGGTCGCGGGGCGGCAGTTCGTCGGCGGTTCGTTCGATTTCCTGACGCCGTTCTCGCTCTTCACCGGTTTGGCGCTGCTGTTCGGCTACACTCTGCTCGGGGCAGGCTGGCTGGTGTTGAAGACGGAAGGCGATCTGCAGCAATGGGCGCGTCGGCTCGGCCGCCGCAGTCTCGCCGGCGTGCTAGCGGCGATCGTCATCGTCAGCGTCTGGACGCCGCTGATGAACGCCGATATCGCCAGCCGCTGGTTTTCGTGGCCCAACGTCGCCATCCTATCGCCGGTGCCGATCGTCACCGCCCTGGTCGCCTATGCCGAATGGCGCGCGCTCGCCGGCGAGTCGGACGTCTGGCCGTTTGCCGGTTCGATCGGCCTCTTTGCGCTTTCTTATGTCGGCGTCGCCATCAGCCTGTGGCCGATGATCGCTCCGCCGCACATCACCCTTTGGCAGGCCGCGTCGTCGCCGAGCACCCAAGCATTTCTGCTGGTCGGCACGCTGTTTCTCCTGCCGATCATCCTCATGTACACCGGCTGGTCGTACTGGGTGTTTCGCGGCAAAGTTCGCGGCGACGTCGGTTATCACTGAGCGGTCGGGGCCGGGGCCTTGCGCTGCGCCGGCCGAGCGGCTAACCCGGCGCCAGCATTTCGCCCGGGCCGCCATGACCTCGAAAGCTTCTCCGCGCCTGACTTACGCCGACGCCGGGGTCGACGTCGACGCAGGCAACGCCATGGTCGAGCGCATCAAGCCGCTGGTGCGGGCGACACGCCGCCCCGGCGCCGACGGCGAGATCGGCGGCTTCGGCGGCCTGTTCGACCTCAAGGCGGCAGGCTTTCGCGATCCCGTTCTTGTCGCCGCCAACGATGGCGTCGGCACCAAGGTCAAGATTGCGATCGAAAGCGGCATCCTCGACACGATCGGCGTCGACCTCGTCGCAATGTGCGTCAACGACATCGTCGTCCAAGGGGCGGAGCCGCTGTTTTTCCTCGACTATTTTGCCACCGCGAAGCTCGATCCCGCAGTCGGCGCGGCGATCGTCGCCGGCATCGCGCGCGCCTGCGTCGAGTCCGGCTGCGCGCTGATCGGCGGCGAGACGGCGGAAATGCCGGGCCTTTACGCCCAGGGAGACTTTGATCTCGCCGGCTTCGCCGTCGGCGCGGCCGAGCGCGGGACGCTGCTGCCACGCGCCGGGTTGAAGGCGGGCGACGTCGCAATCGGCTTGCCTTCGTCAGGCGTCCACTCCAACGGCTTTTCGCTCGTCCGCCGCATCGTCGCGCTGAGCGGCCTTTCCTGGGACGCGCCGGCGCCGTTCGCCCCGGAACGCTCGCTCGCCGGCGCCTTGCTCGAACCGACCCGGCTCTACGTCAAACCGCTGCTGGCGACACTGAAGGCGGCCGAGGGCGTGCTGGCGCTCGCCCACGTCACCGGTGGCGGATTTCCAGACAACTTGCCGCGCGTGCTGCCCGATGCGCTGGCGGTGGAACTCGACCTTTCCGCCTTTGCGCCGCCGCCGGTCTTCTCCTGGCTCGCCGCGACCGGCGGCGTCGGCGAAGCGGAAATGCTGCGCACATTCAACTGCGGCTTCGGCATGGTTGTGTTCGCCGCGGCCGCCGCCGCCGATGCGGCGATTGCGGCGCTCGCCGCCAACGGCCTCGCGCCGACGCCGATCGGAACGCTGATCCCGCGCAGGGGGAATCCGGTCGTCATGCGCGGACGGCTGGCGCTGTGAGCGGCCGGCTTCGGGTCGCCGCGCTCATTTCCGGGCGCGGCTCGAACATGGCGGCGCTGGTCGAGGCGGCCCGGTCGCGGGAATTCCCGGCCGAGATCGCGCTGGTCCTCTCCAACAGGCCCGGTGCGCCTGGCCTCGATTTCGCCCGCGAGGCAGGGATCGCCGTCGAGACCGTCGAGTCCAAGCAGTTCGCCGACCGCGAAGCGTTCGAGGCGGCGCTGCAGAAGACGCTCGACGACCATCGAATCGAATTCATTTGTCTCGCCGGCTTCATGCGCGTGTTGGGGACGAAATTCGTCGAGCGCTGGCGCGGGCGCATGCTCAACATCCATCCGTCGCTGCTGCCAGACCTGCGCGGCCTGGACACGCACGCCCGCGCGCTTGCCGCCGCACTCAAGGAACACGGCTGCACCGTTCATTTCGTCGAAACCGAACTCGACGCCGGCCTGATCGTCGCTCAGGCGCGCGTTCCGGTGCTGCCGGAAGACGACGCGGAAACGCTGGCGGCGCGGGTCCTGGTCGAGGAGCATAGGCTCTATCCGCGCGCGCTGGCCGAAGTCGCGGCGAAGCTCAGGCGCGCCCGCGCCGCCTCGCGCTCGCGAACCTCGGCAGTCCGGCGGGCCGCAGTTGGCGGCGATGCGGTTTTGTCACAGAATTACCCGAAGAATAAGGCGGGGCGGCCCGTCGGGACCGGCGTCAGGAGGGCGAAGAGGATGAAGTCCGCAACGGCCGCCGCCGAAGATGCGCCGCCCGCTCTGCTCGAATCGCCTGAGCGGTTCATCAATCGCGAGCTGTCGTGGCTTGAATTCAACCGCCGGGTGCTGGAGGAATCGGACAACCGCAATCATCCGCTGCTCGAGCGACTGCGCTTTCTGTCGATTTCGGCCAACAATCTCGATGAATTCTTCATGGTCCGGGTCGCCGGCCTCGTCGGCCAAGTGCTCGCCGGCATGACGGAGCTCTCCGACGACGGCATCACGCCGGTCGAGCAACTCGAGCGCATCGGCTCGCGCGTCGCCGAGCTGGTCGCCGCGCAGCAGGAGCGTTGGCGCGCGCTGCGCGCCGAGCTTGAGGAGGCAGGGATCGTCATCTGTGATGTCGCCGCGCTGTCGGCGCGCGATCGCCAATGGTTGGAGGACTATTTCCTTCTCTACGTCTTTCCGGTGCTGACGCCGCTGGCGGTCGACCCGGCCCACCCGTTCCCGTTCATTCCCAATCTCGGCTTCACTCTTGCGCTCGAACTCAAGAGCCACGCCGAGCACCGGACGATGAACGCGCTGGTGCGATTTCCCACCCGCATCGACCGCTTCGTCAAGCTGCCGGACACCGGCGCCGCCGGGCCGTTGCGCTTCGTATTGCTCGAACAGATCATCCTAGCCTTCATTGGCCAGCTCTTTCCCGGCTACAAAGTGACCGGCCATGGCAGTTTCCGTGTCATCCGCGACAGCGACATCGAAGTCGAGGAAGAGGCCGAAGATCTGGTGCGGCTGTTCGAGAGCGCGCTGAAGCGACGGCGACGCGGTTCCGTCATCCGACTCGAAATCGACGCCAGCATGCCGGAGCGGCTGCGCGCCTTCGTCACCGGCGACGTCGACGTCGTCGCCTCCGGCGTTGTTCTGATCGACGGCCTGCTCGCGCTCGAAGAGCTGAGCCAGATCATCAGCGTCGATCGGCCGGAACTGAAGTTTCCGCCGATCAACCCGCGCTTTCCCGAACGCGTGCGCGACAACGGCGGCGACTGCTTCGCCGCGATCCGCCAGAAGGACCTGGTCGTCCACCATCCCTACGAATCCTTCGACGTGGTGGTGCAGTTTCTCGTCCAGGCGGCGCGCGATCCC
>Ga0181522_10002074_pt1 | contig 11643 bp, 11 predicted proteins | sample PEATcosm2014_Bin_27_FD_121103 | JGI IMG/M metagenome (GOLD analysis project Ga0181522, IMG submission 121103) | Peatland microbial communities from MTU Mesocosm Facility, Houghton, MI, USA - PEATcosm2014_Bin05_10_metaG | ecosystem: Environmental > Terrestrial > Soil > Wetlands > Peat | place...
CCTCCAGCCAAAAGCGGCCGCAGGACGGAAACCGGTCTTCCCCGTCTATGCAGGCCCCCAGGTCTCCCGCGACGCGGGTGGGAATTAAGCGGCGTCTCCTTGAAAAAAGGAGCCGCACGCGCCGGCAGTCTCGGACAGGACATGGCCGGACGAGACGCGAGGGAGGCCCCCCGAGCCCGCCGGCCCATCCGCCGCTCCGACCGCCACGCCTTCCGAAGAAGCCGCGCCGAACCGAAGCGGAAGCCAAAAAATGATCATAGGGGGTCGCATCGCGCCGCCAACCCCGGCGCGCTGTTTAGCCGGATTGGGCGTGCCTGCGCAAGGACTTTCGTAACAATTTTGTTGCGGCGCAGGACAACCACCGTCGGGCCGCCCTCAAAGCGGTCGGCGACGTGGCTTCCTCCCCATAACCGGACGACCGTAACCCCGGCTTGACCGGCGCCGCCCTGTGCCGACTGTCCGGCGCCGGACGGTCGGCGTCAACACCTCAATCCGTCTTCGGAATTCACTTGGCGTCGCCGGCCTTTTTCGGGCGGCGCGCCCCTGCCCCGATCGGCCCTAGCCGAAGCGAAAGGCCGAGATCGACTTGCCGCCGATCGCGTCGTGGAAGCTGTGCGCCCCCGCCTCGCCGTCCGCCGCGCCAACGACGACCATCAGCGGCAGCAGGTGCTCCTCGCGCGGATGACAGGCGCGCGCCGCCGGCGCTTCGCTCCAATGGACCAGACGCTGCTCGCGCGCCGCCGGGTCGCTCTTGGTCAGCGTCTCGTCGAGCCAGGCGTCGAACATCTGCGACGCGCGGCCGTCGCCGTCGCGGAAGTGGCGCAGGTCGTGAAAACTCATGCCGCTGCCGACGATGGCGATTCCCTTGTCGCGCAGCGGCGCGAGCGCCTTGCCGACGGCGATATGGAGCGCCGGATCGAGATCGCTTCGCAGCGACAGCATCACCACCGGGATCTGCGCAGCGGGATCGATGATCAGGAACGGCACGAACACGCCGTGGTCGAAGCCGCGCTCCGCGTTCTCGCCCACCTTCAGTCCGGCCGCCGCGATGAGGTCCCTGACCTCGGCGGCGATCTCCGGCGCGCCGGGGGCCGGATACTTGAGCTGATAGGTGTGGGGCGGGAAGCCGTAATAGTCGTAAAGCATTCCGGGCGCAGCGGCGGTGCTGACGGTCGGCTGCGCCTCTTCCCAATGGGCGGTGACGACGACGAACGCTTTCGGCCGCTCGGGCAGGCTCGCCACCAGGCCGGCGAGATAGTCGCGCAAGCCGTCCCAAGCATGCGGCCCGAACGGCGGCGGCGCCTCCATCCAGAAGCATGGGCCGCCGCCATGCGGAATGAATATGGAGGGTTGGCGAACGGTGGTCATGGGCGCCTCAATGGCTCTTTCGTTGCCGGCACGAACCGGCCACGCCGTTCGGGCATGGACGGTTGCAAAACGACGGGTCGATTAGGTCATGCGATTGCGTGGAAATGCAAGCGCTGGGCGGCCGGTCGGTGGCGACGGCGCGATCTCGTCAGCGTCCGGAATCATTGGGCCGTCGAACGCATCGCCCGGATTCGGCGCGGTTTCCGCCCGCCATTTCCCGTCGTCGCCGTCCGGCGCTTAGCCCCCGGCGGCGCTCGTCGGCGAAATCCGCGCCAAGACGCAGGAGCCCGCTAAGCCACCGCCAAGGTCGTGACGGCTATCTGTGGCGGGCCTGCGATCGTCTCGCTTTCGACCGTGTCGATGGTCGGGCGCTCTCGCAAGGGAATCATCTTGCGGCCGAATTCGATCGCCACCTGCGGCATGGCGCCGTTCATGAACGCCAGCAGGCTCTGCTTGCTCAGGCTGAACAGGCGGAGCTGCTGCTGGCGCACAGACCAGACTTTGAGCGCGATCGGCCCAACCACCGCGTAGGAAAGCAGAATGCCGGTGAACGTGCCAATCAGCGCCGCGCCGATCAGTCCGCCGAGAATCTCGGGCGATGAATCGAGCGAACGCATGGCGTGGACGACTCCCAACACCGCCGCGATGATGCCGAGCGCCGGCAGGCTGTCGGCGATGCTCCGGAGCGCATGAACGGGCTTGTAACGGTCGTAGGCAAGCATCGCGATATCGTCGTTCATCAACGCCTCGATCTCGTAGGTCTTTGCATTGCCGATGATGATCAGCCGGCCGTAATCGCAGACGAAGGACAGCAGGTCCTCGTTGGCGAGCAGCCTTGGGAAGCCGCTGAACACCGGCGAAGCGCGCGGGTTGTCGAAATGCGCCTCGACTTCGGCGCGCGAGTGGGAGCGCAACTCGCGCATCAGCGCGTGCAGCGCGTTCAACAAATCGAGATAGTCGCGCCGTTCGGGCGTCCGGTCGGTGATCGCCTCGAAGATCGCCTTCCCCGCGTCCTTGATCGTCGGCAGCGGGTTGGCGACGATGAATATTCCGGTCGACGCGCCGCAGATGATCAGGAACTCGAACGGCTGATCGAGCACGCCGAGATAGCCGCCGGTCGCCGCATAGCCCCCGAGCACGCTACCGAGGGTGATGGTCAGGCCAATGACGAAGTTCAAACGGTCCACTCCGCATGCCCTTGGGACCTCGCTCACGTCACGCCTGCGAGGCCATTGTGCAAATTGAAGCTTGTCCCGACCTTGCAGCGTTGCAACGTACTCCTTGCTCGGAGCGCGATTGAGGGTGCGAGTCCGACCACGTTAGCTCGGTTGGCCCTCAGAAGCGGGCCGAGAAATGAAATGGCCGTTCTGGCGCAGCTCGATCCGGCAAGCTGCCGGTCTGCCAACGGCCAACGCCGATCATCCGGCCGGGAGTGGCGGAAGGTCCGACCGGGGTCGAACCCGGGGTCGCCAGCGCTATGATGAGCGAACCGAGCCAGCGGTTTGCACGGCCGCGACGACACCACGCCTCGGGATCCCACGCGTCGGCGCACGTGTCGTCACCACAGCTCGTCTCTATCCACCGGGGCTCGATCGGTCGGATTTTGTCGACTTGTCGATCGACGTCAGCGCATAGGCGCACAGCCGTTCCGGGTCGCGCTCCCCGTCGGCCGCCAAGTGAAGGATGGCGTCGGCAAGAACGCGTTTGTTCTCAACTGCTTGCCGATTCGGGGGGAGAACATCCCAGGCCAGTTGAAAAGCGGCGCGCATGGCGGCGACGGCCTCTGGATCAAAGGATTGATCGCGAAAGAAAGGCATCGCGTTCCCTGCGGCTGCGTGACGGACCCAACGGGGGCCCTGATCCAATTCCCGCGACAGTTCGCGGGCGAAACGTGATGTCGAAAACCGCCAGAATGCCGCACTTTTGCTGGTCGGCGCAATATTAGAACCGCGATAGATTGATTGTAAAGTAGAATGTCGGCATAGATCGGACGCACGACGATTACGTTACGTAAGCCGCTGGGTTTGAATAGCAAACGGCGGGGCGCCGTAATTGTCATACCCAAGAATAGTTTTTGCCGACGACCAATTGAAATGTGTTTTCAAATCTCGACGGCCGAGGCCTGCGCCCGCAGCCTCCGTCTGAGATGGCTTGCCGTCACGGCCTCATCCTGCGGCGGCGGTGCGGCCTCGAAGGATGCGATTTCTTGATCGCGCCACGCTCCCCGGCCACCGTCGCGACGAACGTCCGGGGTCGATTCCGCACAACCGAATCGGAGGAGGACGGCCATGCCGAAAATCCTGACGATCGGACATGGAAACCGCGAAGGGTGCGATCGGACCGCGCCTGCCGTTCGCGATGCAGCCTACGCGCAAGACGCAAGACTGCGAACGGCCGGCGCCTTTGTGGGCATTGCCGGCGACCGCATCGGCCAGCTTCGGTCCGACCGTCGTCGCTGTTGAAGTATCTCGGCGCCGGCCGGCTGAAGCCGTAGAAATCGTTTCCCTGGCATTTCAAAGATTTCTGGAAGTTGCTTTCTGAAAAACAGGATTCGTGCTATATTGGAATTCTGCTTTCCCTCCGTCCATGGAGCCGACCCTTTGTCCGAAACTTTCGTCGAAGCCAAGCGCCAACCGAAGCGCGCCAAGCTCGATCGCTCCCGCCGCAATCGCCTGAAGGCGCGGCAGGCGAAGGCGGCGCGCAGCGTCAAACTGTTCAACCTGCTCAAGGCTGGCGTGCCGATCGCCGAAATCGCCTTGCAGGAGGGGCTTTCGGTCCGGCGCGCGCGAGAAGTCGTCCGGGAGATGCTGGAACGCCGCGAAGTCGACCCGCCAGCGGGTTTCGTGCAGTTGCAGATCGGCCGCCTCGGCGACGCGATGATGGTCGCGCACGCGGCGATGATGGAGGGAGACATGCACGCGCTCGACCGCGTGCTGCGCATCGTCGGCGAACTCGATCGCTACCACGGCCTCGGCGCCGCTGCGGCCCCGCCGGCTGCCGGCGCGACGCGGGCGATTGCGGCGCCGGCGCCCGCGCTCGCCCTGCCCGCGCCGGACGAGACGGCGGAGAAATTCCTCGCAAAGGACTGAAAGGACGGGGTCACGCCGGAAAATGGCGCCCCCGTCACGCCGTCCGCCGCAAGGCCCCGTCGGCGGCGTCGAACAGCGACTTGGCGCCGAAGGCGATGAACAACACGCCGACCACCCGCGTCACGGCGACGCCGTGGGTGAGGAAGAAGCGGCGTACCGCCGGCAGGCCGGCGGCGAAGATCAGCGTCGCGTCGGCGGCCAGGAATCCGGCCAGCGCCGCCAGCAACAACTGCGGCGCGTCGCTCATGCGGATTTCACTGACATAGGGGGCGACGATCGCCGAGAACATCGCCAGCGCGACCGGATAGGACTTCGGATTGGTGAGGCCGAACGCCATGCCGGTGGCGAGCGGCCGGCGCGCGCCGATCGTGCGCGGCGGCGCGTCCTTCTTCGTCATCACCGCGCGGACGCCGAGATAGATCAGATAGAGCCCGCAGCCGGCGCCGAGGAGTTCGAACAGGGTCGGCCCGAGCCGGTTGGCGCCGAGGATCGCAGCGACCGCCAACCCGCCCCAGGTGACGTCGCCGACCAGATGGCCGCAGATGAACCAGGCGCCGGACCGCCGTCCCTTGGCGGCGGCGAGGCTGAACAGGGCGAGGAAGGCCGGCCCCGGCGCGACGACGTAGAGATAGGCGGCGAGCGCGGTCGCCAGCAGGATCTTCTCCTGGATCACGGTTTCTCTTCCTGCGACAGCCGCTTGAGCTCGTACAGCGTCGCCTGCGCTTCCCGCGGCGTCAACGCGTCCGGGTCAAGTCCGGCGAGCGCCGCGCGCAGCGGATCGGGGCCCGCCGGCGGCGGCGGCTCGTAGGAAAAGAGCGGCAGCGCGTCGAGCGTGGAGAGCGCGGCGCCGGCGTGGCGCGTCGCCTCCAGCTCGGCGAGGACGGCGCGCGCGCGGCGGATGACTGCCGGCGGCAGGCCGGCGAGCTTGGCGACCTGGATGCCGTAGGAGCGATCGGCGGCGCCGGGCACGACCTCGTGCAGGAACACCAGCGCTCCCTTCCACTCGCTGACCCGCATCGTCAGGTTGAACAGCCGCGGCAGCGTCAAGGCCAGTTGAGTCAGTTCGTGGAAATGGGTGGCGAACAAGGCGCGCGAGCGGTTGACCGCGTTCAGATGCTCGACGCAGGCGAAGGCGATCGACAGGCCGTCGAACGTCGCCGTGCCGCGGCCGATCTCGTCGAGGATGACCAGCGAGCGCCGCGTCGCCTGATTGAGGATCGCCGCCGTCTCGACCATCTCGACCATGAAGGTCGAGCGGCCGCGCGCCAGGTCGTCAGCGGCGCCGACGCGCGAGAACAGCCGGTCGACGACGCCGATATGAGCGCGCTTCGCCGGCACGAAGGCGCCCATCTGCGCCAGCACCGCGATCAGCGCGTTCTGGCGCAGAAAGGTCGACTTGCCTGCCATGTTGGGGCCGGTGACCAGCGCCAGCCGCCCGCCGTCGTCGAGCGCGCCCGACAGGTCGCAAGCGTTGGCGACGAACGGTTCGCCGCGCGCGGCGAGCGCCGCCTCGACCACCGGATGGCGGCCGTCCTCGATCTCGAAGGCGAGCGAGTCGTCGACGCACGGCCGCGACCAGGAGCGTTTGACTGCGAGCTCGGCGAGCGCCGCGGCGACGTCGATCTCGGCCAGCGCGGCGCCGACGCCGCGCAACGCCTCGCTCTCGGCCAGCGCCCGTTGACGCAGCCGCTCGAAGGCGTCGAGTTCGAGCGCCAGCACGCTATCGGCCGCCGAGGCGATGCGCGCCTCGAGGTCGATCAGCGCGCTGGTGGTGAAGCGCATCGCGCCGGCCATCGTCTGGCGATGGATGAAGGTCGCGCTCATCGGCGCCTTCAGCAGCGCCTCGCCCTGCGCCTGCGGCGTCTCGATGTAATAGCCGAGGAAGCTGTTGTGCTTGATCTTGAGCTGACGCGTGCCCGTCTCTTCGGCGTAGCGCGCCTGCATCTCGGCGACGACGCGCCGGCTTTCGTCGCGCAGACGGCGCGCCTCGTCGAGAGCGGCGAGCGCGCCCGCGCGCACGAAGCCGCCGTCGCGCTTGGCGAGCGGCAGCTCGTCGGCGAGTGTCTGCGACAGATCCCGCGCGAGCGCGCCTTCATCGACGGCGAGCCGGTCGCGGCAGCGCGCCAGCGCCGCCGGCAGGTCCGGCGTCCGCCTCAGGGTCGCGCCGATGCGCGCTCCCGCGTCGAGGCCGTCACGCAGCGCGGCGAGATCGCGCGGGCCGCCGCGGTCGACCGCCAGCCGCGCCAGCGAACGCAAGAAGTCCGGCGTCGCGGCCAGCGCCTTGCGCAGCGCCTCGCGCAGCGCCGGCGCCTCGACGAGAAACGCCACGGCGTCGAGCCGTTCGTCGATCGCCGGTGGAGCGGTCAGCGGGCTCGCCAGCCGCTCGGCGATCAGCCGCGCGCCAGCCGGCGTCGCGGTGAGGTCGATGGTCGCGAGCACGGAGCCGGCGCGCTCGCCGGCGAGCGTGCGAGTCAATTCGAGATTGGCGCGCGTCGCCGCGTCGATTTCGAGCCCCGCGCCGCGCGCGCGACGCGCCGGGCGCTCCAGCCGCGGCAGCGCGTCGATCTGGGTGCGCTTGAGATAGCCGAGCGCCAGGGCGGCTGCGGCGACCTCGGCGCGGCTGAATGCGCCGAAACCTTCCAGAGTGTCGACGCCATAGAAGTCCTCGACCAGCCGCGCGGCGGAGGCGGCGTCGAGCGCCTCGCGCGCCAGCGGCGTCGCCGCGACGCCGGTCTCGCCGATCAGCCGGGCAAAAGCGGAATCATCGAACAGAGCCTGCGGCGCGACGATTTCGCTCGGCTCGATCCGTGCGATCTCCGGCCCGAGGCCCGCTTCGTCGGTCTCGCCGAGGCTGAAGGCGCCGGTCGAAATGTCGAGCGCGGCAAGGCCGAAGACGACCCGCCCCTCGCCAGGGCGGCCGCGCTGCACAGCGAGCAGGATGTTGGCGCGGCCGGGCTCGAGCAGCCGCTCCTCGGTGATCGTTCCCGGCGTGACGAGGCGGACGACGTCGCGCTTCACCACCGACTTGGCGCCACGCTTCTTCGCTTCGGCCGGGTCTTCGAGCTGCTCGCACACCGCGACGCGATGGCCCTTGGCGATCAGGCGATGCAGATAATCGTCGGCGCGTTCGATCGGCACGCCGCACATCGGGATGTCGTCGCCCTCGTGCTTGCCGCGCTTGGTCAGCACGATGCCCAGCGCGCGGCTGGCGATTTCCGCGTCGCCGAAAAACAATTCGTAGAAATCGCCCATCCGATAGAACAGCAGGCAGTCGGGATACGCGGCCTTGATGCTCAGGTACTGCGCCATCATCGGCGACGCACGCGCGACTTCGAGTGGACGCGCCGAATCGCCCGTCGCGTCGTCCGCCGCGGACGGCGCCGCTTTGGTCGCCTGGTTCATCGGCGAAGCCTAGCAGGCTGCCGCTTCCGGCGCACCGCCGGGCGCGGCGCTGTCCACCGCCCTAGCCTCGGATCGGAATCTGGATCAACGGGCCGGGACCTTCGCCGAGCTTCACGTCTCGCCCGCGTTCGATCGCCGCGCGCACGAAAGCCTTGGCTGCCGCGACCGCTTCGGCGAGGTCGGCGCCGAGCGCGATATGGCCGGCGATCGCGCTCGACAGTGTGCAGCCGGTGCCGTGCAGGTTTGGCGACACGAGACGCGGCGCGGCGAAGCGGCGCACGCCCGCGGCGGTCACCAGCAGATCAACCGCTTCGTCTCCGGCGAGATGGCCGCCCTTCATCAACACGGCGGAAGGACCGAGCGCCAACAGCCTGCGCCCCTGCGCGGCCATGGCCTCTTCGCTCGCGGCGACATCCTCGTCGAGCAGCGCCGCCGCCTCGGCGAGATTGGGCGTCAGGCAATCGACCAGCGGCAGCAGCCGCGCCCTGACCGCCGCAACAAACCCCACGCCGGCGAGCGCGTCGCCGGAGGAGGCGATCATCACGGGGTCGTAGACGATGAAGGGGGGCTTCGCAGTACTGGAGGCCTGCGACCGATCCCCCTGCGCCTCACCCGGCCTCTCCCCATGAATGGGGAGAGGAGAAGCGCGCGCCGCCGCGCCCCTCTCCCCGCCTGCGGGGAGAGGCAGGGTGAGGGGCGGGGCGAGTTTCCACGAAACCCGCAACCCATCTGCCACCGCCTCGACCACCTCCGCGCTTGCCAGCATCCCGATCTTGATCGCCGCGACGTCGAAGTCGTCGAGCACGGCGTCGATCTGGGCGCGGACGATCGCCGGCGGGGCGACGTGGATCGAACAGACGCCGCGCGTGTTCTGGGCAGTCAGCGCCGTCACCGCACTCGCGCCGTGGACTCCGAGTGCCGCGAAGGTCTTGAGATCGGCTTGAATCCCCGCCCCGCCGCCCGAATCCGAGCCGGCGATCGTCAGCGCGACGGCCGAGTGCGCGGTCACGGCGAACGCGTCGCGGCGATCCACTCGCGCGCGCGGCCTTCCGGATCGGAGTTGAGCGTGATGTCGGTGACGACCGAGACGACGTCGGCCCCGGCGGCGAGGCACGCCTTGCCGCGCTCGACGTTGAGCCCGCCGATGGCGACGAGCGGCAACGCGCCGACGCGCCTCTTCCATTCGCCGATGCGCGCGAGGCCCTGCGGCCCAAACGCCATCGCCTTGAGGACGGTCGGATAGATCGGACCGAGCGCGACATAGTCCGGCTTCAGCGCCAGCGCCCGCGCCAGTTCAGAATCGTCGTGGGTGCTGACCCCGAGCTTGAGCCCGGCGTCGCGGATCGCGCCGACGTCGGCGCCTCGGTCGAGATCGCCCTGCCCGAGGTGGACCCATGGCGCGCCGAGATCGATCGCGACGCGCCAATGGTCGTTGACGACGAGGCTCGCGCTGGCGTCGCGACAGATCGCCAGCGCCGCCTTGGCTTCGGCCACGACCGTCGCCTTATCCTTGTCCTTGACGCGCAACTGGATCAACCGCGCGCCGACGCCGACCAAACGCCGCACCCAGTCGGCGGAATCGACGATCGGATAGAACGGATCGAGGCTCACAAGACTCACGCCAGCGCCGCCACGCCGACCGTCGGCGACGACGGTTGGGCGAACTCCTTCGGCCGCATCGGGCCCGCGCGGCGCGCGGCGACGCCCGCTTCGATCGCCTGGCGGAACGCCGCCGCCATCGCAACCGGATCGCCGGCCGTGCCGACGGCGGTGTTGAGCAGCACGGCGTCGTAGCCGAGTTCCATCGCTGCGGCGGCGTGCGACGGCAGGCCGAGGCCAGCGTCGACGACCAGCGGCACGTCAGGATGGCGCGCCCGCAAGACGCGCAGGCCGAACGGATTGTTGAGCCCCTTGCCGGAGCCGATTGGCGCGCCCCATGGCATCAGCACCTGGCAGCCGGCGTCGATCAGTCGATCGCAGACGATCAGGTCCTCTGTCGTATAGGGAAAGACCTCAAAACCGTCGTCGCTGAGAATCTTCGCCGCTTCGACCGTGCCGAACACGTCAGGCGCCAGCGTGCCCTGGTCGCCGATCACTTCGAGCTTGATCCACGCGGTGTCGAAAATCTCGCGCGCCATTTGCGCCGTGGTCACCGCCTCCTTGACGCTGTAGCAGCCGGCGGTGTTGGGCAGCACGAGCACGCCAAGCTCGCGGATGATGCGCCAGAAGTCCTGACCCTCGCGAAACTGCGCCGACTCGCGCCGCACCGACACCGTGACGACCTCGGCGCCGGCGGCCCGCACCGACTTCGCCATCATGTCGAGCGACGGATACTTCGACGTCCCGAGCAGCAGCCGCGACTTCAGCTCGACGCCGTAGAGGCTCAGCGGTTCTGACATCATGTCTCCTTGTCGTTCCATGCCATACGACCCATTGCCCTCCCTCCTTTCCACGTCATGGCCGGGCTTGACCCGGCCATCCACGTCTTCGCGGAAGCCAGACCGCGATCACGCTCCCGTCGCAGCCTACGGGGCGCACCCTCGACGCCAGCGAGAAAGTGGTGGATGGCCGGGTCAAGCCCGGCCATGACAGCGGAGGGAGAAGCGAATTTCATCCAACCGAAGCCCGTCAGTGCGGTCCCAACTCGCAATGAGGGAAAGGACACGCTCACCCGCCTTGCCGCGGCGCGACGATCTCGATGCGATCGCCGTCGCTGAGGCGCGTTTCGTCGCGCCGCCGCGCCGGCACGAATTCGCCGTTCAGTGCGGTCGCCACCTTCGCTTCGCCGTAGTCGAGCTTGTCGAGCGCCACCGCGAGCGTATCGGCGGCGACCTCCTGCGCCACGCCGTTGACCACGAGCCGCACCGCCCTACTCCGCCGCGTCGACGTAGAGCTTACCGCCGTGCTCGAGGAATTCGCGCGACTTCTCCGCCATGCCGGTCATCGCCGCCGCCTCGGCGCGCAAGTCCTGCGTGATCTTCATCGAGCAGAACTTCGGCCCGCACATCGAGCAGAAATGTGCGACCTTGTGGCTGTCCTTCGGCAAAGTCTCGTCGTGGAACTTGCGCGCCGTGTCGGGATCGAGCGACAGGTTGAACTGATCCTCCCAGCGGAAGTCGAAGCGCGCGCGGCTCACCGCGTCGTCGCGGATGCGCGCCGCCGGATGGCCCTTTGCGAGATCGGCGGCGTGGGCGGCGATGCGATAGGTGATGACGCCGGTCTTGACGTCGTCGCGATCGGGCAGGCCGAGATGCTCCTTCGGCGTGACGTAGCAGAGCATCGCGGTGCCGAACCAGCCGATCATCGCCGCGCCGATACCCGACGTGATGTGGTCGTAGCCCGGCGCAATGTCGGTCGTCAGCGGGCCGAGGGTATAGAACGGCGCCTCGCCGCAGGCCGCGAGCTGCTTGTCCATGTTGGCCTTGATCTTATGCATCGGCACGTGGCCGGGGCCTTCGATCATCACCTGGCAGCCCTTGTCCCAGGCGACCTTGGTCAGCTCGCCGAGCGTCTCCAACTCGGCGAATTGCGCCGCGTCGTTGGCGTCGGCGTTCGAGCCGGGCCGCAAGCCGTCGCCGAGCGAGAACGAGACGTCGTACTTGCGCATGATGTCGCAAATGTCGCCGAAGCGCTCATAGAGGAAGCTCTCGCGATGGCCGGCCAAGCACCAGCGCGCCATGATCGAACCGCCCCGCGAGACGATGCCTGTCACGCGCTTGGCCGTCAGCGGCACATACGCGAGCCGCACGCCGGCGTGGATGGTGAAATAGTCGACGCCCTGTTC
>Ga0181522_10002075_pt1 | contig 11641 bp, 9 predicted proteins | sample PEATcosm2014_Bin_27_FD_121103 | JGI IMG/M metagenome (GOLD analysis project Ga0181522, IMG submission 121103) | Peatland microbial communities from MTU Mesocosm Facility, Houghton, MI, USA - PEATcosm2014_Bin05_10_metaG | ecosystem: Environmental > Terrestrial > Soil > Wetlands > Peat | place...
GCCAAGAGACCATCGCTCCCCCGCTTTACACGACCCCCGAGCTGAGCCAGCGTAGCACCAGCCCCCAGTCGCGCGGAGCATCGCCGCTCGGTGCACGGTTGTGGTAGAAGCTTCCTCATTTTCGTCGAAGCCAGAGGCCGAACATTCATTGAGCTTCAATGCGTGTAACCGTGATATTCGCGCAACGATCAGCGAATCTTTTGCTTGGCAGGATATTCGAAAGAGTTCAGTCGATCCGATAGTTGTTTTGATCCCTGTATCAATTTTCCAGCCTCAGCAATCAACAGGACGGTATTCCGATTCAATTCCTCGATCCTTTGTCGCAACGATGAAGACTCTCGCAATGATGAAGACTCTTCCTGAGGTTGTAACGTGGGGACGACCTGCGTGCTGCTTAGCAGCATATGGGAACCTCCGACGCGAAATTTATCGGATTGCACAAGAAACCGACGCCCGGAACGGACACGGCGGAGGGATGTGTAAAGGGACTTCTTCAGTGTAGCACCCTATCTCAAGCCTGATGCCTGGTGACTGTGGAATCGGCGTTTCCACTCAAAACCAAACCCGTGAGGTCGCCAATCACTGGATTGTGATTTATCGGCATCGAGAAGCCCACCTCGGCTACACTGTGACGCGACTCGGGAGTCAAATCTCAGCATCATCAGTGAATTGAAGCGTGCGCGGGCGAGCCAATTCGATCCCTCGCAGATCAAGGACCTTCTATGCCAATGCCGTTTGTCACCGCAGAGGATGTCGGGCCATCGGTTCTGGAAAAAGGTACGAGGCGCACGGGGAACGAACTCAAGAGGTTCCTGAGCCGTTATTTCTACTTCCTAATGTCGCTGTTGTTGGGTGCGGTGGTGGTGTGGGGTTTCAGCCGCACCGTCAACGACAATCTGTTTCATGCTGCTCCTGCCAGGCCGTTCCTGCTCTGGATCCACGCGGCCGCATTCGCGGGTTGGGTGGTTTTCTTCATCGCACAGTCCGCGCTGATCCGTGTGCACAAAGTGAGTTGGCATCGATTGATGGGATGGTTTGGTACGGGGCTCGCCGCGGTGATGGTCGGGCTCGGCCTGGTCATCGCCGTCATCATGGCGCGATTTGACGCAGTCCAGTTGCATCAGGGCGACACGGGCGCTTTTCTGTCGATCCCTTTCTTCGACATGATCGCATTCGGCGTGATTGTTGCTCTCGCGATTTATTGGAGAACAAAACCTGAATTCCACCGCCGACTTTTGTTCATCGCGACCGTCTGCCTCATGGATGCGCCTGTAGGCCGCTTTGATTTCTTGTTCAACCATAACCTGTTCTATCTTTGCCTGGACCTTCTGATGGGGCTCGGCATCGTGCGCGACCTGATCGTGGATCGACGCGTGCACAAAGTGTATCTCTACGCCTTACCCGTGTTGATTGTGGGCCAGAACCTAGCAATCTACATGTGGCGGATCAATCCGTCCTGGTGGAGGGGGATCGATCACGCGATCCTCGGATAATGCGTCGTAAACAGGGGCCATTGGACTCAAGGGCATCCCAAGGAAAAGAGGCCGCCCGGTGGCGGGCGGCTTTTCTAATGCGGGACTGACTCGATGCGCCGGCCCCAGCTCTCTTGCGGCAATCTCACGGTTAATCGAGTACGGTGATCTTCAGGATTTGTCCTCCACCTGCGGTCTACTACCGTAAAGTCGCCGAGTAAATCCAGCCTTGCTGACCCGATATTTGGGACTGATAGAGCGCTCCGCTTTCAGCGAAGAGTCGACTCGGGGGAGACGGGGCTAAGCAGCTGCGGCGGACTCCTCTCTTCGCCAGAGCACAAGTCCGTCGGAGCCCAGAGCCAGCGCCCCAAGGGACGGGCCCACGTCTTGCTTCTTCGCTTGCGGATCCACGTCCGCTGCATTATTCGAGGCTAACCCTGCAAGGACGAGTTTGTTCGCGATCGTCTCGTATCCGTATTCGGTGACCGTTCCCGAAATCGCGACGCCGGGAGTTGTGCTGCTTGTAATGGTCACGCGAATCCATCCGTAATGAATTGCGCCTTTAATCTTGAATTTCACACCGACGAACTTGTTTGGATGGTTGCCTCCCCACTTGCCATACAGTTTGCAACCGTAAAACGAGGAAAGTTTCTCTTCGAGTAAAGAGTTGTCTCCCGTGGTGGGTCCGAAATGAGCCGATGGTCCAATCTTGGCGCTTCGCGCGAGAGCTGACGCATACCCTCCGTCCGCGACGACAGCGTTGCCGGCTATCGGCTGTACATTCAAAAAAGAATGAAGACTGGAAGCGCCAGGGCTTCTAACGTACTTGAACTTCAGGTCCGTAACGCCGTCTTTATTGAGGTCGATCGAGATTCCCTTTGCCGTGATGGGGATATTTGTATTGGTGATGACAACGGAGGCGTCGGCAGGTTGCGCCAAAGCCAATACGCTGACGGAAGCGGCGGCAGCCGCGATAGAGTACAGATTTGTACGACGATCCATGTCTCTAGAGAGGGCCCGAAGTGAAGGTGAGCTGCGTGACATTAGTCCTCCTGAGAGTTGCGCGGAGAGGTTAGCTTGGTTCGCCGGAGGGGTCAAGTTAATATTTTTCCGAACGTCGCAACCGGGGAGCGGCACGCCCTGTCCTATATATGAGGTGATAGAAAATGAGCTACACAGTCGGGGATGGGATGGTGGCATTCGCGCTGGCGGCGGGAATTGTTGGGTACCTTTATGTCAGGCACTTGGGGCGGCAGAAGAAAATCGAGGTCATTCATCAGGAGCGAATGGCGGCGATGGAAAAGGGAATTCCGCTGCCAGAGTTTCCGTTGGAGCCGGTGCGGGAACCGGGCGGGGATCCGACCGTCCTACCGATCTTGGGGACCGTTCTTTTAACTCTCTCAGTGGGAACGATGATTGTTCTGTTCATTACTCTTGACCCTGAGTCGCACAGCTTTTGGATAACACCTCTGCCGTTTAGTTTTTTGGGCATGGGTTTGATCGCCTTCCATTTCCTCAAGGGTGCGGCTCGACGCTAACCCTTGGTCGAAACCGATTCTCAACTCGTAGACCGCGTGCGAAGCGGGGATCAGCAGGCGTTCGCGGAACTGGTTCGCAGGCATAGCGCGCAGGTATTTCGTCTTGCAGTATCGATCCTGGGGCGAGAATTCATTCCGGAAGCGGAAGACGTGACGCAGGAAGTATTTCTCAAGGTTCATCACGCATTTGCGTCGTTTCGCGGCGAGGCGGAATTCAGCTCGTGGATCTACCGGATCACATTCAACCAGGCAGTGAACCTGAAAGCGCGGGTTCGCTTCCGAAATCCGCACGCGGACGAGACGGTTCTGTTCGAAGTCGCAGCTCGTGAACCTGGGCCGGACCGGCAGGCCGAAACGGCGCAGCGCAATCAAGCCCTTGCCGAGTGTATTGGAGCGCTTCCGGAGGTCTATCAATCGGTGCTGCGTCTTTATTATTGGCTCGGCTGCGGAGTGGGTGAAGTCGCCGAACTGCTTAGTGTGCCCGAGAATACTGCGAAATCGTATTTGCATCGAGCACGCCAGCTTCTTCACGGCATGCTGAAAGAGAAAGGATATTCCAGTGAGTGAGATGGAACCTGACGACGCCGGCATCGACGCTTTGTTGCGACATTCGATGGACGCGCCTGTGCCGAGACTCCCGTCGGATTTCGAGCAGCGGGTGATGCGTGCGGTAACTCACGAGTCCGCCAATCTCGACCGCTATGGGCGGATGGTGCTGACCGGATATGGACTGGCATCGATTGCGGTTTCGGGAGCGGTCATGCGCGGACAAGGGCTTGGTTGGGAAATGATTGCGGCGGCGATCCTCGGGCCACTCGCAGTAGTTGCGGCGATACCTTGGGCACGACATATCGGACACACTCGGTGATCCATGATTACAGTGGAGCGGCTGAGCAGAGGCCTGATCCGCCATCGCTTTTTTTGGCGCTACTGCAACTTGCAGAGGTTGATCAGGTCGTTGGCGATTTGCAGCGCGCCGGCTTGCGTATTTGCCAGTGAATGCAGGCCGCCGGCGACGCACGCTTGGGCCTTGTTGCTGGTGATGTTGTTGAACCAGTCCTGGCCAATCGGAATAGCGGAGCTATTATCGGAGCCGCCGAAGACAAGATTCACATAGGTCTTGGGAAAGTTGTAGTTGGCTCCTGGCGCTTCGACGCTGTCACCGAGGAAGAAGTTCAATCCACCCGGCGGTAGAGTTCCGTTGACCGCATTGCTGCAAACCGCGGTAGCACCGCTGGGATCGTAAGCCGGATCCCAGACCGGGGCGTCCACTTTACCGAAACATGTTCCGAGCGAAGCACTCGATCCGCATTGGACGGGTAGCTTGCCCTCCGTGCATCCACAGCCCCAATCGAGACGGCCAGTCGGCGGTCCGCTGGTGACTTCGGCCATAGAGAGAATGTTGCTGTTGGGATATTGCGACAACGCGTAGGCGAGAGCGCCCGCGCCACCGCTATTGGCGGTCGCGCAATAGGGAAGACTCGTGTTGTTCTGAATGTTGTTGTAGATCCACTGAGTGACGGTTGCGTAGCGGCAGGCGTCGGCCATCACGCCTCCCGGACCTTGCGCCCAGCCGTCGGGCTGATTGCTGTTGAACGGCGTTCCCCATGAAATCTGCACGGTGGTGAAGTTTGCGTTCAACACGTTTTGGACGGCCGTGCTGCCGAAGGTAAAGATGCTGTCGTACAGGCCGTTGCCGTCTGTGCCGGTGTTGTAGGTGACGGTCCCGACGGAAGTTCCGGTTGGCGTGTTGGTCTTCACATAGGCCTGCACGTCCGGAACGTTGGGACAGGAAACGGTCATCTGCTGGCAGACGCCATTCTTGATCGTGCCCGAGCAAGAGACGCTCGAGACACCACTGATCGTTCCCAGTGCGCGAGTCGCTCCAGTCGCGCAATTCGCAGAGATGGTGATGGGAGCGGTGATGGTTCCCGTGGAGTAAACCGGCAGACAAGACTCGCCGGCGGGCTGAGTCGTGACGTACACAGTGTAAGTCGCGCCGCTGGTATAACTCTTCGCGAAAGTCTGAGTCGTGTTTCCCGTGAAGGTCAACGTGTCGCCTTGATCGTCTTGCATGACGACGGTTCCGGAAAGTCCGGTGACCGCGACACTGATGGTGAGGTTATTCCCGGATGCGGCACAGGTGGCCGTGACTGTGACGTTCGACGTGATCGTGCCGCTGGCGTTATTGCTTAAAGTACAGGTCTGTCCAGTTGGCTGCGTTTGTACGGTCACCGAATAGGTCGATCCGCTGGCGAACGATGTGGCGAACGTCTGCGTATTGTTCGATGTGAAGCTCAGAGTGTCGCTCTTGCTGTCTTGCACGACGAGCGTTCCTGAGGTAAGACCGGTTGTCAGAACGCTGATCGTGTAATTCGAGACGCAGGTAGCCGTCACTGTCGTATTAGCGGTTATCGTGCCGCTGGAGTTGCTGCCGAGGGTGCAGGTTTGCCCGGTGGGCTGAGTCTGGATCGTTACCGAGTACGTCGATCCGCTCGCATAGGTCGAAGCAAAGGTCTGCGTGTTGTTTGTGGTGAAGGTCAGCGTGTCGGATTTGCCGTCATTGACGACGAGCGTTCCGGTAAGGCCGGTGACCGCGACACTGAGGTTGTAATTCACCGTGGTTGTCGTGCAGGTTGCAGTGACTGTGATATTGGAATTGATGGTGCCGCTGGAGTTGCTACTGAGCGTGCAAGTCTGACCGGTCGGCTGAGTTTGCACGGTCACTGTGTAGGTCGAGCCGCTGGAGTAGGAAGTAGCGAAGGTCTGCGTACTGTTGCTGGTGAAGCTTAATGTGTCCGATTTGCTGTCCTGGACAACCAACGTTCCGGAGGTCAGCCCGGTGACAGCAACGCTGATGGTGTAGTTCACCGGGTTCGTCGTGCAAGTTGCCGTGACGGTGATGTTTGAGGTAATGGTGCCGCTGGCGTTGCTGCTGAGCGTACAAGTCTGTCCAGTCGGCTGAGTCATCACAGTGACTGAGTATGTGGACCCGCTCGCAAAGGTCGAGGCGAAGGTTTGTGTCGTATTGGTGGTAAAGGTCAGCGTGTCGGATTTGCTGTCTTGTACGACCAACGTTCCCGTCAGTCCGGTGACTGCGACGCTGATCTTGTAATTCGTAGAAGTCGAGGTACAGGTTGCGGTCACGGTGATGTTCGACGTGATGGTGCCTTTCGCATCGCTGCTCAGCGTGCAAGTTTGTCCGGAAGGCTGAGTCTTGACACGAACGGTATAGCTGGCGCCGCTGGCATATGTTTTTGCGAAAGTGAGAGTCTCGTTCGAGGTAAAGGTCAGCAAGTCGTTGTTGTTGTCCTGCATGACCAACGAACCTGACGTCAGGCCAGTGACGGCGACGCTAATTGTGTAGTTCGCGGTGGTGCTGCAAGTGGCAGTGACCGTGGTGTTGGCCGTCATTGTTCCGGTAGCGTTGCTGCTCAGGGTGCACGTTTGTCCGGATGGCTGAGTCTTAATCCTGACCGTATATGTGGTGCCGCTGGCGTAGGTCCTGGCGAAGGACTGGGTATCGTTAGTGGTAAACGTGAGGTTATCGGTCTTGTTATCTTCAACGACTAGTGTGCCGGTGAGTCCGGTGACCGCAACACTGAGCGTGTAATTCGTGGTCGCAGCGGACAAAACTGGACTTGCAATGAATAAAACCGAGCTCAACAGCGTAAGCAGAAGATTGCGCGACCTCATACCAGCCTCCAACCGAACCCGGGAATTTACCTGAGCCGTATTTTCGTGATGTGTCCTAGCGGAATCTGAACAGCGAAGCGAGACAGGGGGTTTTACCAGGGAGGGAACACAAGTTTATTGCAGCAGTATTGGTGCGTCAAGAGGCGAGTAGCAAGGGTTTTGATCGGTTCACGAGATTTTAACGGGGACCTTGCAAGAAGTTGCAACATTCGGATGCCGTACGGCTTTCAGCATTTGCCGCAAGTCGTTTGGAAGCTGTATCTCATCAACCGCATGTAGGTTGCGGACTGCTAATGTCCTTCACGGCTCGCAGTTTTGAACTTGGGAAATCGGTCCCTTTACTCCTTACTCTGCCGCTGAAGCTGCCGAGCGCGATTCAGGCTCTGGAATCGGATGCACGGAAGCTGGACGGTCCAGTGAAACGTCCATCTCGGTGAACCGGGGCAGAACCACATCGCGGCCCTTGCGCGTGGCCATATATAAACCTGAGACGCAACTGGAAACGATTCTCGCCGTACCTGCGGTCGAAACATCGGTCGCTGTCGAAACCACCGCTTCGATTATGAGTTGCACGGTATCATCCACTTCTTTTGCGAGGCCTGCCGTGACGCCGATGTTGATGGCCATCCAGGCTTTGCCGGGGCGTTCGCCGTGGAGAGCTCCTTCGGTGTCCATTCTGGTGTGGGATCGTTCGTCCAATTGCGCTCCGGCAAGCGAGGCGGCGATGGGAAAACGACCGCCGTTGGGCAACGCAACCTCGGTGAATCCAAGATACAAGAGTCCGGAGCGGCTCAACCATTTTGGCGGCGTCTTCTTGATCACTTTGCCATCGAAGATGCTGCCTGCCGGCAGCACGACTTTGGATTCGATGAACACTGGTTCGAGAAGGCGCGCATGCACGGGATCCCCGGGCTTGCTCTTTGACGCGCTGACGCTATTCAGCAGCAGGAGTTTGCAACGCGTTCCAGCGGGAAGCGAATCGGGAGGGTTCGAGTCTACGTCTGCGGGATAGTTCGTCTGATTGTTAGCGCGAGCGTCGTCTGCGCGAGCGTCGTCAGAATCGAACGCCTCGAGAATCATCGTTGGGGTTCGCGTCTTCTTTCCTTTTGAACTATTCACCGCTACTGGAGGGCTTTCTTCGACCGACTGCGGAACGGAGGGCTTATCTTTGTTCTTTGCCTTCGCATGAATATCGCGCATGCGGCTGATCGATATGAGCGAAACTTGCAGCGAATGCTCGCCGGTGGAATCCGAAAGCATCGCGCTTTTGAAGACGGGGAAATTCTCGTGGCGCGGTGTGAAAGCGTTGACCACCCAGGGCCAGTGATCGTTGCGAGTACGCCGCCTTCGCTCAAGATGATCAATGTGCAACGTGATGCGAGAGCCAGAAGAAAACAACTGGCGATCCGCAGAATAGACGTTTCTGGAGAGCACGCCTTCTACGATGTCTCTCGTTTTCAATTTCGAAATCTTGATCGGACCTGATAGCCGCACACGGAGGTAGAGTCCGGGATCCGAAGAGAGCGTTGCTGACGGATCGTCCGATGTCGCTTGTGCGCTCGCGAAAAAGGGAAAGCTTACGGCGAGCAAGAAGAGTGCGAGCAACGGTAGGAATGACTGCTTATGCCTCATTGTCCGGACCATTTCTAAGAGCCGCATCTGTGTTTACCTGACCTCGAATCAAACGGCGGTCCGGAAGAGGATTGCGGCAGAACAAGGAAAGAAGATCTGGTGCGCCCGGAGAGATTCGAACTCCCGACCTGTTGCTCCGGAGGCAACCGCTCTATCCAGCTGAGCTACGGGCGCACGGATACTTACAGTTTACATGCGAGCAGGAAAGGGCAGCAATGAGGCAGCAGAACTCGGTGCTCAGTGGCGGGTAAAATCGTCGTCACGGATCACAACTGCGAAAACGCTATCTCGGTCGTGCTCACGACTCGCGGCTACGCACTCGCCGCTCGTTACCAGCGGTCGCGCCGTCCGCCGCCACCACCGCCGCGGCCACCGCGATCCCCTCGATCCCGGCCGCCGCCGCCACCGCCGCCTCCAGCGCGCTCGGTTTTGGGCCGGGCTTCGTTGACGTTGATCGTGCGTCCGCCGACTTGCGTGCCGTTGAGGGCCGCAATGGCTTTTTCGCCGTCTTCGTTGCTAGCCATCTCTACGAACCCAAATCCGCGAGAGCGTCCGGTATCGCGGTCGGTCATAATGCTGACGCGGTCCACTTGGCCGTAACCTTCAAAGATTTGCCGCAGTTCGTCTTCGTTTGTGTTGAAGCTGAGGTTCCCCACAAAGATGTTCTTCACGCGTCTGCCTCTGCATTGAGCTGTCGGGAGTGCGAGCTCAATTCGGCGGACTTGGCAGGTCGGGAGGGCCGTTCCTGAAAATCGAAACCGGAGCTGGCAACAGTCGAATGCGGGGGGCAGTATAGCAGGTTTCCGGAAGGCAACTTGTCAAATCGCCTTTGGGTTATAAAACGGGCCGCCGCATCAGCAATCGTCGACCTTCCAATATCCCTCCGGATGAAATCCCATCTGCAGCAAACGATTCTTGGGATCGTGTCTTTTCCCGCAGCCCGGGCAGATGAGATAGCGGCTCCATGCTGTGCCCTGATGATCGTAGTTCTCCGCGACAGCGAACGTCGTTCCGCAGCTGCAGGGGACGAGGAACATGCGCAGCGCGGGCTTCTCTTTTGTATTCTTCTCGGCGGATTTGCGTCGCGATTTCACGACTCTTCAACGGTGGCAAAGGACTTTTTCTTGCGCTGATTCGATTGCAGGGTCTTTTTTCGCAGCCGCAGCGACTTGGGAGTGATTTCGACGAACTCGTCGTCGGCGATGAATTCGATCGCTTGTTCGAGATTTAGCGGGCGGAAGGGAACGAGACGAATCGCTTCATCCGCAGTTGATGCGCGCATGTTGGTCAGCTTCTTCTCGCGAACAGCGTTCACGTCGAGATCGGTATCTTTCGCGTTCTCACCGATGATCATTCCTTCATAGAGATCAATGCCGGGACCGACGAATAGTTCTCCACGCTCCTGAAGTCCCCACAGCGCATACGCGGTCGAAACTCCGGAACGATCGGCGATGAGTGCTCCGGTCAGACGGTGCGGGATCTCTCCCTGCCACGGAGTGTATCCGTCGAAGAGCGAGTTCATGACGATGGTGCCGCGCGTGTCGGTCAGCAGCTGACTGCGAAGTCCGATCAATCCGCGGCTGGGCACGCGAAATTCAATGCGTACGCGCCCGTAGCCGTGATTGTGCATGTTGGTGACTTCGCCCTTGCGCGAGCCGAGCTGCTCCATGACCACGCCGACGAATTCTTCCGGGACATCGATCGTGAGATGTTCGACCGGTTCCATCAGCTTGCCATCAACGCGCTTGGTGACGATCTCGGGCTTGCCGACCATGAGTTCGTAACCTTCGCGGCGCATCATCTCGATCAGGATGGAGAGCTGCAGTTCGCCGCGGCCCAGCACCTTGAACGAATCGGTTGTACCCGTATCCTCTACGCGCAGCGAGACGTTGGTGAGCAGCTCTTTTTCAAGGCGCTCGCGCAAGTTTCGAGACGTCACGTAGGTGCCGTCCTTTCCCGCAAACGGGGAAGTATTCACCGTGAAGAGCATCGCGATGGTCGGTTCGTCGATCGCAATATGGGGCAGCGGAGCGGGATTCGCGACCTCGGTGATGGTCTCTCCGATGGTGATGCCTTCGACGCCGGCGACCGCGACAATGTCTCCCAATGTAGTTTCGGTGATGTCAGTGCGCTTCAGCCCGGAGAAAGAAAACAGCTTGGTGATTTTCGTCTTCTGCAGAGAGCCGTCGAGCTTGGCAATGGCGACTTCTTCTCCAGTGAACATCTTGCCGTTGAAGACGCGTGCGATGGCGAGGCGTCCGAGATAGTCGCTATAGTCGAGGTTTGCAACGAGAATCTGGAGCGGCCCGGAGGCGTCGCCCTTTGGCGGAGGGATGGTTTTCAGAATCGCATCGAAGAGTGGGCGGAGATCTTCGCCGCCACCTCTGATGTCAGTGCTCGCCGTGCCGGTCTTGGCATTGGTGTAGAGGACGGGAAAATCGATCTGGTCTTCTTTTGCGTCTAGATCAATGAAGAGATCGTAGATTTCGTTCAGGACTTCCTGAGGGCGCGCGTCAGAGCGATCGATCTTATTAATGACGACGATTGGCGGCAGCTTCGCTTCGAGCGCCTTGCCCAGGACATAACGCGTCTGCGGCAGCGGACCTTCGCTGGCGTCGACGAGGAGCATGACTCCGTCGACCATCTTCAGAGCGCGCTCGACTTCTCCGCCGAAATCACTGTGGCCCGGCGTGTCGACGATGTTGATCTTCATGTCGTGGTAGAGGATGGCGGTGTTCTTAGCGAGAATTGTGATACCGCGCTCGCGTTCCAGTTCGTTCGAATCCATCACCCGCTCGACGTGGTGCTCGTTGGAGCGAAAGGTGCCGCTTTGCTGCAGCATGGCATCGACCAGCGTGGTCTTACCGTGGTCGACGTGCGCGATGATGGCGATGTTGCGTATGCCTGAACTCAAAAGTGAATCCTTCCTGAATTTGTGTGTACTACCACTTTACTATGCGGAGCGCGAAAGGGCCTAGAAATGCGAGGCCGGGTCACGTTGGGTGCCGGGAAAGAAAAAGCGTGAACCACGAAGGGCACGAAGTCTCACGAAGGGTTTTCCTGCCAGATATTCTTTTCTGTGACTTCGTGTGCTTCGGGGTGAATGGCTCTAGGAAGTCGGTTCGATCAGTTCGGCTCCGACTTCGGCGCCGCCTTTGGAACGCACACGCAGGCGATACCAGATAACGATCGTCAGCAGCGAGAACATAAAGATCACGGTTGAGACGGCGTTGATCTCGGGGGTAATGCCGCGGCGGAGGCGTCCCCAGATTTCGAGAGGCAGAGTATTGTCACGGCCGATGA
>Ga0181522_10002077_pt1 | contig 11624 bp, 9 predicted proteins | sample PEATcosm2014_Bin_27_FD_121103 | JGI IMG/M metagenome (GOLD analysis project Ga0181522, IMG submission 121103) | Peatland microbial communities from MTU Mesocosm Facility, Houghton, MI, USA - PEATcosm2014_Bin05_10_metaG | ecosystem: Environmental > Terrestrial > Soil > Wetlands > Peat | place...
AGCGCGCAGGCCGGCGGCTCAGCACGGGCGCAGGCGACCCAGGAACTGGCGGTGCTGCTGAGCGCGCACGGCGCACACAGTGCGCCGCTGGCCGGCTCGGCACAGGTCGCGCTCGTGCCGGCCAAGCGGCCGATCACCGGCGAGCCGACGACACTGCCCGTGATCTCGCGCTCCATCGCACCGGGTGGCGGACGGTGGCTGCTGGTTCAGCTGCCGGGGCGCCCCAACGGCGCGACGGGCTGGATCTCAGAACGGGGCACCCGCGCCGCGGTGACGGCGTGGCGCATCGTCGTCGAGCTGGCAGCGCGCCGCCTGCAGGTCTACAGCGACGGTCACGTCGTGAAGGTCTTCAGGGCAGTCGTCGGCAAGCCCTCGACACCGACCCCGACGGGCAGCTTCTTCGTCGAAGAGAGCCTGCAGATGCAGTCCGGCGAGCCCGGCGGCCCGTTCGCGCTGGCGCTCAGCGCACGCTCGAACGTGCTGCAGGGATTCGAAGGCGGCCCGGGTCAGATAGCGATCCACGGGCGCGCGAACCTCGGCGGAACCCTCGGCACGGCCGCCTCGCACGGCTGCATCCGCCTGGCGACCAGCAGCATCGACTGGCTGATCGCGCGCATCCGCCCGGGAACGCCCGTGACGATCGCCGCCGGATAGCCCCGGCGTCAGGCCATCAGGGTCGATCTTCGCCCGCCACCGAGGCAGCCGCGGCAACGGCCTCGTAGCGCCGGCGCACATCCGCCCGGTCGGCCGCCTCGGGCACGGATTCCTCACAGGCCCGCAGGATCATCTCGGCCTGGGCCAGCAACAGCTCACGCTGCTGAGCGGAGGTGGCGCGACGCATGACCCTGGCGAGGCCGTCGAGCTGGCGGATCATCACGGCCGGCATGCCGCGGCTGGCCTGGCGGATCTTGTCGTGGGCACGCTCGACCAGCCGCCTGAAGCTGACTGTGACGGTGATCACGCGCACGTGCCCGGAGGCGTCGCGATGCACAGTTGCGGGACGCCAGCCGGCGGCGATCTTGCCGAGGCCGTCGCCGAGCCAGTCGATGCAGGCCAGCGCCGTGAAGGTGTCGTTGACGGCGGGGGAGAGCGCCCTGATGGCGATCTCCACGAGCTGATCCACGGCGAAGGAGAGATCCTGCGTGAGCGTCCTGTGCGGCCCGGTGGCGTGAGCCCCGCCGAGAGCCCGCGCGACGCCGGGCGCGGCGGCGGCGGGCCAGACGTTGGCCAGGGGCTCACCCTCCGCGACGAAGTGGCCGGGACGGTGCTGCAGGCGGATCACGGCATGGCTGGTGGCGGCGATGTCGATCAGCCGGCTCATGCTCACGTACTGCAGGTAGCCGCTCTTGGGCGCCCGCACCATGGCGCTGTCCTCGTCCAGCCGGACGAGCATCTCCGACAGCGACGGCCCGGCCTTGGCGATGCCGTCCCCCGCCAGCCCCGGATCGGCCTCGATCGCCCGCGAGAGGTCGCCGGCGATGCTCGCGATCACCTGCGGCAGCTGGATCGACTTGGCGATGTGGTCGATGAAGAGCACCAGCATCGCCACGTCGGCTACGACCAGCGCCATCGTCACGGTGATCGAGAGGTGCGGCACGAATTCCCCGTGCGGGCCGGGACCGATCACGACCAGGGCCAGGATCGCGTAGACGAAGGTCGCCACGAAGCTGCCCAGCGTCGCCTGCGTGATGCGGTCGCGGATGAAGTTGCGCAGCATTCGTGGCCCGAACTGCGTGGAGGCCAGCGTCAGCGTCACGATCGTGATCGAGAAGACCAGCGTGACGACCGTGATGACGGCAGCCGCGATCGCCGTCAGCACCTGCCTGGCGGCGTCGGCGCTGCCGCTGATGACGAACGACGGGAAGTGCAGCGATCCGTCGTAGGCCAGCCGGTCGAGCGCGTACGTGCACGCGAACAGCCCCACGGCGCCGAGGATCTGCAGGGTCGGAACCAGCCACAGGTTGGTGCGCAGCGCCTCCCGGCGCCATGCCGAGGGCAGGACCGGCCTCAGCACGGTTGCTCTCCCTCAGCAGCCCGATCGCGGCGGCGGCAGGGGATCGGGAGGCGATGGTGGCGTCGCATGGTTCGGGCAGCTCTCGGTCGATGCCGACCAGGCTTCCCGGCTCACCACCGCCAACGATACTGCCTGCGATGGTCGCCGATCGCTCCCGGGCCTGGGAGTGCAAGGCGGCCCCGCGCGCTGCAGGGTGGGGCGCGCCGGGGCAGTATCGCCCAGCGGCGCGCCCCGGCTCGACTCATGCAGCGAGCGCCACGATGGCGGAGTCCTCGCCGAGTCCGTCGAGCACGTCCCGGACGGCATCTGTCACCGTCTGCTCGGACCGCGGGTTGAACAACGGGCTGAGTCCATCGCCGAGCAGTGCCCGTGCGAGGACGATGCCGCGCGGATCGACAGGTCCCCCGCGTTCCAGCCGCTCCGCGAGCTCGATGATCGCGCGGCGGCCGTAGCGCACGGCCCTCGGCTCGATCACGACCGAGGAGATGACGGGGCCGGTGCCCCGCTGGTCGACGTAGGCCAAGACCCCGCGGAGGCCTCGGGCGAGCTCCTGCTGGGAGCGGGGATCGGCGAGCTGGCGAACCCGCAGCGCAAGCTCCTCGCTCGCCTCCCCGATGTCGCCGGCGGCGATCCTCCTGTCGAGCCTCCCACGTGTCAGGCGTACCTTCAGCCGAAGTCCGAAGGGAGCGCCGGCCGAGCCCGACCGATCACCGGGAGGCGGCACAGCCTCGACCGCGATCCGTCCCGCCGGCGTCGCCGGCGAGACCTGGCTGCTTCCTAGAGCACTCATGCGGAGCACCTCCGAGTCAACTACGGGATGAGAACGAATCGAGTGTTCCACCGTCCCGATTACGCCCGCGTGACGAACGGCCGCCTTCGCATAACGATTGCGTGAAGGTGACTCCTCCGGCCGCTCTCAGAAGTGCCCGCTGACGCCCTCGCTGGAGATCAGCCTGGTGTCCTCCGGGGCCGGACGCAGGATCAGGATCTCCGCGGGGACGCGCTCGAGCAGCCATCTCAGGTCCTCGTAGCTGAGCCCGCGTCGGGGGTCTTCGTCGGCTGAGACGATGATGCGGTCGAAGTGCTCCTGCTCGAGCAGCCCACGCAGGGCGTCGCGCGCAGAACGTCCCCGGCCGACCCGGGAATCGACGGGGATCCCCTGCGAGGAGGCCCGCTGCTCGATCGCCTCCAGCAGCGGCATGCCCGATGCGCTCTGAACCGGCAAAGCCGTCTCCAGCGGCAGGTTCATGGGCACGCGCGCCAGAAAGGCGGGCATGATCGTGGCGTTCTCGGCCTTGGCGAGTCGCACGGCCGCCTCGAAGGACCGCCGCGAGATCGCCTCGCCGGTGAAGGGCAGCAGGATGCTGCGCACGGGTCGTGGCCGGTCGCTGCGCGGTCGGCGCCCGTGCGGGGGCAGCCAGTAGCCGGCCGCGACGCCCAGCAGCATCGTCGCAAGGGCGATGGCGATGACGGTGAAGGGGCTCACGGCGCCTCGGCCCCCGGACGCATCGCACGGTCGGCGACGATGCGCACGTCCACCCCTGGCAGTAGCTCCATCAGCCGCTGTGGCAACGGCAGGCGCATCCGGGCAAGGCCACGGGCGGGCCGCGAGTGCCCGACCAGGATGTAGGTCGTGCCCCTGCGCTCGGCGACGTCGACGACTGCGCCGGCCAGCTCGTCGGATTCCTCCTCGAGCATCCTCGCGCCCAGCACGGAGGCCAGCTGGCGCAGTGCAGCGAGCGATCGCTCCTGCTCTGCGGTCAGCGCCTCGCCGGGCTTGCGGACCCACAGCAGGTCCAGCTCGGCGCCCAACCGCTGCGCGGAGCGCCAGGCACGTCGCACGAGCCGCTGGGCGTCGGGGTGCGGCTCGATCAACGCCAGCAGCCGCTCGCTGACTGCCTGGGGAGCCTGCGCGGCAAGGCTCTCCCCCCGCGCACCGACCTGGACTGTCGTAAGCCGCTTGGCGCCGACCTCCTCGGCGACCTGGCGCAGGGCCACCTCGCGCAGGGCCGAGAGGTTCTCGATCTTGAAGAAGTTGTTCAGGGCCGCGTCGATGCGCTCTGCCGGGTAGACCTTGCCCGCCCGCAGGCGGTCCAGCAGGGTCTCGGGCGTGAGGTCGATCAGCACGACCTCGTCGGCCCTGCCCAGGATCGAGTCGGGGATCGTCTCGCGAACGCGCACGCCGCTGAGCTCCGTGATGTGGTCGTTCAGCGACTCGAGGTGCTGGACGTTGAGCGTCGAGAGCACGTCGATGCCGGCCTGCAGGACCTGCTCGACGTCTTCGTAGCGCTTGGCGTGCTCGACGCCGGGCACGTTCGTGTGGGCCAGCTCGTCGATCAGGCACAGCTCCGGCGAGCGGGTCAGGATCGCCGGCAGGTCCATCTCCTGCATGACCGACTGGCGGTAGCGAACGGTCCTGCGGGGAAGCAGCTCGAGGCCCTGGGCAGCCTGGGCCGTCTCGGCGCGGCCGTGGGTCTCCAGCAGCCCGATCACGACGTCGCGCCCCGCCATCAGCTCGGCGTGCCCCTCCGCGAGCATCCGCACGGTCTTGCCGACGCCGGCGGCCATGCCCAGGAAGACCCTGTGCCTACCCCGGCCTTCGTCCCGAGCGGCCATCGGCAACCGACCCGACCGACCGGCCGGTCATGCCCCGAGCAGGTTGTGCACGAGCAGGTCGATCAGCTTGATGCCGATGAACGGGGCGACCATGCCCCCGAGCCCGTAGATCAGCAGGTTGCGCCGCAGCAGGGCGCTGGCGCCGATCGGCCGGTAGCGCACCCCCCGCAGCGACAGCGGGATCAGCAGCGGGATCACGACGGCGTTGAAGATGATCGCCGAGACGATCGCCGAGCGGGGGGTGCCGAGGCCCATCACGTTCAGGACGTGCAGGGGCCCCTTCCCGCCCGCGCTGGTGGCATATGTGGTGACGAAGATGGCGGGCAGGATCGCGAAGTACTTGGCGACGTCGTTGGCGATCGAGAAGGTCGTCAGGGCGCCGCGGGTGATCAGCAGCTGCTTGCCGACCTCGACGATCTCGATCAGCTTCGTCGGGTTGGAGTCGAGGTCGACCATGTTGCCGGCCTCGCGTGCCGCCTGGGTGCCCGTGTTCATGGCCACTCCCACGTCGGCCTGGGCCAGGGCGGGAGCGTCGTTGGTGCCGTCGCCGGTCATGGCGACAAGGCGGCCCTCCGACTGCTGCTCGCGGATCAGGGCCAGCTTTCGCTCGGGCGTGGCTTCGGCCAGGAAGTCGTCGACGCCCGACTCCTCGGCGATCTTGGCAGCCGTCAGGCGGTTGTCGCCGGTGACCATGACGGTGCGGATGCCCATCGCCCGCAGCTGGTCGAAGCGGGCCTTCATGCCCTCCTTGATCGTGTCCTTGAGGTAGATCACGCCGAGCACCTGGCTGTCGCGTGAGACGGCCAGGGGCGTGCCGCCCTCGCGCCCGATGCGGTCGAGCTGCTGCTGGAGCTCCGGCGGCGGCGTGCCGCCTTCCTGCTGGACCAGGGCGATGATGGCGTCGCCGGCGCCCTTGCGCAGCTGGTGGCCGTCGTAGTCGATGCCGCTCATGCGCGTCTGGGCCGTGAAGGGCACGAACTCGGCCTCGATCGATCCCATGTCGTGCTCGCGGATCCCGTACTGCTTGGCCAGGACCACGATCGAGCGGCCCTCGGGCGTCTCGTCGGCCAGCGAGGAGAGCTGTGCAGCCTCGGCCAGGTCGGACTCCGACACGCCGGGCATGGGGATGAACTCCGAGGCCAGGCGGTTGCCGATCGTGATCGTGCCCGTCTTGTCGAGCAGCAGCACGTCGACGTCGCCGGAGGCCTCGACGGCGCGACCGGAGAGGGCGAGGACGTTGCGGCGCACCAGGCGGTCCATGCCGGCGATGCCGATCGCCGACAGCAGGGCGCCGATGGTCGTCGGGATCAGCGCCACCAGCAGCGCGATCAGCGTCGTCTCGGAGATCGACGTGCCCGCGAACAGGCCGAAGGGGCGCAGCGTCGCCACGACGATCATGAAGATCAGGGTCAGGGCCGCCAGCAGGATGTTCAGGGCGATCTCGTTGGGCGTCTTGCGCCGCTCCGCACCCTCGACCAGCGCGATCATGCGGTCCAGGAAGGACTGTCCGGGCTCCTGGGTGATTTCCACGACGATGCGGTCGGAGGTGACGCGGGTGCCGCCCGTGACGGCGCTGCGGTCGCCGCCGGACTCGCGGATGACTGGCGCGGACTCGCCCGTGATGGCCGACTCGTCGACGGTCGCGATGCCCTCGATGACGGTGCCGTCGCCGGGGATCAGCTCGCCCGCCTCGACCAGGACGACGTCGCCTCGCGTCAGCTCGGCCGCGGCCTTGCTGGAGCCGTCTGCCAGGCGCGCGACGGTCTCCTTGCGCATCGAGCGAAGCGTGTCGGCCTGGGCTCGCCCGCGCCCCTCGGCGAAGGCCTCGGCCATGTTGGCGAAGACGACCGTCAGCCACAGCCAGATGGCGATCGTGAAGGTGAACCAGGCCGGGTCGCCACCGCCGCCCAGCGGCTTGCCGCCGAACACCTGGATCAGCCAGGTGACGGTCGTGATGACCGAGCCGATCTCCACGACGAACATGACGGGGTTGCGGACCTGCACGCGGGGGTCGAGCTTCTTGAAGCTGTCGATCAGCGCCCGCACGACGATGTCGCGCTGGAACAGCGAGATCGCCTGTCGTTCATGGGTGGCTGCTGCAGGTGCGGACATCAGTGCGAGGCTCCAGTCATGCGGTCGAGTGCCAGGTTCAGCTCGAGTACGTTCACGCCCGGTTCCCCGGAGAAGCCCAGGCCGCGGCCGCTCGTGTAGCGGCCGATCAGGCTGTCGACGGTCTGCAGCGAGAGGCTGCGGACGGCCGCGATCCGGTGCGCCTGGATGCGCGCGTTGGCTTCCGAGATTTCGGGGTCGAGGTTCGATCCGGAGGTGTTGACGGCGTCGACCGGCACCTGTGAGGCCGTCAGCCCGGCGTCGTAGGGCCTGTTGAGTTCGATGTAGGCCTTGAGGTTGGCCGCGTCGTCTTCCTCTGTCAGCTTGCTGTTGGGGCCGCGGTTGGAGAAGGTGCTGGCGGCAGCGTTGTATTCGCCGCCTTCCGTCGCCGATGGGCGCGACTGGAAGTAGCGCATGTCGGGCTTGGTGAGGACTTCTTCTTCCTTTTCCTCGGGCTTGCCGTTCTTGCCGATGACAGGTTCGGCGAACGTCTGGCCGATTATCTTCGAGCCGACCAGCTTCCCTTTCACCTTCACCTGCTGGCCGTTGGCGTTGCCGGGGAAGGCGACCTGGCCGACGCCGGTGATGAACAGCGGGTAGACGATGCCCAGCAGCAGCGTCAGCACGAGCATTGCGATGACAGATGTGACGATGTCGCGCTTCATGTCAGTAGAGGTGGGAGGTCAGGCCCTGGACGATCGGTCCGAGCAGCAGGGCGGGGAAGAAGGTGAGAGCGCCGACCAGGACGATCACGCCGATCAGCAGCACCGAGAAGGTCGTGTTGTCGGTGCGCATCGTGCCCAGGCCGGCCGGCGTGACGCGCTTGCCGGCCAGGGCGCCGGCCACCGCCAGCGCGAACAGGATCGGTGCGTAGCGGGCGAAGAGCATGTCGAAGCCGCCCAGGATGTCCGCGAAGGTGACGCCGTGGGCGCCGAGGTTGCCGGCGTTGGGCTGGACGTAACCGGTGTATCCGGCGAAGGCGGAGCCGTTGTTGTTGGCCTGGGAGAGGTAGGCGTAGAAGGTCTCCGAGAAGCCCTGGGGACCCTTGCCCGCCACTTCCGAGATGGACTTGCGCCCGGCGCCGTCGGCCGTCGCCATGGCCGTGCAGAAGAGGGCCGCCAGGGGCGTGATGAGGATGCCCAGGCCGGCCAGCTTGATCTCCCTGGCCTCGAGCTTCTTGCCCAGCCACTCCGGCGTGCGCCCGACCATCAGCCCGCCGATGAAGACGGCCAGCAGGACGTAGAGGAGGATCGAGTAGAGGCCCGTGCCGACCCCTCCGAAGATCACCTCGGAAGCCGACAGGTTGGCGAAGGGCACGGCGCCGCCGATGCCCGTGAAGGACTCGATCGCGCTGTTGACCGCCCCGCACGAGGTGACGGTCGTGACGACGTCGAACAGGGCCGAGCCGGCGATCCCGAAGCGCTGCTCCTTGCCTTCCATGTTGCCGCCGCCGGAGCCCGAGACGACGTGGGTGTTCAGGCCGGCGGCGTGCTGGGCGGGAGAGCCGTGCGCCTCGGCGACGTAGGCGACGATGACGGCGCCCAGGAACATGAACATCATCACGCCGTAGATGGCGTAGCCCTGGCGGCGGTTGCCGGCCATGCGCCCGTAGGCGAAGACGAGCGCCGCCGGGATCACGAGCACCAGCAGCATCTCGAAGAAGTTGGTGAAGCCGTTGGGGTTCTCGAACGGGTGCGCCGAGTTGACGTTGAAGAAGCCGCCGCCGTTGGTGCCGAGCATCTTGATCGCCTCCTGGGAGGCGACCGGCCCCATCGCGATCGTCTGTTTGAGGCCCGTCAGGCCCTGGGCGGTCAGGTAGTGGGCGAAGTTCTGGATGGCGCCCTGGGAGATCAGGACGACCGCGCCGACGATGCTGATCGGCAGCATCACGTAGAGGATCGTGCGCACGATGTCCTGCCAGAAGTTGCCGAGGCTCTTGCCCGAGCGTCCGACGATGCCGCGCACGAGCGCGATCGCCACGACGATGCCGACACCGGCCGAGAGGAAGTTCTGCACCGTCAGCCCGGCCATCTGGCTGAAGTAGCTCATCGTCGTCTCGCCGCCGTAGTACTGCCAGTTGGTGTTCGTCAGGAACGAGGAGACGGTGTTGAAGGTGACGTTCCAGGTCCCCGAGTGAAAGCCCATCGGGTTCAGCCCGGTGAAGTTCCACAGCGTCTGCGAGCGCAGGATCAGGTACAGCAGCAGCCAGCCGGCCAGCGAGAAGATCAAGAGGCTTTTGGCATAGGACTTCCAGTCCTGGCCGCGCTCGGGGTCGACGCGCATGATCCGGTACAGCCAACGCTCGGGCCCGGCGACGAGCGGCGTCAGGAAGACGCGCTCGCCCGTGTAGACACGAGCCATGTAGCGGCCCAGGGCCAGCGCCAGTAGGGTCAGGATCGCCGCGAAGGCGAAGATGGTGAACCAGCCGCTGAAGGTCACAGCTTCTCACCCCTGATCAGCGCGTAGAAGAGGTAGGCGATCACGATCACGCTGACGACGAGGCCGAAGAAGTCGGCGCCGCTCATGTGCGCGATGAAGGCACCAAGGGGAAGAGAGGCGTTCATATCCGATCGATCCCCTCGACGATCAGGACCAGCAGCGCGAAGGCCACGAGTCCGAGAATCACTGCGACTACGTCCATGGGGCCACTATGGGACCGGCCCCGTCACGGACACGTAACGAAGCGAGGGCTGGACATAACGATTTCGTGACGGCGTCCCATCGCGCCAGCATCGCCGCCCCCGCAGCCTGTTACGTCGGTACCAGGCGCGGACGGCCGTCCGTAGTAGTCACTCCTGCTCGGCGAAGCGGTAGCCCACGCCGGGGTCGGTCAGGATGTAGCGGTACCCGCCCGGGGTCTCGCCGGGCGGCTCGATCTTCGCCCGCAGCCGGGCGATGTGGGTGCGCAGCGGCTGGATGTCCTCGACGTACTCTGGCCCCCACACCTCCGAGAGCAGCTTGCGATGGGTCATCAGCCGCCCGCGGTTGCGGGCCAGGGCGCGCAGCAGGTCGAACTCGATGGGAGTCAGGTGCACGGGCTCGCCGTCGCGACGCACGACGCGGGCCGCCAGGTCGATCTCCAGTCCGTCAGCCGCGATCGTCGGCTCGGTCTCGGTCCGCCCGGCCCGGCGCAACTGAGCCTGCAGCCGCGCGACCAGCTCGCGGGCCCCGAAGGGCTTGGTCACGTAGTCGTCGGCGCCGGCCTCCAGGGCCCGGACCTTCTGGCTCTCCTCGCCGACTGCCGAGAGGACCATGATCGGCATGTCGGTCCATTCGCGCAGCCTTGCGGTCAGCTCGATCCCGTCCTGGTCGGGCAGGACGAGGTCGATGATGGCGGCCTCGGGCGGGCGCACGGCAGCCAGGTCGAGAGCTTCCGCGGCTGTTTCGGCCGGGACGGCCTCGAAGCCGGCCTCGCGCAGGACGACTTTCAGGGCCCGCACGATCTGCGGTTCGTCGTCGACGACCAGGACACGCCGCCGGGGCGCCTGGGACTGCTCGTCGCTCACGCCCTCGCCTCCTGTCCGACGGAGGGAGCAGGCGCCGCGGGCTCCCCCTCCAGGGGTATCTCGAAGACGAACGTGGCGCCCTGCCCCGGCAGCGACTCGACGTGCAGGGTGCCCCCGTTGGCCTCCGTGAAGCCACGGGCGATGGCGAGACCGAGACCGGAGCCGCGGTGCTCCCCGCCTGCCTGGCCGGCGCGGTAGAAGGGCTCGAAGACACGCTCCAGCTGTGCCGGCGGGATGCCGGGCCCGCGGTCCACTATGCGCACGATCAGACGATCGCCCGTGCCTCTGCCCTCCTCGCCCTGGCGTCCCTCCGGCGCGACCCGGCGGGCGCCGGCGAGACTGCGGACGGCCCGCGCCCGCACGGACACGGGATGCCCGCCGGAGTGGCGGCGGGCGTTCTCCAGGACGTTGACGAGGGCGCGCTCCATCTGCACGGCATCGACTCGTACCAGCGGCAGCTCGGAGTCGATCGACAGCGAGAAGGCCTCGGCCCCGCCGCCTAGCTCCGCCACAGAGGCGCGGATCAGCTCGTCTATCGAGACCCAGTCACGTCGCGGCTCGGCCGCGCCCGCTTCCAGGCGCGAGAGGTCGAGCAGGTTGTCGACCAGGCGCGACAGGCGTCTGGCCTCCTCCTGGATCAGGTTGGCCATCTCGATCCGCTCGGCCTCCGAGAGGGTCGGCGAGGCGACCGCCTCGCCTGCCGCCGAGATGGCCGTCAGGGGTGAGCGCAGGTCGTGCGAGACCGCGCGCAGCAGGGCCGTCTTGATCGTGTCGGCCCGCCGCAGTGCGGCCGTCTCGACGACCCCGCCGAGCAGGCTCTCGCGCTCCAGCGCGGCGCTGAGCAACGCCTCGAGCGCCGGCACGAGACGCTCCTGCAGGCGTCGCAGGGCGGCCTCAGAGGTCGAGGCGCCCACCAGCAGCGTCCCGATGCGGGCGCTGCCCTCGCGCAGGGGGAAGGCGATCGTGCGCTCGTCTCCTTCGACCGCCTCCATCGCGATCGCCGCCGAGCTGAGCTCCAGGGCCTGCGCAAGCCTCGCTGCAGCCGTCGGCAGCGACTCGGCCAGGCTGTTGCCGCGCAGCAGCAGCCTGGCCATCTCAGCCGCCAGGTCGGCCTCCTGGCGGCGCTGCTGGGCGTCGCGTGCCCGCGCCCTCGTCACCTCCGCCAGCGAGCTGGCAATCGCGGCGACGACCAGGAATGCGACCAGCGCGACCCAGTTGCGCGAGTCGCGGATCGTGAACTGCCCCGTCGGGGGCAGGTGGAAGAAGTTGAAGGCGCCCGCCGAGATGACGGCCGTGGCGAGTCCCAGGCCCCCACCCCAGATGATCGAGACGATCAGGACGGCGGGCAGGTACACGACGCTCAGCGAGGCGACCGGCGC
>Ga0181522_10002078_pt1 | contig 11624 bp, 11 predicted proteins | sample PEATcosm2014_Bin_27_FD_121103 | JGI IMG/M metagenome (GOLD analysis project Ga0181522, IMG submission 121103) | Peatland microbial communities from MTU Mesocosm Facility, Houghton, MI, USA - PEATcosm2014_Bin05_10_metaG | ecosystem: Environmental > Terrestrial > Soil > Wetlands > Peat | place...
AATGCCGAAGGATTGCGTTCGGGCGCGAGGCAGAGCACGAGAAAGAACAGCAGGTTCAGGAACGGTACGAAAAAGAGCCCGACCATCTTCGAAGGCAGCCCCGCGCTTCGCAGCCGCTTCAACGTCAGCACCACGCCGACGTAGATGAAGGGGAGCGCCATCGCCACCAGCGTCCCCAGAAACACGGCTTCGCCGTCTCGCAATTGGGTAATGCGCGCCACGTCGCGCACCGGCACCCAGTAGTTGAACAATGTCCAGGGACGATGGAACCCATAGGTGGCGACGAGGCGATCCAGATTGTGTTTGAGAGCAAAGCCGATGAGGCCCACCAGAGCGTAGCTGCCGCGGTCGATCGTTCCGCTCGGACGCCACAAGTCAGCAAGTTTGATGTTCATATAAACACGCCTCGAATTGTTCAGCGAACCGGCCGGTGGAGATGCGATGACAGATTAATCCGCAAGGCAATGATCGGCGACACAATGTTCGGCGACACAATGATCCGCGAGGCAACGATCAGCGTTACAGTTCCAGCGCGCTGAGCCCCGTCGATATGCCGCGCGCATCGCCGGCAATATTCCGGGAATCCTTGACGCCCACGCCAGGGGCCGCGCCCACCACAGCTCTTTTGCCACCGCGAAGAGCGCATCCGCACCCGCGCAGTGGCTCCCGTCCGCAGCTACAAAACGCACCGCGCGCAATAATTCCTGCCTCGAGAGCCCCAGCAACAAGCTCACCCGCGGATCCTGCAATGCAGCTACGGCCAATCCGCGGCGGCGCATCGGACCAGCCAGGAATCGTGCAATTCGCGTGCAAAACGCACACTCTGCGTCGAAGAAAAGCCAGCCGCGCGCGTGCTTTCCTTTCCGATCCGTCATTTCCGATGCCAGCGAGATCATCGCTCCCTCACTTGTGTGCCGTTTTTGCTTTGCCGAACATCAGGCTCAGTTTTCCGCGCAGCCGGGCGATTCCTTTCAGCCTGCCTGGTGGCAAGCGTACAAGCTCTTCAAACAATCCGGAGGTTGTGGTCAGGAGTTCGCGCATCTCTTCGAGTCTTTCGCGCGTGTAGGCGCTGGCGGGACCGGCACCCCTCAATTCGCCAACACACTCTTCAAGCACGCGCAGCGTCGGGTCAATCTCGCGCCGCTTCCGCTCCTCGGCAACAATCCGAAATATTTCCCAGACGTCCTTCAGCGATTCGAAGTGATCGCGGCGATCTCCGAGAGCGTGCACTACGCGTACGATTCCCCAACCCTGGAGCTCGCGAAGGCTGGTGCTGACGTTTGAACGAGCCACGGTCAGCGTGTTGGCAATCTCTTCGGCCGGCAAAGGCTTGGGAGAGAGAAACAGGAGCGCGTGAACCTGGGCCACGGTCCGGTTGATGCCCCAGCGCGTTCCCATTTCGCCCCAGTGCAGAACAAACCGTTGATCGATCGGCGAAAGCGGCATTGGATAAATCTCACAATCTCTTATATCAGTTATTTCTGTCACTACAGAATATACCGCCATGAGAGGAATGAAGCAAGACCTTTGTGTCAGGGCTCGATCCCTTGCTCCGAAGTTGAAATTTCGCTGCGTTCGCCGGCAGGCCTGTAGCTGAGAGCCGAGACGCCAAGAGCCAATGGCTAGGAGCCAGAGGATAGCGGCTGAATTCTCGGCAGCACCGCGCGCAGTAAACCCACGAACTGCCCCATCACGCGCCGGCCGACTTCCAGCACCTCTTCGTGATCGAGCGGCTTGTCCAGAATTCCCGCCGCCATGTTGGTGACGCAGGAAATCGCGAGCACCTCGATCCCCATGTGGCGCGCCACAATCGTTTCCGCCACCGTCGACATGCCCACCAGGTCCGCACCGATGGCGCGCAGGTAGCGAATCTCCGCCGGCGTCTCGTAGCTCGGTCCGGCCAGCGCCGCATACACACCCTCATGCGGAGCGATTCCCAGCCGCCGCGCCTCTTCCAATGCAATCTGGCGCAGCCGCTTGGCATAGGCAAAGCTCATGTCCGGAAAACGATGCCCGAAGCGGTCGTCATTCGGCCCTGTCAGCGGATTCTGCCCCTGAAGATTGATGTGGTCGCGCAGCATAACCAGCGCACCCTGGCCGTAGTCGACATTGATGCCGCCAGCGGCGTTGGTCAGAAGCAGAGTACGAATGCCCATTCGGCCGAGCACGCGCGTCGGAAACGCGACCTCGGCGGCGGAGTAGCCCTCATAGAGATGCACGCGGCCTTGCATGACGGCGACTGGAATGTCGCCCGAGTTCCCGATCACGAGTTGGCCGGCATGGCCGATCGCGGTCGAGCGCGGGAAACCCTGAATCTGTGCGTAGGGAATACGGACGGCATCCGATAGATCGTCGGCAAACGCGCCGAGGCCGGAGCCCAGCACGAGTCCGATCGTCGGGCGAAGCGCAGTTCGCGAAAGAACAAACGCGGCGGCCGATTCGGCGCGAGCGAAAGCGTCAGTCATCGTCATTTTAGAGGCCAACCATAGATCTCAACCGTCAGCGGTCAGAATTCTACAGGATGAAGATGTACAGAATGACGATGAGCAGAATGATCCTGCACAGAATGACAACGAGCGACGGCATCCCTCGCCCGTCCACATCCGTCGTCCGCCGAAACCCGCGCCTGACTGCATTCTCGCAGGATTTGCACAATCAGAATGCGCGTCGCGGATGCGCGGCCTGTATGCCATCACGCGCACAAACTCCGCATAAACATTGGTCCGAACGTAGATCGCCGGAACGAGTGCACAATTCCCGTGTCACTGGCCTGTGGACGCGCTGCACTCGATTGACAGATCAGTACTTACAATCCCGCGAATTCCATTGACGATAAAAACAGGCGTGGTAGAACCGTAATCGTTCTTTGACACGTTCTGAAGTTTTCCCGATTGGTGCAAGGTCCGGGGCTCAAGCGAAGTCACTCCGAAAACCGCGAGGTCAGTAAGAGAGGGCGAGCAAGGGTCTATAGCTGAGTGCTGGTTGAGGCGAACAGGAACATCATGTCGAAGGCAAGATAGAGTCCCGAGGCGTTGAACGGATTTATCCGGTTGGCGGTGAGCCCGGAGCCCGAGCAAGATCGGCCAGCAATGACCCGCAAGGGAGTTGCAGGAATAAGGTCAGCAAGGGTCTAAACGCGAGCTACTGGCCGAGACGAATAAGTTCAACATCCCCTCGGGACTCTCTATTTGTGCCCCAATACACGTCGCGAATGGCACAGCGCCCGCCTGTACATAGACGTAGCCCCAGATTCCCCAAGCCCCTACAGCGGAATATTTCCATGCTTCTTAGGCGGATTCTTATCCCGCTTAGTCTCCAGCATCTCGAGCGCCTGAATTAATTTTTTGCGCGTCTCGCGCGGCTGAATTACCGCGTCTAGAAATCCGCGGTCTGCGGCTACATACGGATTGGCGAAGCGATCGCGGAATTCTTCAATCTTTTGCTGGCGCAGTTGTTCGGCCTGCTGGAGCTTCTCGCGCTCGGAGCCGTTGCCGCCATTCTTTGCCGCGTCGAGCTCGCGCTTGTAGACAATGTCGACCGCGCCCTCCGGTCCCATGACCGCGATCTCGGCGCTCGGCCAGGCGTAGTTCACATCCGTGCGAATGTGCTTGGACGCCATCACGCAATACGCGCCGCCATATGCTTTGCGCGTGATCACCGTGACTTTGGGCACGGTCGCTTCGGCGAACGCGTACAACAACTTCGCGCCGTGCCTGATGATTCCGCCGTACTCTTGCTGCGTGCCCGGCAGAAATCCCGGCACATCTTCAAAGGTGACGAGCGGAATGTTGAAGCAATCGCAAAAGCGCACAAAGCGCGCGCCCTTCACCGATGCGTTGATGTCCAGCGTGCCCGCCAGCATGGCCGGCTGATTCGCCACGATCCCCACCGGCTTCCCATTCAGACGCGCAAATCCCACGACGATATTTTTCGCGTAGTGCTCGTGAACCTCAAAAAAGTATCCGTCGTCGACCACCGTCGTAATCACATCTTTCATGTCGTACGGCATGTTCGACTGTTCCGGGATCAGCGTGTCCAGCTTCTCGTCAAGCCGGTCAATCGGGTCGGTGCACACCTTGCGCGGCGGATCTTCCAAGTTGTTTGACGGAAGAAAACTCAGCAGCTCGCGCACCATGGACAAGCATTCGGCATCGTCGCGACACAAAAAATGCGCCACGCCTGACGTCTCGTTGTGCGTGTGCGCCCCGCCCAGCTGATCTTTTGTGACCTCCTCGTGCGTCACCGTCTTGATGACGTCAGGGCCGGTGATGAACATGTACGAGGTCTTGTCGACCATCAAAATAAAATCGGTGATGGCCGGCGAATAAACCGCGCCCCCGGCGCACGGCCCCATAATGGCGGAAATCTGCGGCACGACGCCGCTATAGATGGTGTTGCGCAAAAAGATTTCGGCGTAGCCGGCAAGCGACATCACGCCTTCCTGAATGCGGGCGCCGCCCGAATCGTTCAGCCCGACCACGGGCGCGCCCATCTTGGCGGCCAGGTCCATGATCTTGACGATCTTCAGCGCATTCGTCTCGGAGAGCGATCCGCCAAAAACAGTGAAATCCTGCGCGAAGACAAACACGAGTCGCCCTTCGACGCGCCCATAGCCGGTGATAAAGCCGTCGCCGTAAAACTTTTGCTCCTGCATGCCGAAGTCGTGGCAGCGATGGGTGCGCAGCTTGTCGGTCTCTTCGAAGGTGCCTTCGTCAAGCAGAAATTCGATGCGCTCGCGCGCCGACATCTTCCCGTCTTTGCGCTGCCGCTCCTGGCGCTTGGCTCCGCCGCCCTGCTCGGCAAGCTGGTCGCGTTTTTTAAGCTCGGCAATCTTGTCTTCAAGTTTCATAGCGACACATTATAGGCGAGCGGAAAACATTGGCGTGCGACGAAGGGCCCGCAAAGCGTGATGGCATGATGGTGAACGCCTCGAGGAGGCGGCCGGAGCCTTACCGCACCATGGCTGAGTCGAACAGATTCAAGAACTCCACTTTTTTTTCGGCGTGAAGAAACGACGCCTCGAACGAATTGCGCGCCAGCTCCCGCAACTGTTCATCGGAAAATCCAAACTGCCGCTGCACCAACTCGTACTCCTCCACCAGCGACGATCCAAACATCGCCGGGTCATCCGAATTAATCGTCACCATCAACCCCTCATCAAAGTACCGCCGCACCGGATGCTCAGCCAGCGCAGAGCAGACACCAGTCCGCAGATTGCTGGTCAAGCAAATCTCAATCGGAATCTGCCTCTGCGCCAGTTCTTCGACCAACTCCGGATCATGTTGCGCCGTCAGCCCATGCCCGATCCGCTCCGCCTTCAAATTGAGAGCACCCCAGATCGACTCCGGCCCCGCGCTTTCTCCGGCGTGTGCCGTCAGATGGAGGCCGTGGTCAGCGGCGCGCGGGAACACCTCGCTAAACATTTCGGGAGGCCCTTTTACTTCATCGCCGCCAATGCCAAACGCAACTACGTTCCGGTCGCGGAGCTGAATCGCCCAATCAAGCACCGGTTGCGCCTTCTCGGCGCCAAATTGGCGGACCGCGTCAAAAATCCAAAGCACTGAAACGCCGAAATCCTTCTCGCCGCGCGCACGCCCGCGTTCCAGCCCGTCAAAAATTGGGCCGAAATCCTGCTGCCGCCACAAACATACGCCCACCGAAACGGTAACCTCGGCGTGCAAAATGTTTTGCGCCTTGAGCCGTTCCATCAGCCGATACGTGATCAGTTCGTAATCGTCCGGCGTGCGCAAATGCCCCGTGACCTCTTTAAACGCAGCCAGAAATCCCGCGAAGTCCGTGAACTTGTAAATCTGCTCAACCTCAGCCAGAGTCGCCGCGTCCATGCCATGCCGCTGCCGCAATTCGAGCAATGTAGACGGCTCGATCGAGCCCTCCAGATGCAGGTGAAGCTCCGCCTTGGGAAGGAGCCGGATGAAGTTCGAACGGGGTGGATCTGGAGTGCTCATCACCACGATTCTATGCCAGGTTTCGCCGACCGCGCAGAGGTGCAGCGAATGCGGCTCGCGGGCCAATTCGATAAAGCGGCCCCCGATTGGCGCCGGATTGGGCCGAGGTCGAAGAGATGAGAGGCGATCAAATTAACCCTCCTTTAACACTGGCGCAACATTGCCGCAACACACCCCCGTTAGTGTCGCACTGTCAGCGTTTTACCTCATTACTGCAAACAATTGATTTCCTCGACGACAATGTATTCCCAGGAGACAACAGACAATCCACGTCATCCGGACCTCATTTATGTGGTCGAGGACGACCTCGATGTTTCTCGTCTCATCGAGCATAACCTGCGCACCGCCGGATTCAACGTCTCGACATTTTTCTCCGGCACGCCGGTTGTCACTTCGGCAGCTCTAGCCCAGCCCGCGCTTTTTCTTCTCGACATCATGCTTCCCGAGATGAACGGCTTCGACCTTTGCCGCCAGATCCGACAGCACGAACAACTCGGAAAGACGCCAATCATTTTTCTCTCCGCGCGCACCCAGGAGATGGATCGCCTACAGGCGTTCGATGCCGGCGGTGACGGTTACATCACCAAGCCCTTCAGCCCGCGCGAGTTGATTGCGCGTGTCCGCAACATCCTTCGCGCCGAGAAAGAAGCTCCTCTGCGCGAACTGATTCAACTGGGCGAGCTTGAAATTGATATCGCTTCCATGACGGTGAGCGTGCAGGGCAAAACCGTGCCGACAACCGTGCGCGAGTTCCGGTTGCTTGAATACCTGGTCCGCCATCGCGGACGCGTTTTCACACGCGATCAGCTTCTTGATGCGGTATGGAAAGAAGGATCGTTCGTGACGCCGCGCTCGATTGATGTTTTTGTGCGCCGCCTGCGGGAGAAAATCGAACGCGATCCGCGCCATCCGCGGTACTTGAAGACGCTACGCGGGATCGGCTATCGCTTCGAGACCGGGCGCTGATGCGGACTACTACTTGCTGTCGCCCTTGTGGCCAAAATCCAGACCGATATGCGGCTCGGCCTTTGTGCCGCTGATTTTGATCGGAACTTCCGTCCCCGCTCCGTTTTTCTTGAAGAAAGGATCCACCGGCTTCAGCAGGACCGATTTCCATCCCGTCACCATACGCGATAGCTCGGCGTCGAGGCGGACTTTCCCGCGAAAATCAAAAGTGTTCCCGTCGAGGCCGTACTGGCCGGTCATGTCCACGTTCGTGCCCGGCACTTCGAAGTGCAGCTTCGAGAACGACATGACCCCCTGCTTCAGATCAAATACCCCGCTCATGTCCGATTGCACCACACCGGTTGAAGCGGCTTCCACCAGCTTTGGCTTGCCCTGGCTGCGCAGGCTGAGGTCGTCAATTCGCTTTTGAATTTTTTCATTGCTGAAGTGCGCGGCCGTCACGTGAAAGTTTCCGCTGAGGCGCAAACGCTCGGCGACATCTTCGGGTCCCGGCTTGAGATCGAGCTTTGCCTTCGACTGCACGGCGCCGCTCATGACGGGAGGCTCAGTGCGAATACACATCTTGAGCAGGTCTTCGATGCGAGCGCGGTCGATCGTCACATCGAGCGCCACTTCATGCCCCTGCGGTTTAAGACGCACGACCGAACCCGTCGCCACAAATGAAGAGTCCAGCACCTTCGCGTTAACCGGCTGGAGGTATGTGTTTCCGCTGGTGCCGTCGACGATGGCATGGAATTCCGTATTCAGCGGCACAGGATGGTCGCTCACCGTAAGACGAAAATCCGGCGTCTCGGTTTTACCGTCCACCACGATGCTCCCCAAGCTTCCGGAATATTGCCCGGTCGACGAAAGAATTCCCGCGATCCCCTTGATGGTAGCCAGGTCTGCGTTGCTGAACGAGTACGTGCCCTTCACCGGCGTGTCGCGCGGGCGATCCATCTGCAAAGGCCCGAACGAGCCGTTCGACGAAATACTGCCGATCGGCTTCGGGTTTAATAATTTAGCTTCGAAGTGCATCGGTTGACCGGGCCCTACATCCTGCATCTTCAGATCTTCAATGCTGAACTCCAGGGGAAGCTTGTCTTCGCGATTTGTGTTAATCACGAGTTGCGCATCCTGGCTGACAAATTCATCGACCACAATTTTGATCTTGCCCTTTTCGGATCCCATGCTTTGCATCTGTTGCCGCTCACCTGCCGGAGGGATATTCAGCACTAGTCCCTTAAGACGAACGCTATGCACATGTGTCGGCGAGCGGAGCAGGCCGAGCAGACCCGTCTGAAAGCGAAACTCTTCGACCCCGATCAGCGGCTGTATGCCTGGCTCGTGAATGTTGGGATCGGTCTTCCCATAAATCTTCAACCCCTCGCCCGACACGGCCAGCCCGTCTTCCACGGAAACGTGAAAGTCGTCCATCTCGACCTTGGTTTGGAAACGGGCCGTTAGAGTTTCGATAACCCGCGCGCGCAGAATGGGTTCGGCATGAGCCTTCAGGAAATACCAGCCGACCACCGAGGTGAGGAGCAGGATGACCGCAATGGCAGCAGCGATCCACCGGTGAAGTCGGCGTCCCGCAGCGTCGCCGCCAACTTTTGCCTCAGTGGTCATGAACCAGTATTACCACAGGCGATTGGGGACAAGATGCGGAACTGCGAAAACAAAGCGAACGAAGAGATGGAGAACCAATTGAGGTGGGCTTTTCCCATGGAAGGAGGGCGCGTCGACTCGCCTGACAGTCGTTCGGCTTCGGTCGAGTCATGAACCAGGGAAACGACAAAAACCTGGACCGCGCCCTCCTCCATTGGAACTTGGACTAGTATCTTACCGCCAACTCGCGCGCGAACAATGATTAATTGCGCCCCGTAAGTCGGCTTAGCTTGGGACATTACACTCGGCCCATCAATGCCAGAACCAGAACGATGACAAGCACCAGGCCAAGCCCGCCACTTGGATAGTAACCCCAACCAGTGCTGTAGGGCCACGTCGGAAGGGCGCCGATTAACAACAACACCAGGATGATCAGCAGAATAGTCGACATAGAGTTGCTCCACTAATGCAGAAGTCACCTGGCGACGCGTAGCCGGTGCTGGTACCGAGCCAGGGACGTAAGCGTGGCTCGCGTCTGCCCTGGCGCGAAGACGCCCAAACAGGCGTCTCCGTTGACTCTTAAGCAGACTACAAACGCAAGCGATTTCTTCAAATCGAGTGGAACCTGTACAAATAAGGCTTTCAATGCGTACCCGGAGGCGAGTCATGCCCTAGAAACAGAAATGGCTATGCCTTGTTGAGCATAGCCATCTCCGTTGATCAACCTGTATTCAGTAATTAGTTATGAATCAGGCGACTTACATGCCCTGATGATTATGCGCCTGTTCCGAGTACTTCCTTATCGCAGCCAAAAACTCGTGGCTGCCCTCGGGAGGTGCCACCTTTCCGTTTAAAATTACCGCAAAGGGAACCATCTTCCCTCCATAAAGGAGTCGGGTCGCATCTTTGTCTTGAGTAATCGCGGCGCCATTGAGGTCGATACCGGCGAATATCCCGCGAGAGCGCGAGTAACTCAATACTTCTGCGTTCATTTTCCAGTCCGTGTCTGCGCCAGCATTACGGCCTACCGGACCGGCAGCAGCAGAGGCATCCGCGCCGAGCTTGAACTTGCTGGCGAGCAAATGATCCATGCCCTTCTGATTCATTATCACGAGCACCAAGTCAGTCGCTTCACCGCCCAGCTGTAGCCCCCAGCTGCCGCCGGTGATTGTCAAGGGCGCGGGAGCACTCCAAGTACCATTCGCCGTCCTGCAAGTCGCTACGCCTCGTCCATGATTGCCACCAAATCCGACAGCAATCTTGATCATAGACGGCACAATTGCGAGACACTTCGCGTCGCTCATGATCTTGTCCGGGATAGCCTTGTCCGGCGTGCCCATGATTTGATCGAGAACATCGGCGGCGGTGTGAATACGCTTCACGATATCGGATTCGTCTTTGTCGTTGTCATCGGCAGCCCAACTCGCCGAACTGGCCAGCAGCAGGACGGCAGCGCTGAGAACCATAAAGGCTATTTGTCTTGCCTTATTCTTCAATTTCACGGATGAACCTCTTTCCGAGCCCAACGGGCCCCACTTATTGAAACCTTTTTAATTCAAGAGCGAGCGCTTACAAATTTAACCGCCGCGCGTGGCTTTATTCCATCAGATCGGTGCTGTAGGCGCAGCCGGAACTTGCCTTAGGCCGCGTTCGCCCATCTTTGCGGCTCCGGGTTCACCGTGTGAGGCAGTCGCGGCGTCAGATGGTCGAGATCGATCACGTTCGAGCGGCCCTGGCGGCAAGCAGGTTGCGGACCGAACTTGATCCTCTCGCGCACGCTGCACGCAGCTTGCGGCGGCGCGGAAGGCGTCAGCAGTTCGCGAATTCTCTGCCGGGCCTTATGCAGTTGCGATTTGGAATTACCCACCGAGCATCCCAGAAACTTCGCGATCTCTCGATGTTCATATCCCGCTATCTCGTGCAGCAGGAATATCTTTCGATAACCGTTCGGGAGTTCGGCGAGCGCCCGGTTCAGAGCCATGCGGTCGACGCACGACGTCAGTCGGCAGTCCGTCGTCGGAAACTCCCTGGGCATTGGATTGTCGTCATTGCTAGGCTGGTCGACTGACACCACGCACAGAGACTTCTTCCGGAAATACATCAACACCGTATTGACGGTCACGCGGTAAAGCCAGGTCGACAGCGCCGAGTCCGCTCGAAATGCTGCCAACTTGCGGAAGACGTGAAGGAAAGCGTCCTGGGTAAGATCCTCCGCCTCGGCCGTGTTCCTTGTCATCCGCAGGCACAGCGCATACACGCGTGTTTTGTGCTTCTCAAAGAGAAGCCCGAATGCCTCGGCATCACCTTGTTGAGCGCGCCGGATGATTTCGGCCTCTGGGACAACGGGAGGGAGGACGGGAAGTGGCACTTGGATCTCCTTTATGTGAACCATTACTCGATGCCCGAATCGTTCCGGTTCATCATGCTTCGAAGAATAGAGTGGCAACACTTTCGGGTCTATCCGGTTCAATCTGTAGCATAGGTGGCGCTATCTCCTACTGGCTTACTAAGCTGTCGCCTCACGGGCTTAATGAGGCTTCTGGGGTCGTAGGTTCGACGCGAGAGTCCGGGGCCTATTTGACTTATGAGTGAATGTCCACTATCGATTAGTCCATATACGCTACAAATACCAAGAGCCACGGCTGGTTGACCGTGGCTCTCGAAGCAATGCAGTTGGTGACTACTTCCGCGAAAAACGAACTACGACGCGCGCCGTTTTTCGTTGTCCAGATCATCCTGTTGGCCGCCGGGCTGCCGTGACGGATCTTTCTTGGATGTATCCTGCTTGGACGTATCCTGCGAGCCTTTCTGCTCGCCGGACTGCTGACCAGACTTCCACTTGTCAGACGTGTCGACCGTGCCCGTCGGGTTCTGGCCCTGCTGATTCGATTGCTGACCCTGCTGGTGGGATTGCGACTGCCCGCCCTGCTGGCCCTGTTGCCCTTGCTGCTTGTTCGGTTCGTTTCCCATGATAATCACTCCTTATTAACTTCAACACGAAGCACAGGTCCCGCAAATTTGTGCATCGTTTAGTCTTTGGTGCAAAAAAGCCAGTTAACGAATGCCTCGCTCGTCGCGAAAGTCGACACCGCCGTGCATGACTTG
>Ga0181522_10002080_pt1 | contig 11623 bp, 7 predicted proteins | sample PEATcosm2014_Bin_27_FD_121103 | JGI IMG/M metagenome (GOLD analysis project Ga0181522, IMG submission 121103) | Peatland microbial communities from MTU Mesocosm Facility, Houghton, MI, USA - PEATcosm2014_Bin05_10_metaG | ecosystem: Environmental > Terrestrial > Soil > Wetlands > Peat | place...
CCTGGATGCGGTGAGATACAACTTAGCTCTCAGGCTCAGCATCGAGTGGAACAAACCGCTCAAGCCGCTGGTGGCCGCGATGGCCATTGAGTCCTTGGCAATTATTCAGAGACTGAACGATATAACTCCACAAATGACGTGTAATCCTGGGGTGCTGCCACCCCGCTCGGGCATCTCAGGTTGGAGTAGATTGTCGGGAGATTTTTTGGGCGAATACTAAGTCAGTTTGTTAGGCTATACCCCTTTTCTGAAACGGCCCTTATCATGAAAACTTTTCGCGCCCTCAGTATCTTCCTTCTTCTTTGCGTAGCTACCACGTCCTGGGGGCAGTGTCCCTCTTCCACGGCGGTTTATCCTTCTGCCCTGGTAACCGATTCGCAGCTCAGCGTAGCCAGGAACAACGTGCAGACAACCCTGTCCGCGCCCATGCTGTCCACCGACAACGTGGCCATCGTGACCAGCTCCACGGGGTTCGCGCCCAATATGTACGCCAGCGTGGGAACGGAGATCATGTTCGTGACCGCCGTATCGGGCAACGTGCTCACCGTGACGCGCAACTGCGACAGCACCACGGCAGCGCAGGAAGCGGCGGGCTCCGTGATTGCCGGCTATCTGGTGGCCGGGCATCACAATACCGTCAAAAACGAGCTGGAAGCTATCGAAGCGGCGCTGGGCCTCAACCTGCATAACATTACCTGGTCGACCATCCAGGGGACCAGACAGGGCAATACCAACGTCCCGCAGATGGCGGGAACAAACTCGGGCGTGACCGGCGCCACGCTGTGCGACGACGCCAGCGGCAACGCCACCACCTCGGGATGCATCTCCGGCGGCGGCGGCGTGCCCTTCCTGGTAGTCGGGACGTATAATTTCACCCCGCAAACGCCCGGCGGCAACCTCTCCATCGGATCGAATACCATCACGCTGACGCCCTGCCCACTGGGAGTCAACGGAGCGGATCTGGGGCACTACCTCTACGTTTCGGGCGGCACCGGCGCGGCTGAAGCCGGCCTGATCACCGGAGGCACCTGCACGTCGGGGCTCTCCAGCGGAACGATTATCGCGAGCATGGCCGGCACCCATACCGGGGCGTGGACCATTCAGAGCGCCACCTCGGGCATCCAGGAAGCCGCCAACATCAACACCTCCTCCATGGTGTACATCAAATCCGGGAATTATCCCCTGTATGCGACCGTCACCGTGAACGGCACCATCGCGTTCGAAGGCGACGGTTTCAACTCGTATATCTACACCACCGGCACCAATTACTGCGCCTTCACGAGCACGGGCAACGGGGACGTGTGGGAGAGCATGACGCTCTCGTCGGCCAGCCCGCAGATTGCCGGGGGATGCGGAATCAAGCTCACTTCGAGCGGCAGCAACGAGTTCGCGCGCGTCAGTTACGTCAATTTCACGAATCTCTACAACTGCCTGTACGCGCTTAATGCCGGGGCGTGGTACGTCGACCGCAATTCGTTCCAGAATTTCGTCAACGCCGGTGTGGTAGTGGGCGACGCCAGCACCCCGGACAACGGCGGCCCTTCAATCATCGGGAATATCTTCGTCACATATTCCCTGAGTTCACCGGCGTTCGCGGCCATCGCGCTTCAGTCTACCGGTGGCATCCGTATCGTCGGCAACGCAATTGGCGGGGACCTGACTCAGCTCGACTACGGAATCTTTTCCACGTCCACCCTGTCGAGCGGCGTGATCATCGATGGCAACGACATCGAAAACACAGGGCTCGCAGGCATAGGGTTCTCCGGCACGTATTCGCGCGTGACCGTTTCCAACAACACCATTTCCAATTTCGGCGGCGATCCGGGCACCTGGGAAGGAATCCTGTTCGGTTCGTCTTCGACCGTCGGTCTGGTGTCGATTACCGGTAACGCCATCCAGGGGAGCACGGCGAGCGGCAACACCTGCATTCAGCTACAGTCCGCCGGCAACGGATATGCGGTCACCGGAAACCAGCTTTCGACCTGCGGCACGGGCATCTATACGATCGCCTCGACGGGCGCAATTACGCTGGGCAACAACCAGATGTACTCCGTCACCACCCCGCTGAGCGTAAATTCCACCACCTTGCTGGCGCTCACCACCCCGGTAACTTACGCGCAGCTGGTGACTCTTGCGCCGGCTCCTGGAAGTGTGATGTCCACCTCAGATACAGGATGTGCCGGCTCGGGATCTCCGACTACCTGCGTATGGAGCGGTAGCGCCTGGGCACACTAACTCAGGTTTCCCCGTGCTGCTCCCCGACGGAACTCCCGTCGCAGCACGCCCTGTCAACAGGCTAAAACCAGCCTCTTCTTCTTAAATCTTAAATGCCCCTTCAACCCATGCGCGGCTTCCTTGGCTCCAGCGGCGAATTGCCTCTCGGGCCAGCCGCAAGTGTCCAACGAACGCTCAACCTGATACCGGAAATCACGGAAAGCGCCGAGCCTCAAATTGGTTATTTCCGATCTCGCCCCGGATTATCCCTTCTTTCCACCATCGGCACAGGTCCCATTCGCGCCATGGTGCAGGCGGGAACTCCGCTATTCCCCCTGGGCGGATCCGGCGACACCTGGTTCATAGTCTCCGGCCAGTATCTTTACCAGCTCAACTCCGCCGGCGCCATTGTGGCGGGACCCGGGCCCGGTGGATCGCGCGGCAGCGTGGATTCGACCGGAGGGCCGTACACGTCGCCCGCCATCCTGCTGCCCAACGGCAACCAGCTGGGCATCGTCTGCGGCGGCCAGTTCTGGATCGACGAAGGCTCGGGCCCGGTGGCGATCGCTTACGCGCCCTACGCCTACGGGAGCCTGGCCGTCGGCTGGAGCGGCACCTGTACGACGTTCGGCCGGTTCATCTATCAAATCAGCGGGATCCCGTTCAGCGCCGCCATGGTCGGGCTGACCATCACCATCGGGGCCAATAATTACACGGTGGAGACGTACGGTGGAATCGAGAAATTCGGCGCCTTCGCCGGCTTGCTTTTTCTGGTCGCCAACGAGGGAACCGCGGCCGCCACGGACGCGGCTTTCACCTGCGGAAACGCCGGCGCTACGCTCATCACGCCGCCCATCATCGAAGGCGGACCCTCCGGCTTCGTGGCCGGCGACGTCGGGGCTACGCTCAATTTCAGCGTCATCGGCGGACCGTGGGCCGGCAGTTACACCATCGTGTCCGTCGACTCCTCCGGCGACGCCATCCTCTCCGGCTCGCCCGCGCCCAATGGATCCACCGGCGGGCTGGCTAATGAGATTTATCCGCCCTTCGCGTGCTCCTCGGCCACCTTCCTCGACAGTTTTTATATCGCCTCGATCGCCAACTCCAAAACCTTCCAGGTGTCGGCGCCGCTCGACGGTACGACCTGGGACCCCTCGGACAGCGCCGTCAAGGAGTCGTATCCCGACAATATCGGCTTCGTGCTGGCGGACCACCAGGAACTGCTGGTCTTCGGCGAAACGCACTCCGAAGTCTGGGTAGCGCCCGGCGCCAACCCCATCTTTCCGTTTCAGCCGTCGGAATCTTACGCCATGTCGATCGGCATCGCGGCGCCGTTCAGCGCGTGCTCCCTGCGCGACGGTCCGGCGTGGATCGGCGCCAGCCTGCGCGGGCAGCCCATCGCTTATTTTGCGCAGGGGTTCCAGCCGCAGCGCATCTCCACGCATGCCGTGGAACAGGCTTGGGCGAAGTACACCACGTTCGCGGATGCCGTGGCCTTTGTGTACGAGATCGACGGCCACGAGTTGTGGCAGATCAGCTTCCCCACCGGCGATGCCACGTGGGTGTACGACCGGACGGCATCGCTGCAGATGGGCCGGCCGCAGTGGCACGAAGAGAATTCGTTCGACGGCGCCGCGTTCCACCGGCACCGTGGCATGAGCCACTGCTTTGTGTTCGGCGCAAATTTTTGCGGCGATTTTGCCAACGGCAATATTTACCAGATGTCCGACACGGTGTACCAGGATAACGGCCAGGCGATCGCGCGCACGCGAACCTTCGCCCACGTCGACGCTCAACGGCTGCGCCTCTTTTTTCAAAAGCTGGAAGTGGATATCGCCACCACTGCCGCGGCGAACCTGACGATTGCCGTTTCCTGGAGCGACGACGGCGGCGTCACCTGGGTCGCCCCGGCGGACTTCGTTTACGTCACCAACGGGCCCGGCGGCATCAATCCCAACCTGGACAGGATCGCTTTCTATCAACTCGGGTCCACGCAAACCGGCAGCCGGGTCTTCTCGATCACCATCGCGGGCAACGCGCCAGTAACCTGGATGAACGTCTACGCCGACATCCTGCAGGGCGTCTCCTAAATTTCAATGGCCAACACCCCGCAAGCCCCCCCGCTCCGCAGTCCGTTCTTCGACGGCGACGGCACGCCGGCAGCCGCCAAGGCCGTCAGGCAGCTGGGCACCATCAATCGCAGCTGGGCCGGCTTCCTGAGCAAGGGCCAGCCCTGGGTGAATTACGGCACGCATCAACAGCGCACCGTCCTCACCGTGCAAGGCTACGTGGGCGCCTCCGGGGTTCCGGACGGCGCGCTCTACGAAGAGACGGACCGCACCGTTCTCTACCAGTCCCAGCTGCTCAAGGTGAGCGCCACGGTCTATACCGCAACCTGGGTCTACGTGGCCGGTACGATGACCGGCTTGACCGCGCAGCAGCCGGCGGACCTCACCGCCGCCGATGCCGGCTTTCTGTTTTACGCCACCGACACGCATATCGAAAGCATGTGGACCGGCGCCGCCTGGATCCCGATCGAGCTGGGCACCATCGAGGACACCCACGCCAATCGCCTGGCGAACTATCCGGCCGCCAGTTATCCCCTGGGGACGCTCTTCTTCGAGACCAATCCCACGCAGACCGACCGGCAGTCTCTCTATGCCGTGCAGTTGAACAACGCCGGCGCGCATACATGGGCCTACGTCGCGGGCTGGTGCGAAAAAACTTTTTCCCTCCGTCCCTCCGACCTGGGCGCGAGCGATACCGGCTTCCTCTTCTACGCGACCGATTACACGGTGACGGAACGCTGGAACGGCACTCACTGGCTTTACGTTGCGGGAATCACCCAGGGCACGTTCGCCGAACTCAGCACGCTCTCCGGACTGTTGACGGCTTCCGAGGCGGGATGGCTGCTGGCGGATTCGACTTACGGGCACACGTGGATCTGGAACGGTTCGTGGGCTTTCGCGCAAGGCGAGCAATCGCAGTATATCGTGATGGGCCCGGCGTCCCCGCAGGGCGGAGTGTGGTATCCGTGCGACGGGGGGACTTACACCTGCGCCAACGCCAACGGCACGACAGCCAACATCGTCACTCCGGCGTTGAATACCAACGTGGCGGCTATCATGGGAGGCGGGGCCAGTGGTACCTTGCATGCCGCCACGGCAGCCACGCCAGCCACCACCCAGGGAGTAACCATTGGGGGCGCGGGGCCGGCGATCGTGGCGCTCAATGCGCCCTCGGTGGCCAACGGCGGACTGCCGCAATACTTCACCACATCGTGGTGGTTGAGAGCCTGAAATGACCTCTCCCGAATGCCGTCAATCCTGCCGACAATTCGAAGCGCGATTCCGCTGCTCCATCGACGGGACCGTCGATTTGATGAAGGTATTCGAGGCACTCAAGGAATCGGATCGAAACAACGGAAAACAAGACTTAAGCGTCTACCGGGCTTACTTAGCAGACATGCGGGCGGAGAGACGCAGCGCTTGAGTCTATAGACACGGAGCTCTTCGGCCGCCGTTGCGTCGCAGTACAGCACGGGGTTCGGCATGCCTCCTGAACGCCTCCCATGCTGCTCCCCGACGGAACGCCAGCCGCAGCACGACGTGTCAACAGGCTCAAAACCAAAATGCGGTTTGAACGCACTTTCGACTATCAGTTAGTCGGCTCTTTAATTCGTAATCCAAAGCTCTGGTCCTATTTCGCCGACGACTTCTCCGGCCCGATGGAAGAGTTTAAAGCCAACCAGGATCCGCGCCTCTGGTATGTGCTGGTGCGCGATGGCGACGAGCTGCTGGGACTATTCGCCCTGTCCCCGTTGAGCCCCATCCTGTTCGACTTCCACACCGTCATGCCGCTCGACGGCCGCTGTCTGCGCGCCGCACGCCAGTTTTTCGGGCCCGGCGGCTGGCTCTGGGCCAACAGCACCTGCCTGCGGGCCATCACTTTCTTCCCTGCGGGCAACCGGATCGCGCGGCGCTGCGCACAACGGGCAGGCCTGCAGGCGTACGGGGTCAACCCATGCTCGTACCTCAAGGGCGGCGAACTCCAGGATCAGATTTTAATGGGCATTTCCAAAAGGTGACTTCATGCCAATCACGTCTTTAATCGGCGCCGGTATCGGTTCGTCCGCCTCCTCGACCGCCGCCAACGACGCGGCCAGTGCCAACACCACCGCGGCCGGCAATATCACCGGCGCCACTACGGCGGGCCAGGGACTCATCCAGAGCGGGATCACGCAGGCCGACACCGCCATCGGCGCCGGCGAGACGGGAGCAAATAGCGACATCCAGGCCGGGCTGGCGGGCGCCAATACCGATATCGCCAACGCCGGCGCGACGCAGGCGGGCATTTACCAGAACGAAACCGGTGGACTCAGCCCCTACCAGCAGGCCGGCAACGGGGGCATAACCAATCTCTCCAGGATGGCGGGCACATTTACTGCCCCCACCGCCGCGCAGGCCGCGGCCACCCCCGGTTACCAGTTCCAGTTACAGCAAGGGCTGAAAGCCCTCAATAACAACGCCGCCACCAGCGGAATGTTGCAGTCGGGGGCCAACCAGAAGGCCAACCTGCAGTACGCCGAAGGCCTGGCATCGACCAATTACCAGAACGTCTACAACAATTCCCTGGCGGCCTTCAATGCCAACCAGGCGGGCTACCAGACCCTCGCCAACCTGGGCACCACCGCCAACTCGCAGAATCTGCTGGCGGGCTCGACCTACGGCAACCAGCTCACCTCGCTCGCGGGCCTGGGCACCAACGCCAATATCGCGGCGGCGGGCCTGGGCACCGGCGTCAACATGCAGGGCGCGGCCCTCGGGGCCAATGCGGCGCTGCAGGGCAACGAAGCCTCAGCCGTGCTGGGAGTGCAGGGTAACGAAGGCGCGGCGCCGTACACCGCGGCTGCCGGGGCCGACCTGGCCTCCGGCGTCCTCGGAAGCGCCAATGCCTGGACATCGGCGCTGAATCAGCTCGGCAATCTGGGCAGCATGGGCGGCGGCGGCACCGGCGGCATGGGCGGAGGCGGCGGAGGCAGCAGCTCGAACCCGTTGAGCAACTTCCTGAACTCGCTCAATTCCGGGTACCAGCCGGGAAGCGGCGACACGGGCGCTCCAGGGTACGATTCCGGCTCGACCAGCGGAAACACTCCCGCCAATCCGAACGACCCCACCGGCGGCCTGGTGCCCCCGAGCAACAGCGGCGGCGACAGCGGCGGCGGCGATAGCGGCGGCGGCGACGACGGCGGCGGCGATGAAGGCGGCACGCAGGTAGGATATGTTCCCGGCGCGGCCAACATCCCCTCGTGGGCGCAGACCGCGCCCGGCAATAACGTAAACCCTAACACCGGCGCTTTCAATCCCGGCGCTTTCAATCCGAATCAGTACCAGACGCTGGCCAACATGAGGCCGGGCAACCTGACTCAGTACGCCACCGCGTAGCACCTTGCGGCGCAAGGTCTTTGCTGGCCCTAGAACAGCCGGTACGAAGCACGCCGGCCGAATTGCGCGAAAAACAAAAAGGATTTTTTTATGGCAAGTTCACCAAATTGGATCTCCCTTCTTCCCCGGGCGCAGGAGCCGGTAGCGGCCTACGGCCCCCAGCAAATGCAGCAGCTGTCCAACATGCGGCAGCAGAATCAGTATCAGCAGGCGCTGACGCAGGGACAGCAGCAGCAAAACATCAACGCCGCGCTGCAGGCCAAGAACCTGGCCGCCTATAACGCCATCCTCGCCAAATACGCCGGCATGAGTCCGCAGCAAATCTCGCAGTTAGCTGCTGCCCAGAAAGCCGCTCAAGGTCCCGGCGCCGTCGGGCCCGGCAACGCTCCCGCATTGGGCGCGGCCCCTTCGGACACCGCTGCGCCTGCCATGGGCAGCGAGGCCCAGGAGGACACCGGCGACGCCGGCACTCCCACGAACATGAGCACTTTGGCGGCGATGCCTAACGGCGGGGAATTCGATATCCCTTAAAAGGAGCCACCATGGACCCCGCCACCGATACGCCTCAGCCGAGTACCACACTGAGCTACACGTCCCCGCAGCGAATCTACGGGCCGCCCGCGCCTCCAGAGGCTCCGCAGCCCAACGCCCAGCTCAACTACGGGCCCGGGATGTCCAACCTGGCTGCCATGCAATCCGGCGCACCGGTAGCCACCCCTGCCGCTACGCCTGCAGCCGCCGCGCCACCCGCTCCCGGCAGCGCGGCCGCCTCATCCGCGCCCACCCCGCAGGACCAGCGGCAAGCCCTCGTCGTCAACGATTTGCAGAACCAGGGCCTGGGTCACATGGTCCCCGCATATTTGCAACAACAGCAACTGGCACGCGAAGACCCCGACATTCAGAAGCAGCGCGACGCCCTGATTGTCCGCGAGATGTACACCCAGGGCTTAGGTTCCATGGTCCCGCAATTCCAGCTCCAGCAATCCACTGCCAGAGAAGCGGCCATCAAAGCGCAGCAGGCACAGGAAGATCAGGACGACCAGAGCATTACCAAGGACGCCTATAATAGGGCCGGCGGAGACCTGAATCTCACCACGCAATACGCGCAAGCCGCGGGCCTTTCCATGAAGGGCCTGATGAATTTACAGACCTACCGGGCCAACCTGGCCACCAACTTACTGACCCAGAAGAAGCTGCAGGACGACTTAGGCAAGGCCGATTTCGACCAGGACCAGCGCAACCTGGCAACCCTGCGCGATCGCCTGGACGCCTTCGCCAAGCGCCCGGCGGACGATTCCGAGGAAGGGCAGGCGGCCAACTGGCAGAACTTCCTCTCTTCCAACGCCGGCCTGATGAGCGCGGAGCACATGACGCAGACGCTGCAGAAGCACCCGGGACCGCCCACTCCGCAGGAACTGACGCTCTATCAGCTCTATCACAATCTGCTCACCACGGCATCCATGTCGAACGCCGACGCCGCGCGGCAATCGGTGATCACCAACGCCGCCCGCGGGCAGCGCAACGACCTCATCAGTTCCCTGCAGGGGCAGACCTCGCCCGAGGATTACCAGAAAGTGCTCGATGCGAGCAGCGTTCCGCACGACGATATTCCCACCGCTGCCCAGATGTTCGACCAGGACGACAAGCCGATTCCATCGCAGTTCAATATGTTGAACCGCATGGCGCTCACGCCGGAGCAGAAGCAGGCGGCCGACAACGCCAAGGCCACCTTACAGGCGAGCGAGAATTACAAGCTGGCCAGCCTCAAACTTAAGCAAGAGCAGGTGGACGCCACCAACCGGCGCATCGACAACGCCAACAACAACAACAAGACGGCGCACCAGAGCATGATCTCCCAACTGGCGGACCAGGCACAGGCGCTCAGCGCCAAAGGCGGAGGAGGGAGTGCACAACAGGCGTTAGCCGATGTCAACAATCCCAATCTCTACACCGACGACTCCACCGATATCGGGGATTACCGCGGAGAAGTAGCCAAAGAACTACAAGCACGCATCAACGCACCGGCAGAAGAAGCCAAGAGAACCTACATCCCGCCGGCGAAGGCAACAAGCCAGGTTGGTGCCATGGACCGCGCGCGGTATCTCGCCGCCAATCCCGGTAAAAGCATGGCCGACGCTACCGACCAGGTGGTAAGCCAGTGGAAGCAAGGTGGGGCGCCGAAGCCCGCAGCAGCCACGGCACCCGCCCCCGTTGCGACCGCACCGAAGACTGCCGCTCCTGCACCGCCGGCCGTCGCCACTAAACCGTTTCCCCGCGCGCGCCTCGATGCTTTCGCGCAGGCCAACAACATGACGTCGGCGCAAGCCGAGGCCGCTCTCAAGGCGCAGAACTACATCGTCCAATAACGTGCCCTTCGCCGTCGACCCGGAAGAATTCCTCGATCAGCCGCCAAGCGCCGCCGCGACTGTTTCTAAGTTCGCTGTGTCGCCGGAGGACTTCCTCGCCCAGAAGCCAGCCGAGGCTGCGGCCCCTCCTGCCGCCTTCAAGGTCTCCCCGGAAAGCTTCCTGAATTCCAGCGCTGCACCAAGTCCCTACGCGGGCATCGGCGCCACCGAATCCGCAAATCCCACGCCAACCGCCGCCACGGCTGCTGCCGCTAAAGATGCTGCACGGCTGGCGCCTTCCGCGCAGCACCCTCCGTCTGCGCCCGCACTGCCTCCCGCTGCCCAACCGCCTCCCGCCCCTGCCCAACCGCAGCCTGCCGCTGCTCCCCTGACACCCCGTCCGCTTGGACAGCAGATGGGCGATATCCTCCCGTCGCTGCCTCCCTCCAATGCCCGGATTGTGCCTCCGGCGGTAGCTGCGTCCACGCATTTCGCGCCCGGCACCATCACGGCGCCACCGCTGCCGCCGTCGTCGCCCGAGCAGACCGCCTTCCAGCAGGAGGGCGCGGCCATTGGCAATGCGCCCATCCAGGAGCCAACCAAGCAGCCCAGCGTCTCCGACTTCGTTCCCGACGCTTTCACCAATCCGCTCCTGCCGTTCGCGCAGCTGTTCAAGCCTCCTGAGAATACGCCGGCCATGATGGTGCGCAGCCGCACTGGCCAGCTCTATCTACAGCCGGCGCAGGACACGCACGTCGCCGCCAACCTCATGTACGGCGCCGCGCAAGTCGGCGAACAACTCACCAGCCCCGCGGCGATCGCGGCCATGGTGGGAACCGCCGGCCTTGGTTCTCTCGCCCGTGTAGGAGTCTCCCTGCAGCAAGGCGTTGGCGTGGCATTTGGTGCGGCAGCCGCCACCGGCGCACTGGAGAAAGGCTACACCGGTTACGAGAAATTCCAGGGTGGCGATATCGACGGCGCCGCGCGCGACTGGGGAATGGGCGGAGCTGAAGGCCTGTTTGCCGCCCTGATCGCCCGCGCCACCTTCCGCGGCATGCCGGCGGCCGCTAAAGACATCGCCGACGCGCGCGACGCCTACCGCGCGGGCGGCGGACCTGGTGGACCTCCCGGGACCGCGCCTACAGTTCCCCCCGGCGCACCCCCAGCCGCGCCCTTCGATTCCGTTGCGGCCGCCAAAGCCGCCGGCGGGACTGAGGTTCCGAGAGGGCCGACCGGGAAGAAGGCCATCCCTCCAGGACTGCTCGACGCCATCATGAACGAGGCCGAACCTGGCGGAGCTCCACCGGAGGCCGGTCCAGGCGCCGCGCCCGATGCGACCAAACTCCAGGCGCACCAGATTCCCGACGCCCAGGGGCGACTGCACACGGTCTTCACCAAAACCGGGGGAATGGAACCCGCGCAATCGGTGGGACTGCTCGATCAGATCCTGGATGAGCACGAAACCGGTCTCGGCCAGATCGCTTCCGATCACGCCAACGGCACCGCTCCGCCGGTAGAGGCGCAACCCGGGCACGCCATCACTGCCGACGTCGCGCGGGCCATAAACGGCGGTACACTGCCAGATTGGTGGACCCCGGAAGTCGCCGGCCAGCCGCCCGC
>Ga0181522_10002081_pt1 | contig 11619 bp, 14 predicted proteins | sample PEATcosm2014_Bin_27_FD_121103 | JGI IMG/M metagenome (GOLD analysis project Ga0181522, IMG submission 121103) | Peatland microbial communities from MTU Mesocosm Facility, Houghton, MI, USA - PEATcosm2014_Bin05_10_metaG | ecosystem: Environmental > Terrestrial > Soil > Wetlands > Peat | place...
AAAGATGGACGTGGCTCAGATGCTGGCCCATTGTGCCGCGGCCATGGATATGGCTTCAGGGAAGATCAATCCACAGCGGATGCTCATCGGCAGGTTACTTGGTCCGCTGGTCAAGCCGATCTATACCAATGAAAAGCCCTTCTCGCAGAACAATCCGACGGACAAGAAACTGCTGATCGCGGATCACCGCGATTTCCAACGAGAACGGGAACGTCTCAAGGTCTGCGTGCGAGAATTTCACGAGGGCAGGGAAGCGAAGTGCACTCGGCATCCGCATCCATTCTTCGGACAGCTTTCGCCTCAGGACTGGAGCCGCGGAATGTATAAACATCTCGATCATCACCTGCGGCAATTCGGCGCGTGACATAGTACAAGCCGCAAACGACTAACTGAATGTCGGCAGCTTTACGAGATCGTCTTTCGGAATCGACTCCAACGCTCCCCCGGCTTTGCGCCAGGCAGTGAGGCCGCCGACGATCACGAACGTGGTGAATCCTCTTTCCCGCAGTAGATGCGCCACCCGGGCGCTAGTCGCTTCGCGCGCTCAAGTACAGTAGAGATAAATGTCCTTGTCTTTGGGGAGAGTCTTGATCTCCTCGTCGAGATTGTTGGGCTCAATGCGAATCGATCCGTGGATCCGCTCCGCGCCGATGTCGTAATAGCCGTGGCTGCGGACATCTACGATCTGGAGGCGGTCCGCTTCTCCCGCCGCCAAACGGGCGGCCAGTTCCTGCACCTGGACGCGAGGCACAACGTTGTACTCGCGATATTTGAAAGCCTGGGCTATGCGGTAACCTGCGTATGCGACCAGTACCGCAGTCAGCACGACTTCCAAGACCCTGCTCGCGGCGTGAAAGCTATCGAGCGTCGCTGCCAGGAAGTCACGTGAGAGAAATCCGACCATTAGGTAGCTTGTCGAGTAGAGCAACGCACCGGCAAAGTCCAGCCGCAGAAATTGTCCGAAGCGCATCTTCATACTGCCGGCTAGCGGAGCGGCCATGGTGTTGATCCCGGGAATAAACTTCGCGATCACCAGTGTTAGCTTTCCGCGTTTATAAAACGATTCGGCGGATCGCAGCATGCAGGTCTCCGGATTCATCGATAGACGGCAGAGGAACCCAAGCAGCGCCCATCCTGAATAGCGGCCCAGCCAGAACTGCGCGATATCTCCAACCATCAGCCCGATCATTGCCGACACGAGCACGCCGGCCCCCCACAAGGTGTGCGAAGCGATCCCGGCTCCGGCCGCGACTAACGCGACTGCGGCGGGAAACGGGAATCCCACCGCCTCGGCGAACAGTAGTCCAAAGATCAGGACATAGCCGTGGCGGGCCATGATGGAAAGCAATGCATGCATAGTGAAAAATCGAAGGTAAGAAAGTTCGATTCGCTGGAACAGGAAAGGGTTCAGTATATACAAAGCCGGGCGTGTCCGATGGAACACGCCCGGTTTCTGCGAGGAGCGAGTCTCTCAGGAGGACTTCCTCGACAGGGTGAGCAAGACGGCGGCTCCCACTCGAAGCCTTTCCGACCCTGTCCGGGCCGGCGCGTCGGAAAACCAAGGCGCCTTTCGTCTAAGCTTCGACTGAACCCGCCATCATGTCATCGACGGTAGCTCCTGGCGGTAGGATGGAACCTCGACGACCTGCCTTTCTCAGATGCCGAGGTGAGATAGATGAGGTACGTCGCCGCACCTCACCGCATGCCAGTGCGTCTCGTTAGCCTTCCGCTCCGCTGGATACTTCCATCGACTGCGCTGATCTTGCAATGGTTTGAGTCGAAAAATCTGTGGTCTTGATCACCGTCGAAAGTGACGGTAATCAATCCGAAGCATAAGGGCATTCTGTGTTCGGACGCATTAGGTATACAGAAGAAGACAGAGATCTGCAGAGGAACAACAAGAAAGGAGATCCTAATGAACTACTTTTCTCGCGCCACGACGAACTCGGGTGCCCAGAGCAGTGCCCGTTTTATCTCCGAATCGGGGAATGTACAGATCGCTTTCTGGGCAGACTCCGCATATTGGACGGCCCGAGTGGTGGCCGCCTCCAGTGATCCGTAACGCTGCAGAATATCGAGAATGTGCGTATGCGTTACGCCGTTGAACGCCCGGTCGCGCAGAATCGCTTCAATCTTCGACTGCTCCTCTTCCGTGCAGCGCTCTAACGCGTGGATCACGGCCATCGTGACTTTCCCCTCGCGCAGATCGCTGGCGACCGGTTTCCCGAGCACATCCTCGGAAGCGGTCAGATCGAGAACATCGTCCACGATCTGAAACGCCATTCCCAAGTCGTGGCCATATTGGCCCAGCGCAGCTTCCTGCTCCGGAGTGGCACCCGCAAGGATGGCTCCCAGCCGCATGCAAACTGAGAACAAGCACGCCGTCTTGCGGAAGATCAGGTCGAAATGCTCGTCGAGCGTGATCAGCTTGCCGAGCTTCTCCATTTGCAGCAGTTCACCCTCGACCATCGCCTGCGTGAGTTCGATCAGCGTGTCGAGGATCCGGAAGTTCCGCTCTTGCACTGCGATCTTGAACGCCTGCATATAGAGCCAATCGCCCGCGAGCACGCATTTAGAATTTCCCCACTGTGTATTGGCCGCAGGACGTCCGCGCCGCGTCTTGGCTTCGTCGATGATGTCGTCATGGACGAGCGTTGCCGTATGGATGATCTCGACGACGGCGCCCAGCCGCACAGCACCCTGGCCTTCGTAGTTCAGAAGTTTCGCTGAGAGAAGTAACAACGCTGGCCGTATGCGTTTGCCCCCGCCAGCACGAAGATATTCGCCAATCTCGGTGATCGCTCCCACATTGGAGACCGTATCGCGGCCGAACTCGCTCTCCAGCGCGACAAGGTCGTCCCGCAGCAAATCAAAGACTTCTTTTCCGTTAATGGTGGCGGGCGCGCTCAATGAAGAAATCTCTAGTTCGAACGGTAGTTCGTAAACTGCAAATCGATTCCAAAATCTTTCTGCCGCAACATGGCGATGACATCTTGCAGCGTATCGCGGTCTTTGCTGCTGATCCGGACCAAGTCTCCCTGAATCGATGCCTGGGCTTTCTTCTTTGAGTCCTTCACCAGCTTCACGATCTCCCGTGCTTTTTCGATGGCGATGCCTTGCTGCATTGTGACCTTGCGTTTCGCCGTTCCTCCCGCTGCAGCTTCGACCGGGCCGTAGGTCAGCCCTTTGAGCGAAACGCCTCGTTTGACCAGCTTCTGCTGCAGGACGTCGTTCACGGCTTTCAGTTTGTACTCGTCGGCAGAGTGGAGCAGGATTGCGTCTTTTTCCAGTTCAATATTCGACTTCGAATCCTTCAGGTCGAAACGTGTATGGATCTCCTTTAGCGCCTGCTGGATGGCGTTCGACACCTCGGTCAGGTCAATCTTGCTGACGACATCGAAACTGTTATCGGGCATACATTTCTAATCTTTCTGAAATAAAGAAATCTTTACGAAAGGTTAACAGAACTCGTGGTTTAGCGGGATGGAACTTTGCTTTCAGCCGTTTCAGATATTTTGAAAAATTTGTAGAAATTCCGGGAGGTCCGTTCGCCGATCTCTTCCATGGGCAGTTCGCGCAACTCCCCCAACTTTTTGGCGGTTTCCTTCACATAAGACGGTTCGTTACGCTTGCCCCGGTGGGGGACAGGCGCCAGATACGGCGAGTCCGTTTCAATCAGGATGCGATCCAGCGGAACCTCCAGCGCAGCGTCTCGGATCTGCTGCGCCTTGGGAAAGGTCAAATTACCGGCAAACGAAATGACGAATCCCATGTCGAGCGCGCGTTTGGCGTGTGACCAGGTTCCGGTGAAGCAGTGCAGAATGCCCCCAATGCCCTTCGGAGCCCACTGCTCTTGCATCAGTTGCAGGCAGTCTTCCCAAGCGTCATCGCTACTATCGGAGGGACGGCAGTGAATTACGATCGGCAGCTTGGCATCCGCCGCCAACTCCATTTGCCGGATGAAAACCTGCTTCTGGATATCCCGTGGCGAATGATCGTAGAAATAATCGAGTCCGATCTCGCCCCAGCCGATCACCTTCGGACTCCGCGCCAGTCCTTCCATCTCGGCATACACCTCGTCCGACGCGAGTCGTGCCTCATGTGGATGGATTCCAATCGTTGCGTACATGAATGGATATTTCTCGGCGAGCCGAATGCCAGCGTCCAGCACTGGCGGACCATCGCCGTTTCCGATAGCAACGATCGTGTTGACTCCCTCGTCGCGGGAGCGCGCAATCACGGCCTCGCGATCAGAATCGAACTGCTTGCCATCCAAGTGTGCATGCGAATCGACGAACATGCTTCCAAATAGTCCTCCCTATCCATTGTAAGGGCGGATCGCGCATCACAGAGGTTCGAAGGAAAATTCGAGGCAGTCTTGAGTCACGTGCCAATAAAAAAGAGAGAGTCTACTTCGTTTTCATTTCTTTTAGCTTCGCGAGTTGCTCGTGCAGTCGCACCTGTGAATCGGTAACCGTTTCTAAATTCGCGAAGTAATCGATGACATTCTGTTTCAACCCGGCTGGGACGACCCGCCTGGGCCTTGCCGTCAGGCGATCGAGCAAACTCGAGTAGGCTTGATCGGCGAGCGGATAATCTCCTAGCTTGGCCCCGTTTCCCGTATCCAAGTCGAGGTTTGCCAGCACAGGGGGCGTCGCGCCATCCTGCAGTTTCTGCAGCGTCTCATGGAATACATCCACCGTGCGGTTCACGCTCCGCAGGTATTTCTCTTCAGTATCGGGTGTCGGGATTTTTATCGCAAGGTCGGAGGCGGCTCCAATCTTTGGAATAATGAAAATCAGAGCTGCTACAAGATGGGCTTTGAATCCGGGATTCCGGTACGTGTGCTTCCATCGCCGGTCGTAGTTCGTGCGGGCTACGCGCTCTTTGAATTCGCGGAAGGCCTCGTCATTGGGATGCGGAGAAAAGTGATGCCGGTGCAGCACAACTTCCCCTTCAGCAAAGAGCGGGATAAATCGGCGAACGCTCGCATCGTAGCTTCGGAGAGCCGGATGGGCTCGTCCTACGATTTCATGAATGTCGAATCCGTAGGTGGTTACGAAAGCTTGTTCCAGGTACTTCCTCGGCACCTTGAATCCGATGAAATGTAAATAAGCGGGCGGCGCGAAAGCCGCGTCCGTGAGTTCGTCGATGTCAAAGGCAAACTCCGTTCGAATGTGGCCATGAGGACTTTCGCCGTAAGTTACTGACGCACCGAACTTGTCCTTCAATTTAGGAAAGTTGATGGCTGTCGATGGATTAATCGCCTCCGAGTGACCAATCGAATCTCCCAGATAGTGAGACAGCGCTCCCACCGCGAATGCCAGTTCATCCAAGTTGTGCGCGTTCTGCAGCATCCACGCGATGAAATCGCCGGTGCGAACGTAATGAGTGAGGTTGCTGAAGAATGGTTTACCGAAGGGGTAGTAACCCATGTCCTGAATCGCGCATCCGCCGTACGCATAAGCATGTGCTTCAACGAGTTGTTGTTCCGTCGAGTTCGGGAAACGTGCCAGCAAAAACGGCCGTATCGAGTCATTCCACGCCAAGTCGATCAACTCTTCATGAGTGAGGACCGAGTAAGCCGGGCTGTTAGCTGTGCACGCGACAATCACCAACAGCAATCCTACTGTGCGACAGCTTCTTCGCAGCAGTACTTTCATCGTCGGCATCGGCAGGAGATCACTTGCAGGGAAGAAGCTTTCCGGACAACGCGCATCGGACCGGCCGCCTCCACTTCTCGATTAAGCTCAAAACACCAAGGCTAGAACGCAGAGCCAGTCGCGATCCATCCGTGATTCACTGTATCACCCGACTCTATGGCGAGATCTTCAAGGTCAGTGGGGTGTCGACCTTGCGATTTAAGGTATTGTGTCAGGGGTTGCTATTCTCAGCTCGTGGAGGCTTGTTTGGCACCTGGTCCCAGGATATCTTCTTCCGTTAAAAAGCGCGCGTCGCGAATCGAAGTCCTACTGATGGACGTTGACGGCACCATGACAGACGGGGGCGTCACTCTGCTCTCTCAGACGGACGGTTCGTCCCTTGAGATCAAGACCTTCGACGCCCACGATGGTCAGGGCCTTACTCTGGCTCGAACCGCAGGTCTCCGGACCGGCTGCATCACGGGACGAGAGAGCGCCGCGCTGCTCCGCCGCGCCAACGAAATGAAGATGGAATTCATCTATATGAAGCAGCCGCTGAAGATGCCGGCTTACGAAGAGATCCTTCAAAAAGCAGGGGTTTTGGACTCAGCAGTGGCATACATCGGCGACGACCTTCCGGATATTCCATTGATGCAGCGCGTAGGTCTGGCGGTTGCGGTCGGCGACGCTGTCGCCGAAGTGAAAAAGGCCGCCCACTACACAACACGCGCGCTGGCGGGCCATGGGGCAGTCCGAGAAGCCATCGAACTCATTCTCAAATCCAAAGGCATCTGGGAATCGATGATCGACAAAGCGCGTGCCTAGCCGGTACTTTCAAGCATTCGATAAAACGCCCAAAAGTGTCGAGCAAAGCTGCTCGAGATCGACAGGTTTCGCTAGAAAATCAACGACCCCGAGGCCCTCTGCGACCTGGCGAATATTCGAATCATTGGTCCCGCTTACCACCACGACCGGAATGTTCTGAGTCTTTTTGGATCGCTTGAGTCTCTTCAAAACCTCGATCCCTGACCCGCCCGGCATATTGATGTCAAGAACAATGGCGTCTGGGGAAGTGCGAAGGGCAAACATTCCCGTCTGCATGGCGTCTTGGGCAGTAAATACTTCAAAGCCCTTTTCCTGCAAAGCTTTCGTCAGCAGGGCAATGTGGAAGCGCGAATCGTCGGCAACAAGAATTTTTAGCATCTGAATTTCACATTTCGACCAAAGGTTTCTTCACTCGAATTCTGCTTTTCAGCCAATCATGTAAGACCATTGCGTCGACAGGTGGTACACGCACAAACTCGCAGCCACTTCTGCCGTACTCGCGCGTCCATAACACTCGCGCTTCCACCAAAATCTCCCTGGGCGCTCCCGGCAGCTGCAACCGAAACCGCAGGACCGTACCGACCGCAAGCTGCTCCTTGCTACTGATGCCAATTCCTCTATCTCCAATGTCAGTCACTGTCACGCGTACAGTCTTTTCCTCTGCATCGGTAGCAACCACCGGCGTCATCAGCGCATGACGAGCATGCTGACGATAATCGTGCAGCATCCGGTGATATGCGGCTTTCAAAGATAGCGCGCCGTTCTCCACCGTGACTGGCCTTTTCAGAACGACATGTGCCCCTGGCACTCGTTCTTCCTTGCGCGTGATGGCCACCACTGTCGGCTTCTTCGTCGATCTGGATGCCCAGACTCGGTCCAGGACTTCCGACCAGTCTTGACCATCGCAGTCGATCACCAACAGATCCGTGCTCCCTTCTTTGAGCTGGCTGCAGGCTTTCGATGCACTAAGGCAAACATTCGTCGAAATCGACAGCTGACGAAGCACGCGATCGAACACGCTGTACAGGGCAGCGTCATGAGAAACAATCAATCCTTCAAATGCCATGTCGGCAGTCATTGCGATTATCCACCTTTGCTGTTGTTAAGGCTGGACCGCCAGTTGATCTTCAGAGATCGTCCCCAGTCCAGGAGCCGCCTCCTCGCTCTGGATGCCGGGCTGTTCCAAGATCTGCCGCACGACTTTAAGGAGCGGTTCCGAACTCTTCGCCAGATCGAGTTTCGATTTCTCGAAGTACGCAGTGGCTCCCTCCCGGACCAGCTTGGCTTCGTTTTTTTGAGCCAGGCCGCTGAGTACGACCACCGGAACGGCAGATGTTTGCCGATTCTCTCTCAGCGCTTTTAGAACCTCAGGCCCTGTCAATTTCGGCAAAAGCATGTCCAGCACGATCAGGTCGGGAATCACGGACCCAGCGATCTCCAGTGCCTGCTCACCGTCACCTGCCGTGAGCACCTGAAATCCAGCTTTCGTAAGTACTCGTTCGTTAGCCAGCCGTTGAAACTTGCTGTCATCCACCAACAGAATCGTTTTCAAGAACACCACCCCCGTCCTCACCAACCGTGCAACCATGCGGCCAAGATGAAAGTTTTATTGGAAGCCTTGATTTGAGAGACTTACAGGCCAACCCCTTGTTTTCGGTTGATCCTGACAGTCCGGAACTCAGATATTGTCCTCTTCTGAGACAAAATTGCCCTGCCGTATCCGCAAACCATTTCGAGGATATTTCGGATTGCGAGACGCCATTTTCTCCAAAACCAAGACCGCGTTCTGAGACACGGACGGATAGTCCAAACCACAGACGCAGGACAGGCCCCCGCATTTTCCCTGAGTTTGCCTTTTCCCGTAACTCCCACAAAATGTGAAACGGAAACTGCTCACTCCGAGGTCTGATATTGGGGACTGAAGTGCATACCATTTGGAGTTCAACCGAAAGCCCCATCCCCCGATTGTCTTAGGAGAGTTGTGAAGCAGAAAAAACAGATGTTTGAACCAAAGATACGCGTCGCCGTGGCAGAGAGCGATCCACTGCGTCTTGCCGGCTACCGCGCACTGCTCGAATGCTACGGCGATCTCGAATTGGCCGCTGTCTCGCTTGCCGAACTCGGAGGCGCTCCCGACTTTAATGTGGTGCTTCTCGGGAAGCGGCCCAATCAAAGCATCTCCCAGTCGATGCAGTACCTGAAAACGATCCGGCCGAACTTGCGCGTGATTGTGACCGCCGCTGGCGGCACTGACGACACCGTTCTCGAAGCACTCTCTTCTGGCGCAAAGGGCTATGTCGATGAAGCCGCTCCTGCCGAGGACTTCGCGAAAGCAATTCGCATCGTGAATCAAGGTCTGATCTGGGGATCACGACGCGTTTTGGCGACCTACATTGAGCGCCATGGTGTCTCCAACGAACGTGTCGCGATGAGAGGCCGGAATTTCACCAGCCGCGAAGCCCAAGTGCTGAAGATGTTGGTGGAGGGATGCTCGAACAAGGAAATAGCGTCTCCCCTCGGGATTCAGGAGCGCACCGTCAAAGCGCACGTAGCTAAATTATTGAGGAAAGTTGGAGTTCAGAACCGCATCATGCTTTCCGTGCACGCGGTGAATCATTCCCTCGTTCCCCGTGCATAATCGCAATTTGAGAGCAGGATTCATCTCGTCCTCCTGCTCTCTTTTTTTGGGCGCTAAGCCGGACTTGCGCGTACTCTTTTCTCAAGATCGGCGGGCTTTGGCAGTTGTCGACCAGCAGCGAACGTCTCTCGTCGAAGAAAGTTAAAATCCGGCCTTGCAGCAATGCGAAGGCCGGATCTCGATTACGCTGCGACTGCCTGACTTTGCTTGAGGAACCCCAGCAGGTCATTATTGATCTGGTCGGCGTGGGTGGTCGGCATCCCGTGCGGGAAACCCGGGTACACCTTCAACGTTGCATTCTTTACGATCTTTGCGGACATCAGCGCGGAGGCTCCGATCGGCACGATCTGATCGTCATCGCCGTGCATGACAAGCGTCGGCACATCGAACTTCTTTAGATCCTCGGTGAAATCGGTTTCCGAGAAGGCCTTGATGCAGTCGTAGCCCGCTTTCATTCCGCCCATCATTCCCTGGAGCCACCACTTCTCCCGGATGCCTTCTGAAATCTTCGCACCCGGCCGGTTGTAGCTGTAAAAGGGCAGCGTAATGTCTTTGTAAAACTGCGGCCGGTTCTCCACGTACGCGGCACGCAGCCCGTCGAACACCGAGATCGGAAGTCCGCCGGGATTATTTGCCGTCTGCACCATCAGAGGCGGCACGGAACTGATGAGCACGGCCATGGCAACGCGTTTCGAACCGTGCCGTCCGATATAGCGCGCCACTTCTCCGCCACCAGTCGAGTGGCCCACATGGATCGCATTCTTTAGGTCAAGCTTTTCCGTCAGAGCCGCCAGATCGTCGGCGTACGTATTCATGTCATTGCCATCCCACGTTTGCGTAGAACGTCCATGGCCGCGCCGATCGTGCGCAATGACACGGTATCCTTGCTGTCCGAAAAACAACATTTGCGAATCCCAGTCGTCTGCGGTGAGCGGCCATCCGTGGCTAAACACGATGGGCTGCCCTGTTCCCCAGTCCTTGTAATAAATCGTTGTGCCATCTTTCGTTGTAATCGTCGGCATAGTCCTTTCTCCTTTTGGCCAGAGGTTAGTATTAACGACGATGTGCGACTCTTGCGGAAATCCGCTAATACGAAAACAATGGGGCGGTGGTGAGAGCGAAACGTTCTCGCGCCGATTGTAATGGCTGCAAGTTAAAGCTGTGTTACGTATTGGGCTCCAATTGCGAGAATGAGGGGAGTCCCGCGGCAAGGCAGGCCATTTCGGATGAACGATAGGTTCGCTCATCTTATGCAGCAGACCGCCGGATTGGCCCCGCTTGTGCGACCTCAGCGCATGTAGCCGCGCACCGACGGCACGCTTGAGCGCACTTCTTCATCGTTTCGCCTTCGTATTTTCCGCACTCCGCCGCGCAGGCGGCGCATAGCTTGGAACAGATGCTGCACATCCGATGCGCGAATTCAGAGTTGCTAGTCAGTAAAGCAACGCAGGTTCGGCACAATTCAAGACATTCGTTACAAAGTCGGATGCAATCCCTCATCATGATCGGATCATGCTCCATGGACTCCGCGCGGCATTGAGCGCACCAGCGCAAGCACTGCAAACACTCCTCAACACATCGCTCAGCTATCGGATTTGAAATCGTCATCGGATCCTCCGTTCTGTGTCAAACTCTGGTGCGGCTCGCATACTATCGGTAAATCTGTTCCGCTACGGGCAGCGGCGTATCCGGAGAGGGAATAATCAAACCCGACGCCAGCAACGATGAGTACATGGCCCGTTCGGCTGCAAACCAGTCAGCCTCAGGCGAACCCAAAGGGCGCCCCCTTTCTTCCCAAAACTTGTACGCCAGTTTTGCCACGAATTCGTGCCGATCCTCTCCTAGAAAATCGGTGTTTAGCTCCAGCAGTGGTTGCTTATCCGGAGGGCGAGATTCGTCGGGCATCGTGGTTCCTCTAAATCCGGATTGGCGGGAGTGATACCACTCTCGCTCCCGTCGTCTGATCGATCGTTAGAATCCTGCGACCTCAATATCTACTAACAACGTCGCACCGAGTCTCCAAAAGTTCATCGCCAGGACGGTGCCTCGTGCCACAGAATGAAAGGAGCCTCAAGCGGCACGAACGCTCCTACGTGCCGCGGAACAAGGCGCGGCGTGTAGTCAGAAACCGGGCGACTCGTGGGAACAGAAGCACTGAAGGTGAAGGCGCTTGTCGCACCGACCAGCCGTTCGCTACGATTCATAGTGTGCGTGATTGCGTCTCCATCCTTCTGCGCGTCCGCGTAGAGTTCGACCCGCACCGCATCGGGATCAATATCATCAAGAAAAACTTGAACGTGAAATAGATATCCCTCTGCCTGTTGCTCGACGGTCGCGGAACCGAATCGCAGCGCTGACCAATGTTTCGCCAGTTCAGCCTGCCAGGCGACGAGATCCGCTCCTACTGAACCTCGATTCTCGGCACGCTGGCGAAAAGCTGCTGCCGCCGACAGATAGTGTTCTTCGGTATATTGGCGGACTGCGCGATTGGTCGAAAAGGTCGGCGTCAAGCGG
>Ga0181522_10002082_pt1 | contig 11615 bp, 11 predicted proteins | sample PEATcosm2014_Bin_27_FD_121103 | JGI IMG/M metagenome (GOLD analysis project Ga0181522, IMG submission 121103) | Peatland microbial communities from MTU Mesocosm Facility, Houghton, MI, USA - PEATcosm2014_Bin05_10_metaG | ecosystem: Environmental > Terrestrial > Soil > Wetlands > Peat | place...
CAGCAGCTCGTCCTTGGTGTAGACACGGCTGGGGTCGCGGGCGAGGTACACAAGCAGCGCATACTCCAAACGGCGCAGCGCTACAGGCGTAGCGCCGATCGTGACCTCGTGTGCAGCGGTGTCGATCCGAAGCTCCCCGTACTCGATCACGCAAGGCCCCTCGGCAAGGTCGCGCCGCACAAGCGCCTGCACACGGGCGCGTAGCTCGGGGTACGCGAAAGGTGCGCGCAACACGTCGTCGGCTCCTGCCTCGAATCCCCGCAGCACGTCGCCGAGGTCGCCGTTCGGGGTCATCCAGAGCGTCCGTAGACCCCGCTTGGCCTCGGGCATGAACGCGCCCGCGCGGAGCTTGCGCAGCACGTCGAGTCCCGCTCCTCGGCGCGTCGCGCGCCCGAAGATCACAAGCTCAACCTCCCACTCGCTGCATACGGCGCGCAGTTTCGCCGTGTCGCTGGCGCGACGGACCTCATAGCCGTCCAGCGCCAACTCGTCGGCAAGCGCGAGGTTCACGTGCTCCTCGCCGTAGAGCAGCAGCACGGCCGCATCCTCGGTCGTCGGGAAGCCCCGGCCCGTGCCATCGGGCTGGTGCGTAGGCGGGAGGTGGCGCTCGGCGGACGTGACGGTCATCTGGCCTCCTTTCGGGCACCGAAAAACACACGCACGGCGCGTCGCAGGACCGTCTCCGCAGAGAGCTACGGTGGCCTGGTGGCATCGAAGGGTGATCTTCGGTGCTACACGGGCCGGGCGGGTGTTTCCGCACCCGTCCGGCCACTCGATTGTCTTGACTTGGCGCGATCAGAGCAGAGCCGGCGGCGGAACTTTCTACGTCTCGGCCGTGCACGGTGGATGGAAGAGACGCGCGTCTTCGTCGTGTGCTCAAATCTCGTGGGGTGAGGCTGTGGGCATCTGATCCCGAGCATGACCGGCTCCGCTTGCGTGCGCTTCGCGCCTCCCCGCCCGGCCTCGCACGTGCGCGCGGCGAGCGCCGCCAGGTCTTCGCCGCGTCGCTCGGGCAGTTCGATGAGCTTCTGACGGCCGCTGCCGCAGTGGGTCCGGCGAGCGCGCCGTTGCCCCTCTACTATGCCCTCAATCAAGCCGGGCGTGCTGTCGCCGCCGCTCAGCAGCGAGACCCTTTGCGCTGGCAGCCGAAGCGCCACGGGTTGTCTGTCGGCAATCCTCCGCCAACGCTTGGAGGCACCGTTATCTCCCCGTGGAAACCGGGCAAAGGAAAGTCCGCTGACGACAGTTTTAGCGTTATGGCTGACACGATCGGCTCCCCACGGCTGACTGACGCGATTACGCTCGGTGCGCTGTGGGCTGCTGCTCCTGGTACTGAGAGGGTCAAACGGCTTGGCGTGAGCGAACCTCCCGCGCTCCAGCTTGAGCCCGTGGGCGCTGGGTACCCGTCCATCTCGGGCCGGTTGCCTGGGCCGATCACTTCGGGGCAGGCGGCGCTGCGCAACCAACTTGAACGTAGTTATCCTCTCGCCCGCAGCGGAATGGAACTCTCGATCGGACTGCTGGCCGGTGAGCGCATCGCACAGGTTTCGTGGCGGACTCCGACAGGTGTGATACGAGCGCTGGATGATGTGACCTCACGGTTTCCCGGCTCTGAAGGCGCCTGCTATCTCATGCCTGGGCTCGGTGCGAATGATGATGTCCTTGCGCCACTCATGGTGTGGTGGGCGCTCCTTTATGCGCTGTCTCACGTCGCCCGGTATCAGCCGGCCGCATGGACGAGGGCGCTCGATCCACTGAACTCGACTCTCGCCGTACCGATTGAGTCGGCGTTGGCCTGGGCGCGAGAAGTCATGCCAGGACTTGTCCTAGAGGTGCTGACGTAGTACGCGATGAGAACGATCAAGCTCATCGGACAGTTCTTGGCGGGCCAAGACAAGACAGTCGGCCGTATGTGCTGGGTCAGTCCTGATCTTGCGGGGAAGCGACTCTCAACCGAAGTCTCGGGTCACACAGTGCACCTCCATTTTCCTCCGCGGCCTGCCGAGGCTATTGCGCAGGATGGCTACAACGGGCGCATGGGAGACGATCCGACGAACCCCGCCGGGGTGGCCCCAACCCACTTCTTTGCAGAACTCGATTGGGTGGTAGAGGATCAAGACACTCGCACGGAGTCTCAGAACTTGGAGGAAGCTGTCGAAGTCCTCAAGGCAGGCGCGACGCGCCTAACAGACGGACTCCGCATTGCGCAGTCCGTCGTTGGCCTAGCGGGCGATTCACCTCAAGCCCTTACATTGTCGGCGGTCGATACCGCAACTGGCGAGAACCTGTCTCTCGGGACTCCGCTAAACAAGTCTGCTCCGATGGCAGTCGGCTATCCAGTTGTTGACGCTGAGATGGTTGCTCATGCGCTTGCTGGCGATCTTGACGTGCCCGAGATTCTGCTAGCTCAGTCCGCATATTGGACGCTTTGGACACCCAATCCAAAGCCTGGCCTTGGCGTTCTCCTGGTTGCGATGGCGTGCGAGTCGAGGCACGACGTGTGCTTATGCAGCGAGTCTCCAAAGAGATGGAACCACTCTTGACGGTTCTATTTGACAAGCCGCGCGTCTTTCAACAACCAGCACATGATCTGTTCGATAACGTCGCTGACGCTGTACTCGGTAAAAGCTTGCGTAGAGACGATGACGCGCTTTGGAAGCAGGTCGTTAAAACCTTCGAGCTTCGCAATAAGATGGCGCACCGGGGGAGCGAGCCCACGCGATCACAGGCCGGGCCACTCGTCGCCGCTGGTTACAAGGTTTTTGAGTGGTTGCGCAGCGACCTCGGTTAAAGCTGACCTTGTGGTGGAAGTGTTGCGCTCGGGCTGGAGGACGACCGGAACAAGTGCGGAAGTCGATCCTCAAGATTGATGAGGGCGACGTGGCTGCCGGGACCGTTCGTGAAGGCGCTGATCGAGGCGTCCAGACTCCCGAAGCGCTCCACGAATAGCTCCCGCGTCGCCGGAGAGCGATCCAGCCCCCACGAGGCAGCCGAGCGCGTAGTCCGCAGAAAGCGCAGCGGACGCTCCCCGAGCACGTAAAGCTCAGGGCGGCGCCCGGACGTATCGGCGGCGAGATGCACGAGATCCTTGAGGACCTGCCGCTTACGCATCGCGTCGTGCCCGTCCCAGCGGGCGAGCTTGAACTCGGCCACGCGGCGATCCGTCTCAACGTCATAGGGGCGCGATGGGTCATTGCCGGCGGCGAGCGACGGGCGCCGCAGAACCTCACCGGGCTCCATTAGCTCCGGGAGGGCGAGCGAGATGCCTGCGGCGTGGATCAGGTCGTTGATTCGCCCGAGTCGGCCACGGACGAGCAGCGCACCGCGCAGCAGGTCCGAGGAGATGCCACGCGCGCTGACGATCGCCTCGATATCGCTCTGGCTTGATCCGTCGAGGTCGTGCTCGATATCCGCGATCTTGGTCGTCAGCGGCTCGTCTCGGATGAACCGCACCAAAGCCCGCGCCGCAGCCTCAAACTCCCGATCGTGACCCACCAAAGAAGCATCTCACGGCCCCATGCACTGAGGCTACGAATCCTCGGCCCACGGTGGCACGCGCCATACTTCGATACCCTCGCGGAGCGGGGGCGTAAAGTCCGGGTTCGACTCCCGTCGCTCCCGCTCTGTACACCGCACTTTCCAGCCTGCCCTTTTGGGGCTCGGGGAGGCGGCCAGAAGTGGTCACGGTTTGACGGCGAGGATTGTCCAGCTCCTTGCCGGGGAAACGTGATCGAGGCGGTGGCGGCGTACCCACGCGCTATTCTTTACTAATGGCAGCAAATGTAAAGAAAGCGAGGAGCGCGGCTGGCCGCTCTCGGGTCTCGAGCAAGCATCAGATCACAATCCCGATCGGGGCCTTTAGCGAGGCGGGTCTTCGTGAGGGAGATGTCGTACAGGTCAAGGCGCAAGGTCCGGGGCGCGTCGTGATCGCTCGCATGGACGATCTCGTCGAGGAGTTTGCGGGCTCTCTAAGTACCGGTGGCGAGCTGGGCCGTGCTGTTCGCAGATTGCGCCAGGAGTGGGATTGATCCTGCTCGACTCGACAATCATCGTCGGCTTCCTCGATGCCGACGACGCTTTGCACGAGATCGCAGTCACCAGGCTCAGGGAAATCGTCGGCAGCCATCCGCTGGCGGCATCTGTCATCAGCTACGCCGAGCTGATGACAGGCGTTTCCTTGGGACACCACTCCCATGAGCGTGTAGATCGTTTCTTCGATGCCTTGGTCAAGGATCTTTTGCCTGCCGACAGAAAGGTGGCAGCCCGCGCGGCAACGCTGCGTGGCAAGCGCATCTCTCTACGAATGCCTGACGCGCTGATCTTGGCCACCGCGGATCTCCACGAGGACATCGACACGATCGTCTGTGCCGACGATGATTGGCGGAAGGTCAAGGGCCTTAGCTGCAAGGTCGAACTGCTGAAGTCTGTGCCGAAACCAAGAGCAAAGACCTCCAAGCGCGCCGACTGACACCAATCACACAAACTGTCGGCTAACGGCTGTTCGCTGCGGGCGCCAGACAGTGATCATTCTTGATCCGTATACGACTGTCGTGCGCTCAGACCCGGATCCCGATGCGGTTTACAGAGCTGGTTCGACCCCCGTCGCTCCCGGAGAATGCGGGTGGCGGCGCGGCCGCGACAGCATCGAGTACGGCCAGGATCGTTCCTCGGACCTTTGCGGGGCAGTCATCGAGGAAGTCGCTCCCGGCATGGAGCCCTCAGCGGTCGCATAGAAGATGACGTCCCACGCCATTGCCCAGCCTACGAACCGGCACGGGCGCTATTGAAGCCGGGGTCAGGCTCGTACAGCCGGGCGCTTGCAGTTCGATCTGCGTGGGCGGCGCTTGATCTCGATGCTGGCGTCGAGAGCTTTGGCTATCGAGATGATCAGGGGTAGCTCTGGGCGGGCCTGCTCGGCCGTGAACAGGCGCCTGATGCTGGCGGGGTTGCGTCCCACGCGCCGCGCCAGCTCGGCCTTCGACATCCCGGCGTCCTCGCGCAGCTCGTCCAGCGAGCGGATGACGGCATCGATCTGCGCTTCTGTAGTCGCGCTCAACATCGACATCAATGGCATCAAGTTGGGCGAGTGTGACCAGCATCCCGAGATAGAAGGCGCCCCCCATTGCGCCCGTCGCCCCCACCTGCGAGCCTCGTCGCATGCAAGCGGGCGGCCTGAGCGAGGAGGAGGCGGCCAGGCGCCTGAACGCATCCGAGCGTCGGCGCACCACCTCGGGTCGCTCCTACGTGAGCATCGTCCGGGCCAACGTCCTGACCGTCTTCAACGCGATCCTGGCCGGCTTCGGGGCGATCACCCTGATCTTCGGAGACTGGCGGGATGCGCTCTTCCTCGGCGTGATCGTGGCCAACGCCGGGATCGGCATCACCCAGGAGGTCCGGGCCAAGCGCACCCTCGACAGGCTGGCCCTGCTGGTCGCGCCCCAGGCTCGGGTCCGCCGTGGCGGTGTCGAGCAGCTCGTGCCCCTCGACGGCGTCGTCCTCGGCGACCTCGTCCTGGTGGAGCCGGGCGATCAGGTTGTCGCCGACGGGGACCTGCTGTCGGCCGACGATCTGCGACTTGACGAGTCGATCCTCAGCGGCGAGTCAGAGCCCGTCCGCCGGGAGGCTGGTGACACCGTTCGCTCTGGCGCCTTCGTGGCCGAGGGGATCGGCGCCTACGAGGTGACGGCTGTCGGGCCCGACAGCTATGCCGCCAAGCTGACGGGGGAGGCCCGTTCCTTCCGCCACCCCCGCTCGCCCCTGGAGCGCGCCGTCAACAGGCTCCTGTACGGCCTCGTTGCGCTGGTCCTCGGCCTCGGCGCTCTCCTCGGCTACTCCCTCCACCACCGTCACATCGCACTCCACACGGCCGTCGCGACCTCATCGGCCGGCGTCGTCAGCCTGATCCCCGAGGGGCTCGTCGTGCTCGTCAGCCTTACCTATGCCGTGGCTGCCGTGCGCATGTCTCGCCGTGGCGTCCTCGCCCAGCAGCTCAACGCGATCGAGTCGCTGGCCTCCGTCGACACGATCTGCATCGACAAGACGGGGACCCTCACGGACCCGACGCTGCGCGTCGTCGAGCTGCTGCCCGTCGAGCCCGGCCGGGACGGGGAGTTCCGCGAGGCCCTGGGAGCGCTTGCTGCCAACGCCTCCGTGCGGAACGTGACCCTCCAGGCGATCGCCGCGGAGGTCCCCGGCGAGGCCGAGGGGAAGCTCGGCGAGGTGCCGTTCTCCAGCCGCCGGCGCTGGAGCGCCGTCGCCCTGCCTGAGCGCACCCTCTACCTGGGCGCGCCCGAGCGGCTTCCCGTCGGCGCCCTGGGCCCGCTCGCCGAGGAGCGACAGGCGCAGGGGCGTCGTGTGCTGGCGCTGGCCAGCAGCGAGCAGGCTCTGCCTGCGCAGACAGAGGAGCTGCCTCCCGCCGGCCTGCGGACGCTGGGCCTCGTCGTCCTGGCCGAGCAGCTGCGCCCTGGCGTGCGTGAGACGATCGCCTTCCTGCAGGAGCAGGGAGTGGACGTGAAGGTGCTCTCAGGCGACTCGCCCGCGACCGCTGCGGCAATCGCCCGGGATGTCGGCATCGCCGTCTCGGGCGTTCGGGCGGGCGATGATCTGCCCGACGAGGAGCGGGAGCTGGCGGAGCTGATGGGGGAGGTCGACGTCGTGGGGCGCATCTCACCGGAGGGCAAGCGTGCAGTCGTGCAGGCGCTGACAGACAGCGGCCGCTATGTGGCGATGGTCGGCGACGGGGTCAACGACGTCCCCGCCCTGAAGCGCTCTCGGCTTGCCATCGCCCAGGGCAGCGGCACCCAGATGGCCCGCAGCGTCGCCGATCTCGTCCTCATCGACGGCGACTTCGCGGCCGTGCCCACGCTCGTCGCGGAAGGCCGCCGTGCCCTGCGCAACCTGCAGCGCGTCACCAAGCTCTACGTCACCAAGTCCGCCTTCGCGGCCTTCCTGATCCTGACGATCGGGACCAGCTCCGACGACTACCCCCTGCTGCCCCGCCATCTGACCCTGGCGGCATCCCTGACCGTCGGCATCCCGACCTTCTTCCTAGCCCTCGCTCCCAGCGCCGGTCCCTGGTCGCCCGAGGGCTTCGTGCGTGGCGTCGCTCGCTTCGCCGTTCCGGCAGGCTCGCTGGTCGGGGTCGGGCTGGTCGCCGGCTATCTCTTCGCCCGTCACGACCTCGACCTGTCGCTGCAGGACTCGCGCACGGTCGCCGTGACGATCCTCGTCGCCTGCGGCCTGTATCTCGTGATGGCGCTGGAGGCCGAAGGGTCGCTCAAACACTCCGGTCTCGTCGCAGGCATGTGCGCCGCCCTGGCCGGCCTCTACGTCGGCGCCCTGCTGATCGGCGCCACCCGACATTTCTTCGCCCTGACCCTGCCCAGCCTGGAGATGATCCTCACCGCTCTGCTGGCGAGCGCCGTCTCCTGTGGAGCCCTGGCCCTCAGCGGCTACACGCTGTACTCGCCGGGCTACTCCGGCGAGAACCGGCCTGCTCGCTGACTGTCAGGCGCAGACGAGGCGCAGGTCCTTGCGAACCTTGCGTGGAGCGACGGTGCAGCCGGCGTCCGCCGTGCCCAGGTCCCGTACCCGCCAGCGTCCCTTGACGCGCTGGAGCACAGCCAAGGCCCTGTCGCCGTGTTTGTAGCAGGGGAAGATCCTGGCCCGCGCCCACGGTCCGGCCGTCGAGACGACTATTTCGCGGGCATGGAAGCAGTGCACCGCCCCCGTCGCCCGGGATGCGTGCAGAGCCTTCGAGATGGCCGTCGCCTCAGCGTGAGTCGGCGCGCGGCTGGCGCCCGCCCCGCCCGGGTAGACGAGCAGGACCGCCATTGCCGCCAGGCTGAGGCATCCGATCCGTCTGGTCGCGTTGACTCTTGGCATCTTCCCCTCCAATTCGCTTGAAGCCGTAGCTGGAGGATGCCGTCGAGAAGGCGGCGGATCATCCGTACTGTTCCGATCTATCGCAAGGCCAGCCCGGCTCTACAGGATCGCCTCGGCGGGCATCCTGGCCTCCTCGATGGCGACCTTCGAGCCACGCATGGGGACGTCCTCGGCGAGCAGCCGCGCCCGCTGCTCGGCTCCCTTGGGGAGGCTGCCGTCGCTGCGCACGACCCGCCACCAGGGCACGTCCGCCGGCGCCAGCGACAGCGCCCTGCCTGCATGCCGGGGGGCGCCTGGGCTGAGGTCGCTGTAGGTCGTCACGAAGCCCTCCGGCACCCGCCGCACCCGTTCGTAGATCGTCTGAAGCGGCAGCGCCACCGCCGCGAGACTACGCGGCCTCGCCGATCGCCGACGTCGAGGACCGTGATAGACCACCCGGGTGGACGTCGACGGCGTGATCGAGGGCGAGGACGGGGTCAGGCGGTGCTGGTGGGCCGGCTCCACTCCCGAATACCGGGCCTACCACGACGAGGAGTGGGGCAGGCCGGTCGGCGAGGACGTCAGGCTGTTCGAGAAGCTCTGCCTGGAGGGCTTCCAGGCGGGGCTGTCCTGGTTGACGATCCTGCGCAAGCGCGAGGCCTTCAGGGCCGCCTTCGCGGGCTTCGACTTCGCACGCGTCGCGGGCTTCGGCCAGGAGGACGTCGAGAGGCTGCTGGCTGACGCCGCCATCGTGCGTCACCGGGGCAAGATCGAGGCTGCCATCAACAACGCCGGGCGGGCAGTCGAGCTGGTGCAGGCGGAGGGCTCGCTGGCGGCCTACCTGTGGAGCTTCGAGCCGCCCGACCGCCGGGGCGGGCTCGACCGCAAGGGGCTCGCCGCCCGCACCGAGACGGACGAGTCCAGGGCGCTGGCGAAGGACCTCAAGCGGCGAGGCTGGCGCTTCCTCGGCCCGACCACCGTCTATGCCTTCATGCAGTCGATGGGACTGGTCAACGACCACCTGGACGGCTGCCGGGCGAAGGCGGCCGTCGACTCGGCCCGGGCGAGCTTCACGCGTCCCTGAGCCGCGCCTGAACGGGCCGCGCCACGGTGCGGGGGAGGTGCTATCTCTTACACCCCGTACAGCATTCTGATGTTTGGTACTCGTTGACTGTGCGAGACTTCGGTCCTATCGTGCCAGTCGTCTCAGGGGAACAGAAGGAAGGGGGGCCGGCCTGACGTGCGCTATGCCTTGCTCGGTTGCGGGCGGATCGGCATAGCAGCCGCCCTCGCCCTCGCCTCCCGCTCCGAGACGCGGGTCCTGACCCTGATCGATCGCGACCCGCACAGCGTCCATGGACTGGTCGCGCGCCTGTCGGGCTCCCATGCGGAGCTGCGTGCATGCGCCGTCGAGGAGGGCGACCCCGCCTCGCTGCGCAGGGCCCTGGAGGGGGCCGACGCCCTTGCCGTGGCTGCTCCCTGGCGGGCCACGAGGGGCACGCTGGAGGTGGCCAAGTCTCTGCGCCTGCCGCTCGTCAGCGTCGCCCGTCCGCCCCGCCGCCCGCCGCTGCCGCCCAATCGCCGGGCGGGCCATGCCCTGCCGCCGGCGCTGCTCGCCTGCGGCCTTCAGCCGGGCCTGACGGAGATCCTGGCGCTTGCGGCCCTCGCCAGCCTGCCGGCGGCGACCCGCCTGGAGATCCGCTGCGGCTGCCTTCCCGCCGGACCGCTCCGATCCTCGCCTGCGGCCTGGTTCGGCGAGCAGCCCGCTCTGGCCGACCGCAGCGCCTTCGCGATCCGCGACGGGCTGGCCTGTGTCGTCAGGCGCTTCTCCGAGGTAGAGCAGGTCGAGGTCGAGGGCGTCGGGTCCGTCGAGGCCTTCCACGACGGCATGCTCCCCTGGCTGGCCGAAGACCCGCGCCTGGCCCGCGTCGGCGAGGTCACCCACAAGGCCCTGGCGCCCCACGGCTTCGCCGAGGCCGCTCGTGCCCTGCAGGACGGAGCCGCCTATGAGCAGCATCCCGCTCCCCCCGTCTCGCCTGCCGCGGCGGAGGCAGACGAAGGCGCGACGGTCCTGCAGGTCCGGGCGACGGTCGAGGGGAGCGGCGAGCAGGCGGAGCTGAGCCTGCTCGAGCGCGGCGACCCCGCCCAGGGACTCGGCTCCCTCGCTCGCACGGCCGGCTTCACGCTGGCCTGCGCAACCGCCATGTTGGCCGAGGGCAGCATCGACGGGCACGGCTGGCTGCAGCCGGAGCAGGTATTCACGGGACCGGCCCTCGAGCTGCTCCTGGCCGAGCTGGCGTTGCTGGGAGTGGCCGTCCGCGCCGAGCGCTCTGCCGCTCCCTCCTGACTGCGGGCTCGCTCAGGACGCTGCCGGGACCCCCAGCGGGAAGCGCGTTCCCGTCAGCTCCTCGGAGACCTCCCAGAGGCGTCTGGCGACGTCCTCGTCCCTGGCCGCCACCGTTCGGCCCACCAGCTTGGCCGGCCCGCGCTGTTGCATGAACCCCCCTGGCCCCGCGAAGCTGTCGCCCGGCACGTCGGCCAGGGCCGCGTAGAGGGTCGGCAGGGCTCCGCCCTCCTGCGACTGGGCCAGCAGCCTGTTGCCGACCCAGCCGAGCGCGTCCATGGCGCGGCTGCCGCTGTGGAACTGCAGGTTGGTGGCTGCGTAGCCGGGGTGGGCGGCTGTCGCGATGACCGGCGAGCCGGCCGCCGTCAGCCGCCGCTGCAGCTCGCTCGTGAACAGCAGGTTGGCCAGCTTGGACTGCCCGTAGGCGCGCCATGCGCTGTAGCGACGCCGCTCCCAGTTCAGGTCCTCGAAGTCGATCTGGCCGACCCTGTGCGCCGTCGAGGAGACCGTCACGACCCTGCCCGTGACGTCCTCCAGCAGCAGGTTCGTCAGCGCGAAGTGGCCCAGGTGGTTGGTCCCGAACTGCAGCTCGAAGCCCTCCGCCGTGCGCGACAGCGGCGGTGCCATCACGCCGGCGTTGTTGATCAGCAGGTCGATCGGACCCTCCCAGTCGCGCGCGAAGGCGCGGATCGAGTCGAGGCTCGCCAGGTCCAGCTCGCGGACCTCCGTCCGCCCGGACATGCTCGCCGCCGCCTGCCGGCCCTTCTGGGGCGAGCGGACGGCCAGCACCACGCGGGCGCCGGCGCCGGCCAGCGCCCGCGCGGCCGCCAGGCCGATGCCGCTGTTGGAGCCAGTCACGATCGCCGTGCGGCCGCTCTGGTTGGGAATTGCGTCTGCACTTGAAGTAGTCATGGACAACAATGTAGTCGTCGACAACAAAGATGTCAACGACTACTTCGAGGGTTAGCATGGATGTGATGAGTGAACGGCCCTACCACCACGGCAACCTGCGGGCGGCCTTGCTCGCAGCCGCCGAACGGACGGCGCGCGAGCGCGGCGTCCAGGAGCTGTCGCTGCGCGAGCTGGCCCGGGAGGTGGGGGTCAGCCACGCTGCGCCGCGCAGGCACTTCCCCGACCGTCAGGCGCTGCTGGACGCGCTCGCTGAAGCGGGCTTCCAGCGGCTGGGGGCGGAGCTGTCCAGCGCCCGCCGACGGGCCGGCGAGGACTTCGAGCAAAGGCTGCGGGCCGTCGCGGGGGCGTACGTCCGCTTCGCCACCGAAGACGCCGCCCTGCTGGAGCTGATGTTCGCGGGCAAGCACCGCGAGCAGGCGGGGGATACCCTGCGCGAGTCCGCAGAAGACGCCTTCTCGGTGCTGCTGGAGCTGATCGAGCAGGGGCAGCGCGAGGG
>Ga0181522_10002083_pt1 | contig 11606 bp, 11 predicted proteins | sample PEATcosm2014_Bin_27_FD_121103 | JGI IMG/M metagenome (GOLD analysis project Ga0181522, IMG submission 121103) | Peatland microbial communities from MTU Mesocosm Facility, Houghton, MI, USA - PEATcosm2014_Bin05_10_metaG | ecosystem: Environmental > Terrestrial > Soil > Wetlands > Peat | place...
AGCGTCAGCGGGTGATGATCGCGCGGGCGCTCTCGACGGGGCCGCGGCTGCTGCTGGCCGACGAGCCCACGGGCAGCCTCGACACGCGCCGGGGAGGCGAAGTGCTGGAGCTGCTTCAGGAGCTGTGCCGGGAGCGTCAGATAGCGGTCGTGCTGGTCAGCCACGACCCGTCCGCGGCCCGCTACGCCGACCGCGTGCTGGCGCTGCGCGACGGCAGGCTGGGCGACTACGACGACCCTGGCCGGGCCGAGACGACCTCCCCGACGATCGCGTGAGCACGACGGGCCCAGAAGCATGAGGGCTTCCAACGTCCTTGGCCTCTACGTCATCCGCCTGCGAGCCAGGTGGCCGGCGGAGGCGCTGGCCGTGGCCGGGGTGGCAGCCGGCGTGGCGCTGCTGTTCGCATCGCTGGTCGCAGGATCGAGCCTTGAAAGCTCGGTGGCGGACCTCTCCCGAGGCATCGTCGGCAGGGCGCAGCTGCAGCTGCTGGCACGGAGTCCGCAGGGCATGAGCGAGCGCGACGTGCGTGCCGTGCGGGAGATCGCTGGTGTCGTGGCGGCCGCGCCCCTGCTCGAAGCCGACGCGCAGGCGAGGGGGCCGAAGGGGAGCGAGTCGGTGGAGCTGGTGGGCGCCGACGAAAGCCTGGCGGGACTCGGCGGGCGCCTGCTGCGGCACACGACCCTCGAGCCGTTCGCGGGCGTCGGCGCGATCGTCATGCCGGCGCCGTTGGCGGGACGGCTCGGCGTGAGGAGGTTCGGGGCGGAAGTCACGTTCCAGCTGTACGGCAGAAGCGTGAAGGCGCCCCTCTACGAGCAGCTCGGCCGCAAGCAGATCGGCTCGCTCGTCGACAGCCCGATCGCGATCGCTCCCCTCTTCCTCGCCCAGGAAATGGCCGGCCTGCAGGGCCGGGTCAGCCGTATCCTCGTGCAGACGGCGCCCGGCAGCGAAGCCGGCGTGAGGGCGGCCCTCACGCGCCTGGCCGCGGGCCGGCTGGACGTCCGCTCGACCGACTACGACGAAAGGCTGTTCGCGAAGGCTGCGACAGCAACCAGCCAGTCGGCCGATCTGTTCGCGGTCATCGGCGCCTTGGTCGGCTTCCTGTTCGCGTTCAACGCGACCCTGCTGACAGTGCCCCAGCGACGGCGGCTGATCGCGGAGCTGAGACACGAGGGCTATCCGCCCGAGACGGCGTTGAGGGTGATGCTGCTCGACGCGATCCTGCTCGGACTGGCGGCCTGCGCCTGCGGTCTGGCGCTGGGGCAGGAGCTCTCGATCCACGTGCTTCACGGCACGCCCGGCTACCTGTCGTCGGCCTTCACCGTCGGCACGCAGCGCGTGGTCTCCTGGCAGAGCGTCGTCCTGTCCATCGCGGGGGGCATGCTTGCGGCCGCAGCGGCGGTCCTGAGCCCGCTGCGCGACGCTTTCTCGCGCGACCCGCTCGCCGGGGCCGCGACGCGCCGTGCCGGTGGGGAGGGAGCGATGGCGGCGCTTGCGCTGGCCGCCCTGTGCGTGGCCGGCGCGAGCGCGATCCTGCTCGCCGCCCCCGCGCAGGCGGTCCTGGGCATGGCCCTGCTGGCTGTCGGGCTGCTGCTGGCGCTACCCGCGGTCCTGGGCACGGTCCTGGCCCTGCTGGGGAGAATCGCGCGACTGTTCGCAAGCGCCACGCCGCACGTCGCCGCGATGGAGCTGGCGGCGACGCGCACGCGAGCGACCGCGATCGCGGCCACCGGCGCGGTGGCGGTGTTCGGCGGAGTCGCGATCCAGGGCGCGCACGGAGACCTGCTGCGAGGACTCGACGAAGCGGCGCGAGAGATGAACGCCGCCACCGACATCTGGGTGGCTCCGCCGGGCTCCTACAACCTCTTGCAGGTCGCGCCGTTCCCGCCCCGCGAGGGCGCCTCGCTGGCGCGTCTTCCCGGCGTCGGGGCCGTGCGGACGTACAGGGGCGGACTGCTCGACGTGGGGGACCGGCGGGTGTGGGTGATAGCCCCGCCCGCCGGCGCCCAGCCGCTGGTCCCGCCCTCGCAGCTGCTGCAGGGCAGCGCCTCGCACGCGTCGGCGCTGCTGCGGGCAGGCGGGTGGGCGGTCCTCTCGAGGCAGCTGGCGAGCGCGCTGGGAGTGGGGGTCGGAGGCCGCTTCGTGCTGCCCTCGCCGGTCCCGACGCCGCTGCGGGTGGCGGCGATATCGACGAACGTCGGGTGGGCGCCAGGGGCGCTGATGATGAGCGCGACGCAGTTCGAACGTGCGTGGGGGAGTGCGGCAGCAAGCGCCCTGGAGGTGCTTGTGCGACCCGGCGCGAGCGTGGCGCGCGTGGAGGGGGAGACCAGGCGCGCGCTGGGGCCGCACAGCGGCCTTGCGGTTCAGTCGGCGGCTGCGCATCGCGACCGCCAGCGAGCGCTCAGCCGCCAGGGCCTTGAGCGCCTCACGCAGATCACGACGCTCATGATCGTGGCCGCGGTGCTGGCGTTGGCGGCGGCGATGGGCACGATGGTCTGGCAGCGGCGCCCCCGGCTTGCGCGGCTGAAGCTCGAGGGGTTCAGCCAGGCTGAGCTGTGGCGTACCACGGCTCTTGAGAGCGTCGTCCTGCTCGGGACGGGCTGCGCGAGCGGGGCAGCATTCGGGCTCTACGGTCAGCGCCTCCTCGACAAGGCGCTGGCGAACGTTGTCAACTTCCCGCTGGGATACGACCTGGCGCTTCCCGCGGCGCTTGCGATAGCGGGCGTCGTGCTCTCGGTCGCGGTGCTCGTGCTGTTGCTGCCCGGCTATCTGAGCGCTCGCGTGGCACCCGTCGTTGGACTCACGGACTGAGCCTTGGCGAGTTAGAGACATGCATTGCTCGCCTGTTGATACTGGGGCTAAGCTCAAAAATTGTGGTGTTTTGCGCCACGGATTTGCTGTATTGCGGCGCGGTTGGGTGATTCGGAGAGAGCGGCTAGCGAGACTGATGGGACTGCGATTTCTGTCGGGTCGCTTTAGATCTCCCGGATTTCGACTCTTGCCGGCTCGGTGAGGGTTAGCGATGTTCGTATACGTCCGGTGCACATGTGCAAGGCACGGCTCGGGAGTTCGATATCGGCCCATCCTCCGAGCAGCGAAGTGCAGTATCACAACCAACTCGCGTGGGTGGCTGTGCGCATCCACGCTCGACCCAGGAGGACGGACCGTCCAATGCTACGCAAGAAGATCACCTACGCGAACGTGGCCGCCACGATCGCGTTGGTTCTAGCCATGAGCGGTGGCGCCTACGCCGCCACGCACGTCATCATCAAATCGCTCAGTCAGATATCGCCGAGCGTTCAGAAAAAGCTGAAAGCTCCCGGAGCCGCGGGCAAAGAAGGCAAAGAAGGAAAAGCCGGTGGGGAAGGCAAAGAAGGAAAAGCCGGTGGGGAAGGCAAAGAAGGAAAAGAAGGGAAAAGTGGCGCTGGCGTGACTACCGAAACCGCCAGCAACGCGGAATGCAGCACAGGCGGTGTCAAGGTGGTTTCGGCAAGTGGTAGCAGCCATGTCTGTAATGGAGAAAAAGGCTCGGCGGGTCCCGAAGGCAACATCAAGGCGACTCTGCCGGTCGGCAAATCGGAGACGGGGACGTGGGCCGCGTCAGGAGTCGGGCAGGTATACAGCGGCTTGGCTTTTGGGGCGCACTTGGTGACCGCGTCTATCAGCTTCAACGTTCCGCTCGAAACCGCTCCTGCCGTCGGTGGAGAGCCTGAGGTGATTCGTCCAGGCACCCCGGAAATGGATTACCCAGCGGGATGCGCGGGTGAACTCTCGAAAGGCAACATCAAAGCCGAACCCGGCCATCTGTGTGTTTTCGTCAAGAGCGAAAAAAATGTGTTGACCAACAATCCGGGTGAAGAAGAATTCGGGTATTGGCTGTATGACCCTGAAACCGGCGAAAACGAAGCGGCAGGAAAGACCGGCGCGGCGATGGCCGTAGCCGCAGAGAATCCCGCCGAACCGGTCTTCGCGATGGGCGTGTGGGTCGTCACGGCCTGAGTCGTGAGATGCGCAGCCTGATCTAGGTGTAGAACCTGAGCAGGTTGTTCATCCGGTCCTCCTTGGAGGCTGGTGGTGTCGAAGCCCCAGTCCCAAGGAGGATCCGGATGAAGCTGCACGCTAATGCGGCGTTGTCATTTAGGCAGCGCGAGCGGATGGTGCGTCGTGTCGTGGAGCAGGGTTGGTCGGTGTGCGAGGCGGCCTGTGCGGCTGAGGTTAGTGCTCGCACTGCCAGCAAGTGGGTGGGCCGCTATCGCCGCGAAGGGCTCGGTGGCCTTTTCGATCGTTCCTCGGCGCCGTCTGTGGTTTCTAATCGCTGTGATGAGCGGACCGTGCAGGCGAATCGCTGCGTTGCGTAGCCTGCGCTTCACAGGCCCTGAGATCTCAGAGGTCTTGGGGCTTGCTCCCTCGACCGTGTCGGGCATCCTCACGAGGATCGGGATGGGTCGTCTCGGGCGCGTGGGCCTCGAGCCCGCCGAGCGCTACGAACGCCAGGTCGCCGGCGAGCTGATCCACATCGACGTGAAGAAGCTCGGGCGCATTCACGGCGGAGATGGCAAGCGCATTACCGGCCACAAGCGCAACCCCTACAAGACTCGCCTTGACGGCTGGCTATGGACCTGACGCCGACATCAAGCCATAGGGCGACAGACACCCGTCAGCCGCGCGCACAACCTGCTCGGGTCTTATGCCTAGCTCGACCCGGAGCGGTTCGACGGACGATCAAGAGGCTCCTGGTCGTGTAGCGACGGCTGGGAACCTCGACCTATCTGGCCGAAGAACAGTCAGATGCCCAGAGCCGCGCTCGGATACGCCGGCAGGGTGCCAGCGTACTGGCTACACTGCGGCACGCGATAGCCGGGCGCGCAGGAGGTCTTGGGTCGCCAGCGTGCCTCCCATTCGTCGAGGAAGTGGCTCAGGGCGAGATGGTCGGCGTGGTCCTGCAAACGCCGTTCGATGGAACTCCGCACCGTCGCGAAGGACTTGGTGTGAGCCGGGGTCACCTTCGTGACTTCGATTATCAGGTAGCGCCCGGCGAAGAACACAGGCCCTACGACCTTGTGCAGAGGCGCAGCGAAGATCTGTCGAGCGAGCGTGAGTTTCTCAGGCGGTAACCCGGGGAGAGATGACCGCGCAAGGTGCTCCAGAAAGCCTTTCCGGTCCAGATGGCGCGGCGCGCGGGCGAGACGAGCTGCCAGGGCACGGCCGGCCGCGGCCGTGACGATGCCCTCGATCAGGTCGAAATGGCGTTCTTCAGCGATGTGAAAGCTCGCGATATGTAGGCGGTAGTAGCGGGCGGCCTGCTGAGGGGTGACCCGAGGAGCGTGTTGGATGACGTAGGAGCGAAGACCCGAGCGAGCTTGTTCGACTTCCAGTTCCGCCCTCTCGTCGGCGAGCGTTCGCGAAGATGAGGCCAGGCTGTCATCCAGTTCGGCCTGACCGCCGGGGAGCGAGGCGACCAATCGAGAGAGCCCGCGATCGACAGCTGAGGCTGTCACGGGATGGCCGTCGCGCTGCGCCTCGCCAACGAACCAAGCGGCGAGGATGAGATGTTCGAGGGCCGCTTTCCTCAGCGAACGGTATTCGGATGCGCATTCTGTGGCCAGCACAGAGCGGGCGACGCCGGAGGTCACGAGCGAGTGGCGATCGATGCATTTGTCATAGCGGGGAGGATCTGGGATGAGGTGTTCCGGCGCAAGGACCTGCATCCAGTGCTGGAGGTTGACGGGTGTGATCTCTCGACCGGCGACGCTCGCGACGCTTGATGGCCGGGAGGCGGCGCCGCAGCCAGAGACGATGCAGACGGAGAGCGCTAGGCCAATGGCTGCGAAATGGCGTGCCGCGGCGGTCTGACGAATCATTCGATGCTCAACGGGTTTTCGGCGACGTGGGGTCCGTTGTACTCCCGGCATTTGTAGACGATGTAGTTCGGTTCGCATTCGGTGTAATTGATCCAACGCGCCCGCCACTCACGGACGAACCGGGCCAGAGCGACGCGGTGTTTTTCGGCGGTGAGGATCCCTACGATCTGGGCACGCACGGCCGAGAGCGGTAGGTACGAAGCCTTGACCAGACGCTTCAGTTCGAAGACGAGATAGTCAGGGCCGTACTTGACGGGGCCTTCCAGAGTATGAAGGCGCGCTCGATCGATCGCGGCTTCCAGCGGGCTGTTGGGTGCGTGCCCGCCGGCGCCGCGGGTCCCTGTGGCGACTTCCGTCCGGGCGAAGGACCCGAAGCGCACACCACGTTCCGCATGCAGCCTGACGGCTCTGGCAGCGGCCATCGATTTACGGTCGATTATGTAGACTTCCCGTAATTCGGGAAGTCCGAACCTGTTCTTGTGCAGCTTGTAGTACGCTGCGATTTCTACGCTCGTCGGTGGCCATAAGCTTTTCGAGATGCCTTCGTGGAGCCTTGCGAGCGTCAGTTCGAGTTCCACTTCACGGCGCAGGTCGGCCTGTGTCTGGCCGGTCTGCTTGAGATATTCATCGAGTTCGTCAGGCCCGCCCGGGAACGTGGCGTGCTCTTTTTCGCGCAAACGGCTCGTGACGGCGGCAGCCCCCACACGACGGTGCTCCACTGGGGCCTCCTGCAGGATCCACTGCGCCGTGATAAGTAACTCGAGCGCGTGTTCCTGCATCTGTCGGTAGCGCCGTGAGCCCCGCGACGGCACATGACCGGCTGACATCACCGCGACGCGATGCGCGATCTGGCCCCTGGTAATGGTGACGCGCCCGACGGATGCGGCCACTTCGTCGGCCGTTTGGTCGGAAGACCCGCATCCTGCAAGCCCGAGCAGGATCAAGGCCGTCGTCGCTCCCCAGCATGCCAACCTATTTGGGCCCGGCATGACCTGGACCGGCCTACTCGTTGGTGCAGGCGGCACTGGCGGTGCAGCGTCCGATCGCGATGGCCGCGACTTGCTCCATCAGGATCGCGGGCGACGGAGTCGTGACGTAGGACTGTTCTTCGCCGCCCGTGTACTCCTTGCAATGAGCCACCACATAGCCGGGACGGCATGTCGTCTTCTGGCTCCAGCGCTTCTCTGCCGCCTGTATCAGGGCGAACGCACGTTGGCCGCCCGCTTCAACGCGTTGCTCGTTCTTGTTGCGCAGGACGTCGAGCATCACGATGAATAACTCTTGGGCCGCCGTCAGGTGTTGGCTGGCGAAGTACCGGCGTTCTGCTGCGGCGGTCGGGAACCGCGTCGCTTTGACTTTCCGGTAGAGGCTTTCGACCTCGGGTCGTGTTGCTGTGATCCCAAGTTCGCGGTTGAACGCGATGAGCCATTGCGCGGTGATCAGATAGTTGGTCGCCTGCTCCTTCAAGGCCTCGTTGAGCTGACGGCACTCCTTGAGCATCCGCAAAGGCGTGAGTCTCACGATCGTCTTCGGCGATTTGGTCGCGGCTGTCTGGAGACTCTGAACGCAGCGAGGATAGTCGGGTGGGTCGGATACGAGGTTCGGAGGAACGGTATGGCTCGCGGACAGTTCGTAGTAGTCGCCTCCGATCAGGACGTTCATCCACTGATTGACAGCAGCCTGTGTGATCGGCACGTCACCGACACGAGCCACCACGGCACTGGTGCTCGAGCCTCCGCCGCAAGCGGAGACTCCGAGCGCGAGAACGACTGAGGTAAGCGGCACTGTGAGCAAGAATCTTCTGGACATAGCGCGGCGACTATAGCGCCGGTCCTCCGTGAGCGGGCAGGATGTCTCTGAATCGTGGGCGAGCCTCGCGTGGCGCGTGCAAATCCTCGAGGCAACAGGTCAGGCACGACGTGGACCGTGTCCCCGAAGAGCGGTGCGCCGGAGTGAGAGACAAACTTGTGAGTCGCTTGACTCTGCATGGTGAGATCTGGCAAGACTCTCGCGCCATGCGACGAGCTTCTTCACGGCAGGAAAGCGTTCTTGGTCGTGCCGCCGGCACTGCGCGCCGGCTTGCCTGCTTGGCTGCTGCCTGGGGCGGAGCTGCGGCCTTGGTGGGATGCGGAGGCAGCGGGCAGTCGGTCAGCGCCTCGGTGGCGAGCGTGGCGGGCGTCGCACAGATCAGCGGTGCGACCTTGACGCACTGGATGCCGATCGAGGCGCACATCATCTACAGCGAGAAACCGAGTGCTCCGCCCCCGGCCGGCGTGATGCCCGACCCGCCGGAATACACCGCGTGCATCGCGTTCTTAGCCAAGTACTTAAAGCAGAGCGAGCCCAGTGAGGTCACAGGCGCCTCCGCGCTCAAGCGGGCTTGCGAAAAGCAGTACAGGGAATTGAAAGCGATCACGCTGAATACGCTGATCGGCTGGTACTGGATCATCGGTCAGGGCGAAGCGCTTGGCGTCAAGGTCACCCCGACCGAGGTCAGGGAAAGGTTGACGGCGGTCAACAAGCGGTTATTCGCGACTGCCGCAGACTTCGAGAACTACCTGCGCTGGACCAGCGAGACATTGTCGGACATGATGTTCCGCTCGCGGGTGCAGCTCTTCGAGTCGCGCATACGGGAAAAGACGCTGGCCGAAGCAAAGAGGGCTTCGACGATCAAGAGCCAGAAGCAGAAGCAGGAAGTCCTCAACAGACTTTCGGAGAACCTCTCGCCGGCTCAGCACTGGGTGACCAAGACGACATGCAGCCCAGGCTATGTGGTGTCCTCGTGTGCGGAGTACAAAGGCTCTCTGCCGCCCGGCCTGCCGGATTAGGGTCACCCGGCGGATTACGATATCTAGAAACAAGTCTTGCGATATGCGCAAGGCCCGCATACGTTGCCGCGGAAGTACGCGTATAAACGAAACGAGGAGCCTAGAATGAGGAAAGGACTGCTGAGTCTCGTCGCATCGGCAACTGCTTTGGCGGTGGCAGGGGCGGCACCGGCCGCCTACGCCGTGACGCATCATCCGACTGGAGAATTCGCGCCGTTCGCCGACTGCCCGCTGAGCAATGCGGAAGCCGAAAGCTGCGTCGTCGCAACGACCGAAAGCGGAGAGTTCGTCGTCGGCAAAGAAACGGTGCCGATCGTGAACACGATCACGCTGCAGGGCGGCATTCACGAGACGGCCGAAGAAACCTTCCGGTTCATCGGTGCGGAAGACGGAAACACGCTCTCGAAAACGCCGCAGAAAGTACCGGGTGGGCTTTCAGGGCTCGTCAAGTGCAACGAAATCAGCAACTTCATCGAGCGGGTCGCGTGTGAAATCGTTTTCGAAAACGGCGTAACGGGCGTCAACGCGACGACCGAACTTGCAGCGCCGGCCAGCTCCATCGGCATCAACGTCCTCAACCTGGCAGAACAGACGGGGACTGCCCTCTCGTTGCCTGTGAAGGTGCATCTCGAAAACCCCTTCCTGGGTAGCAGCTGCTACATAGGATCGAACGCGGCGCCGATCGTGATTCAGTTCACAACGGGGACGACCAGCCCGCCGGCACCCAACAAACCGATCACCGGAAGCCCCGGCACGCCGGAAATCTCAGCCGGAGGCGTCCTGACGTTGAAAAACAACGAGCTCGTGAATAACTCGTTCGGAGCTGCAGGTGCGGAAGGCTGCGGCGGCCTGTTCTCGTTCCTGCTTGATCCGATCGTGGACAGCAAACTCGGACTGCCGTCTGCTGCGGGACACAACACGGCCATCCTCAAAGGCACGCTCAAGACGGCCGCGGCAGCGTCCGTGAAAGCCAGCGAATAGCCTCAGGATGAGAGGTAGTAGGTAGAGGAGATGAACCCGCCGGCGCCCATGGAGACAAACTCGATGGGCGCCGGCAGCTCCTTGCGCTCGGCTATAGCGGGCGCAAAGGCGAAGTGGCAGCGCGGGCGCAGTTCGCCGCGGAGCATCGTGTTGCTGGCGCTGGCCGCCGGGGCAGTGATGGGAGGCGTCGGCTGTGGCAGCGGCTCAAGACCGGTCGCCACAAATCGAGCGACCTCGAGGCCTGTGACGCAGCCAGACAAGAGGGCCGAATCGGATGGGCAGCAGGCGCTGAGGGCAGCCGATGCGGTGTGCGAGCGCGAGAACAACAAGCTCGTCAACAGCCCTGCGATTGGGGCCAAGAAAGCTGAAATCGCCGGAGAGGTCATCGCAAACGCTCGAATCGAGCGGGCGACCGTCGCCGAACTCAGGCGATTGGCGTTCCCGGCCAGTATGAAGCACGTCATGAAGTCGATTGAGACGTCCAGAGAACTGCTGGCAAGCTACCTGGCTGCCCTCGCTGGCGCGATGAGACAAGGCCACGAATCGCAGGTTGCAGCTATCAGCGCAAAACAAGCCAAGGTGCACAGCGAACTGTTCGTATTGGCGAGTCGTGCCGGCTTCAAGCATTGCGGCTCCACGTAGCCAGAGCCGACCGGGCTATCGTTGCTTTGTCGCGCGGCGGCCGCTCGCGGTCTATGACGAGATGAGCGCGTGAGCAGCGTGACCTCCGAGTTGCAGCGACCCCATCCTGCTTGCGCCAGCGATACGCATAGGCCTCGCTAATCCCTGACGTCTCGGCCAGTTGCGCGACCGTCGTCCCTGGGCGTGTCAGGACGACTACGTGCCCGGCGCGGTCGGCGGGACATCTGCTGGGTATCGCTGCCTCCTCGCCGACCGCCGTAGGATCCCGGAAACCGACTCCGCTAAGCCCAGGGCAGATCATCTTCCAAGCTCACCGGTGTGGTTCTCGCGCAGGTTGGAGACGTTGTGGGGTTTTCCTTGACGACGTGTGGGGTTTGGTGTTTGGTGGTGGGTGGGCTTGGTGGGATTGTTTGGTCTGCTGTTGTGTTGGCGATCGAGCAAGGGTGGTGGTTGTTGTGAGGCGTTTTGGGTTGTTGGTGTTGGGTTTGTGTGTGGTGTTGGTGGTTGGTGTTGTGTGGGTTGCTGGTGCCTCGGCGGCCGGGTTACCCACGGCGTTAGCCGCGGGTGGCGTGAAGTTCGGGGCTGACGCCACGAGCATTAGCGCGCCGGTGTATGAACTGTCGAATGGTAACAAAATTGAATGTACAACGTCGACGACGGGTACTTCGGAAGAAGAAACGGGTAGTACGGGTTACTTCCACATCAAGTTCGTGGGTTGTGTGGGTGAAGTGTCGGGCATCAAAGCGAAATGCACCGGGTTAGGTGACAGCACGACCGGTGAAGTCTTAACGTTAGGTAAATACGACCTGGTGTATGACACGGCTGGTAGTGAATTAGGTGTCGCGATCCTGTTCTTATTCGGTGCGACGCACTTAACGTGCGCGGGCCTGTTCTTAAATGTATTCGAAGGCACGCTGCTGTGCTTAATCAAGGAACCGTATGTCGAAAAAGTGTTACACGAAATGGTGTGCATCGGCAAAGAAGGTAAACAGGAAGAGACTCTAATAAATGACAATGGTGAAACCGTTTCGCCATCGCTGATCGTAACCGAAGGCGAGAACTCCAAACCGAGCCTGGACATCAAAGCAAAATGGTTACTGTTATGGTTAAATCTGTCTACTAAAGAAAACGTGAAGGTTGTTGTGCATATGGCGTGAGCCTTTGGCTCTGGTGTAGGTTGGCGGCGCGCCCGGGGTTGGTGTCGGGCGCACCGTCGGCTGTCGCGGGGGTGGGTTGGAGACATTGTTGGGTTTTGGTTGACGTTGGGGTTGGTTGGTGGTTTGGTGTGGGTGCCTTC
>Ga0181522_10002084_pt1 | contig 11606 bp, 10 predicted proteins | sample PEATcosm2014_Bin_27_FD_121103 | JGI IMG/M metagenome (GOLD analysis project Ga0181522, IMG submission 121103) | Peatland microbial communities from MTU Mesocosm Facility, Houghton, MI, USA - PEATcosm2014_Bin05_10_metaG | ecosystem: Environmental > Terrestrial > Soil > Wetlands > Peat | place...
GTGCCCGACTCGTCCTTCTTGCTCTACAGCGTTGCGACCTGCCCCGCCGGCCAGGAGACGCAGGACACTTGCGACAGCGATGTCGCCAACAACCTCGATGAGGTGGTCACCGTCGACGGCGGTTCGGTCATCTACACGACGACCACATGGGCCGTGAAGCCCGTGGCCGGCGCGACCCCGGTCCACCTCGATAACGCCGCCAAGGAAGGCGTCGCCGATACGCTGCCGACCATCGATACGTTCCCGCGCTCCACCCCGTTCAAAACCACCCAAGGATCGGGCGAGCTGTTCTGGTTCACCGTAGCCTCCCAGAGGGCGCCCGGATTGCGCCTGAAGGTGGCCCACCCCAACAACAACCCCCCCGAAACCGCCGCGGACCAGCAGTTGCTTTGGATGTGTGCGCTCGACCCGGCAAAGATACTCGCAGGCACCGACGGCAGTTACCCTTGCTTCCTCCTTCCGTTTCAGAACTTCTCGACGTCGAACCACATCGCGGAGTGGACGCAGAAGATCGTGGGCTCCACGGCTCCGCCTCCGGCGCCTGCGCCTCCCCCACCGCCCCCCGCACCCGCGCCTCCTCCTCCGCCTAGGTGAGCTACCTTTACACGAGGCCTCACCTACTGCCTCGTCGCGGGCTTCGCACGACGCGATAGCGTCGAGGAGGACGCGCGCGACAGAGATGGTGGTAGGAGTGGAGGGGTGAAGTCCGGGCCTTCTGCGCCAGGTGTCATGAGCGTGCAAACGCTCCGGGTCGCGTCAGCCGTCCTTCTCGGAATCGTTGCCGGCTGCTCGAACAACCCGAACCCTGCGGACTGGAATCGGGAGGCGACCTACTTCTTCGCGTTCGGCAACGAGCCGCAGAGCTTCGATCCCTCCGTCAGCTACAACTCGGGGGACGCGGCGATCATGGACCCCGTCTACCCCTCGTACTTCCGATACAACTTTCTGAAACAGAACCCCTGGGAGCTCGAGCTTGACGTCGGGCTCGAGGAACCGCGGAGGGTGGCATTGGATGGCACGGATGCTGAGGGCAAGCCGTTCCACGGGGAGAGATGGACGTTTGAGATCCGCCACGATCTTCGCTTTCAGGACGATCCGTGCTTCCCCGACGGTCGGGGGAGGCAGGTGATCGCGAACGACGTCGTCTACGCCTTCAAGCGGATGGCCGACCCTCACGTCGAGTTCCCCCTCGCGAGCAACCTGGCCGATAAGGTGATCGGGTGGGGCGAGTACCGTCGGGGCTTCGGCAAGTCGAAGATCGACGCGGCCCGTGACGACCCGGCCTACGACAGGCCGATGCCTGGCGTGCAGGTGGATCCGAGTAACCCCTTCCGATTCACCCTAATGCTGAACCAACCCTACCCGCAGCTCCGCTACCTCATGGCGATGCACTTCACGACGCCGATCGCGCGCGAGGCTATTCAAACGTACGGCGCCGAATCGTCGCTTCGTCATATGGTCGGATGCGGGCTGTTCCGGCTCGCAGAGTACACGCCGCACGACCGGATCGTGCTGGTGCGTAACGAGAACGCGGCTGGCGCGACCTATCCGACGAGCGCCCCGTCCAGCATTGACCCGGCCCTGCTCCAGGACTCGGGAAAGTCCCTGCCCTTCCTCAAGCGGGTGGAGTTTCGCATTCTGCGCGAGCCGATCACCAGCTACAACCTGTTCGACCAGGGCTTCTTCGACTCGCTCGGAGTCGGCCAAGCGAACGCCCCCGTCCTTCTTCACGCCATCAAGCCCGGCGCGTCGATGAGCCGACGCGGAATCGAGATGCGAAAAGGAGCTTACCCATCGATCGAGTATCTCGCGTTCAACATGGAAGACCCAACCTATGGCGGCTATACGCCGGAGAAGAGGAAGCTACGTCAGGCGATCTCGCTGGCCATCGATTCCGAGTCCTACGTGGGCCTCATGAATCAAGGACTCGGCGTCAAAGCGGATTTCCTGATCCCCAGAGGCTTGGGTGGCTACGACCCGAGCTTCACCAATCCGTATCGGGTGTACGACCCCGCCCTCGTACGGGCCAAGAGGCTCCTCGTCGAGGCCGGCTATCCGGCCGGCGTCGATCCGGTCAGCGGCGAGCGACTGACGCTCTACTACGACAACTACGTCGATAGCGGTCCGAGCGATCGCCAGCGCGAGGAATTCATTCGTAAGCAGATCCAGGCGCTCGGCATCCTCGTGATCTCCCGCGATACGACGTACGCGGAGTTCGCCGATAAGACCAACCACAAGAAGGTCCAGTTCTTCAACTACGGATGGATCGCGGATTACCCCGACACGGAGAACTTCGCATTCCTACTCTACGGCCCGAACGAGTCGCCTGGACCCAACAACTCGAACTACAAAAGCCCCGAATATGACCGACTGTTCGAAGAGATGCGGAGCATGGACGACGGGCCAAAGAGAGACACCCTCATCCATCGCATGCGCGACATCGCCGTCGAGGACTGCCCGTGGATCTATCTCGCCGAGAACGAAGGGCCGACGATCTTCCAGCCGTGGGTGAAGAACCGGCAGAGCAATCCGATCTTGAACAACCTCCTCATTTATCGCGGTGTGGATGTCGAAGCGCGGGCGAAGCTCCAGACCGAATGGAATCGACCTGTCTGGGCTCCCTTTGCCGTCCTTCTTTTGCTCGCGACCTTGGGCACCTTTCCGGCGGTGCTGACCGTCCATCGTCACCAAAACCGCCGCGTACGCAGGCCGGCCGCCGGGAGTCCGTCGTGATCCGGTATCTGGTGCGGAGGTTCCTCTACATGATCCCGATTCTCGTCGGGGTCTCTCTCTTGACGTTCCTCCTCTTTTTCATGGTCTTCTCGCCTGAAACGCTCGCGAGGCGGAACCTGTCCGCGAAGAACCCGACCACGGAGCAGATCGCCACCTGGGTGCACGAGCACGGTTACGACAGGCCAAAGGCGGTGCTCTTCAGAGAGCACATGCAGAGCTTGCTCACATTCGATTTCGGCCGATCCGACAAGACGAAGGACCCGATCATCGACCGGATCAAGGCGGGTGCCGTCCCGTCGCTGGAGCTCGGCGCGCTGACCTTCACGTTTACGCTCCTGGTCGGCCTCGCGCTGGCGATCGTCGTCGCCTATTTGCGAGGAACTTACATCGATACCTCGGCGATGGGCGTTGCCGTGCTTCTCATGAGTGTCCCCGTCGTCGTCTACGTCATCGGAGTTCAGTACTTCTTTGGCAAGATGCTGCGGTACGGTCCCCTTGCCGGATACGCGACGGGAGCGAGTGGGCTGAGATTCATGATTCTGCCGATCGTGGTCGCGGTCGTGAGCGGGTCGGGCTATTATATGCGTCTTTATCGTACGTTCCTCCTTGACGAGACGGGCCAGGACTACGTTCGCACGGCGCGCGCGAAGGGAGTCGCCGAGAGCCGCGTACTCTTCAAGCACGTTCTCAAGAACGCCCTTATTCCCGTCGTTACGACGACGGTTGCTGCCATCCCGAGCCTCATTCTCGGAAATCTCGTCCTCGAATCGTTCTTCGGCGTGCCGGGGCTGGGCAACTACCTCGTTGGCGCTATTGGGACCCAGGACTTCGCCGTCGTGCGCGCGATGGTCTATCTCGGGACGCTGCTCTACATCGCGGGGCTGCTCGTCACCGATATCCTCTATGCGGCGCTCGATCCGCGCGTGAGGCTCACGTGACTTTCGTCCTCTTCCTTCGCAATGTATGGACGAACGTCTCTCCGATATTCGTGGTCACCGTTCTCGCGTGGCTCTTTCGGAGGAGCGGTCGCGAGCCGCTGTGGGCCGAGGCGTATCGGAGGCTCCGACGCAACACCCTCGCCATTGGCGCCGTTTGCGTCCTGGCGCTCTCCAGCGGAGTCGTCCTTCTGGACAGCCTCTCCTGGCAAGCCTCGAGCGTGGACGATCCCAAGACGGTGGTCGATCTCCTTTTCGATCGGCCGTTCGAGAAGACCTATTCCGAGCCCTTGGGACGGACCACGGTCGGCGAGCTGACACCGCACCCCCTGCTCGGTACGCACGTCTTCGGAACCGACAGCGTCGGCAGCGACGTCCTCTACAAAGTCCTCAAAGGCTTTCGTACGACTTTCGTCATCGGCGGACTGTCGTGCCTTCTGGCAGTTCCCATCGCGGTGACCCTCGGCTTGTCGGCGGGCTACTTCGGAGGCGTCGTGGACGACATCGTTCAGTACGTCTACACCGTGTTCGGCTCGATCCCCGACATCCTCCTCATCGTCGCCCTGGTGCTCATGCTTGGCAAGGGCCTCTCGTCGATCTGTCTCGCGATGGGATTGACCTCTTGGATCGGCCTCTGCCGGCTCATTCGCGGGGAAACGCTCAAGCACAAGGATCGCGAATACGTGCGCGCGGCTCGGGCGCTCGGCGCCGGCCCCGTGCGCATTCTCGCCGTGCACATCCTGCCGAACCTGCTGCCCGCCATCATCATCAGCGTGACGCTCCTCTTCTCGAGCCTCGCCTTGTACGAAACCATCCTGGCCTATCTCGGCGTGGGCGTCGGCTCGAACTTCGGAAGCTGGGGTAACATGATCGATTCCGCTCGGGACGAGCTCACGCGGGATCCGTCCGTCTGGTGGAACCTCGTCTTTTCGAGCGCGGCGCTCCTCGCGCTGGTGCTCAGCCTCCACATTCTCGCCGACGCCCTGCGTGACGCCATCGACCCCCGTCTGAGAACCGAATGAGCGCCCCGACGTTGGAGGTCCGAGACCTCTGCACGTACCTGAGCACCCCGCGGGGAACTGCGAAGGCGGTCGACGGCGTGAGCTTCGTCCTTGATTCGGGCAAGACGCGCGCCATAGTCGGCGAGTCTGGCTGCGGAAAATCGATGACGGCGCTCTCCATCATGCAGCTCCTCCCCGAGCCGGTGGGCTTCGTAGATTCGGGTCAGGTGCTGCTCGAAGGGAAAGATCTTCTCAATCTGACGTGGAGCGAGATGCGAGTCCACCGCGGTCGCGATCTGGCGATGATCTTTCAGGAGCCGATGACGAGCCTCAACCCCGTTTTCACGGTTGGCAATCAGGTCGTCGAGTCCATCGTCGCGCACGGCGGCTCGAAGGCAGAAGGCCAGAGGCGCGCCCTCGATCTCTTGGGGCGCGTCGGGCTCGAAGAGCCGGCACACGTGCTTCACCAGTATCCTCACCAGCTCTCCGGAGGCATGCGCCAGCGCGTCATGATCGCGATCGCGCTCGCGAATCGTCCGAAGGTGCTCATCGCGGATGAGCCGACGACCGCACTCGATGTCACGGTTCAAGCGCAGATCCTGTCCCTCGTGCGTGAGATCCAGCAGGAGATGGGCATGGCCGTCCTGCTCATCACTCACGATCTCGGCGTCGTTGCGGAGATGGCGGACGACGTCTCGGTCATGTACGCCGGTCAGGTCGTGGAGGACGCGCCAGTCCGATCCATCTTCCACGACCCGCAGCACCCCTACACGCGTGATCTGCTCGACAGCCTCCCCTCCCGCCAATCTCGCGGAAAAGATCTGGCGATCATCGAAGGGGCCGTCCCCCCTTCGACGGACTGGCCGTCGGGGTGTCGCTACGCCGGCCGATGCCGGTTCCGTAGCGATGCCTGCGAGGCGGTCCAGCCACCGATGGTCCGCCGGGCAGCCTCGCTGGCGCGGTGCATTCACCTCGACGTGGTCGGGTCGAGCCGAGCACCTCGGTGAGCCCGGTACTTCAGGTCAAGAAGCTCCGAAAGGAGTTCGGCGGCGGCGATGGATTCTTGAAGAAGTCATCGCCGAAGATCGCCGTGGACGACGTCTCGTTCGACGTCGAAGAGGGGCAAACGCTCGCCTTGGTCGGCGAATCCGGATCCGGCAAGTCGACGGTCGCGCTCATGGCGCTCGGGCTCCTCGAGCCCACTTCGGGAAGCGTCCTCTTCCGAGGAAAGGGCGTCGTCGGATTGAGCTCTCGGGAGCGGCTGTCCGTCCGGCGCCAGATTCAGGTCGTGTTCCAAGACCCCTACGGCAGCCTGAACGGCAGGATGACGGTCCGGGAGATCCTGACCGAGGGCATGATCATTCACCGCATCGGCGCCGATAGCCGGGAGCGAAACGCGCGCGCCGAGGCGCTTCTGGCCGACGTCAACATGCCTCCAGAGACGCTGGGGCGGTACCCGCACGAGTTCTCTGGCGGTCAGCGCCAGCGCATCGCGATCGCACGTGCCCTGTCGGTCGAACCGACGTTCATGGTCCTCGACGAGCCGACGTCTTCGCTCGACGTCTCCGTTCAGAGCCAGGTCTTGAATCTTCTGCGAAAGCTGCAACGAGAGCGCGGCCTCTCCTATTTGTTCATCACCCACAACCTCGCTGTAGTCGAGTACATGGCCGATCGCATCTCCGTCATGAGTAAAGGTCGGATCGTCGAGCACGGCGACGTCCAGAAGATATTCGACGCGCCCGAGGCGCAGTACACGAAGCGCCTCTTGAGCTCGATTCCCAGCACCGATCCGGATGCGCGGCGCCTCGGGGTGTGAGGCGCCGGCTGCGGCGCCGCCGAAGGAACGTAGCAATGGCAAGCCCCCCGAAGCCCAGCACCGGCAAACCCGCCGAGCCGGTTGGCGATTGGGCCGACACTGCACAACGGCTGCAACTCGAGGACGATGGTGATGTCGCGCGGTCCGCTGAGCCGGCTGCCGTCGCCGCCACTCCGGCCGGCGGCAAAGTAAACGTACAATAAGACGATACGCAGGCTGCCCCCTGGGCGGCGCATTTGCAGTCGGCGCTCGTCGTGCACCAGCCGTTCGTTCTCCCCGAAGAAGCGGGCACGCACCGGTGCGGAGTGGACGTCCAGCTGCAGATGTCCGTTCCGCAGGCGGTGCCGTGAGCGGTGCAGTCGATGTCGTTGATGCACTCCTCTTTCGCGATAGCCAGTGACTCCGACGCGAGGACCGAGCCCACCATCACGAGTCCAATACCCAGAATTTTTGCGTACATGTGCCCTCCACGAAGCCCGGATACCACGTCCGCCGGTAGTTGAAGCGGAGACAGCGGCGCCCTCCGGTTTGCGGCCGTTGCAATCGCCTGCAATCGTAGCCGACCATGTTGTCGTGGTACTTGGGCGGGGGGAGCACGGGCACCGCCAACCGCGGCGCGGCACGCTGAACGAGGCAGGAGTCGCTCGACGAGGTGACGACGATGTTACGGTGCCGTTCCTTTTCGATGCGAGCGCTATAGGTCTGTCTCAGGTGCCTCTACTCTTCCGCCCGATATCATCGCGGCACGCAGGGATTCGTTAGCGATGGCTGGGTGCCCGGCGCGCATCGGAACAGGGCCGGTACGCACGCGCCGAAGATGGTCGTGTACCCTTCCGGGCACTTCTGCACGGACACCGGGGGACTGACAGACGGCGCCACGGGTGGGGTAACTGGCGCCGTGACCGAAGGGATCGTTCCCGGAGGACTCGCGGCGGCCGTGGCCAGATCCACACGGAAGCGATAGGCGGCGCGCAGCCTCGAGCGGAGGGCATCTTCGGGCAGCCAAGCGAACCCACCCTGACCCCATCCCGTTCCCCAGCTGTTCTGCACCAGCCACTGGGTGCCGCTCGCCGTCGCTCGATACCCCTGCGCCAGGAGGGCGTGCGAGCCGTAGTACCCCTGAGGGGGCGGGAGAACCTCAACGCCTCGCATACCGGCTGCGGACGTCCAGTTCGTCGCCATGTCGACGCCGAGGAAGACCGCTTCGCCGGCCGCGAGAAGCTTCACGATCTGCGCCTCGGCCTTACTCACGTCCAAGGGGACTCCGTCGCGCCCCGTCTCGGTGACGTTTTGGATGGCCACGATGCGGTAAGAGGGCGACGCGTCGGCGCGCTGTCGCTCGGCGAGGAGCGCAGGGTCCGTATAGGCTGACTCCTTTTGCACGTGGTAGCGGGCATCGCAGCCTAGGCCATCATGGCCGATCGCGATGCGACACGCCTTCACGGGATCGTAGGGCCATACGCTCTCGGATGTGACGCCGGCGACCCGAGTGAGGTTGCTGACGTCTTCCTTGTCGACGCCGTCGATTCGCGTTCGCTCGTAGATGGCAAAGACGTGCAACGCGGATGCGGGCGCGGCGTTCAGTCGGCGCGAGCGGGTGTAGGTGTCGATGATCGAGGCGATCGCGTTGGCCTCGCAGCTCCCCACATCGCCTTGATCACGCACGGCACCAACGAGGTTCTGGGACCTGTGGTCCACGAAAGTCGGTGTTCCACCTGGCGTTGGGGGGAGAGGCTCGGGGGGGGTTACATTCGGAATGGGGCGAAGCAGGTTGCAGTCCACGAGCCGCGCGAGTTCGACGGGCAAACCGGGAAGGGGGCAAGGTAGCTGCGCGAGAATGGGGCGCAGCTGCTCGTAGGTCATATTCATCCAGGCAGTTGCCGCGGCCGTGCTGAACGGGTTGGCCGGAATCTGCCCCGCCGCGCTACCTGGATGAAGAGCCGGTGCGAAGCACGCAAGACCGAAGACGATGGATCGAAGGACGAGGATTCTCTTGTTCATCGCGGCCCCTTCAGGGAAGGACGACGATACCTCACGCGACACTCAATTCTCTCCTCCCTCCTCCGTGATCCACGGAGCGACGAAGAAGAGCAGGGCCATGGAGGCGTACCCAGTCGCCCAGGGCCACGCCGGTCGGAGAGAGAGCGCAGTGTCCGACGGCATCCAGCGGAAGCTGTGCATGAGCCCCACCGAAGACAGGCCCGCGCCGAGCAGGCACCAGCCGGACGCCGCCCGGAAGCGGCGTTCGATCACGGCCACGGTGGCGGCGGACAGAAGCATTGCCGTGAAAAGGAATCCTTGCTCCAGCGCGAAGGCTCCGCCGATCCAGGTATCGCTTTCTCGGAACGAAGCGAGGAGGTTCGGGGTCAGCGAGGCGCCGGCTGCACGAACACCATTCTTGGCCATGAGAGCTCCCCAGGCGCCGATGCCCGGAAGCAGGCCCATCACGACCGCGGGGGCGTGCTCTCTCGGGGTGGTTTGGAACGCCTGTGCGCCGATGACGATCCCGATCCAGAGCACGATGGCCATGCCGGCGTCGACGGGCACGACCCAGGCGATCCACGCCAGCGTCCCGGAGAGGCACACCAGGGTGACGAACGCCCCGTTCAGGATCGAATAGCCGGCACGCGCTCCCAGCGCCTTCCAACCGGGATGCCCGATATAGATCGTGGTCGGGAAGCAAGAGCCGAAGAGCGCCGCTACGACCGATCCGATCCCGTTGACCATGAGCGATGGTCGCGTTGGATAGGGGTCCCCGGCGGCTTCGGCAGACTCGATGTTCTGTAGAGAGCCAAGGATGTTGAAGAGCCCCATCGCCAGGATGACCGACGCGTACCGGACGAGTTGTCCAGAAGAGAGCGCGTCCAGTATGGCTCCGAAGGCGGGCATGGGAAGCTGCAGCCCGGTCCCTACCGGATGGAGGCCCGGTGGCGGAGCGATACCCGTGGCCCAGGCCAACGCCGTGCCGGCCCCTACCGCGACCATCCCCCCAGGGAGTCGGCCCTTGAACCGGACCCGCCCAAAGTAGGTGAGCATGACGATGCCCAGGGTGGCGAGCCCCACGACCGGGCGGGCGAAGATGCGGAAGAAGAAGCCGAGCGAGATGAAGCCGAGCGCGATCCCGGCGAGCGTAGAAAGGAGTGCGGCTCGCGGTGTCGCCTTGCGTACGGCCTCGGCGATCAAGGCACCGGCGAGCTCCATGACCCCCGAGCCGAGACATGCGATCAGGCCTGCCCCCCAGGCGACGCGGGCCGGATCAGCGACCCCCGCAGCTTGCGCGACCAGCTTTGCCGGCAGCATCACTAAGAAGACGTGCGCGAAGAGCGAGACGGTGTTGATACCGTAGGGCAGCGCGCACACGTCGTCGCGCCGAGTCCGCCGGGCGAGCTGCATGGCCTGCCACGCGTAGAAGACGTTGCCGACAAGGATGGACACCGCAGCGCCGGGGAGGACGCGGCCGTAAATCAGTTCGGGAGGGAACCGCAGCACGGAGCGACAGAGCGCATCGATGAGGAGGAGCTGGACCAAGTTGTCGAGAGCCAATCCGAAGAAGCCGTCGACGTCACCCCGGACAAACCACCGCATGCGCGTGACAATACGCCTCCACGCGACGCGTCGGCGAGGACGGTCGTGGTAGGAAGCTATTCCATGAAGCGTGTGCTGAAGTGGCTGGGGATCCTGGTAGGCTCGCTTCTCGCCGTCGCCGCGGGACTTCTCTACTCGGCGTTCGGCAACAACAGCGCCGTCATCCCGGGTCCCGTCGTTCCTGGCGTGGAGACGGTAAAGGATGGCTTCGTGAACGCGTTCATTCTCGACGCGGGGAACGGAGAGGTCGCGCTCGTCGACGCGGGGAACGACAGGTTTGGCAAGGCGCTCCTCGGCGCGCTCGAGAGGAGGCACCTCACTCCCGCGTCGGTCGCAGCGATCTTCCTTACGCACGGACACCCCGATCACACGGCCGGTTGCAAGTTGTTCCCCCACGCGGACGTCTACGCCATGGAAGCCGACATCCCAATGATAGGTGAGGCCGCGAAGGTTACTCGACCACTCAAGGACGGCGACGTCGTCGCCGTGGCGGACCTTCGCGTCGAGGCGTTCTCGGTGCCCGGGCATACGTCCGGATCGGCCGTCTATCTCGCGCGGGGAGTGCTCTTCTTCGGCGACAGCGCCGGGGCATCGAAGTCGGGCGCGCTGATGAAGGCCGTGCGCTTCTCTTCCAAGGACTCAAGTCAGAACGTAGCGTCCCTCAAGGCGCTCGCGGCGAGGCTCGCACCGCGAAAGGCCGAGATTAAGGCGCTGGCGTTCGGGCACACCGGATTCATGATCGGCTTGGATCCCCTGTCGGACTTCGCGACGCAGAACTGAGTGGAGCGAGAGGCCCCTGTCGCGGCGTGGACGACAAGCTCACGCTCTCGCCCATCCGAATCTACGCGCAAGCACATGATCGATAGCGACGCTCCCCGGCCCGATAATGGCGATCATGACGAGCACGCACAGATACGTGAATTCGTCGAATCCCACGAGATCGAACACGTTGTGCAGGTCTGGCAGTTTGGCCGTGAGAATCGCGACGATCATGCTCATGATCAGCGGTACCGCCGCCAGGCGCGTCGCGAGCCCAAGCACCAAGAGTGCGCCACAGACGAGTTCGCTGAAGCCCACGAGGACGGCGTTGAATCCGGGAGCAGGGATGTGGAGCGACTCGAAGAAGTGAGTCACCTTGTCCAAGCTGTGCACTTTCCCCCAGCCGGTGGACATGAACAGCAAACCTACCGAAAGACGCCCTAACAGCGACGCCAGCCACCCCAGTTTGTCCAGGATCGCCACGGCACGATTGCGCAATACGTCGAACAAGCCCATGCGTGTCTCCTTCGACTACGCTAAAATCCCAAGGGGTTACGGCCCGTCAAGATGCTCATTGTCGCGGCGAATGCTGCGGCGCCGATGACGGACCACACGACGGGAAACGACTCCCCCTGCACATGGAGCACGTAAATCATGGGCAGGTGCGCCTGCGCGGCGATCCACCTCCCGAGCCATGCGCCCAAGAAGCCGAGGGCGATGGAGCTCAGGCAGCCTGTGTGCGAGTAACCGGCGATTCGGGAGCCAATCGCCCCGCAC
>Ga0181522_10002087_pt1 | contig 11599 bp, 12 predicted proteins | sample PEATcosm2014_Bin_27_FD_121103 | JGI IMG/M metagenome (GOLD analysis project Ga0181522, IMG submission 121103) | Peatland microbial communities from MTU Mesocosm Facility, Houghton, MI, USA - PEATcosm2014_Bin05_10_metaG | ecosystem: Environmental > Terrestrial > Soil > Wetlands > Peat | place...
CGGGTCATCGAGAACGGCGGGACCCCCTGCGTGCAGAACCCCCCCTCGTACGGGTACCAGAAGTCCTGCAGCACGAAGTCGCACCGCCCCGCGTCCCAACTCGCAGCCCCGGCGTCGAGCGGCACGCCCGCGTCGAGCGCGGGGCACGTCGCCTGGTAGTTCGCGAGTTGCCCGTTCGGCGCCGCGTAGGTGTTCGACCAGTACGTCGCGCCGTTGTCCGCGCAGGGGTCGGCGATCTGCGTGCTGCTGCACCCGGAGAAGCTCACGATGCTGAGGTGCTCGCCGAGCTCGTGGCTGATGAGTTCGAGCAGCGTGTCGAACCCCGAGTCGCCGTTGGGTGACGGGAACGGGGGGTTCGGCGTGCCCGCCGGTGCGTCGTTACGGGTCGCCTCGGCGTAGTGGCGGCTGCCCGAGGTGGTCTGGCCGTTCTGCCCGGCGACGCTCCCGCACCCGCTCGAGAAGGTCGTCGACGTCGAGGACGGCAGGACGACGTAGACGGCTGGACTCACCGAGCCCAGTCGGCCCGCGGTCACCTCGCCGTCGATCGCGCTCATCCCCGTGTCGCAGGTGCCGCCCGTCGTGCCGCTCGGGCACGACTGCCCCTGGTAGCAGAACTGGTTGCCGTACGTGCCGCCGGATTCATTGACGAGGTCCCCGCCCGCGTACCGGAGGCCGGTGACGTACTCCCACGCGAACGAGGTGTACGACGTGATCCCGCTGCCGCCCGTGCCGACCCAGTAGACGGGGTACGCCCCGAAGACGGTGCCCCACTGCGAGGCCGCGAGGCCGTTAATCCAGCCGATGACGAGGTTCTGCTGCGCGGCGGTCCACGGCGTCGCCACGTCATTCAGCCACACGACGTACACGTTCACGGTCGCGCTGCCCCACGCGCTCGGCCCCGCGGCGGCGAAGTAGCTGCCGCACTTGTCGAGGTTGGGCGACGTGTCGACGTAGGCCCCGGGCGCGGCCTGGAAGGACGGCTCGACGGCCGGCAGCCAGAAGGCGGCGCCGCTGTACCCCTGGGCGAGTGCCCGCGCGCCGTAGCTCGCGGCGATCGTGACGAGAGCGGCGGCGCACCAGCGAAGCGCGCTCGGTCTCACGGGTGGGTGCTCTGCGCGAGCGTGGCCCCGAAGTAGGTCGTCTCCCCGGCGAACCCGCCGAACCCGCTCGCCCCGGCGGCGGCGCCCATGTTCGTCGTGTTCAGCGTGATCCCGCACGTGAGCGTGCTGCTGCTGAGGCTGCACGCGGTCGTCGCGCCGTTCAGCGAGAGCGTCGTGTAGATCGTCGTGGCCCAGGTGCCGCCGCCGTTCGACAGGTTGACGACGCCGCGCGCGTTGCCCGTCAACTTGAACGCGTTGCCTCCCCAGAACGTCGCGCCCGGACTCGTGTACCCGTGCACCAGTTGAGCGAGCGTGATGACGCCCCCGTTGAACGTCGTGCCCGACTGGTTGTTGACCAAGCCGAGGCTCGCCCCGCCTGTCCAGGTGATCGCGTCGTCGACCTCCACGTCGCCGTCGAGCGCGACGCCAGGGCCCGACAACTGGCTCGGGCTCTCGACGCCGCCGGCGATGATCCGGTACCAGGCGGTGCCGGCCGCGGTCCCGGCGGTGCCGCTCGACCGGCCGCCCTGGTAGCCGCCGATCGCCCAGCAGTTGACGCATCCCGAGTCGAGCGCGTCGGCCGTCGCCGTGAGCTGCACGGTCGCGTAGGCGGCGACCTCGTAGCCGGTCACGTTGTTGCCCCACCTCACGGAGACCGCGCCGCCGCCGTTGTTGCCCGGCGAGTAGTAGGGGTCGTAGAGCGCGACCTGGTTCAGGTAGACGCACGACCGCGACGACGGGGTGCTCGTCTGACTCACGATGGGGTCCATCGACGAGATCGCGAACGAGTACGGCGTGAACACCGTGACGGTGTCCCCGCTCGCGAAGGCGCCGCCCGACCCGACCGCCTGCTCGGCGAGGCTCATGCCCGTCGTCGCGATCGGGAAGCCCACCGAGGCCGCGGTGACGAGCGGTTGGGTCACGTTCCACGAGGACGTGCTGTTCTGCGTGTCGAACCATGCGTTGCCGCGCAGCCCTGACCCGCCGGCCGTGTCCTCGATGAAATACGATTGGACGTAGTCCTCCGTGATCGCGCTCTGGCACGCGCTCGGCAGGCCGTTGACCGCCGGGACGGTGCCGCCGCTGCGCGACTGCGCGGTGCCGTTCGCGGTCAGCGCCCCGGTGCACACCTGCGTGCCGGCCGTGTTGCCCTGGATGAGGACGTAGCCGCCTCCCTCGCACTCGAGGTTGTCGAGGTTGGCGTAGTCCTCCGTGTTGGTGAGCTCACCGCTCATCACGACGATCTTCGTCGCCTGCTGGAACCGCCATCGACCCGGCGACTCGTTCCAGCGCGCCGCGATCTCCTGCCACGTGAGGCACGGCGCCGACGACGTCGTGCAGCTGTTGTTGTCACTCGCGTGCGTCGAGGTGTTCGACTTGTCGATGTAATAAGTTGAGACCGTCCACCAGTAGTTGATGACGGAGGGCCGGGTTCCGCCCATCGCTCTCGGCGCGAGCGTCGGTTGGTCGGCGGTGGAGGCGTCGACCGTCGCCGGGTCCACGAGGGGCAGGTTCTCGATCGCCTCGAGCGAGAGGTGCCCGCGCCGGACGCGCAGGCCCCCCCGGAGCGGGATGAAATCGTCGGACCCCAGCGCGAACGCGGCTTGCGCGGGCGTCGGCGGGGTCGGGCGCGAGCACGCGGCGAGCGTGCCCAGGAGGACGCAGAGGACGAGTGCTCTCATCAGACGATCTCCACCCAGCGGGTCTTCGCGGTCTCGTACATGAACCACGTCGGGCCGAAGGTCGTGTTCGCCACGCTTCCGTTGGCCGCGCTGAAGTTCCCGGGGCTCTGCGGGTTCTCGATGCTGGCGCCGCCGCGCGCGGTCAGGGTCACGCCGCCCGTGACGCCCGCGCCGCTGGTCGGCGTGCTGGCCTGCGCGGGCACGACGACGACGATGTCCCCGTTGTTCGGGGCGGAGGGGAACTGCACGGTCGCGGCCGTGGCGCCCGACGGGTCCGCGAACACCACCTGGAAAGCCGCCTGCGAGAGCGACAGGGTCGCTGTGGCGGCGACCTCCTGCGGGGCCGCACCGAGCGCGCCCGTAGCCCCGGTCGCGCCGGTCGCCCCCGTCGGGCCTGTACTCCCGGCCCCCGTGGGGCCCGTCGGGCCGGTCACGGTACTCGCCGCTCCGGTGGCACCCGTCGGTCCGGTGACGGTGCTCGTCGCGCCAGTCGGCCCCGCCGCGCCCGTCGCCCCAGTCGGCCCGGTGACGACGCTCGCGGCACCGGTCGCGCCCGTCGCCCCGGTCGGCCCGGTGACGACGCTCGCGGCGCCGGTGTTCCCCGTGGCGCCCGTCGGACCCGTGATCGCGCTCGCGGCGCCGGTCGCGCCCGTCGTCCCGGTCGGCCCTGTGACGACGCTCGCGGCGCCGGTGTTCCCCGTGGCGCCCGTCGGACCCGTGATCGCGCTCGCGGCGCCGGTCGCGCCCGTCGTCCCGGTCGGCCCGGTGACGACACTCGCGGCACCGGTCGCGCCCGTGGGCCCCTGGGACCCCGTCGGCCCCGTCGCGCCGGTCCCACTCGCGCTCCCCGGGGCGCCGGTCGCCCCCGTCGGTCCCGTGCTCGTCGCGCCCGTGGGTCCCGTCGCGCCCGTGCTGGACGCACTCCCCGGCGCGCCGGTCGCCCCGGTCGGTCCGGCGCCGCCCGTCGGACCGGTCACGGTGCTCTGGGCGCCGGTCGCACCGGTCGCGCCCGTGCTGCCGGTCGCGCCGGTCGGCCCGGTCACCGCGCTCGCGGGACCCGTCGCGCCGGTCGCGCCCGTGCTGCCGGTCCCACCGGTCGGACCGGTCACCGCGCTCGCGGGACCCGTCGCGCCGGTCGCGCCCGTGCTGCCGGTCGGGCCCGTCGACCCCGGGCCGCCCGTCGCGCCCGTCGCGCCGGCCCCCGTCGGGCCGGTAGCGCCCGAAGTGCCCGTCGCGCCAGCGCTCCCCGTCGCCCCCGTCGCGCCGGCCCCCGTCGGGCCGGTAGCGCCCGTCGCGCCGGTCGGTCCCGTCGCTCCGGTCGCGCCCGTGACGCCCGTCGGGCCCGTCCGGGGAGCGCCCGTAGCGCCGGTCGCGCCCGTACTGCCCGTAGGGCCGCTCGGCCCCCCGAACGGCCCCGTGGGGCCCGTCGAGCCGGTGGCCCCGGTGCCGCTCCCGCTGCCGCGGGACGGCTCGGGGTAAGTCTCTCCGCCCGCTCGTCTCTTGCCGCCGGTGACGTAGGCCATCGGGTCGTCCCTCCGTCGGGGTCGACCCGACGAGACCGGTCACCCGGCCCTCTTCTTGTGCTGCTCAAGCTATCACGCGGCGGAGCCGCTCCGCAACGAGCGGTCCCCTCTCAGACTTGCTGCTGCGCGAGCGCCTCGTGGGCGGCGAGCCGCTTCTCGAGCGCGGCCTGCTCGGGCCCCGGCGCGCGCGCCGCGAGGAACGTGGCGGCGGCGCCGACGACCGCGGCCAGGGCCTTGGTCAGGACGGACGCGACGGCGGACCCGCCGTGGCCGGTGAGCTCGAGGGCGACGTCGGCGCCCATGACGGCGAGGAACACCGCGCCGCCGGCGAGGAAGACGCGGAGGCCCTCTGGGCTGAGGACTGGGGACGCTGGGGCGGGGGGCTGAGTGGGGGCTGGTTGGGACATGGTCCGGGAACTCTACCGCGGTTTCGGGTAGACTGCTGAGGGTGGTAGACCACGACGAGATGCAGCGCGCGATCCGGGCGGCCGTCCACGGCGAGGGCCGGCCCTGGTACGCGCGCTCGCCGGGCAAGGAGATCCTCGCGCACGTGGCGAGCGTGGCCACGGCGGTGGGGCTCAGCCTCGCGGTCCACCGCTTCACCGGCGAGCCCGTCACCGTCGAGGCGACGAGCGCGCCCGTGATCGAGCCGACCGGTGTGGACCCCCTGTCCGAGAAGCTCGCGGAGGTGGACATCGTCTACGAGGCGCTGGACGCAGCCGCGACTCCGGTCGCGGCGGCCGCGCCGCGCGCCAAGGGAGCGACAGCGCCCGCCCCGGCCGCTGCGGCGCCGGCAGCTGCGCCGCCGGCGGCTATCGACGGGGTGCTCGGCGGCGCTCGCTGACTCGAGCCGATAGCGTTCGCGTTTCGGCTACTCGGTAGCCGCGGAGGTCCTTGGCGACGTGCATCACCTCGGCATCGACCGCGCCCTGCACGTCGACCACGCGGTGGTTGCGAACGCATGGTTGCGCGATGCGCTCGGTGAAGCGGGCGGCGGCGTCGGCTGAGGGGAACTCGAAGGAGACCGTACTGGGTTCGCGGGCGAAGCGCGCCTCGCGGGCGGCATGTGTCGCCTCGCTCACGGCCTTCGGCTTCCAATACCAGAACTTCTCGACGAAGTTGGCGACGCCGGCCGCGATGTTGGCCGTCGGGAAGCTTGCGAACAGTTGACCGTCTCTCGAGACCGCGCGCAGGCGCCCCTTCTTCACGTCGAATCGGACGCCGGTAACCTTCTCGCCCTTGGCGACGAAGTTGTCGTCCGTGAGGTGGGCGCCGTATCGCTGGAGCGTCGCCTCGATGGTAATGCGCTGTTCCGGGGTCATGCCGGGTTGCTGGCGACTCGCCTCGCTGACTTTTTGCTGCGCGTCACTGCGCCAGACCGTGCGATCGGTGTGCGTGTCGACGATCTCCGCAGTTGAGCCTGTCGGCCATGCGCGCAGTTCATTGATGACAATACGCTTGGCTTGAGCCAGCGTGTTGGCTGAACCGCCGGTATGTCGTGATACCTTCGGCCACGGCTTGATGAAGGTGATAGCGAAGCGCTTCTGCTGTTGACTCTCCCCCACCTCCTGTCTGCCGCCCGCGATCTCCTTCCCGACGTCGAGCACGATGTCCGCGAGCCACTGCCGGGTCGCCGGCTCCCGCAGCGCGGCGCTGAACCCCCGGAAGAACGCGCGCGTGACCTCGGGTCCCTCGGCGCCGACGAGTTCCGCGATGACGCTCGCGTCCATGTCGCGCCGCGTGTCCCAGTCGAGCTGCTGGAGCAGGTTCTTGGCGACATCGCGGGCGCCCCGCGGCGAGTTGATGGCGATGAACTTGTCGGGCTCCTCCCGCCGCAGCTGCTCGCCCTCGGCGAGTTGCTCTCGGACCCAGTCCTGGAAATAATCGCCAGCGACCTGCTCCTGGGCGTACTGCTCGCCGGCCCTCTCGGCGGCTTCGAGGGTCTCGTCGCTCTCTGCGGTCACGGTCGCCTCCTCCTAGTCACGCGGGGCCGGTGTGCCGGACGTCGCGACTCGCGGGCGGCGCGACCCGGCGGCGCGTACTTCACGAAGCCAGCGGCCCGGTCGGCCGCCCGCTTCGCCGCGCCGTAGTCGGTGAAGGGGCCGGCGACCGGGCGGCCGCGGTGGTCGACGGCGACGTAGTCGCGGACGGAGTTACCAGCGCGGGCACGAACCGCCCGCTGGCCGCCGGATCGCGCGTGGCTGGATCGCAGTGAGCGCGACGGCTCCCGCACCTCGCGCGGCGGTTCCTCCCCGACCGCGTACGCGTAGATGACCCCGTCGTCGCCGACGTACAACTCGAAGTACCCGTACGTCTCCGCGATGTCGGACAGCTCGTCGTCGTGCTTCGGGAAGTTGCCGTCGCCGAAGCCCGCGCCGTGGCCGTTCCGGGTGAGCCAGAACTCGTGACCGGCGAGCTCCCACCGGCCCCACCTCCGGATCGCCGGCGAGTCGTCGTCCTCGATGAGGTGATCGAAGCGTTTCTGGAAGTCGGCGCAGTCGCGGACCATCGCGGCCATCGTCTTCGGGTCGATGTCCTCGATGCCGTAGTTCTTGTCGAGTGGGTCGCCGCCCTGCTCGTCGCTCTCGTCGGTCGAGTTCCAGAGAGCCGCCTCGACGTACGCGCGCGTGAACGGGTCGAGTTTCGGTCGGGCGGGTCGCTTGGCGGCCACCTGTCGCTCGGCGAGGGTCGGCTTGCCCTTGGGGCTGCGCCTGACCTGGTACTGCCCCCTCCCCTCCTCGTCGGTCGCCCACTCGGTCGCCTTGGCGATCGCGTCGGCGACCTCGGGCGGCGGCGCCCAGGCGGGGACGTCGTCGCCGCGGTTGTCCGTCGTGTAGTACGACGCGAAGCTGACCGCGCTGGCCGCCATCTTGTCGTAGGCCTCCGGCGAGGTGCCGCCCGTCGGGAAGCCGCCGACCGGGCTGCCGAGGTCCGAGAACGGCCACGTGTGCCCCCCGGCTCGGATGGTGCCCCGGTACTGCGACCGGCCGTCTGGGCTCTCGCCCGCGTACTCGACCGTGACGATCGCGTCCCCGATGTACCGCTTCGCCATCACCGCCCCCTCGGCGGCGGTCGCCGCCCGCGCCGCCGCTCGTTGACCGCGTCGTCCGGCGGGGGCGGCGGGGGCGCGGGCGGCACGTACGTGCTCGGGATGACGGTGCCGATGCGCGCCATGGGGTGTCTGCGCCTCCGGGCCTCGCTCGGGGTCCAGGTCCCGGGGCCCCAGTTGCCGGGGGCGGCGCGCGCGGGGACGGGCTCGCGGGTCTTGCGGGACCGCTTCGGAGGCGGAGGGGGTGCCTCTTCCTCATCTTCGTGCATCAGGGCCGCGACGATGTCCTCGACGTCGGTCTTGTCCTGGATACCCTCGAGCACGCGGCCCAGTTGGTCGGCCTCGTGCCAGCCGATGCCGGGCATCGGCTCGTAACCGATGTCCTCGAGCTCCTCGCCACCCGGCAGGGAGGCCAGGATCCGGAAAAGTGTGTGCGGGTAGCTGTCCGCGCCCTGGTCGTAATTCGGGAGCCAGGACTTCAGTTCCTCGATGAGGTCAGCGATCGGTTTACGGGGCTGTCGAGTCGGCATCGTCGTCTCCTTCAGGGCACGAACGGGGTGATCGTCTGGATCCCGCGCTTGCGCTCGAACCAATTTCGAATCTCGCGCTGCATGTGTACGTGTGACCGGAGGTCCCGCGCGGGATCTCCTCCTGCCACCAGTCGAGCGACTCGGCGGCGGCCTTGACGTCCTCCTCGGGACGGTCGAGTTCTTCGGCGATCCGTTCGATTGCACTGTCGGCGTGCGCGAACGCCTCGTGAGACGGCACGCGGCCGCCGAACCTGTCGAGGTACTCGTACCCCTCGGCCTCTAGCTTCGTTTCCAGGCCGGCCACGGTCTCGTCGGACACGTCGCCGTTGACCGCCGTCGCGTCGCCGAATTCGGCGAGGATGACGATCGACCCCGGGTCGAATCCCGCGTCCTCGACGTCGCTCATCATCTGGTCGCCTGCGGTGCTCCAACCCTCCGCGGCGCTCTGGTCGGCCAGCCGCTCGACCTCCTCCTCGAGCGCCGCCTTGATCTCGGCGTAGCCGAGCACGTAGTCCCGGAACGCCTCGTCCTTGTCGGCGAGGTACTCGGGCCCGGCAACTTCCCCGCCCAACCACTTCACCTTGTCGGGGATGTCGATGTCGGCAGACCACCCCGCGGGCCCCTCGTCGTCGCGACCGTAGTCGAGGAGGGCCTCCGCGATCACGACCGCGCGCTGCTCGGGCGTGAAGTCCTCCTCGAGCGTCTCGAGCGACATGCCGAAGGAGTCGAGCGCGCTCCGGACGTCAGCGTTCTTCGGGTCGAGGTCGGCGGCGTCGAACCACGCCGTGCGGGTCCAGAACGGGAAGCCGACATCTTTCGCCTCCTCGTCGCCGACGTACTCGCGCACGGGTTGGATCTTGATGAGCTCCAGGCGGTCCCCGTCGCCGGTCGCGATCGTGCCGCCGTACGTGCCTGGGTCCACGTCCCCGCCGATCTGCTCCCAGCCCATCGTCGGGATGGCGACCTCGATGTGGCCGACGCCGGGCTCGATGCCGGGGAGGTGCTGCTGACGACCGCGTACGACTCGACGACGGGGTGCCATCAGCTGGCCCTCCAGTACACGAGCCCCCCGGGCGTCGTGTACGAGTTGCCGTCGTAGGACGACAGGAAATGTGCCGCACCGTCCGTGTCGACCGCCTCCTCGGCGGCGGCGTCGACGTCGATGCCGGCGATCTCGATCGCCTTCTTCGCGGCGTCGTCGCCGTAGATGTCGCGCAGGTACTCCATCGGGTCCTTGAGTTGCTCCTCGGTCAGGCTAGCGGCGAGCGTCTCGATGTCTGAATCCTCGGGCGCGGCCGCTTCGACGGTGTAGTCGAGATCGCTCTCGTCGAAGTCCTCATCGTCCTCGTTTGCGGTAGCTTCAGCCTTCTTCCAGTTCTCGCCTGCGTCGATGGCGTCCGACTCCGACTCGAACGTATTCCGAAGCGTTCCTTCGTCGTTTGCGGTCCTCCACGTGACGGTCCACTTCTCGTCCATCCCGTCGCGCGCGGCCTCTTTCCAGAAGTCCTCGAAGGTCTCGTCGCGGAGGCGCTCCTCGTTGCTGCTCTGGACGTCGCTCTCGAGGTCGCGGCGCAACCGGTCCAGGTCGATGTGCTGCTCGATGAAGTCCTGGTTGAAGATCTCGGGCTGCTCTTCGAGGTCCTGCTTGACGATCTCGAGCGCGAGTTCCCGCTCGTCGTCCTCGCTCGCGACGACTCGCCACTCCTTGCGGCCGCCGCGGGTCGTGACCTCGTAGGCCTGGACGCTGAACCACGACCGGTCGTCCCGGATCGTGAGCTCGTCCGGGTCGATGTCGAGCGCTTCGGCCATGTCGGCGAGCACCGCGTCCTCGTCGGAGAAGTCGACCGGCTCGCGCTTCTTGGATTTTCGGGGCATCAGACCCAGCTCCTCTCGATCTCGTACTCGACGCTGACGACTTTGCCGCGCTTGATCTCCGGTTTGACCGAGAGCAGGTCGACGTTGCCGCGGTCGTTCACGTGGAAGACATTTGGGGAGTAGTTCGCGGCGTGCGCCGCCTGCACGCCGTGCTTGAGCGCGAGGTCGAAGTCGTCGTAGGACCCGAGGCTCTTGCCCTCCAGCGACACCGAGTATCTGCCGCCTCGCGTGTCCTGGATGACGAGCCCCGACTCCATCTCGCTCTCCAGGTCGAAGTCGTCATCCTCTTCCTCTTCCTCCTCTTCCTCTTCCTCGTCATCCTCAGCCGTGTCGGCCTCGATGTCCGCCCAGGCTTGATCCACCTTCTTCTCGTCCTCGAACCAGTCGGCCTCGACGATGCCGTCCGACCGCTCGAAGAAGATGACGGCGACGCTGTCGTCCAGCAGTTCCCGCTCGTCCTCGGTGAGTTCACCGTCACCCTCGGCGGCGACCTCGGCGACGCGCTTGCGCGTCGGCCCGTCGAGCCGCACCAGGCCGTACCAACCGCCGCCATCGCCGTAGCTCGCCTCCTCGTCGACGCCGTCGCCGGCGACCTCGAACGCGTAGCTGTCGATGAGTGTGTGGAACTTGCCGGGCCCGTAGGACCGGATCCCGTCGTCGCCCGTCTCTCGCACGATCCTCGTCATCACGCCCTCCACTTGATAATCGCCGGGTCGAACCCCGCCGGCACGTCCGCGGTCGCGACACCGATCGTCTTCAGGATCTGCCGGAGGTCCGTGTACTCCTCCTCGGCGACCTCCTGGAGGTACTCCTTGCTGTCGCTCTCGATGCCCCAGTGCCCGCCGCTCGTCAGCGTCTGGGTGACGCCGTCGACGGCGACCTCCGCCTCGGCGCGCACGCCGACGAACGAGAAGTCCCCGCGCTCGTACTCGGCGCGGCGGTCCTCGTCGTCGTCCAGGTACGACGGGTCCGGCTCGTCGTCGTGCAGGACGACCACCCGGATCGACTCCAGCGCGATCCGCCTGCGCGGCGGTACGTCGACGACGCGCTTGCGCGTGGTCATTCCCTGTCACCTCTTCTTGTTGCGCCGGAGTATCGCCCGGTCACCGGGCGGTCGCAAGAGCTTACACGACGGCCCTTGATCCCACAGTGGGATCGAGCTAGGGTTCTCTGGACGACGATGCGGTTGTACGAGCGGCGGACGGTGGTCCAGTTCAGTCGCCGCTACCCTGACGCGCAGCACCCCCTGCTCGCGTGGGCCAACGAGATCGAGGCCGCCCACTACGAGAATCCAGCACAACTGCGGCAGCGCTATCGGTCCGCGGACTTCGTAGGCGACAAGGTGATCTTCAACATAGGCGGCAACAAATACCGGCTCGTCGCCCGCGTCCTCTACGCCAACCCGCGAACCAAGCCGCCGCTCAACGGCACGGTGTTCATTGTCTTTCTGGGTACGCACGAGCAGTACGACGACGTCGAGGTCGAGGAGCTATGAACATCCGACCGATCCACTCGCGAACTGATTACGAGCGCTCTCTGCTCGAGATCAAGCACCTCTGGCACGCGCGCCCTGGCACCGAGGAGGCCGATCACCGCGAGGCGCTCGGCGTACTCGTCGAAGAGTACGAGAAGAGGGTCTACCCGCTGCCGAACCCGGATCCTGTCGAGGCGATCCGGTTCAGGATGGAGCAGGGCGGGTTGACGACCGCGGACCTCGTTCCGATCTTCGGCACGCGCGGTCGCGTCTCGGAGGTGTTCAACCGCAAGCGCCCGCTGACGCTCGAGATGATCCGCCAACTGCACTACGGTCTCGGGATCCCACTGCAGTCGCTCGTGACCG
>Ga0181522_10002088_pt1 | contig 11596 bp, 10 predicted proteins | sample PEATcosm2014_Bin_27_FD_121103 | JGI IMG/M metagenome (GOLD analysis project Ga0181522, IMG submission 121103) | Peatland microbial communities from MTU Mesocosm Facility, Houghton, MI, USA - PEATcosm2014_Bin05_10_metaG | ecosystem: Environmental > Terrestrial > Soil > Wetlands > Peat | place...
CGAGGCGACAACCGAGGCCAGGATCGCTCGCGAGACCGCTGCGCGGGACGCGAAGCAGCTCACCGCCGGCCAGGTCGCGGTGGCCCAGATCGCCGCCCAGGGCTACATGACCGGCAGCATCAACCCGGCCCTCCAGCTGCTGGAGAGCAGCAACCCGCAGTCATTCGTCAACCGGGCGTCGATCATGCTGCAGCTCCAGCAGGAGAATGGCGACAAGGTAACCGTCCTCGCGGCCGCCGAGGCAGCCGCCGAGCGGGCCCGGCTGACCGCGCAGCAGCAGGCCGTCAGGGCCGCTCAGCTGGCCGCCCAGATGAAGATCCGGGTGCAGGAGATCCAGAGCCGGGAAAACGTGCTGAACGGCGCCGCGTTCAGCCAGGCCATGGTGGTCTTCAAGCAGACCGGTAATTATCCGGACTTCACGATCCCGGGAAACTCGATCGGCGTCCAGGCACTCAGGTACGCGCTGACCAGGCGCGGTGACCCCTACGTCTGGGGCGGTGCCGGGCCGGACGACTTCGACTGCTCAGGTCTCGTCATGTGGGCCTACGGCCAGGTCGGGATCAGCCTGCCGCACTACACCGGCGATCAGTGGAACTCGGGCGAGCACGTCTCGCGCAGCCAGCTGGAGCCAGGCGACCTGGTGTTCTTCTACGCCGACATCAGCCATGTCGGCCTGTACGTTGGCGACGGCCTGATGGTCGACGCCCCCACGTTCGGCCAGCCGGTCCAGATCCAGCCGATCGACTGGAGCGCCTACGTAGGGGCCGTGCAGATCGTCGGCTGAGGTAGGCCGCCGCAGCCGCAAGCGGGGACTGCGGCCATCACTCCGGCCGGACGAGCGGGAACAGCACCGTCTCCCTGATGGTGGCGCCAGTGAGCAGGATGAGCAGCCGATCGAGGCCCATGCCCATTCCGCCGGTCGGCGGCATGCCGTACTCAAGGGCCCGCAGGAAATCCTCGTCGAGTTGCATGGCCTCCGCGTCACCTCCGGCGGCCAGCAGCGACTGCGCGGTGAGCCGCGCGCGCTCCTCGACCGGGTCGACGAGCTCGGAATAGGCCGTTCCAACCTCGGTGCCGAACGCGACCAGATCCCATTTCTCGGCAAGCCGGGGATCTTCCCGGTGCGCCCTGGTGAGCGGCGCCACCTCGACCGGGAAATCGCGGTAGAACGTCGGCAGCACCGTGCGCCGCTCGACGAGATGCTCGTACATCTCGAGCAGCACCTGGCCCCGGTTCCAGCCGGGTTCCAGCCGGACATCCGCGTGGCCGGCCAGCTTACGGAGGCGCTCCGCGCTGGTGTCCGGCGTGACCTCCTCGCCCAGCGCCTCGGACACGGCCCCGTGCACGGTCGCCTGCCGCCACTGCCCGCCGATGTCGTGCTCGGAGCCGTCCGGCCTTCGCAGCACGGTGCCGCCAAGTCCCGCGCGCGCCGCCGCCTGGATCAGCTCGCGGGTCAGCGTCGCCATCCCGTCGTAGTCGCTGTAGGCCTCATAGAGTTCGAGCATGGTGAACTCGGGATTGTGCGTGGCGTCCGCGCCCTCATTGCGAAAGATCCGGCCGATCTCGTAGACCCGCTCGATGCCGCCGACGACGAGCCGCTTGAGGTACAGCTCAAGCGCGATCCGCAGGTAAAGGTCCGTGTCGTAGGCATTGCTGCGGGTGACGAATGGCCGCGCGTTCGCACCGCCGTGGAGCACCTGCAGCACCGGCGTCTCTACCTCAAGGAAGCCGCGCTGGTGCAGTTCCTCGCGCAGCGACCTGGTCACGGTGCCGCGCAGCTCGGCCATCCGCCGTGCCTCGGGATTGACGATCAGGTCGAGATAACGCTGCCGTACCCGCGACTCGGGATCCGAGAGGCCGGCGTGCTTGTCCGGCAGCGGCCGGAGCGCCTTGGCGGTAATCGCGAAGGAATCGGCGAGCACCGACAGCTCACCGCGGCGGGAGGTGATGACCTCGCCGTGGACCCCGATATGGTCGCCGAGGTCCACGTCCCGCTTCCAGGCGGCCAGCGCTTCCGCGCCGACCCGGTCCAGCGAGATCATGATCTGGATGTCGCCGGTGCCGTCCCTGAGCGTCGCGAAGCACAGCTTGCCGCCGTTGCGGGACAGCATCACCCGGCCGGTGATCCCGACCAGCTCACCAGTCGCCGCTCCCGGCCCCAGGTCCTGGTACCGGTCGCGGACGGCGGCGATGACCGCGGTCCGCGGAAAGCCGACCGGGTAGGGGTCACCCCCGGCGGCGCGGATGGCTTCGCGCTTCGCCAGCCGGACCCTGGCCTGCTCCGGCAGCTCGCCTGCCTGCTCGGGCAGCTCGCCTGCCTGCTCGGGCGGTCTTCTGCCTGCGGCGGCCTCGTCCGATATCACCTGCCCGAGGTTACCGGCCATGCCCGCCAGCCTGCAGCCGGGTTTACCGCCCGGGCGAGGCCGGGCGGACTGGGCCGGGCGGCCTGGGCGAGCGGGGCCGGGCGGGCCGGGCAGGCCGGGCGGGCTAGCCCACCGCGGTGTTGCGCTCGAACGCCAGCCGCAGCCCGATCAGCGTCAGCCACGGCTCGTACGCATCGATCAGGCCCACCTCGTCGATCACCAGCGGCGCCAGCCCGCCGGTGGCGATGACGGTGACCGAGTCCGGGTCACCCGGGGCAAGCTCGGCCGCCATCCGCCGGGCGATCCCCTCGATCTGCCCGGCGAATCCGAAGATGATTCCCGACTGCAGCGCCTCGACCGTGTTCTTGCCGATGACGTGATTCGGCCGGGTCAGCTCGACCTTGAGCAGCTGCGCGGCCCGCCGCGAGAGCGCGTCGACGGAGATCTCGATACCCGGCGCGAGAGCGCCGCCGACGAACTCTCCCCGCTCGCTGACCGCGTCGAAGTTGGTCGAGGTGCCGAAGTCGACGACCACGGCGGGGCCGCCGTACAGGTGGACGGCGGCGAGCGCGTTCATGATCCGGTCGCTGCCGACCTCCTTGGGATTGTCCATCCGCACCGGGACGCCGGTCTTCACGCCCGGCTCCACGATTACCGCGGGAATGCTGGAGTGGTACCGGCGGAACATCTCCCGCATCTCGTGCAGCGCCGACGGCACGGTGGAGCACAGCGCGATGCCGGTGACCTCAGGCTCCTCGAGCACCAGGCTCTGCGCGAGCAGGCCCTGCAGAATGACGGCCAGCTCATCCGCCGTGCGGTCGGGGACGGTGGCGATGCGCCAGTGCTCGGCCACCTCGTCGCCGTCGAAGAGGCCGAGCACGGTGTTGGTATTGCCCACGTCGATCGTCAGCAGCATGGCGGTCTCCCTCCAGCCTCCCCGGCCGGGCCAGCCTCCCCGGCCGGGCCAGCCTCCCCGGCTGGGCTAGCCTCTTCAGCCTTCCCGGCCGGGCCGGCCGCGGTGCCGCGGCGGGCCGTCACCGCGGACCGCCGATGATGAGCGGCACGTTGTCGATCAGCCTGGTGGACCCGGCCGTCCCCGCGACCAGCAGGATGGCCGGGCCCCGGTAGTCATCGCCGATCTCCTCGAACGTGGCCGGATCGACGAGCGCGAGGTAATCGGGCAGCAGCGGCGGCTCCGCCGCCGCGGCGCGGTCGAGCACGGCGCGGGCGGCCGCCAGCACCCCGGCCTGGCCGGCGCCAGCCTGCTCGCGGCCTGCCAGCAGCGCGCGGGACAACGCGAGCGCGGTGGCCCGCTGCGGCGCCGAGAGGTAGCCGTTCCTGCTGGAGACGGCCAGGCCGCCGGATTCCCGGACGATCGGCTCCGGAATGATGTCAACGCCCAGGGCGAAATCGGCCACCATCTGCCGCACGAGGGCGAGCTGCTGTGCGTCCTTCTCCCCGAACACCGCCGCGTCGGGCCGCACCAGCTGGCACAGCTTGAGCACCACGGTCAGCACGCCGCCGAAGAAGCCCGGCCGCGACTTTCCCTCCAGCACCTGCCCCATTGGCCCCGGATCGACCGTGACCTGCTGGGCGGCCGGGTACATCTCGGCGTGGTCAGGGGCGAAGACGACCGCGGTGCCTTCCTCGCCGCAGACGGCGATGTCGGCGCCCAGGGACCGGGGATATCGGCTGAAGTCCTCACCGGGCCCGAACTGCAGCGGGTTGACGAAGACGGAGACCACGACGCTCCCGTTCGGCATCGCTGCCTGCCGGGCGCGGCGGAGCAGGGCCCGGTGACCCTGGTGCAGCGCGCCCATGGTCGGGACAAGCACCACCGGGCCGGCCAGGCCGGCCCTGGCGGCGGCCAGCCCGGCCCTGGTCGTGGCGACAATGGGGACCGTCCGTGCGCCGGTCATCCGGGCGACCCGGCGAGCACGTCGAGCAGGCGCTGCGCATCCGGCGCGGCCAGCGAGCCTGCCGCGAGCGCGCGGTCCGCGGTGAGCCTGGCCAGCGCCACGTACGCGGCGACGGCCGCCGGCGACGCGGCCCGCAGCGCGCGGATGTGGCTGGCAACGGTGTCCGCGTCACCGCGCGCGACCGGGCCGGTCAGGGCCGCGTCGCCGAGCCGCAGCGCGTTGTCGAGCGCCGCGGACAGCAGCGGCCCGAGCATCCGGCCCGGGTCAGCCACCCCGGCCTGCCGGAGCAGGTCACCGGCCTGTACCACCAGCGTGACCAGGTGGTTGGCGGCGCTCGCGAGCGCCGCGTGGTACAGGTCCCTGCTCTGCTCGGCGATGAGCACGGGCTCGCCGCCCATCTCGACCACGAGCGCCTCGGCGGCCGGCCGGAGGGACTCCGGCGCGGTCACCCCGAAGCAGATCCCGGCCAGCTTGTCGATGTCATCCGGCCGGCCGGTAAAGGTCATCACCGGGTGCAGGGCCAGCGGCAGGGCGCCCCGGCGGACCGCCGGCTCGAGGACCGCGAGCCCGTGCCTGCCGCTCGCATGCGCCAGCAGGCGGCCCCGGACCGGCGCCCCGGTCGACGCGAGCCCGGATACCAGCGCGGGCAGCGCGTCGTCGGGAACGGTCAGCAGCACGAGATCTGCCGCGGCCATCACCTGATCCGGTGGCAGCAGCGGCACGCCGGGCAGGTTCCTGGCGATCCGCCGCACTGACGCATCCGAGACGGCCGAGACGGCCACGACCTCGTGCCCCGCCCGGCCGAGTGCCGCGGCCAGCACGCTGCCGACCCGCCCCGCCCCGATGACGCCGACGCTGAGCCGCGCCGGATGCTGCCCGGCAGCCTGGCCGCGGCCGCGGGGCTCCTCATCACTCATCTCGTTCCAGTTCTCGCCGGTACGCCGCGGCGGGGATCAGCATATCCGTGACACCGGTCAGTCATCCTCGGCGTCGTCCGGCAGATCGGGAGCCCGGCAGCAGCGCTCGAGGTAAACGGCGGCCGCCGCGAGGACGACGGCGGCGGCCAGCGTGCCGCCAGCCGTGATCGCGTCACTGCGGGGGGCCGGCTTGCTGAGCATGCCGCCCAGGTAGATGAGAAAGCCGGCGGACAGCCCGGCGAAGATCGCGGCGACCTGGGCGCTGGCCTTCGCCAGCACGGCCATCCTGGCCACCGCGATCACGGCGAGCGGCTTGGCGCCGGGCCGCCCCCGGATCCGCGCCCGCAGGTTCCGGCCGCTCCACGCCTCGGCCACCGCGAGCAGCAGCAGGGCGGCTACCGCCGTCCACGGCAGCGGCGGGAACGAGGAGTAGGCCAGCCGGATCACGAGCCATGCCAGGGCGGCGCAGCAGACGGCCACCGCCGCCAGCGCCCGCGGCCGGATCGGGGTCATCCGCGCACCATCTGGCCGGCCCGGGAGCGCCGGCCGGTCACGGCGGCGGCCGCAGCGTGCCAGGCAGGCGCCGCACGCCCTGGGATGCCGCGCCGCCGATCGCGGCGAGCAGGTCGGCGACGCGGCCCCGGCCGGGGATCCGGGCGTCGGGATCCACGTCGTGCCAGGGCGCCAGGACGAAGGCGCGCTGATAAGCGCGCGGGTGCGGCAGCGTCAGCACCGGATCGTCGCTGACCACGTCGCCGTAGGCGATGACGTCCACGTCCAGCGTGCGCGGCCCCCAGGTGACGCCGCGGACCCGATGGCGGGCTGCCTCGGCCGCCAGGCAGCGATCCAGGATCTCTCGGGCAGGCAGCAGCGCGTCGCCGAGGACAACGGCGTTCAGGAAGTCGGGCTGGCCAGGACCGCCGACCGGGACCGTCTCGTACACCGGCGAGACGGCCAGGAAGCCGATCCCGGACGGCCCGAACAACGCGTCGACCGCGCTTTGCAGATTCGCCATCCGGTCGCCGAGGTTGCTGCCGATCGCGAGTACCACGCGGGCCGGCCTGGCCGAAGCGGCGGCCGGCAGGTCAGCCGCCGCAGCCACCGGCAGGTCAGCCGCCGCAGCCACCGGCGGGTCGGCCGCCGCGGTCACCGGCGGCTCCGCCGGATCGTCACCGTGACGTCCGTGAACGGATGTGGCACCGGGGCCTGCGGCTTGTGCACGGTGATCTCCGCCTCCGCCACCACCGGATCGGCCAGGCAGGCGTCGGCGAGCCGGCCGGCCAGCGTCTCGATCAGAGCGACTGGCGCGCCGGAGACGATGGCTGCGAGCCGGTCAGCCAGCGCGCCGTAGTCAGCGGTCAGTGCCAGGTCGTCGGCAGCGGCGGCGGCCCGGGTGTCCGTCCAGAGCACCGCATCGATGACGAAGTCCTGCCCGTCGCGGCGCTCGTGGTCGAGCACGCCGTGATGGCCGCGGACGCGCAGCCCGCGCAGCGCAATCTGGTCCAGGCTCATCCGCGGCCGGCCGCGTCGCCGCCGGCCGCAGCGGGACTGGATGCGCCGCCGCCGGCCGCGCGCCAGCGTGCGGCAACCCGGACAGCGTCGGCATTGGCTGCGGCGGCGTGCACCCGCACGCACCACGCCCCGGCGGCCGCGGCGAGCGCGGTCAGCGCCACGGTCGCGTCGTCGCTGCCGGCGAACGGCCGCGGCGTCCCGTCGGCGGCGGCGAGCAGGCGGCCGATGAATCGCTTCCTCGACGCGCCGACGAGCACGGGGAACGGCGCCCCGCCGCCAAGCCGGGAGATCTCCGGCAGCCGGGTCAGCAGCGCCCAGTTGTGCTCGGGAAGCTTGGCGAAGCCGAGCCCGGGGTCGATCACGATCAGCGCGGGGTCGATGCCCTCGGCGACGGCCGCATCCACGCGTTCACGCAGCTCATTACGTACCTCCCGCACCACGTCAGCGTACTGAGCCCGGTCCTGCATGCCGCTGCTGTGCCCGCGCCAGTGCATCACGACGTACGGCACCCCGGCCGCGGCGACGAAGCCGAGCATGCCGGGGTCGGCGAGACCGCCGCTGACGTCGTTCACCAGCTTTGCGCCGGCTCCCACGGCAGTTTCAGCGACGACGGCCCGCGTCGTGTCCACACTGACGGTCAGGCCGGCCGCGGCCAGCCCGGTGACCACCGGGCCGATCCGGCGCAGTTCCTCGGCGGCCGGGATCCGGTCCGCGCCTGGCCTGGTCGATTCCCCGCCCACATCGATGATGTCGGCGCCGTGGGCGGCGAGCTCCAGGCCGCGGCCGATCGCGGCATCCGCAGCGAAGTAGTCCCCGCCATCGGAGAAGGAATCCGGCGTGACGTTCACCACGCCCATGACGAGGCACCGGCCGGCCGCCGGCAGCCCGCGCACGACGGGAACGGCGGTCCCGCCGGGGAGCGGCTGCGCGGGCGGCGGCCCGGCCGGGGTCCGCGTGTCGCCCGTCATGAGCGCCAATCCACGGCCCTACGCCGCCCGCCTGGCCCGCCGCCCGGCGCTGCCCGGCCGGCCTGACCGGCTCAGCACGCGCGGCCTGCTCAGGCCGAGCCTCCTGGCGACCTTGCGTGCCAGCCTGCGGGCCGCCAGGTCCGGCCAGACGAGGAACGCCTCCGCCTCGAGCGCCGCAAGGCCAATGCGCGGCGCGTCCCCGGTGCCCGGGAAGACCATGAACCTCGGTACCCAGTCCGGGCAGAACTTGGCGTTGAATTTGTAGAGCGACTCGATCTGGAACCACCGGGACATGAAGAGCAGGATGCGGCGCCAGGCCCGGATCACCGGGCCAGCGCCGATCCGCTCGCCGCGCTCCAGGGCGGAGCGGAAGGCGGCGAAGTTCAGCGAGATGCGCCTGACCCCCAGCTCGGGCGCGCGCCTGATGGCCTCCACGATCAGGAAGTCATTGAGGCCAGGCTGCGCGGCACGGTCGCGGCGCATCAGGTCGAGCGACAGGCCGTCCGTCCCCCACGGCACGAAGTGCAGGATCGCCCGCAGCACGCCGTTCTCCGTGGCCGTCGCGATCACGCAGCGCTCGTCGCCGGCCGCGCCGACGCGGCCGAGCGCCATCGAGAAGCCCCGCTCGGTCGGGCTGCCGCGCCAGGAATCCGCCTGCCTGACCAGCGCGGCGATCTGCTCGCGGGTCATGTCGCCGGCCCGGCGGAACTCGGCGACGTATCCGTGGCGGCAGACCCGTGTCACCATCTGCCGGACATTGCGCATGGCCCGGCCGTCGAGCGAGAAGGCGGCCACGTCCACGATCGCCTCGTCGCCGAGCTCGAGCGCGGTCAGCCCGCCCTCGCGGCACCAGATCTCCGCGCCATGCTCGCCGCAGCCCATCACGGCCGGGACCCAGGCATGCCGCGCCGCCTCGTCCAGGAACGCGTGGATGGCGCCTGGCCACGCCTCGGGATCCCCGAGCGGATCCCCGGCCGCCAGCATGACCCCGGACAGCACCCGGTAGCCGATGCAGGACTTGCCGGTGGGCGACAAGATGATGCTCTTGTCGTTGCGGGGGGTGAAGTAGCCCAGGGAGTCCTGCTCCCCGTAGCGGTCGAGCAGGGCCCGGATTCTGGCCGTGTCCTGGCCGCGCGGCCTGGCGGCAGGCTCGGCGGGCCGCAGGAACATGTACACGGCCACCAGCAGCGTCAGCAGGCCGAGCGCGCCGGTGAGCAGCGCGAAGAGATCCTGCTGATCCGGTCGCCCGAACCGGACCGGGCCGGCGAATCCGAACATGCCGTAGATGACGGACTGCCCGCGCTGCAGAACGGAATAGTCGGACCTGAGCCCCCTGGTCAGCGCGAGGAAGGTCAGGCCGGTCACGAGATCCGCCAGCACCAGCCAGCAGAGCGCGGCCAGCGCGCGCCAGCGGGTACGCGGATCGCCGACCGCGTAGAACTCCCGCCGGAAGACGACAAGCCCGGTGAGCAGCACGGCCGTCACGACGGCCCGCCCGATGTGCGGGAAATGCACGAGGTGAATCAGGGTGCTCGCGCCGAGCAGCAGGCTCGCGGCCTGGCAGGCGCGGCGCTTGCGCCTGCGCAGTCCGTGCGACAGCATCAGCAGCAGGAGGCCGGTGATGATGTCGGCCGTCCGGGTCAGGTTGATCAGGGTGCCCGGCGCCAGGTCGCCGATCCGCAGCAGCCGGTGGCTGGCGTACAGGCCGGGCACGCCGCCCTCGATGATGTCAGCAATGCCGATCAGCAGCGCCAGCCAGCCGGCTACCAGCGGCACCCAGCGCCGCTGATGCCTGCGATCCGGCGGGCGGGCCAGGACCGGCTTCGCCGATCGCTGGTCATCACCGGATGCGGTCACCGGGCCCGGCCCGGGGCGTTCGGTCATCTCAGACAAGTTGGTCAAGCCCCTGATCACGGGCCCTCAGCGTAGTCATCACCGGGACCGGGCGCGGGCAAACGCGGCATTGCTGGCGGCGTCCAGCCGCCGGCGGCCCTTGCCCCGTCAGCGGCCAAGGCGGCCGAGCAGCAGGCTCATCGCCTCCGCCCGGGTGCCGTCGCTATCGCGGAAGCTACCGCGGACCGCCGACGTCATGGTCCTCGCTCCCCGCTTGCGCACGCCGCGCATGGCCATGCACAGGTGCTCGGCCTCGATCACCACAATGACGCCGCTCGGCTCGAGCACGCTCATCAGGCCATCGGCGATCTGGCTGGTCATGCGCTCCTGCACCTGGGGCCGCCGGGCGTAGAGGTCGACCAGCCGGGCCAGCTTCGAGAGCCCGGTGAGCTGTCCCTTCTCGTTCGGGATGTATCCGACGTGCGCGACGCCGAAGAAGGGGATGAGATGGTGCTCGCAGGTGGCGTAGACGTCGATGTCCCTGACCAGGACCATCTCGTCGTGACCGGCGTCGAAGACCGTGGTCAGCACGCTCTCCGGCTGCTGGCCCAGCCCGGAGAACTGCTCCGCGTAAGCTCGCGCGACCCGTGCCGGGGTGTCGCGCAGGCCGTCCCGCTCCGGATCCTCGCCGATGGCGAGCAGTATCTCGGTGATCGCTCGCTCGATCCGGGGCTGATCGATGCGCGGGCCACCGGCCGCGCTGGTCAACGGCTTCCCCCGCGCGGACCCTCGTCCGGCTCGCGCGGCGACATCGGCGCCCCGTGGCCCAGCGGGCCGATGGCTCCGGGGCCGCCGATCGCCTGGGGGCCGTCGCCGCCCGATCCGGCCGCCTGGCCGTTGCCGTCCGCACCGTTCATGGCGAGCTCCCTTGGCGTGAGGACGGGCGGGCGGTCCGACGGCAGCCGCTTCCCGTAGCCCGTATACGAGCCGCGCATCGCCTGCTTGCGTACCGGGCTGAAGATCTCCAGCACTTTCTCCCTGGCCAGGGTCTCGTGCTCCATCAGCTGCAGCACCAGGTTGTCGAGCACGTCGCGGTACTGGACCAGTATCTCCCACGCCTCGTCATGCGCCGACTCGATGAGCCTGCGGACCTCGTCGTCGATAGCCGACGCGATCTCCTCGGAGTAGTCCCTGGTGTGCGACATGTCCCTGCCGAGGAACGGCTCGCCGTCCCCGGTGCCGAACTTGCGCGCGCCCAGCCGCTCACTCATCCCGTACTCAGTGATCATACCGCGGGCGATCGAGCTCGCCTTCTCGATGTCGTTCGCCGCGCCCGTCGTCGGCTCGTGGAAGACCAGCTCCTCGGCGGTCCGGCCGCCCAGCAGCATGGCCAGCTGGTCCATCATCTCCGCGCGGCTGACCAGGAACTTCTCCTCGGTCGGCGCGGAAGCGGTGTAACCGAGGGCCCGGCCGCGCGGGATGATGGTGATCTTGTGCACCGGGTCGGCGTTGGCCAGGGCGTGCCCGACGAGGGCGTGCCCGCCCTCGTGATAGGCGATGATCTTCCGTTCCTTTTCCGAGAGCAGGACGCTCTTGCGCTTCGGGCCGGCGGTCACCCGGTCGATCGCCTCCTCCAGCGAGGCCATCGCGATCTGGGTCATGTTCCCCCTGGCCGTGAGCAGGGCGCCCTCGTTGATGACGTTGGCCAGGTCCGCGCCGGTGAATCCGGGGGTCCGGCGCGCGATCAGGTCAAGGTCGACGTCGGGCCCCATCGGCTTGCCGCGCGCATGCACCCGCAGGATGCCCTTCCGCCCGGTGAGGTCCGGCTGCGCGACCACGATCTGGCGGTCGAAGCGGCCAGGCCGCAGCAGCGCGGGGTCCAGGATGTCGGGCCGGTTGGTGGCGGCGATCACGATGACCCCGCCCTTGGTGTCGAAGCCGTCAAGCTCGACCAGCAGCTGGTTCAGCGTCTGCTCGCGCTCGTCATGACCGCCGCCGAAGCCGGCCCCCCGGTGCCTGCCGACCGCGTCGATCTCGTCAACGAAGACGATCGCCGGCGCGTTCGCCTTCGCCTGCTCGAACAG
>Ga0181522_10002089_pt1 | contig 11591 bp, 5 predicted proteins | sample PEATcosm2014_Bin_27_FD_121103 | JGI IMG/M metagenome (GOLD analysis project Ga0181522, IMG submission 121103) | Peatland microbial communities from MTU Mesocosm Facility, Houghton, MI, USA - PEATcosm2014_Bin05_10_metaG | ecosystem: Environmental > Terrestrial > Soil > Wetlands > Peat | place...
CCAACCTGCCGCACGCGAGTGTGCCAGTCGGCCACAGCGCTGAGGAGAATGTGGAAGTTCGGCGCTGGGGCGCTCCGCCGACGTTTGATTTCACTCCGAAGCCGCATTGGGACCTTGGCGCTGAGCTTGGCATCCTCGATCTGGAGCGCGCCGTGAAGCTGACCGGCGCACGATTCGCGGTCTACTGGGATCTGGGAGCCAAACTCGAGCGAGGGCTCGCCAATTTCATGCTCGATCTTCATACCCGCGAGCACGGCTACACAGAAGTCCTGCCGCCGTATCTCGTCAATTCCGAATCGATGTACGGGACGGGGCAGCTGCCGAAGTTTGCTTCTGATCTTTTTCGCGTGCCGCATGGCGAGAAGGATTTGTGGTTGATTCCGACTGCAGAAGTGCCGGTCACTAATCTTTATCGCGACGAAGTGCTCGACCAAGCGCAGTTGCCGGTCTCGCTCACGGCTTATACTCCGTGCTTCCGCAGCGAGGCCGGATCCTACGGCAAGGACGTGCGCGGAATTATCCGGCAGCATCAGTTTCAGAAGGTGGAACTGGTAAAGTTCGCGCATCCGGAACATTCTTACGAAGAGCACGAGAAGCTCACGCGCAATGCAGAAGAAGTTTTGCAAAAGCTCGGCCTGCACTACCGCGTTGTAACGCTCTGCACGGGGGACATGGGATTTTCTTCCGCGAAGACTTACGATATTGAGGTATGGATGCCGGGGCAGCAACTGTTCCGCGAGATTTCTTCGTGCTCGAATTTCGAGTCGTACCAGGCGCGGCGCGCGAACATTCGTTTTCGTCCGGAAGGAAAGAACAAGACGGAGTTTGTTCACACGCTGAATGGCAGCGGATTGGCGGTGGGCCGAACCTGGGTTGCGATTGTCGAGAATTACCAGCGGGCGGACGGCAGCGTCGTGATTCCGGAAGTGCTGCGGCCCTACATCGGAGCAGACAGGATTACGAAAAGAAAGCTATGAGCCATGAGCTGCGAGCGAACGCGGCTCGATTTGCTTCTGCTCGGGCCTTCGCGAGCCCCACTGGCTGCGCCAACATTGCCAAGAGACTGAGAGCTCAATAGACTTGCATAGAGCAGAAATAACGACCGCCGCGCCCAGTGCGCCCCTGCCAATGAACGCCATGTGGCGAACAATCCGCAGCTATATTCTGTGGCAGCACGAGCGGGGCACTCTCCATTACGACATCATGGTCACGCTGATCCTGATCTTTGTGATGTTTTCACCGCGCGTGATCAACTTCAATGACAAACCCATCTCGCGGAATCCGCATCCGACTGAAGTAGTGGTCACCAGCGATACGGAAGGCCACCTGTTCTACCAGATTGCGGCCAGCGCAGTGTCGACGAACGATGGACCGGTGCAGGATCAGTTGCTGCGTATCATCGAGCCGATTTCGGGCGCGGTTTCCATTGTGAGCTACGACGCGGTTTCCGATAGTCATGGAAAAGTTCAGAGCTACAAAGTTCTTGCCAAGCGGGAGTAGTAGAAACGCGCAGTCGGGCCTCAATTGGACCTCGGAATGAAAATCTTCTCGCTCATCCTCCCTGTCATGCTGTGCAGTTTCTCTGGAATATTGTCGACCGAAACGACTGCGAACTTACATGCTGCGCAGACTGGTTTTGATTGCAGCTTCTTTCGCGTTGCGGAGACGCCTCAAGAAAAGAATTCGGATAGTCTCGACGCGGTTCTGAAGAAGATGGACTCAGTATCGGCCAGTTTTCGTACGACGCAAGCTGAGTTCGAGTGGGACTCTTACGAAAAAGTCATCGACGAGGTTGACGACGTCCAAACGGGCACAATCTTCTATCGCAAAGCGGGCAAAGACATTGAAATGATGGCCGAGGTCAAGAAGGCCGGCACGAGCAAGTCCGAACTAAAGCCCGAACCGAAATTTGTGCTGTTCAGTGGCGGAAAAATTCGCATGTATCAGCCGAAAGTCGATCAGGTGACGGAGTTCGACCTGGGCAAGAACAAGTCGGAATTTGAGAGCTACCTCGTGCTGGGTTTTGGAGGCAGCGGACAAGATTTGCAGAAAGCGTTCGACGTGACCTATGTGGCGCCGGAAACCATTAATGGAACGGCCACCGCCAAGTTGCATCTCGTCCCCAAGTCGGAAAAGGTGCGCAATACTTACAGCGAGATCTTTCTTTGGATCGATCTCGACAAGGGGATCTCGATCCAGCAGCAATTCTTTCAGCCGCAGGGCGATTACCGGCTTGCCAAGTACACCGATGTACAGGTAAACGGGAAGAAGATTCCGGATGACGTGTTTAAGCTAAAGACCACGAGCAAAACGCAGACGATTTCACCTCGCGGTTAAGTCATTGAATATAAAGGGCAAGAAAGATGCTGAAATTTGCACATCGGACGATATACTGACCGCACCTTCAGTTGGGTTCATTCATGGCCAAGGTTTTCACGATTACAGTCCCTCCTAAGCTGGGAAACAAGCGCCGGGAACGCACGTCCGATCCTCGTTACGTTGACGGGCAACGGCTGCTCGTCGAGGCCATGAAGTATCTGGCGCAAGAAGATCCCGTGAAAAACCGCACGGCGATCGAGTTGATCTCAGAGCACGTGCGGACGCGGTTCCGCATGAGCGACTCGCCACTGGCGTAAATCAAAGACTTTCTTAAGTTATTCTGAGACTCTGCACTCGTGCACGCTCAGCCTCTGCGAGGGCGAATCGCCCTCGCAACAGCTGGCGAGACACCACGCTACCAAACCCCAATTTAGAACGCGAAGCGCAGCGAGAACTGCATCACGCGCGGCGTGGTTAGGGTTCGCTGGTATTTTCCGAAGCCTGTGATGTCCACGAGGTCTTCGTTATCGACGGCGTTGGCGGCGTCGAATCGCACCGAGTTGGTTACATTGAACACCTCCCAGGAAAATCTAAGCTGCCGAGCTTCATTAAACGCCCAGACCTTGCTGAGGCCGCCATCGATGTCGAAGAATCCCGGCCCGCGGAAAATATTTCGCTGACCTGCTTCGCCGGGATAAGTGTCGCGGAACAGAACTGGACCCGTTCCGGTCGGAGCGTAAGGACATTCGCACTGGATGCTCTGTGCGTTCTTGAAGACATTGGGATTGCCATTAGAATCGATAAAGACACCGGTCTTCGGCTTTGGCCCAATGAGGAAGGACGAACCTTCCAGTTCGAAGTTGGTCGCCCATCCCGCGCCGGCCGAGACAGTGAATGGGAAGCCGCTCGTCCAGCGACCCAGACCGCTCAATCCCCACCCACCAAGTACAGAGTCCACGAAACGATTCGACGAGTTCCAACGGCGTCCTTTGCCGTAAGGAATATCCCAGATCATGTTGTAGTTGATCTGGTGAGTCGTATCGAAATCTGAAGGAGCGCGCCAGAGATCCGGAGACCAGGCATTGATGGCCTGATTGTTGTAGGCCACGCCGCCTGCGGCTTCGAATCCGTTCACACGTTCGGCGTTCGAACTTACGTCGATCGACTTGGAATACACATAGTTCAGATCGAATTGCAGGCCAGCGCTCATAGCATGCCGCAGCGTAACCTGGAGCGCGTTGTAATTGCTGGCGCTGCGAGTTTGCCACGCGTACAGCGAAGAGAACTGGTCCTGATAATACTGATAGGCCGTTCCTGGGCCATAGCCATATTGGTTTGTGCCGGTTGCCGTACCGGCGCATGCCGGGAAGCAGAACACGTCCGCAATTTCCTGTGCCGTGGTCTCGTTGCCGGCAAAGCATTGATACAGGTCGTACATATTTTGAGTAGCAGTGGGCGACGCCGGAGCTCCGGCAGTGCACCCATAGATGCCCTGGGGGCCGGCAGCCTGCGGAAACAGGTTTTGCCAGTAAGGAATATTAGTAACGCTGGGATCGCTCTCGGGCACTCCCGCCGCAGCCGCTTTTGAGAACAGTTGCGCCGCGTGGAAATAATCCATGCCGCTCTTGGGGTCAACCAGATCGAGAGGCTGGGCCAAGTCGACTTCCTGTAAGAGGCGATGTGCGAAACGGCCAGTGTAGGTCGTTTCGAGCACAAAGCCGTGTGCGAATTCCCGAGTGAGCGAAAAATCGATCACTTCCGAATACGGCGTCTTCAGATGATCGTCGATGCCCCAGGCGATCGCCAATCCATATGTGTTGGGATTGCCCGGAGGCGTGTAGGGAAAACCACTGGGGGAGGGAGCGATTTCGCCGGCCGGCAAATTATTCAGACCTAGAAGGCCGGTGAATCGAGGCGAGTCGTCAACCGTGGAGACGCCCGCGGGATTGCTGAATGTCGAAGTCAGTCCCCAAGAGCCGTTGCGGTCGAAGGTGTTCACCACGCCTTCGCCGAAGTGATCGAAGTAGATGCCGTATCCGGCGCGAATGGAACTCTTCCCAGTGTCACCGAAAATTGTGTGCCAGAATCCGCTGGCAGCATGGGGGGAATAGGCAATCGCAAAGCGAGGAGCCAGGTTCTTGTAATCCCAAGCCCAATACGGCTTTCCGCCATTGGCTTGCCCGGAGAGATTAAACGTGAGATCGGGTTGGTCGACTTGGCCCGCCAACGCATCTCGCCCTCTAGTCTTGAACCACTGATCCATATCGACGGTGGGGGCGACCTGATTGCCGGTCCTCTCAAAAGGAGGCTGCAGGAGGGAGTAGCGCACTCCGTAGGTAACCACCAGATCGGGGGTGACGCTCCACTTGTCCTGCAGGTACATCTCGCCTTCAAAGTTCTTGAAATGGCGTGGGACCAACGTGCCGTTGGGAATCTGTTGCCCAAACTTGTTCTGGTTCGCCTCGGTGAAAGTTTCGCTCAAGATTCCAGCAACATCCATGGCCGCGAAGCTGTAGGAGGTGCCAAAGGACGAGTCCACGAGTGGAAAGGTGCCTGTGGGATCGACCGATGGATCGAGGCTTACTCCTTCATTGGCAATGAACGATGGATTGAGCCAATACAGATTGGTCTGCGCGGTGGAAATATTGTCGGCGTTCGACAGGCGGTTATTGTGGATGAATCGCCAGTTGGTTCCGAATTGAAGGGTGTGCGTGCCTTTTGTCCAAGAGATGTCATCGACAAAATTGTGCACCGGAACATTGGTCAGGATGGTTTGGCTGGCGAGAGCTTGAGTATCGTCCAGACCGCGGAAGTTGACAAAATCCTGAGTATTGAGGCCGCCGGTTCCAACGCCCTGACGAATGAAGGCGTAGCGGAAATTGTTGATGAAGTTATTCCCGATCAGCGCGGTGTATCCGACCGCAATTCCCTTGCTGTTGTTGGTGAGGAAATCGAAGGGAGGCTGCCCTGGAAATTGCGGAGGCTGCTTCTCGTGATCGTTCTGGAGATTGGCACGCGCGAACAGCGAGTGGGTACCGCTGGCGTTGATTTTGTAGTCGAGTTTAAAAAGATAGGTGTCGTGCTTGACTGGATCGGCGCCAGGGAAGGTGTATCCGGCCGTATTGAGTAAGTCACCTTCGCTGCTCGAGTTTGGCAAAGGGTATTTCGTGAACAGCGCGGTGGGGTTACCGGTGCCATTGATATTGGTGATCAGGCCGTTGGCGCCTGGACCAGCGGGGTTGCCTGGCGTCGGAGGGCACGTGCCGTTGGCGGCGCAACCTTGATCCAGAGACGCAACTTGGTCCGGAGTTAGAGTGGCGACGTCAAATCCCGGGAAGGCTGAACCACCGCTGACGACGTTGACGTTCCCATTCGTTGTGGTGCAATTGGGATCACTGCCCGGATCGCAGAGATATTTCAGGAACCCTTCGCGAAGGCTTTCTGTAGGCACCGTTCGGGTCTGCTGTGTGGTGTCCGCGGTGCGCTGGCCCTCGTAGGCGATGAAAAAGAAAGCCCGATCTTTTTTGATGGGGCCACCGACATTGACCCCAAAAGTATTGCGGAGAATAAAACCGGGCACATTGGGCTGGTTGTTCGCGAGTTCTGACTGCTTATTGAACCAGTCGTTCGCGACGGTAAAGTTCGGCCGGTAGTATTCGTATACCGCACCATGGAAAGCATTTGTGCCGCTCTTCGTGACCATGTTGACCTGAGCGCCCGAGGAACGTCCAGAGCCTGCGTCATAGTTGCCGGTGGTGACTCGAAACTCCTGCAGTGAGTCGAGGATCGTGCGCATCGCGCCCTCGAAGGCAAATCCCTCGAGTTGGTCATTGTCGTCCAAACCATCGAGCGTAATGTTGGTTTGATCGCTGCGGGCTCCGTTCACTGCTCCGCCGCGGCTGTCCGACATCTGCTGATCGTTCGTGGTGTTTCCGATATACGTCACACCGGGCTGAAGGCTCAGAATGGCCGCCGGGTCTCGGCCTTCAGAAGGCAGGTCGGTCAATTGTCGAGCATTGAAATTGTTCCCAAGCGTCGCGTCTTGCGTGTTAACCATCGGCGCTTCTCCCGTCACGTCAACAATGACGGAGCCGCCTTGTACTTTGAGAGCGACGTTAACAGTCGCGGGACTGCTGACCTGTAGCACGACGTTCTCGCGTTTCGTCGTGGAGAATCCTGCCGCCGATACGGTAATGACATAGGTCGACGGCGGCACTTCCAGGAACTGATAGATCCCCTGATCGTCTGTTTTTACACTTCGGGAGAAACCCGTTTCCTTGTTCTCAAGCATCACGGCAGCGCCGGCCACGAGCGCACCTTTAGCATCGGTAACGGTACCGCGTACCGAGGTGGTCGCGGATTGTGCATGACCGAATGTGGCTACCGCGAGGAAGGCTGCGATCATTACCGCCAGGTACAGTGAGCGAGAACGCATAGGAAACTCCCTTAGCCTGAACGGGCGTCTGAATTCAGATTTACGTTTTGCCCAGGAGGTAGAGCGACAGAGACCCTGGGGGAAGCTTGATGGGGCGCTATTGTGCAACTTCGAGCTTTGAATGATCAAGCTGAAACTTCGCGGAAGTGACTAAGAGTCAGGGATTTTGCCGACCGAGCCGGCCCGGAGGAACTGGTTGGAGCGCTGACATGGCGCAGTGCTACACCTGGAAAGAAAAAACGGGGCGGAAAATCCGCCCCGCATACTCAACCGCACGGCTTAGCAAGCTAGAACGAATACCGCAGCGCGAACTGCATGACGCGCGGCAGGGTCATCGTCTTCGTGTATTCGCCAAACGTGGAACCGCTGGCCACGCTGTTGTTTCCAATGTTTTGCATGCTGCCGACATCGAATCGGGGAGTGTTGGTGGTGTTAAAAACTTCCCAACTAAAGCGGACCGTTTGGCGCTCCGTTACATTCCATACTTTGGCAAGGCCGGAGTCGATGCCGAAGTATCCCGGACCACGCAGATTGTTACGCTGTCCGGACTCTCCGGGATAAGAGTGGCGGAACAACGTGCCAATCTGGTTCGGATCGCCTTTGAAGACGTTGGGATTCCCGCTGGGATCCCTGAACACGCCGGTCTTGGGCGCGGGACCAACCAGAACGTCCGCAGAAGTCAGCTGCCAGTTGGTGGCCCAGAAGCCAAGTCCCGGCTCAACCGTGAAGGGATAGCCGCTCGTCCAACGATAAATGCCGGTGAGCGTCCATCCGCCAAAGACAGCCTGGGTGACGCCGTGCATTCCCGATCCCCAATACTTGCCCTTGCCGAAAGGTAACTCATATACCCAGTTCGCATTGAGCTGATGTGTGGTGTCGTAGTCGGATGGAGCTCTCAACTGAGCGGGAGACCAGGAATTGATGACCTGACTGGCGAAGCCGCCGCCTTCAAATTCGTTGATACGCTCAGCGTTGGAACCGACGTCGATCGATTTCGAATACACATAGTTCAAATCGAAGTCGAGCCCCTTGCCTTTATGCCGCATCGTCAACTGGAGGCCGTTATAGGCAGCGTTTCCGATGCTGCGCCATGCGTACAACGACGAGTACTGCGGATCGAAGTACGCGTTCGGGCCGAGGGCCGAGCAAGAAGGCAGACAGATATCCGGAACGTCGAGGTTGAATAGAGCTGAGGTTTCATTTCCGACGTAGCAGCTCCACATGTCGTAGACGGCTTGTGTCGCCGTGTAGTTCGTTGCGCTGGAGCTATCGCCGGGGGCGCAACCAAGATTGGAAGAACTTCCCGGCGGCCCGAATCCCAGCATGCCTGCCGCGCCGGGGAACAGGTTCTCCCAATAAGGAATGGGAGCGAGGTTGTTGATGTTCGTGCCTGCGTTGTATGCCTGAGACAGCATCGTTGCCGCCTGGAAATAGCTTGTCTTGGAAGCGGGATCAACAATGTTCAGCGGCATCGCCATATCTTCCTCCTGCAGGAGGTGATGAGACAGGCGGCCGATATACGAGGCTTCCACTACGAAACCCGAGCGCAATTCTCGCGTCAGGGAGAAGTCAAACACTTCGGAATAGGGTGTATGGATCTTGTTATCCATGCCCCATGTGATTTCATATCCTCCTCCGCTCAGTGTCGAGGGAGGCGTCAGTGGGAACGCCCCTGACGGAGCAGGAATGATCACGGCCGACGGGATGTTGTTGTATCCCGAGAAGCGCGGCGCCGTATCGGGAGTAAGAATGCTAGCGGGATTTGAAATCTGTGTCGTTAATCCGAACGAGCCGTTCTTGTCGAAGGAGTTCACGATGCCTTCGCCGAAGTGATCGTAGTACATCCCGAATCCGCCACGAATCGAAGTCTTCCCGGCGCCACCAAGGATTCGACTCAAGAGTCCACTTCCACTTCCGCTCGGGGACCAGGCAAATGCGAGGCGAGGTGCGACGTTCTTGTAATCCCAAGCCCAGTAGGGTTGACCTCCGTTGGCCTTGCCGATGAGTCCAAACTGCAGCAACGGGGCGTACGTCTGGCCCTGCAGCATTGCACTGGCTCTCTGGTTGAAAAAATTGTTGATACTGGTTGTCGGCCCTACCTGCAACCCTGTGGTTTCGTAGGGAGGTTGCAGCAGCGTATATCGTGCCCCGAACGTTACCGTCAGGTTCGGGCGTACGCGCCATGCGTCCTGGGCGTAGGTTTCGAACTCGTTCGACCTGAAGTGGCGTTGTGCGGGTGTGCCCTCGGACAAGACCGAACCCGTTTTCGTACGGTTGTAGTTGGAAAAGCCTTCTGAAATGATTCCCGCCAGAGTGGCCATGGCCAAGTCGTAGGCTTGTCCGTTCACGACTGGCTTAAATCCGAACGCCGCTGGATCCAAGCTTTGTCCCGTGTTCGCAAAACCAGAGAAAGTCAGCCATGACGGATTGGTTTCCGCTCCGAGGTAAGAGATGTCGTTGGCGGAACGAATGTCATTGATCAACCGCCAGTTTCCACCGAACTCCAGCGTGTGATTGCCTTTTCTCCAGCTCAGGTCATCGACAAAGTTGTGGACGGGAGAATTCACCAGATCAGTGCTGCTTTCACCGACCGGTTGGTCCAACCCGCGCAGGGTGATGTAATGCTGATTTTGCAGGCCTGATCCGATCAGGTTCGGACGAGTGTAGCCGTAGCGGAAATTGTTGATGATGTTGTCCTTGATCGTCCAGACATGGCCAACCGCCAGCCCCTTCACGTTGTTTTCGTTCGTGATATTCGCGGGCTGGTTGGGAAACTGCGGCGCGCTGGTCGGATCAGAGTTCACGAAATGATCATTTTGGAGGTTTCCGCGAACATAGAGAGTCTGACGCGACGTGATGTTGGCATCGAACTTAGCGATGTACGTATCCAGCTTGGAAGGAACCGCTGCAGGGAATGTGTAGCCCACGAAATTCAGTCCGTCGCCAGCCGCCGTTGTGTTGGGGGCCGGGTACGTGTTGAGCACGGCTTGGATGGCAGGGTTAACTCCGGGCCCGAGCGGGCAAGTGCCCAGTCCGCTGCAGTTGGGATCCATCTTAGCGATGTCCGCTGGTCCAAGCTGGTCCAAATTACCGTTTGCGTCAATATATTGGATCGTTCCCGCCCTTAGCAGCATGCTAGGAACGGTGCGCGTGACCTGAAGATTTTCGTGAGTTCGCTGCCCCTCATACGTGACGAAGAAAAACAGCTTGTTCTTAATGATGGGCCCGCCGAACGAAACTCCGAAAGTGTTACGAATCAATTGACCGGGCTTGTTGGGCAAGCCGTTAAGCACCTGCGCCTGTTCGTTAAACCAATCGTTGGCCTCCCCGACGTTGGATCGGTTGTACTCGTACACGGAGCCGTGGAAACCGTTGGTACCGCTCTTGGTCACCAATGACACTTGCGCGCCGGAAGAGCGGCCCGAATCCGCATTGGAGTTGCTGGTCGCTACGCGGAACTCCTCGAGAGAATCCAAGGTCGATCGCAAGGCTCCCTGGAAGGCTAGTCCCTTCTCTTGGTCGTTGTTGTCAACACCATCCAGCGTAATGTTCGTCTGGTCACTACGGGCTCCATTCACGGATCCGCCGCGACTGTCCATGGACTGATCCACATTTCTGCTGTCACCAACGAAGGCTACGCCGGGTTGCAAGCTTAGAATTCCGACCGGATCGCGACCTTCCAGAGGAAGGTTAAGAATCTGCTTGGAGTCGAAGGCATTTCCAATCGAAGCATCCTGCGTATTCACCAACTCGGCTTGTCCCTGAACTTCAACGACCGTGGCGGCAGCGGCGACGCTCAGCGTCAGGTTCTGAGTCGCGGGCGTATTCACCAGAAGCTGCATACCGGTAACCTTGGTCGTGCTGAAGCCGGAGGCCGTCACCGTCACGGTGTACGTTCCAGGCGGAATCTGAATGAACTCGTATTCGCCCTGTCCGTTCGTGCTCGTGGAGCGCGTAAATCCCACCTGATGATTCTCGAGAGTCACAGCGGCCTGAGCTACGACCGCACCTTTTGCGTCGTAAACCGTGCCCTTCAAGGAAGTGGTGGCGACCTGCGACCATGCCGCACCAAGGATGGTCAGAACAGACACGATCAGAAAAAATACAGTCTTCAAGCAACGCATGGGGAAACTCCTTCTCCGCGCAGCAGTCTGAATTTGTTTTCGGCCCAGGAAGAGACTAAGAAAGTCGAGACCCTGGAGTGCCTGATGGGGCAGAATTGTGCCGCGTCGCGATGACGTAATTCAAGAAGAAATTGTGCCATCCCAGGGGATGTGAAACGTTTCAACAGGGACGGCCGCGAGGGCATTCACGAGGGTGGAAATTTATTCATCCCGGGAAAAGAGCGCGGAGGCAAGAATGATCACCCCCGGATAGCATTCGAGGGTGTATCGCGGCTCCGGATTTTCAAGGGTACCCAGGAACCCAGAGCGCAGCACGAGAAATAAAACGAATAGGCCAATGCCAAAAAATTCGCGGCCCCGGATCAGCCCGGCGGCGCCCAAGACGACGTAAGCCAGATTGATGAAGCCAAACGCGAGGCTGACGGCGAGCCAGCGGCGGTCGTCGTTGAACTCCCACCATCGGGGATCTGACGGAAAAAGTTCCGATCGCGGACGCAACCACATGTCTGCGATGCGTAACGCTGGCAGACATACGTAGTATCGAAGTGGAGCGGCATGAATCCGTTCGGCGGCTAACGCACCGAAGCGAGCATCGAGTTCGGGTGACATATTATGCCCAGCGTTGTAATCGGCGAACAGCGCGGCGGTGAGTTCTCGTTGTTGCGGAGAGTCGAATGCCCGCCGCGGCAGGCGGGCGACATCGATGTCATCTC
>Ga0181522_10002090_pt1 | contig 11589 bp, 14 predicted proteins | sample PEATcosm2014_Bin_27_FD_121103 | JGI IMG/M metagenome (GOLD analysis project Ga0181522, IMG submission 121103) | Peatland microbial communities from MTU Mesocosm Facility, Houghton, MI, USA - PEATcosm2014_Bin05_10_metaG | ecosystem: Environmental > Terrestrial > Soil > Wetlands > Peat | place...
CCCTGTTACAGGTCAGGATTACCACGACCCAGATTTCATCTCCCGGTACCGCCCAAGTCGTCGTACATACTCCTACCAACCTCTCCGGAGACCTTGGTTGTGACAGCGGCGGCGACAGCCCAGCCTTGACCTTTACGGTCACCGCGTCTTAGAAAAGCAGGTTCAGCGGAGTTCGGACGCTGTGCATCGTGTAGCCACCGCGAGTTAACACAGCAAGCTACCAGAACTCACTTCGGCAATTCCGATTGGTTCATTTATTTCTTCGCCATCTTCAGCGAAACAACCTCTACTTGGTTCTTGTCGGCATCGACATGCGCGGTCAATAATACGTGGTGCCCCGCGTGTCCCTTGACCGCATCTGGGTTGACGATGGTCCAGTTCTTCTCGCCTTTGTCGCTAACGAATGTCTCGCCCGTGTTGCTGATTGTGCCTAAGAGCTGAATCGGCGTTTGGGAAGCATAGGTCTTCTGACCGTCGTCATGGTTCATGGTGTCCTGCGCAAAAACCACTCCGCAGGTCAGGAGGAATAAAGCGAAACAAATTGCCATCGTCTTCTTCATGGTTGCCTCGTGAAAGTCGCGCAGATCGCTCATGGGTGTTGGACTCTGGATCAGCGTAGATAAATTGGCTCCATTCAGAGAAACAGTAAAAATCTGAACCTCACTGCCTTTTACCCTCGGCCGATCTTCTGACACTGTTCATCTTCGATTAGTCCAATCGCAGGAGCATGCGGAGTGGAACTTTATTCCTCATTTCAAATTGTACATTTTCTGAGTCCGAACAGACTGGTCAAAACCGCTCGGTATGAAGACATTTCTGAAACTGCCACGAAGGTCTGGTCACCAGAAGCGACGGGCAGCACCGTTATGAAAATGCAGAGTTGAAAAATGCTAATTCTTGATTTGTCCGGGTGAGTGCCCGACGCATGCCTCCATCCCCACTCTTACTACCAGTGGTTCAAAAAGAGCGACAAAGCGACGTAGCCGTCATCAAGGAACGGCTGGGGGGGTGGCGGCCCTCTTCCCTCAGCAATTTTCAAAGGCGCCCCACGGCCCGCTCGGTCCTGCTCATGTCTTTTTCCAATCCGTCAACGAAGCTAATTCATCTAGGATTTCTTGCAATCTTTGAATTCGGCGTTCATGATCCGATGCGGCCGGTGGCTTTCTGCCGCTTTGCACGTACTGGAGGTTTTCGGCATTGATTTGTGCGATCTCTTTTCGCAGGTTGGTGATCCGCTCTTGGATGGGTCGTGGCATGCTCCTTCCGACACCTCCTCTTCCTCTCGAACGAAGGTAACTCAAGATTGATTGCAAGCACAACGGGCGGAAAAGGAGACCCCATATGCGGGGCGGGGTCATGGCACAATAACGCGATGCTTCGTGCGATTCGAGTGAATCAGTCCGCGAGGAAAGGTCACTAAGTCGTCTTGAACAACATCCCTATCATAGGACTGGCTGGACCCTCCGGCAGTGGCAAATCGACGTTCGCCTCGAAGGGCAGTGATTGAAGGGCAGTGATTGAAGAAAACCCCGGTGGCAATCGATATCTGCCCGTGTTTTAGTTTCTTGAAAAGATTGAGCAAGGGAAACCGATCAAAGGTGTATGTAGCGTCTGTAGTAGGCTGTTCATCACGGAACTCAAGCCCGGAGAACCGATAGACGAAGTTCTGCTGAGAATGCGACCTGACTTCGACGCGCACGATTGCCATGAAGAAACGCAGCAACTGACTGCCCGAATTGTGAGAGCTATTAAAGAAAAACTCTAGGCGTATCGGAGTAGCCCGTCGGGACATCCAATCGTTGGCGTACATTCGCGCCCTGTCACGGCGGGGTAAGGTCATATGTCGCCAGTAATCTATCTCCTTTTTGCTATCGCGTCGATAGTTGAACTAGATGGTGGAAGAGGGGGCTCTTCCACCATCGGCTGTCCACAAACCACTCCGCGTCTCATCTTTAATCGGGACGCGGGGTGTTTTATGAATCGCGCCCTTCTCAATTAGTGAACTCGCCCCTTTGAACAATCATCGAGGCGTGGCAACATAAACGGCGGACGGAAATGACTCTGCCCCACTTGACCCACCTCACAACTGCGTCAGTCGTCGAAACATCCCGATAGTACTAATTATGACCGCATTTGTTTAGAGGTGAGCAATTTTGAACAGACCGTCGGTGGGCTGACGAGGGAAACTGGTGCGATACCACAGCACCCTCGCAAGACCAGCGCATCGAAAGGTCTCTCACATCGCACTGGTCCTTTTTTTTTGTCTGACCCCCCACTACCGTTGTGTTCTTGGAGCATGTAGTTGCTGCGTTGCTCAGGAAACCAACTACCCGTCAATGGTGCTTTGAATTTCGTTAGGCGGTACATTTCCAGCATGATCAATTCAATTCGCAAGAGCACCACTGCGTCAGAAGCCAATATGAACGAGTTGCTATTTCAGGCGCTCTTAAGCGAAGTCGATCAACTCCAGAACGTCAAGGACTCGCCTTGAGGCACTGGCGGACCGACATCCGCTCCTGTCTGACCCACTGACAACAATTGCGGTAAGCGTTCGTAATACGGCCACTCTGTTGGTGGTGCTGGTTGCGACTATAAGTCCCAAGCCGATCTGAGTACATCAGAAAGACTGGAGTCTCAGGCGTGGTGCGCTTCGTCAGCGGCTCAACCTCGTGATTGATTTCAAATCTCAGAGACGTGCGGCGGGACTCGAAAGATGTTTCATGTCGGCTAGAGCTTCGCCTCCGGCGAAGCGGTTGATCGGTACCTGGCAGCACCGAACGTCTTTGTTGCAGCTTGCTCCGAGTCTTTACGAATCTTTTTCCGCGCACGCTGCTGCGCCAAAGCTTGCTTCACCCGTCGCTTCGCTCCCGGCTTCAGATAGAAGGAGTGGCGTTTTACTTCTTTGATGATGTCTTCTGTTTGAACCTTGCGCTTGAAGCGGCGAAGGGCGCTTTCTATCGACTCGCCTTCTTGCAGTCGAACTTCTGCCATTCTCGTCACCCTCAAACCAGCTAAATGAACCTGTTTCGAGCTTACACCCATCGGTTGGCATACCGAGAAACTAAGTGAGACATGTCAGCAAGGTCGCAGAGAAAACAGCAGGCTTTGTGGGAGAAATGGATGAGACGAAACTCCGCACACCGCTCCGGCGTCCGCATCTTTTAAAGCCCCGCGGAACCAATTCCCAGACGTGTGCAGTTTAGACCAGTGGAGCGGTTGCTTGGAAGCCTATCCTGTATCTAGCGAGAAGATACCGCTATCGCCAAGGCACTGTCTGCCTCTTTGGAAAGAAGCAATCCACTATGACCCAAACCACGAAGAAGGCGACACCAACGCTGCATAAAGCTCCCCAACCGCCCCTATCACACCCCGGATCGGCTCCTGACTCCGACCGTGCCAAGAAGCCACCACTTGCCGAGCCTTCTGCCACCGGCCCGGAGTTGACTCCCGGAGACCGCGTCGAGGGTTTGGGTAACTTCGGAGTGCCGACCGGGCAAATGGGTACGGTTGAGCGAACTAACGAAGAAGACGCGGTAGTCAAGTGGGATGGTGACGGTCGTATGAGACTGCGCCAACCTTGGCTTAAGAAAATATAAGCATTGGGCTTGTCTTGCAATCGTTCTGGAGAAAGGAAGCGGTGCGACTTAACGCCCTCGGAGAGAGGAGCACGCCGCACCGCCTGTGGGTTTCCCTACCAGGCCCCTTCTGGGGAGGGGGTTTGGCAGTGACACCCGTCGTCTCTAGGTAAGGGAAAGCATAACCAAGGTGGGACGGCGCAATCTGCCCAATATTGCACACTTTTTCCGAGTCAAAGTAGGTGTGCTGGGTATGCGCCGAGAAGGACTCCGCGATCTCCTAGTAGGCGTTCAGTGATTCGCCTCTCCGAGGTGTCCTGGGTATAAACCTTAGTGTGCAAAAGTGAACATCCTTCATTCTTGGAGGTGTGGGACATTTTGCTTTGGAGGAGACCTATGCCCCGCTCGCTTCAAGGTACCGTCACCAACGTGGTAGTCCTCTGCATCGACGACCACCCCGCAATATTGGAATGCGAAAAGAGGTTGCTTGAAACTTTTGGGTATAGGGTTCTGACCGCACTGAGCGGTCGCGAAGGACTGGAACTGGCTTCCGTCCATTCAGTGGATATTGTCATCGTTGACTATTGCATGCCGGAGATGAACGGAGCGGAGGTTGCCATGGGGATCAAACGTTTGAGACCCGATGCCCCAATCATCATGCTTTCCGGCGCAGTAGATATTCCAAAGAAAGTCTTTAAAGTGGTAGACGCCTTTGTTGCCAAGGATCGTTTGGGTAGCCAATTGTTGCCCGTGATCGCCGGATTGCACAAGGGCGGCTCTTTGCAAGCACCTCGGTCGCCTCTTTACGACTAAGAAGGCATCGAATCGGGCCGAATATAACGCAAGAACCAGACGCGACGGTAATGCGCTGCCGAACAATCCACCACTGCCCCATTGCTTCGTATTTCTTCGGGAGGGGTTGGGAACGATGCTCCTGCACATCGGGAGGAGCGGATGACACTGATAACTCCGATGGCCTACTTAGCGCTTATGACGTGGGCCGTCATTAAAAGCAATCGGCGACGGACGACGTTACTTTGGATAGCGGCCAGCCTTGCGGTGAGTGTGAGTTTGTTCGCTGGTGCGGCGCTGATCTGGCCCGATCAAACAGAAATGTTTGGTCATATGGCTCTGATTCCCAGCTTGCTTGTTTCCGCTCTCGTCGGCGTCAACCACATGCAATCACATCCGCGGCCATCGAGCGGGAAAGGCACGGTATGAAAAAGTTCAGCGGAATGTCACCGCGATCAGCATATTAATCGGCATCATGTTGTCCATTGCGAAACGTTACTCGGCTGCGTCTGGACTTGTCAGGGCGCATACCAATCAGAGTGCGGCGACGTTTGACGATTGCCCCGTTCGTGTTGGATATTGAGACGCAATGGACATTGAACGGACGATCAGGCTCTACAGATACGTTTCCAGTCCGTCAGGAGTCCCTTACAGCCACACTTAGCCCCGCGGAAGCCCCCAAGATGGTGTACAAGTAGTGCGGTGCCTTATGCTCTACAAATACGTTTCCAGTCCGTCAGGAGTCCCTTACAGCCACACTTAACCCCGTGGTGAGCCTGAGAGTGTTTGGCCGGTGCAGTCGTGCAGATCACGGGCTATCTTGCGTCTTTCCTCATCCTGCAATTTGAGGAGGCGCTGGGAGAGTTTCTGCCGGGCAAAGGTACGTTCGATGAGCAACGACTCAAGTTGATCCCGAGAAAGACGACTCCGCAAATACGCCGAAAGAATCCACATGGAACGCCTCATTTCCTGAAATGACATCGGGGGGCCGGAATAGGGATGTTCTCACCAGGAGGTTTTTGCGGTCTGGTCAAAAGCGCTCACGGGAATGACGGATCCTCGACCGGAGAGGCGACTGTCGCCGGACTCCATCATTTCGTGCATAACGAGAATTCCGATGTCTTATTAGGCCGTTTCCACACTGGAACCCACATCGTTCCGTTTCGTAACGCCGACCCAAGTGCAGGCATTTCGCTGAGTTGGGCACGAAAACAAAAGATCCGATCCTCAGTGGACGATAGCCAATGCCGTGCCCCTCTGCAGCAGATGAGCGAATTCGACAGCGGGTAAGGGCGGGCTGAACAAGTAGCCTTGTCCTTCGGCGCAACGCTGGGCCTGTAGGTATGCCCTCTGTTCTCGCGTTTCGACGCCCTCGGCTATCACGGTATGCTTAAGGCTCCTTCCCATGCTAATTATTGCACTGATGATGGTGCAGTCATCAGAATCGGCCGTGATCTGGCGGACAAAGGACTGATCAATTTTCAAGACATCAATGGGAAACTGCCGAAGATAGCTCAGGCTGGAATAGCCAGTGCCGAAGTCATCGACCGCAAGGTGTACCCCCATCATTTTGAGCTCTTGAAGTATGAGGCACATAGCATTGTCGTCCTTCATGAGGACGCCTTCGGTGAGTTCGAGTTCGAGATATCGCGCTTCCAATCCAGTCTCTTTGAGTACCGTCCGGGCACAATCGGCAAAATCCTTATTGCGGAGTTCGATGGCGGAAACGTTGACCGCAACAGGCACTGGCGGCAGCCCCGCATTCTGCCATGCACGCGCTTGCCTACACGCTTCGCGCTGCACCCAACGGCCGATCTGGAGAATTAGGCCACAATCTTCGGCGATGGGCACGAACTTGGACGGGGGGACAAGTCCTCGATCTGGGTGCTGCCAGCGTAGCAACGCCTCGACCCCTGTGATCTCCCCGGTGTCGAGATTTACCTTCGGTTGATAATACAATAAAAACTCTTGTCGCTCGAGAGCACAGCGCAGGCTACCTTCGAGAGTTTGCCGCTCTACAGCCCTCAGATTCATTTCCGCCGTGAAGAACTGGAAATCGTTGCGCCCCCTCTCCTTGGCGTGGTACATCGCTGTGTCCGCATTCTTAATTAGTGTTTCGGCGTCCTCCCCGTCTGCCGGATAGACGCTGATACCGATACTGCCGCTGATATGCAGATCTTGTCCCCCGATGGAGTGGGGTGAGTTGAGTAAAAGAAGTATTTTCCTTGCGCTAGTCGCCAGGTCCTCCACATCTGGGATTTCCGAAAGGAGGACTACGAATTCATCTCCGCCCTGGCGGCTGACAGTGTCGGAGGCACGCAGCCCCGCCAGTAATCGTTTTGAAACTGACTGAAGAAGCTTGTCGCCGGTGGCATGTCCCAGCGAATCGTTGATGTATTTGAAACGATCCAAATCCAGAAGGATCACGCCAAGGAGTCTAGCCTGCCGGCGAGCCAAGGCGATCGATTGAGAGATCCGGTCGTTGAACAGCAGGCGATTGGGCAAATTTGTAACAAGATCGTGCTGCGCGTCATGCGTCATTTGGCGCGACATGGACCGCGCCGCGCTCACATCATGGAAAACGGTCACCGCTCCGATGACGCCGCCTGCTCTGTCATGGATCGGGCCACCGGAATGTTCAATGGCGGATTCAAATCCATCGCGGCGGATGAGGAGACGATCTACAATTAGTTCCGCAGGCATACTTTGTACGACGGCCATCTTCATTGGGTCTCGGGTGTTCTTGCGCGTCGCGCCGTCAATAATTCGCAAGACTTTGGAGAGGGGTTCGCCTTCGGCTTCTCCGCGGGGCCAACCGGTCATGATCTCTGCAACAAGATTGAGATAGGTGATTTTGCCGGACATGTCGCTGCAGATTACGGCATCTCCAATCGAGTTGAGGGCGACCAGAGCGCGTTCCTTTTCTGCGTACAATGCATCCTCGACGGCCCTTTGTTTGATTGCGTTGCGCGATGAGCGCCGCAGAGAATAGGTGTCGGGGCGACCTGGCAAGACATAATCTTCCGTGTCGCGCCCTACGCTTTCTTCCACGAGGCCTTCGTTTTCAGTGGCGCCAAAGATCAGAATAGGGGCATCGGCCACGGAGATGCTGAACTTGTCGAATGTTTCGATACCGTGAATATTGGACAGGCACAACTCGATTGGGACCACATCAATTCCCCCTTTATTTAGGCGCGTAAGACCCGCGAAACGTTGGCGAACCCCTTCCGCTTCGAGCAAACGGCTGCCTGTCACAGCGAGCGCCGCGCGAACCTCGCCTGCAGCGACCGGATCGTTGTCAATAAGAACCATTTTTTTGGGCAGATTAGATGTTCCCATTGTGCGTCTCATTGAACTTCAAAGCAGGTGGCTGGATGTGCGGTGGTACACAAAGGGTTCGTGCTTCTAGTTGAAATGCACATCGAGAGAACGCGTCCGTTCACCTTCGTAACCGTTTCCGGCGTCCGTTCCTACGTTCTTGCACCTAGGGACACCGCAAGGAACATTTCTTTGTCGAGACGCGTGTCCCGCCTTTGCCTTGCACCGCGCGCACATTCGCCCCATCTACGAGAAGCGGCCTTCCGCGGCAATCTTGCGGAAAGGCCTTAACGGGACACGGTCTAGCTGACTCATGGGGCGGCATTCGGGCGTCGATTGTCGGTAGCGATCCAACGTCCTTCGGACAATCTGGCCAAGCGTTCTTGATGTGTATGGTTTTTGAAGGAAAACGGCCCCAGCTGGTATGTCTGAACTCAATGAAAATGATTCGGAAGTATGCCCGCTCGTGAACACTGCGGGAAGGTCAGGTTTGATGGCGGTCATCTGGGCAAATGCCTCAGTTCCGCTCAGTCCTGGCATCGCGACATCTAGAATCACAAGATCAATCTTTGTCGGGTCTTGTTTGAAGAGTCGTAGTGCCTCCTCTCCATCAGCGGCCGGGATTATCGTGTAGCCGTGGGATCTCAAAATCGAATTGGCGACTTCACGAACGCCTTCATGATCTTCGGCAACCAGAATGGTTTCACTCCCTGTCACGGAGATCGGGGCTATATCGATCTGCCCCTGACTCGCGCGTCCACTGCTGGACGGAAAATAAACTCGGAAAGTGGTTCCTTGCCCGACTTCGCTGGAAACGTTCAACAACCCCTCATGCTGCTTCACAATTCCATATACCGTAGCCAGACCAAGGCCTGTTCCCTTGCCAAGTTTCTTAGTAGTGAAGAAGGGCTCGAATATGCGGTCGACTGTCTTGGCATCCATGCCAGTGCCGGTGTCGCCGACGGCAAGCATTACATAACGACCGGGGCGACCATACGAGTTTCGGTTGCAGAATTCCTCGTCGATTTCGAGATTGTTAGTCTCAATGGTCAAACGGCCACCCCTCGGCATCGCGTCCCTCGCATTTATACAGAGATTCATAATGACTTGGCCAACCTGAGATGCATCGCCCACTATGACATCCAGACTTGGATCCAGAGTAGTGTTGACTTCAATATTTTCGTCCATCCCACTCGCCAGGAAGGTACGCATCTCTGAGATGGACTTGTTTAGATCTAGTTTCACGGGCCGCAGCACCTGGTGGCGGGCGAAAGCGAGCAGTTGGGTTGTAAGCCCTGCGGCGCGCTCCGCCTGATTGCGAATTTCCCTGAACCGACCCTGCAGCCCGCTCCCATTTACGGCTTCCCCCTCTCCTATCTCCGCCCACCCGAGGATCGCACCAATAATGTTGTTGAAGTCGTGAGCAATTCCTCCTGCCAGCCTTCCGATTGCTTCGAACCGCTCCTGTTGCCGCACGTGCCGTTCCAGTTGTAGTTTTTCGCGCCGCTCCCCCGTTTCTTTCAGCTCCCTTTGTATTGCCGGGAGCAATCGTTTTAGGCTGCCTTTCATGACGTAGTCGTGGGCACCCTCTTTCAATGCAGAGACTGCAATCTCTTCACCGATTGTGTCTGAGACATAAATGAAGGGCGTGTCTGGGTGTCTTCCTCGTAGCAACCGGAGGGCATCGGCACAACCAAAATGTTGCGCCGAGAAATCACAAATCACCACATCCCAAGCTCGATGCTCGAGGGTCGCGCGCATCCTTTGCGGTGTATCCACACGCTCAAAGCTCACATCGTAACCACCCAGGCGCAACTCTCGAATCACGAGTGCTGTGTCCTCGTCCGAATCCTCGACCATCAGAACGCTGAGGGGGATGCTCATGGGTTCACCTGCCAATTGAAGCCTGCCGGGTCTTCAAAATCAACCACTGCGATCCAACTCCCCAAAAGTGAAACGGAGTGCCAAGAATCAAAACGCGCCTTGCAAAACGAGTTCGACTGAAACCTGCGTTGGCCGTATCCTCCGCGGAACTCTCACGGTTGATACACAGCAGCTTTCCGGCATTGGTCTTGTCGGAAAGAGCGATTTGACTATTGCACCTTTGCCTAATATTTCTCGACTCGAATCGAATATAGCCCTCTCCCTTTCCCGTGTCTGACGGTCTGAGGGCCGCGTGAGGGTGCGCAGCCCACCAGACCTTGCAAATCCCCCTGGGGGAGGGGAGGAGTAACGAACAACGCGTCGAGGACGCGAGGCCGTCGCCCTGCTTCTCTCTTGCAATCCAAAACCTTGCACGTCTCATTCCGTCCCGAAGAATAGCTAAGCCCTGGAAATGATTGGCCTGACGATCTCGTGTCCAGTGTCGAGTTTGTCGAACGACTGTCGATTCCGACACTCAGGCCGCAAGAGGTAGGAGTGTCGAAGTCTGTCTCTCGACAAAATCGACACTGAATACTGGCATTCAGGCAAGCCTTTTCTATGGCTTAGCTATTCTCTGCGATGGAATTGCACATGCAATGTGTGCTGGATGGCGAGACAGGCGCACCTGACCCTGGTACCCTCTAAGCACCGTCTTGTCACGCTCCGCTATCCCCAGGGTGGTGCAAGTGTCTGACGGACTGCGCACCCTCACAGAGACGCACATCGCCGGACGCTCCAGAAAGGAGAAGGCTATGTTCGCTCGCGTCGTAGAGTGTCAAGCAATGGATGGCAGGGGTGGGCAGATGAGCACCCTAGTGACGAACGATGTACTGCCTATTCTGCAAGAACGCCCTGGCTTTGCCGACTTTTTGCTCTTTCCGACAAAACCAACTCTGAAAGCCTGCTGTGCATTAGCTTCCGGACTTCCCAGGAAGATGCTGAAGAGCATCACCGCCGGCACTATCAGACGATCGCCAACACGTTGGTGACAGTATTGGTATCCCCTCCAACATTGAAGACCCTTACGGTTAGTGCATCCACAGCGCATCGCACTTCCCGAGCCGCCTAAAGGATCGCCCCGGCACGTCAGTTTTTGCCTCGATACCGGGTGCTTTGGCGCGATTCCAAGAACTTTCCCGTATCGGGACCGATTTATAGAGGATGCCAACAACCATGTCGTTTATGTCACGCCAGAGCCGGGGACCGACGACGCAGTTACGAGAAGGTGCGATTTACCGTGACCGCTCGAACAACTTTATCCGACTGCTTTCAATTCATGCGGACTACTGCGTTTACTTTTATGTCGCCTTAGCGAATCCGAGACCTACGATGCAAGGTTCGGTAACCTGTCTCACAAAAAGGGACCTATTTGAAGCCAATTTCATATTCGTCTCAGAGTGCGTGGAGGAATGGAACGGAACTCAACGCAGGAGTTCAGACACGCGAGATTAGGCGTCGCTTATTCCATCCCCCTTGGCTCAATCGATTTCGCGCGGTGCTCAGGCTTCAAAAAAACGAGGCCACGACGCTACCACAGTTTCGTGCGAAATGTACTATCAAGAATTCTCGTTCTTCTTACAATGGGATATTGACTGACCTGCTCCCCTGTTTCGGCACAAAACTGAGTATGATTTGTGCCAAAGAAAGCGGAAGAGGGTAATGCTCGAAGAGCACACGGAAGCGCATGATCGGGGCGCTGAAGCAATTGGAGGGGGGGCGCAGAGTGGAAGATGTAGCGCGAGAGGTGGGCGTGTCCAAGCACACGCTCTGCGCCTGGAAGGCAAAATACGGTGGCATGGACGTAAGCCAGGCGCAGGAAGCGAAGCAGTTGCGTGACGAGAACACGAAGCTGCGAAACCTGGTTGCGAATCTGAGTTTCGACAAAGAAGCCCTGCCATCGGTAATCTGAAAAAAGGTTGGAGCCCGTAGCCCTGAAGACGGCTGTCGAGCAAGTGCGCGGGGAGTATGCCTTCAGCCAGCG
>Ga0181522_10002091_pt1 | contig 11581 bp, 9 predicted proteins | sample PEATcosm2014_Bin_27_FD_121103 | JGI IMG/M metagenome (GOLD analysis project Ga0181522, IMG submission 121103) | Peatland microbial communities from MTU Mesocosm Facility, Houghton, MI, USA - PEATcosm2014_Bin05_10_metaG | ecosystem: Environmental > Terrestrial > Soil > Wetlands > Peat | place...
CGCCGCGCCTGCCGCCGCGGACACGGAGTTGTGCCGGGTGACGGAGTTGACCGGCGCCTCGCAAACGCGCGCGCCGCGCCCAACCGTCGCGTCATCCACACGCCGAACGACGGGCGGCTTGCCGTAGTCGTCGACACGCACGGCGACGCCAACAGGACGCCCAGGCGTTCATCGTTCGCGCCAAGGACCGCCAGCCGCTCGGCTGCACGTTCAGAGAATTTATCGGCTGCTTCCGAGCGACTGGCGCACCACGATCCTCAATGGTTACAAGCCGGTTGTGTGACAATCTCAGCCCACCTCCGGCGTCATCGCGCGTGAGATGGGGCAAGGGCTGTGCGTCCGCTATTGGCCGCGACGCAACTTTTGCCTCGGCCGCTTCGCGCCCTTTCTAGTCGTTGCTAGGATTGTCAACAAAGGCCAAGAGCTGCCCTAATCTTCGCTTCGAAGAATCAATGGGTTGTCGATGCCAGTCGACGTCGGGACCCGGCAATTGAAGGGTCGTCGCACATGTCGGGTTTAGGGCCGGCCTGGCGACGCAGTTGTGAACAAGGTTAAGGCTCGATAGGTTTAGCGAGATGATCGAAGCGCGTCCCGTTGCGATGCGCGACAATCGTCGCAAATATACAGGGAGACGACCCAATGCGAAGCATAGCAATCATGTGCGCGGCCGCCGGGTTCATACTGACGCTGATCCCGCCAGTCGAGGCGGCGGCGCCTGGGGCCGACTGCAGACGTTCGTCTTGCAGAGAAGGGGCAGTATGCCGCGACTTGGTGAATAAGAAAGGCCTCAAAGGAGCGGCCTGGACAGCCGAATTCCGGAAATGCTCGGCCAACCCCCAAGGCTACAATTGACGGTGAAGGTTGGTCGGTTCTGACAAACTTCGACGCGGGGGCGCCTCAGCGGAGCCACGCGCATAGCGTGGCGACCTTGCGCGGAGCGAAGATCACGCCAGCGCTCGTGCGCGCCGCTGTGGCGACTTTCACAAGCCTCGCCGCCGCGGCCGTCGCCGCCAAAGAACTGTCCCGGGTGACGGAGCCAACCGGCGCCTCTCAAAGCGCGCGCGCCGCGCCCAACCGACGCGTCATCCACACGCCGAACGATGGGCGGCTTGCCGTGGTCGTCGACGCGCGCGATGACGCCAACAGGAGGCCCAGGGCGTTCATCGTTCGCGCCAAGGACCGCCGGCCGCTCGGCTGCGCGTTCAGAGAATTTATCGGCTGCTTCCGAGCGACAGGCGCTCCTCAATCCTCAACGGATGATAGTCAGGGGGTCTGACAATCTCAGCCCACCTCCGGCGTCGTCGCGCGTGAGATGGGGCGATGGCTGCGCGCCCGTCGACCACGAAGCGGCATTCGCCTCGGCCGCTTCGCGCCCGAGGCGGCCGTACACGCGATTGTAGCTGCGCCTCGGAAGCAGACGTTGAGGCGAGGGACTTTGGTCGGCGGCTATGGGCGGGAAGCGGACGATTGCCGGTTCGAGGCCGTGCAGCACAATCGCTTCGCCAGTGCGTTGGGCGGCGCGCCGGCATCCGTATGCTCGCATTCTGGGCGCAGGCGTCGCGCGCCGGGCCGACAGGCCCCGCAGGCAGCTAGAACGCCCGGTCCGGCGGTCCTGTGCAGGCTTCGATGATTAGCGCAGCTGCGGTTGGATCGGATGGAGGAAGGCTCACTCTCGCCAACCATTCGCGTCGACGTTCGTCGTTCGAACCGAGCGACGGCTGTGCGAACTCAAGGAAGGCCCGGCGGCTGCCTCGCCAACGGCAAAAGACGTCGCGTGGAATCCAGCCGGTTGCCCCGAAGGCGCCCTCCGGCTCGGTCCAGACAATCGGCGCGTCCTTGGCGTTGCCAAAGACGTAAGAGCCCGCGGCCGTTCGCTGAAAGTCGGCGCCGGTCGCAGCATCAACCAGCTTGACGGAGGTCGAGACCGCGCCGCCGCCAGGTCGGTATTGGAATTGAGCAGCGATCGCGACGGCGCGCCCGTCAAGGCTGCCAAAAATCGGCCATCGCACTGAAAATGCGTACGCGCCTCCGGAACTCGGCGCCGCGCTGATGGGTTCGCCCTTCAACCCGTCGGGGTCCCTTCCGAACGACGAAAAGCCGTCGGGCAGCCACATGGTCGTCAATCGTGACGTTGCAAGTTCGCTGTGAAACATCTGGTGCATGCTTGTCGGCGGGGTCGACAGCATGAGATTCATCACCGGCTCGCCGACGCCCATTTCCCTCAGATAGTTCGCCGCGCTCGAGTCTACCCCAGCGAGGTCTTTGGCGTCCGGGGCGGCGGTGGACTTGTCCACGCTGGTCAAGGTGCGAGAGGTTTCCTCCTTGCGCCCATCGACGATGCGATATTGGATGAGATAGTGGCGCGTTACGATCTCTTTGGGCCCTAGGCGAATCTGATGAACGCCGATCGGCGACAATCCGCTCGCATATCGTTCGACGCCGCCGGCGAGCACGAGCGGGCATGCGGATAGGCAGTAGGCTCCGATCGTGGCCGGCGCGCCTGGCGTCAGCAAACAGTTGGCGGCGCCCCCGGGGCAGGGCGACAGAACGCTGTTGCCGACGGCGACAACCAAATGCTGCGCCCGGATAAGCCTTCCCATCGCCATGGCGTCGCTCGTTGACCCGCCCGGTGAGCTGATCAATATCGGAAGCCGGCGTCCGCCCAATCCCGCGATAAAGCGCGCGAAGACTTGCGCGATGCCGACGTCGATCTGACCTTCGGCCGAAATCCACTCCGGGCAGTCTTGCCCGCAACTTGGAGCGGAGCTGACGACGCGGACGAACTTCATTGTCGGGGCAATTCTGACCTGCCCGGGCGGCAGTCCCTTGTTTGGCGTCGCGGGCGCGGATGGCGTCGGCGCGGGTGACGCCTGCCATGAGCGTTGTGACGACAGGGGCCGCTGAACCGGCGAAGAGAGCCCTCTATCGGAGAGAGGCGGCCAATCCGGCGAAGATTGCGCCGGCGCAGTCGATCGCCAACTCAGGAGGCCGGCAATCGCGAGAATGATCGCCACAACGGCCCGGCGTCTCGGAAGGCCCAAGCGGATTTTGGCGGAGCGGTCGGTCATTGGGCGAGTATGCAATGAAGGAGGATTACAGGCTAAACAGCGGCCCGCAGCGCCAGCACGCTCGCGACGGCGGCGCCGGATCCCGCGATCCGTGATTGTCATGTCATTGGATGTCAACGGAAGTTGTAATATTGGCAGTGTCGAGAGGGGTCAGTGAGCCGTGTGTTGACATCCTTGTTCCAGTTACTGCGTAGGCGAATTCGTCGCTGCCCTTGTAGCCCGGGTTCGGTCGATAAAAAATGACAATATCAACAAGAGAGCCGCTCCAAGAGACTGAACCGTGCGATGGTTTTTGGGTTATTGCAATAGATTTCACGTCAGTACCGCGTCCAGGCGTTGCTCGAATACCGCAAACGGCGCTGCCGATAATCTGCAGAGTTTCAGTAGAATGTTGTCCGAACATCCAAACTCCGCGGATATCACAAGAAGCGCCGGCAGAAATCGTCGCGAACACGAGGAAGACGACAGCAAGAATCATAGAACGCATCGGAGCCCCCAAGTCTAGACCGCCTAAATTCATCACCTACGCCATTCAGGATTTGGCGCACTTTTTTGGTCGTGTTCGCCGCCCTACTGGACAGCCGGCAAGCGATTTTGTGCTTTGGCGGCGACGGGTCAATGACCAGAGCGGTCGAACGTCTCCATTGTGACGGGGCATTGTGACTCAGCAGTCGGCTTCAGGCGGCAGAGCTGTTGTGACTTCTCCTTGGAGGAAATGTCCGCTTCTGCATTTCGATTTTCGGATTCCCGCCATACCGCCCCCGGCCAATTCCGGTCGTCGGGTGACGGGCCCGCATATGTCTCGGACGTTCGAGTGCGGCCGTCGAGCGGGCGATCCGGCCGCGCGCCAAGTGTCAGATCTTGACCGCTGGAACGACGCGCGGCCGGCGGGATGGCCGCGCGCCGAAGTCCCCTAGTCGGCGCGGCCGGTTTCGAGCTGGGTCTTGGCGTCGAGCTTGTGCTTTGGCGGCGGCGGCGGCGCTTGAAGCGGCTCGGGCGGCGGCGGGGCGGCGCAGGCGGCGACCGCCAAAACGAGGGCCGTCGCGAGACCCATGCGAATCATCTTCGACATATGATTTCCTTCAACAATGCGAACCGGCCCCGCCCGTCGCGAAACCGGGTGGGCATGCGGCGCCATCGTGTCGCTTTTGCGTCGGCCTCGATGGCGCCCGTTTCGCTGTCGGCGAGAGCTGCGCAGGGCTGCCTTCTCGGCGTAATTACAGCAAGCTATATCTGTTAGTTAATGTAACGCCACGGCTTGTCGCGGCAACTTGAGCGTCCGTCCCGCCAGGACGCGCGCTTTTTGGTGCCTAGCGCCTTGAAATCGCTCGTTCGGTGAACGGACTTGTCGCGCTCCTTCACCCAGGACAGGTGGGTCTGGGCTACAGCGCGCCGACGCCCTGGTGTCCGCCGGTGAAGGGTACGAACGGCTGGATCTGGCCGTTGTAGATGTCGCTGCGCACGGCGGTGATCGCGCCGTCGGGATTGGTCTTCTTGATCACCTTCAGCACGTGCTGCGCCCCGGGCGGGCCGACCGGGATCACCATGATCCCGTCCGGCTTCATCTGCTGCAACAGCGGCGGCGGCACGTGGTCGATGCCGCAGGTGACGATGATCTTGTCGAACGGCGCCTGCTCCGCCCAGCCGTAGTAGCCGTCGGCGTTCTTGGTCGTGATCGCCGCGTATTCCGAATAGCCTCGCGCGATCAGCGAATCGTAGAGCGCGCGCGTGCGCTGCGCGAGCGGGGCGATGATCTCGACGGAGAAGACGCTGGGCGTGAGGTTGGACAAGACGGCGCTCTGGTAGCCCGAGCCGGTGCCGATTTCGAGCACCTTGTCGCTGCGCTTGATCTCCAGGGTGTTGGTCATCCGGCAGACGCTGTGCGGGCCGGTGATGGTCACGCCGAAACCGATGTTGAGGAAGTGCCCCTCGTAGGCGCGCGCCAGATTGTCGTGGGTGACGAACTCCTCGCGCGGCGTCATCAGATAGGCGCGGGTCGTCGGCGCCTCCCAAAGGTCCTTGCCGGCGACCAGCTTGAGGTAGCGGTCGTAACGCTGGCCGAGGAAATTCGCGTCCTCGCCGCGGTTCCTGACCATCCATTCGACGAACGCCTCGCGGCCTGCCGTCGGCGGCGAAGCGTCCCAATCGTACGGGGCGGCGACATTGGCGCGCGCCGCTCGCAACGGCAGCGCCGCGGCCGCGACGCCCAGGACGAACCGACGCCGACTCAGCATGGAGGAACTCCGACCGGACGAAGAGCCGCCAACCTAACGCGCGGCTTCGCGTTTCCCAACCCGGATCGCTGCGGCTTTTTTGCTTCGCCGGGCCGCGCGGGCTACAGGGACGCATGACCCCAGCCGCCCGCGTCGCCGCCGCCATTGAAGTCCTCGCCGACGTCGAGGCGCGCCGCCGCCCGGCAGTCGACGCGCTCAAGGACTGGGGCCTGGCGCGCCGTTTCGCCGGCTCGGGCGACCGCGCCGCGATCGCCGGCCTGGTCTACGACGCGCTGCGCCGCAAGAGTTCGTCGGCCTGGTTGATGGGCGATTCGAGCCCCCGCGCCGTCGCTATCGGCGCGCTCAAGCAGTTGCGCGACCTCGACGAGGCGGGCGTTTCGGCCCTGTTCAGCGGCGAAGGTCACGCGCCGGCGCCGCTGACCGAAGCCGAGCGCGAGCGGCTGCGGTCGGGCGACCTCTCCGGCGCGCCCGACCCTGTCCGCGGCGACTATCCCGAATGGCTTGCCGCCGCCTTCGCCGAGAGTTGCGGCGACGACGCCGTCGCAGAGGGCAGGGCGCTGGCGAGCCGCGCGCCGGTCGATCTGCGGGTCAACACGCTCAAAGGCGGCCGCGACCGCGCCCTCGCGGCGCTGGCCCATCTCGAGGCGCAGCCGACGCCGCTGTCGCCGGTGGGCCTGCGCGTCGCTGTCCGCGCCGACGGTCGCGGCCCGGCCCTGTCGGCCGAACCCGCCTACGTCAAAGGCGCCGTCGAGGTGCAGGACGAGGGCTCGCAGCTCGCCTCGCTGCTCAGCGGCGCCAAGCCGGACATGCAGGTCCTCGATCTCTGCGCCGGAGGCGGCGGCAAGACCCTGTCGCTGGCGGCGATGATGGAGAACCATGGCCAGATCTACGCCACCGACGACGACGGGCGGCGGCTGACTCCGATCTTCGATCGCCTGACGCGCGCCGGCGCCCGCAATGTCCAGGTGCGCGCCCCGCGCGGGCAACGCGACATCCTTTCCGATCTCGCCGGGCGATGCGACGTCGTGTTGATCGACGCCCCTTGCACCGGCTCCGGCGCCTGGAGGCGCAACCCCGACGCGAAATGGCGCGTCCGGCCCGGCGCGCTGGAACAACGGATCAAGGACCAGGACGAGACTTTTGAACGCGCGGCGAGATACGTAAAACCCGGCGGCCATCTGGTCTATATAACCTGCTCGCTGCTGAAGGCCGAGAACGAGGATCGGGTCGCCGCCTTCCTCGCCGCCCACGACGGATTCCTGCCGCTCGAGGCGGCGCATTGGGCCTCGGCCTGCGGTCTGCCGGCGCTCGCGGCGCAAGCTTCCTTGCTCGGCGTTGGCTTCCGGTTCAGCCCCTTGCGCACCGCGACCGACGGGTTTTATGTCGCGCCGCTGACCCGTTCGGCATGAGGTTTCGCCGCGCGAGACGAAGGAAAACGAGATGCATGGCTCGCTGGGGGTCCTGAGCACGCAATACGGCGGATTCCTTGCGCTGATCGTCATCGGCGGCCTCGCCGGCTGGATCGCCGGCAAGATCATCGGCATCCGCCACGGCGTTCTCACCAACATCATCGTCGGCGTCGCCGGAGCGTGGATTGGCTCCGAACTCGCCGATCTCGCCCATGTCACCGTGCACGGCACTCTCGAGCATTTCGTCGCCGCCCTAGTCGGGTCGGCGGCGCTTCTCTATATTTGGCAATTGATCAACAAGCGCGGCTGAGTGGCTGGGTGGGCCGCCGCCGCAGGAGCCTTCATGACCGTCCTTATCGATCGCGCCGACGGGGCGGCGCGGCCGCGCCACCCGGAAAAGGCGCATCGGCCAGACCAACCCTCGGCCAGAAAGCCCGCCTGGATCCGCGTCCGCGCGCCCGGATCGACGCCAGGCTTCGCCGCGACGAACCGCATCGTGCGCGAGCACAAGCTGGCGACGGTGTGCGAGGAGGCCAGCTGCCCCAACATCGGCGAGTGCTGGGAAAAGAAGCACGCGACCTTCCTGATCATGGGCGACACCTGCACCCGCGCCTGCGCCTTCTGCAACGTGCGCACCGGGCTGCCGGACGCGCTCGACGACGCCGAGCCGGCGCGCGTCGCCGATGCGGTCGCCAAGCTCGGACTGTCCCACGTCGTGGTGACCTCGGTCGACCGCGACGACCTCGCCGACGGCGGCGCCGAGCATTTCGCCCGCGTCATCGCGGCGATCCGCATCGCTTCGCCCTCGACGACGATCGAGGTGCTGACGCCCGATTTTCTGCGCAAGGACGGGGCGCTCGAAGTCGTGGTCGCCGCCAGGCCCGACGTCTTCAATCACAATCTCGAGACGGCGCCGTCGAAATATCTCACCGTCAGGCCGGGCGCGCGCTACTTCCATTCGCTGCGGCTGTTGCAGCGGGTCAAGGAACTCGACCCGATGATGTTCACTAAGTCGGGGATCATGGTCGGGCTCGGGGAGGAGCGCAACGAAGTGCTGCAGGTCATGGACGACCTGCGTAGCGCCGACGTCGACTTCCTCACCATCGGCCAGTACCTGCAGCCGACGCCGAAGCACCATCCGGTTGTGCGCTTTGTCGAACCCGACGAATTCGCCTCCTATGCGACGGTCGGCGCCGCCAAGGGGTTCCTCCTCGTCTCGTCGTCGCCACTGACGCGCTCCTCGCATCATGCCGGCGACGATTTCGCCCGGCTCAGGGCGGCGCGGCTCGCCCTGGCCGAAAGTGCGTAATCCGACCCGCCGTGGCGAGCGGACCGGCGCGGTGGCGGGCCGGTTCTATTGACCGTGCCGGACCAAGGCTGTAGGCACAACCCGCCCGCGCAAGCGCGGCGAGCGCGTAGCTCAATCGGTAGAGCATCTGACTTTTAATCAGGGGGTCGTGGGTTCGAGTCCCACCGCGCTCACCATTAAAGCCGAAAACGCGTTTGCGAGGCGAGCCGATGTTGCCGCAGCCTTCGGCGCGAAGGATCTACAGTCAGCGATCGGACGACCAGGTGCGCCTCGTCCCGGCCCAGGGTCGGTTGGCGGTCGTTTTGGGGAATGAAGGTCCGTGATTGGACGCGATCGGAAGCGACGGCAGTCAACGCCGTGCGCCATGATCGCAACGGACGCCGGCCGCCCGCGCGCGCCGCTCACTCGCGCGCTTCGGCGATCCAGACCTGCATCGAGCCCGGCTCGCGATTCGCCCACAGGAAGTAGGGGATCGCGGCGAGTGTGGCGTCGCGCGTCGCTGGCGGCGTGGTCGAATAGAGGGCGCCGTGGTCGGCGGAAACGAGCTCTTTCGCCGGCGCCTTCAGCATCGTCGCGCCGCCGAATGTGTCGGCGCGCTCGACCGAGAGTTGCGCGCCACGCGGCAGCGTCAGCCGCTGCACCGGTCTCCCCGGGTTGTCCGCCTCCTCGACGCAATAGATGAGCGGGCCGCGCCTGAGCGCGACGCGGCCGACGTCCATCCGAACGTTCGGATGCGCGTAGAGCCGTTCGGGCGGCATCGGCAGATCGAGCGCGACGACGTCGCCCGCGCTCCATCGTCTGGCGATGGCGGCGTAGCCGCGCCGTGGCGTCAGCGCGACCGGCTCGCCGTTAACCGTCGCTGTCGCGATTTTGGCCCAACCAGGAATGCGCAGCTTCAGTTCGAAGGTTGTCGGCGCCTCCGGATCGACCGCGATGCGGATGGCGCCCGACCACGGATAATCACTTGTCTCACTTATCGTCACGCGCTTGCCCTGAATCGTCGGCGAGGCGGAAAAGCCGCCGTAGAGGTGGATGGCGACGCCGGTCTGCGAGCTCGAGGCGAAGTAGCCGCCGATCGAGGCGACCAGCCGCCCGATGTTCATCGTGCAGCAGGGGCAGATGTGCCATGCCCAGCGCTGATGCTGGCCGCAACTCTCAAGCGGATTGGCATAGAAAAAATGCGTGCCCTCGCGCGACAGGCCGCTCAGCGCCCCGTTGTAGAGCGCGCGCTCCATCACGTCGGCGTAGGCGCCGTCGAGATCGAGATGCAGCATCCGCTGCGCCCAGAATACGAGCGCGACGGAAGCGCAGGTCTCGGCGTAAGCGGTTTCGTTGGGGAGGTCGTACGGCTCCGTGAAGCCTTCGTTGCTCTCCTTCGGCCCGAGCCCAGCGGTCACATACATCTGCGCTGTCGTCACGTCGCGCCACAGCGCTTCGCAGGCGCGTTTGAGACCGGCGTCGTCGAGTTCGAGCGCAAGATCGGCCATCGCCGAGGCCATATACATCGCGCGCACCGCATGCCCGACCATCTTGGTCTGCTCGCGCACGGGGATGTGCGATTGGTTGTATTCATAGGTCCCCGCCCAGAAGGCGGCCGGATCTTCTCCGCGAGCGATCGCCTCCTCGGTGAAAAAATGCGGCTGGCGGCCGCGCTCGTCGATGAAATAGGCGGCGAGGTCGAGGCGACGGCGATCGCCCGTCAGCCGATAGAGCTTGACCAGCGCGAGCTCGATTTCCTGGTGACCGTCGTAGCCGCGCTTCTGCCGCGGCCCGCGCCCGAAGGTCGCGGCGATGTGGTCCAGGTAGCGTTCCATGATGTCAAGGAAGCGGCGCCGGCCCGTGGCGCGGAAGTAGGCGATCGCGCCTTCGAGCAGATGGCCGGCGTTGTAGAGTTCGTGGTTGTCGCGCAGGTTGGTCCAACGCTTGTCGGGCTCGCGGCCGTTGTACCAGCAGTTGAGATAGCCGTCGGGTGATTGGGCGCGCGACAGGTCTTCGACGATCGCGTCGATCTTCGCCTCGATATCGGCGTCGCGGCGATGCGACAACGCGTAGCTCGCCGCCTCGATCCACTTGCCGACGTCGGAGTCCCAGAACACCTGCATGGTGAAGTTGTGTTTGTTACGCGGGATCGTCAGCGGCGGGACGGGCCTCGGGAGCTTCAGCGAGTCGAGAATGCCCGTCTCCTTGAGCTTGGCGTGCTGGCGCGGGATCGTGCGCGTAAGCACCATGTCGAGTCGCTCGCGCCAGAACGGGCCGGTCATCGCTACGTCGGCGAACGGAAGCGGTGAATAGGATGCTCTGGTCATGGGTTCCTCTCAGGCGGCGGCGGGTTCGCGCGCCCCGCAGGAGGCGCGAACGACCAGCGAACAGGGCAGGCGGCGCACGCCGGCGAGCGATCGGCCGCCGATCATCTCCAGCAGCGCGGCGCCAGCTTCGCTGCCGAGCGCGTCGAGGTTCATGTCGATGCTGGTCAGCGGCGGGCGCGTCGCATCGGTCATCACGTTCCAGTTGTCGAAACCGACGATGGCGACGTCGCCAGGCACAGAGAGTCCCTTCTCCCTTAGCGCCTCGACGGCGCCGCGGGCGATCTGGTCATTGCCGCAAAAGAGCGCGTCTGGCGCGCCGCGCCCGCGCACGAACAGTCCGTCGACCGCCTCGCGTCCCCACCCCTCCGACCAGCGGCCGGAGCGAAAGTCGGCTCTATCGGCCGAAAGTCCTGCCTCGTTCAATGCCGCGCGCCAACCCGCCTCGCGCAGTCGCACCGCTTCGAAATGCCTTGGGCCGGTGATGTGGGCGATGCGCTTGCGGCCGAGCCCGGCGAGATGGCTGGCGGCGAGCTTCGCGCCGCCTTCATCGTCGGGCAACAGGCAAAGGGCGTCGGGGTTGTCGACGTAGGAGAACACGTAGACAACCGGGAAGCCGCGCACGGCCGGGACGATCGGCGCGCGCTTGTCGGCGCGCCGCGCGGTGACGATCAGCCCGTCGACTCGCTTGCCCAGCAACTGTTCGATGTGCCGGCGCTCGCGTGCGGGATCGTCGGTGGCGTTGCACATGAAGACCGCGATGCCGTGATCGGAGAGGCGCCGCTCAAGCGCCTCGACGATCGGGAAGGTGAAGCGGCCGAAACTGTCGGTTGACAGGATTCCCACCGTCATCGACCGCGCGCGATGCAGGCTTTGGGCGAGATCGTTGGGGCGATAGTCGAGCGCCTTTGCGGCGCGGAGAACCTTGGCCCGCGTTTCGGCGCTGAGCCGGCCGCCGGCGTTCATCGCCTTGGAGGCCGTGCCGATCGAAACGCCGGCGAGCCGCGCGACGTCGCGAAGGGTTCGCGCGCCGGGCCCAGGAGCGTCGTCGGGCGGCAGGTCGTCGGGCGGCAGGTCGTTCATTTGACGGCGCCCGAAAGCAGGCCGGAGATGTAGTAGCGCTGCAGCGCGAGATAGATGACGAGGCAGGGGATGATCGACAGGACGATGCTCGCCTGCAGCGCCCCCCAGTCGACCGCGCCGTGGTCGCCCGTCCGCACGCTGACCAGCAGGATCGGCACGGTGAACGAGAATTCGC
>Ga0181522_10002092_pt1 | contig 11578 bp, 10 predicted proteins | sample PEATcosm2014_Bin_27_FD_121103 | JGI IMG/M metagenome (GOLD analysis project Ga0181522, IMG submission 121103) | Peatland microbial communities from MTU Mesocosm Facility, Houghton, MI, USA - PEATcosm2014_Bin05_10_metaG | ecosystem: Environmental > Terrestrial > Soil > Wetlands > Peat | place...
CGAGAATCGCGACCGCATTAGCCAGATCGCGATGGAGATTGACCGGGCCCATGCGCGCCGCCGCCATAATGAAGAGCGCTGTGCTGAGTTGCTCGTCCGCGCGGCTTCAGCCGAGGCTGAACTGGCGCAGGCACGACATCGATTGACCGCGCTCGAATCCGAACGCGAATCCAACCGTCAGATTCTGGAATCGGCGGCTGCCGATGTGGCTGCCGCTCAGAGCGACCTCGCTCTCTGCCAGCAGGATGCGACCACCGCGGCGGTGAGTCTTGCTGCCATCGAACGTCAGCAGGAAGAATCGCGCGTTGTCATTTTTGACAATGTTTCATCGGCTTCTCGTCTGCGGAATCAACTGGCGCAGGCTGAAGAACGTTTGGCCGGCGCCGATCGGGAAGCGCGCCGCCTTGAAGCAGAGATCAACAACGCGAACTCGCAAGTCGAGGCTTTCAGCGGACAACGCGGACAACTCGCTCTCGAATTCGAAACTGTCACCCAACGCGTGAGCGGCATCGGGGAAGAGATCAGCCAACTCCGCCGCTTGCTCGAGACGAAAAAGCTCGACGAAACTCGCTCCAAGACCAACCTCGACGTACTGCGTGCGGAGTACGCAACCGCGCTTGGAAAGAAGGGATCGCTCGAGGCGGTCATCGCAGAACACGGGTACTCGACGGAATCGGTTCGACGACTGTTTCAGAGTGGCGTTATGCAAGGCGGCCTCGCTCCCGTGGGCGTGCTCGCTGATTTTCTCGAAGTGGAACCACGCTACGAGCGCGTGGTGGAAGACTTCCTCCGCGATGAGCTGAACTACATCGTGGTCAAGTCGTGGGACGCAGCCGACGAAGGCTTGCGCATGCTGCGGACCGATGTCGATGGCCGTGCTACGTTCCTCGTCCATCCTGAAGATTCGCAGGCTAAGTTCTCGTTCGTGCTGGACGAGGCCGCCCACTGTGCGCCACCTACGGCGCAGATCGTTCCGCTGAAGAATACCATTCGCGTACTAGATGGCTTCGGGAAGTCGTTGGAAGTAATTCTGCCCAAGCTTCGGGATGGATACATCGTTCCGGAAGCTGATGTCGCGCGCGGTTTGGCACTGGAGAATCCCGACGCTTTCTTTCTTTCCCAGGCAGGCGAATGCTTCCACAACGTGACGGTCACCGGCGGCAAGCAGCGCGCCGAAGGTCCTTTATCGATGAAGCGCGAGCTGCGTGAAGTCATGCGCCAACTGGAAGATCTCGAGCGGGCGTTGCGCCATGAAGAGATGCAGGTGCTGACGCTGGGGCGCGAAATTAAAGACCTCAGTTCCCTACTAGAACGGCTCGACGACGAGAAGCGCGAGGCCGAACTTCAGTCAATGACATCGGGCCACATGTTGCAGCAACTCGATTCCGAAATGACGCGGGTCAGTGAGCGGTTGAATGTTGCGAAGCTCGAACTCGAACGGCTAGCCGCAGAACGAGCCGAGCAGGAAGGGATCCTATGCGCTCGGCAGTCTGAGATCGAGACTCTCGATCTGCAGCGCGCAGACCTCGAACAGAAAATCGCAGCTGGACAGGAATCTTTGAAGGCGCTACGCCAACGGCGCGAAGAGTCGGCGCAGACGGCCTCGCAACACGCCGCCCGCGTGGCAACGTTGGAAGAGCGGCATCGCTCGGCTGCGTCGGTGCTGCAACGGATCGAATCCTTGTTCGCGGAAATGGGGGAGCGTGTACATGCCCTCAGTTCACAGATCGACGGAGCAGCTGCTGAAAAACTGCAGCGCGAAGCGGAGAACGAACAACTCGCGCAGACCGCAACAGATCTCGATGCCGAAAGGAATGCGGCGCAAGCTCGCGAAGGACTGCTTCAGTTTGAAACCGAACAGCTGCGCGCCCGGCTTTCCGAAATCGACGAACAGCTGCGCAACAGCCGCATGTTGCTCGACCAGGCGCGCGATCGACGCGGAGAACTCTCCGCCGCAGCAGCCAAGCTTCAATCCGATGCGCAGTATATGTCCGAGACTTGCCTGAACGAACTCGGCGTGGAGCGCGAAGCTTTAATGGCTGACACGACGCTCACCGTGGTCACGGGTGACGAACTCGCGGCCGAAGATCAACTCTACCGCGACATGCGCACCAAGCTCGAAGCCATGGGCCCGGTTAACATGATGGCGCTGGAAGAGTACAAAGAAACGGCCGAGCGGCATACATTCCTCGAAACGCAGCGGACGGATCTGATCACTTCGATTGAGAACACGACGGCGACTATCAAAGAGATTGATCAGATCTCCCGGCAGAAGTTCGAAGAGGCATTCCACAAGATCAACGAGAATTTCCAGACGACATTCAAGAAGCTATTTGGCGGCGGGCATGCGTTCATGAAGCTGACCGACGAAGAAAATAGCGCGGAAAGTGGCATCGATGTGGTGGCTTCGCCTCCGGGCAAGCGACTGCAGAGCGTGCTCCTCCTATCGGGCGGTGAGAAGGCGTTGACTGCTTTGGCCTTGCTGGTCGGCATCTTCCAATACGCGCCCAGCCCCTTCTGCATCCTCGACGAAGTCGACGCACCGCTCGACGAGGCGAACGTTGGCCGCTTTACCGAACTCGTCAAGGAAATGAGCGTTCAGACCCAGTTTGTGCTCATCACGCACAGCAAGCGGACGATGAGCATCGCGCCCGTTCTCTATGGCGTTACCATGCAGGAGCCGGGAGTTTCGAAGCTGGTGTCAGTGAGATTCGGAGTCCAGTAGAGAGTCGGCCAGACCTTGAGCGATGCGCGCGACTATGATTGATTTGCGCACAGCTCCGGCGAGAATGTTTTGTCCTCGTTATCCACGCCTATCCTCAGCTTTTCCACAAGAGTGGCCGGCGGCACCCCCTGTCCAGCGCGGGTTTCCGCGCATTCCCTTACCTGTCAACACCTTTCCGTCGAACGGATGACGCCGTGCTCCTCGCAGGGTGATCAGAATCGTTGACAAAATTTTCTGACCAGCTAGAATACGCCTCGCCTCTAACCTGTAAAATTTCACCATGAGCACAGACATCCTCGATTCCGTCCTATTACGCACCGACTTTCCCGACCTCAACCTTCACGCCAGCGGCAAGGTTCGCGACGTGTACAACATCGACGACCAACAGCTGTTGTTCGTCGCCAGCGACCGTATCTCCGCATTCGATTACATCCTGGGCACTGGCATTCCCCACAAGGGGCGAGTGCTGAATCAGATCTCCTTGTTTTGGTTCGACTATCTCGCCGATATCGTTCCGAACCATTTGATCACCGCCGATGTCGAAAAATATCCAGCGAACGTGCGCAAGTACGCTGACCAACTTCGCGGACGCTCGATGCTGGTGCGGCGCGCCGAGATCTTTCCGGTCGAATGCATTGTGCGCGGATATATTTCGGGCTCGGCTTGGAAGGAGTACAAGGCGACCGGCAAGGTCTCGGGAATCGAACTGCCGGCGGGACTGAGAGAGTCGGACGCCTTCCCGGAGCCGATTTTCACGCCATCGACCAAGGCGACATCCGGTCACGATGAGAATATCTCGTTCGATCAGATGTGTGACATCGTCGGCGTCGAGACCGCAAGCCACCTGCGCGATCTCACCTTGCGCGTCTACAAAAAGGCGGCAGCCTATGCGCGGCAGCGCGGCATCATTATCGCCGACACCAAGTTCGAGTTTGGACGCACCCCCCAGGGCATCACGCTGGCGGATGAAGTTCTGACTCCCGATTCCTCCCGCTTCTGGCCCGCCGACAAGTACGCTCCGGGACGGCCGCAGGATTCGTATGACAAGCAGTACGTCCGTGATTACCTCGAGCAAATTCACTGGAACAAACAGCCACCCGCTCCTGGGCTTCCGCAGGACGTGGCGCTGCGGACCAGCGAAAAGTATCTCGAGGCGTACCTCCAGCTAACGGGACACAAGCTGGATGTCTGATCCGGCTTGTAGCACGAACTCCCGCGAGTTTCTCGTATGACCATCGCGGATTGGATGATTTGTGCGGTAATACTGATCAACGTCGTCGCGGCCGCCATGCAGGGTTTTTTCGCCGAAGCGCTCAGCATGGCCGGCCTCGTCGTCGGCTATATCGTGGCGGCTTGGAAGTATCGCAGCCTTGCAGAGTGGTTTGAGTCGTTTTTGAAGAACCCGTGGTTGGCTGAGATTCTTGGCTTTTTGATTATTTTTTTTGCGATCCTGCTTTTATTCGGCATTGCCGCCAGGATTGCACGTTGGATCATGAAAGAAGCCGGACTCAGTGGTTTTGACCGTTTCCTCGGCGCAGTCTTGGGGTTGCTGAAGGGCGGGTTGATGGTGGCAGTGATCCTGATGGGAATGACAGCGTTTCAGCCGACATCGAAGCTGCTGCAGAATTCCCAGTTGGCGCCTTACTTTCTTGTCGTCGGACGGGCCGCCATTTGGCTCGCACCTTCGGAATTGCGCGCCCGTTTTTATCAGGGTCTCGATCTCATCCATCAAGCTCCGCTGAAATTGACCGGCTCCCCATCTTCCCCGCCGAAATAGGTAGCGGCGCAGTGAAAAATTCATAGCGAAGAGAGAACTTCATCGTGAAAGATCAACTGGAAGCACTCGTCCTGCAAATGTATCGCAGCAATATTCTTTATTCCGAGGGCGTGCGCGAGTTCAAGAAGCGATTCATTCTCACTGTCCTACAGGAAAACAAAGGCAACCAGTGCCGCGCCGCGCGCGAACTGGGCATGCATCGCAACACTCTCAGCCGAACTATCACCGAACTCAAAATTGATGTTCGCCAGCTACGCGACGGCGTCAAGCGCCCACCCCGCAGTACCCGCTCGGTTTCGATGGAAAAGAAGATCGTCCGCTGAAGACACACCCGGCAGTTCGTGCCTCGAAAGAACCTGATTCAAACTGATGCGCTCCTGCCATTCCCCGGGAGACCGATCTATCGCCGCTTGCTGCACGGCGCAGGAAGACCGTTGTCCCCACTCAAGCCAAAAGCGGGCGTGAATGGCCCACTGCTCTCGCAGCTGAGGCCGACCGTCCAATCCGGTCTCATCACCATATCTTCCCGCCAAGACAAAAGAGGCAGCCGCAAGGGCTGCCTCTTCGTTTACAGCTCTTTGCCTGTTATTGCGCTGGTGCCTTGTGCGTTGGCGCCTTGTGCGCCGGAGCCGCAGGTTTAGCGCGAAGCAGTTGGCCCTTTTCCATGACCATCATGAACGGATTCGGAGTATAGGACGCCGGTTCCCCCTGGAAGTCAAAGCTGGCGCCGTCTTTGGGAATCAAGCGGACCGGAACCTTCTCTTCGAACTTCAGCGTGATGTCGGCCTTCTTCGCGTCGATGTCATCGGAACTGCCGGCAATCATGAATTGTTCCGGCTCGGTGCTGATCACCGTGCCGTTCATCTGCACGGCCTTGCCCTTGATCGCGTTCCAAACCGTATCCTGATCAGCCTGGCTACCATTGCTCAGAACAAATTCCCACGTGGCGAAGTCCATCTTGTCGGGAGGTGTCTTGGTGACCATGTCGTGAGCCTGGTCTGCCGGAGACGGTGCTGGCTTGATCGGGACCTGCGGTCCGCCAGCTTTGGCGGCGGCCAGCACATCAGCCCAGCCGTCGTCGCCGGCGTGGAACTTCACGTACTGCGATCGCGCATACTTCTCAATGCCAGCTTGGCTCGCTGTAGGCGCTACCGCCGCAGCGCGCGCCGCGAACCAAATGCCGTTCTGATAGTCCGGAGGATTCTGCTGCAGGTAGGAAAGTGCCAGCGGATAGAGCAGGCTCAGATCCTTCTGCGAGTCCGGAGCATTGGCTTCTTCGGCGTCCTTCAGTTCGGTGGCCGCCTTGGCGTAGTCCTTATCCTGCAAAGCTCCCCATCCGATACCGGCGTCGAAGTTTTCCTTCATCGTCTTGATCTGATTCTGGAAGTCGGCGTCGCTGGTTCCCTCGGGCTTCTGATATTTCGAAAGGCAATCGAGTCCCTGCTGGCCATATTTCTCGGCATCAGCCGATTCCTGCTTGCCATTCGGATCACCGCTCTGCGCGGTTACGCGATTCACATAGGTCAATAGGAACAACGCGGGCACGTAGCATGGCTCGGCGGCTACGAGCTTGGTCGCGGTCTCCATCGCCTTCTTCACGTTGCCCGCCTGCTGGTACGTGCCCAGCAAAACTTCGAGCGCCTGATTCTTCATCACACTGTTGGGATACTGGGTGAGAAATGCTTCGAGCCCGCTGATCTTTGCGTTGGCGTCCTTCTGCTGTATGGCCGCGACGTAGGCGTTATATTCAGCGGGATCTTTGATCACCGGCGCCGCAGCTTGTGGAGCGGCTGCTGGAGCGGCGGGCTGTCCCTGCGCGGCTGGTGTGGCCGATTGTCCGGGAGCTGGCTGCGCAGGAGTCTGTGCCACCGCGACCGCCGTTACCCCAAGAACAACCGAAAGCAGAATCTTTTTCATCAGTATGGCTCCTTGAGCTCTGGAAATATCTTTAGATTGGGAATCGTCTTCAATACATCTCAGCAGCAACTGCATTCCACCTGGACCGCAAAGCGTTCAGATCCTGCTTGGAATGCCGGGCTTCCTGGCAGGGGGCCCCGGGAGGCTAGGGGTCGCCCGATTGAAACACTTCGACGGCTGCCCTTCATCCCGGCTGGCCGGATTATAAGTACCTCTGTTGCCGAAGGCAAGCGTCATCCCTTTCGTCCTCCTCTTTATTGCTAAGATGCCGATAGCGGAGACCGCGGATGTTTCCATCCGGTAGTCCGCTGCAAGGAGACCGCATCTACTATGGACACCGCACAGCCTCTTTCCGGTCAGGTCGCCGTTATTACCGGAGCCGGACGTGGAATCGGCGCCGCCATTTCGCGCAAGCTCGCCGCCCTCGGAGCCACCGCCGTGTTGCTCGGACGCACCCAATCCACGCTGGACGAAACATCCCGTGCCATAGTCGAGGCCGGCGGCAAGAGCGAGGTCATCCCCTGCGACGTCACCGAACTGCATCAGCTCGAATATGCGTCCGCCCGGATCGACAGCACCTTCAAACGTCTCGATATTCTGGTCAACAACGCCGGTATCGGCGGCTTCCGCGATCAACTGCACAATCTCCCCGCAGAAGAATGGGATCAGATTCTGAATACGAACTTACGCGGAGTGTTTTATGCGATTCGCGTCTTCGCGCCGCTGATGATCCGCGCCTACTCCGGACATATCATCAACATTTCATCTTTGGCGGGAAAGAACGCTCTGCCGAGCGGCGCAGCCTACGCGGCGAGCAAGTGGGGATTGAATGGACTGACCTATTCGGTCGCCGAAGAACTTCGCCCGCACAATATTCGCGTGTCGGTAATCTGTCCCGGCTCGGTCGACACCGAATTGAGCCCGCACGCGGGTAAAGATCCCAATAAGATGCTGCAACCGGATGACGTTGCTCACGCCGTCGGAATGCTGGTGACCCAGGCGCCACAGTCGTTTGTGAGTGAAATCCTGCTGAGGCCGACACAGAAACCGTAAGGTAAGCGCTTGTCATCCTGAGGGAAGCGAAGCAGCCCATACCCTCCGGCAGAGGCAATGGCCCAAAGAGGGATTTTCAAACAGCTGCAGTCCCCCGTGCGCCTCTGTGTCCCCGATGGTGAAAGGTTTTCCTACTTCTTGAAGAGATTTTCAAAGGCCGCCCGCGCATCGTTGGGACGCAACGTCGCCGGAGTGGAAGTCTCTTTCTCGCGCGTCACGCGAATCTCGTAAAGTTCGCAATCGTTCCTCGCATCCTTCTTCGCGATGCGTACTTTAACGGGCCGCATGCATTCAAACCGGCTTCCCGGATCGAAATACGTGCACTGCTTGCAGGAATGCAACTCAAAGCCGCACTTCGGGCACTTGCCGTCGCTCGCGACTCCCTGCAGCACGGTACCGCACTGCGTGCATCGCGAGACGGCGCGCGTCCCCGGCAGATTGACGGGCCGCGGGCCAAATGTGTTGTCCCGCCTTAGCGGCGGTGGCGCGCCCGACTTCTCTCCCGATCCTTTGCGCGACTCATGATCGCGATCTTGATATCCATGTTGACGGTATTTCGCCACAAAAGCCTCCCCCAGCACGCGGCCAGTATTGTGTACCCGATTCACTCCGCGCGGCAAGTACTTCCCAAAACATTAACCTGAGATGTCTTGCGAGGTTGTCTTGGCAAGACTGCTAGACCCGAAGTGCTTTGCAACAATTCAGGGCCAGCCATGCTGATCCGAGCCGCTACAATAAATCCATGATCCACGAAATCATTCCAGTCGGCCCATTGCAATGCAATTGCTCGATTATAGGTGACGAAAACACGCACGAGGCCATGGTGATCGATCCGGGCGACGACATCGACGACCTTCAAGCCATTCTCAGCGAACACAATCTGCGAGTAAAACAGATCGTCATCACGCACGCGCATATCGACCATGTCGGAGGCGCGATGAAACTTCGAGCCGCGACCGGCGCGCCCATTCTTCTCAACCAGAACGACTATGCGCTTCTGAAGATGCTCGACGAACAAGCGACGTGGATCGGCGTTGCGCCGCCGGGCAAAGTGGAAATTGATCACAGCATCGGCACGGGAGAGGAAGTGTCGGCAGGATCACATACGGCCCAAATTCTGCACACACCCGGGCACACCGAGGGTAGCATCTGCCTCTACTTCCCTGCTGAAAAGAAGCTGATCGCTGGCGACACGCTCTTCGCCGGGTCGATCGGCCGAACCGACCTTCCCGGAGGATCGATGCAGAAGATTCTTCACTCGCTCCATGACACTGTGCTCGCACTGCCCGACGAAACCGTGGTGGTTCCCGGCCACGGCGACTTGACGACAATCGGGGAAGAGCGCGAGTCTAATCCCTTCTTGCAGGGCCGTCAGATGCGGTAAAGATTGGAGACGATCCATCAAGCAAACGAAAGCGGCGGACATCTTTGTCCCGCCGCTTCCGAGTCGATTGTTTTAGCGATTCTTACTGGTGCATGTGATCGTCGTGCTCTTCGTGCTCGTGACGCCACTTCCAGTATTCACGCTGGCGCTTCTTGTCCAGGCGGTCATAGTCGACGTAGGCTTCGTGCCGCTCCTCAAGCCAATGCCGATAGGTATCGCCCTCTCGCTGATCCCAGTTGTGATAGTCCTTATGGTCCGGATCGTACACTTTGTGTTCCCGCTCTTCCTGTTCGTGCCTTTCGTGGTCATCCTGCGGCGCCGGCATTGCTAGAGCGCCAATTGGCACCAGTAGCGCAGCCGACAAAAACACCGAAGCCATACATTCCTTGTTACGACGCATATTTATCCTCCGAGCAGCCAAATGTAGCCCCGTATGGATGCGGCGCCACGGCGTGCGGTTGGAGTCGAACTGATCTGGGGTTCCACAGTAGATTGCGCACAACCTTTCAGGAAGTGGCCGGCAACTGCAGCAGTCTCGCCGTTCCCGTACTGAATTCGTCTTCGTTCGTAATCAGGCTTAGGACTAGATATCCATCACTGGGGAAGTCATAGAAGTGTCCGGGATGCACGATCACCGACTTTTTTCTCACCAACTCAATTGCGAGATCTTCATCGGAACGTGTCACTGGGACGCGAAGCACTGCACACCAACCGCCATCCACGTTGAGCCGTTGGCAACTTGTTTGCTGGGCGAGCTGACGATCGAGTTCTGCGAGATTGGTTTCCACCCGGTGCGATAGTTGCCGCTGAATATTTTTCCTCTGGTCTAGAAGAGCTGGCATGGCCCACTGGATGGGTGCACTCATCGAGAGATACGTATCGGCGATTACGTCGAGCCGCGCTGTCGCTTCGGCGACTTCTGCTGATGGTCCACTTGTCGTGACCCACGCGACTTTCATCTGCGGCAGGGCCGAAATCTTCGACAGGCCGCTGAGCGTGAAGGTTAGTGCGTCGTGATTCGCCGTGAAACTTGCACGACGTTTCTGATCGAGGCCGTAGTCGAGGAAGACTTCATCGACGATCAACGACAACCCGTGGGACCGGCAGAATGCATTGAGCGGGTCAAGCTCATTCGGCTCGATGTACGATCCAGTGGGATTGTTCGGATGCACGATGACCACTCCGCGCGTTCGCGCTGTCACGGCAGCTTCGAGGGATGGAAAATCCATCTGCCATCCGTGGTCGTAGATCAGCGGATACGGCACTAACTTCACATCCTGAAGATCTGCGAGAAACTCAAACAGCGGATAGCTCGGTTTCGGCACCAGCAGCTCATCGCCAGCGTTGCACAGCAAACGGAAAACGAACGAATATCCTTCGCTCGTGCTAGTCGTCAGTACGATTCTCTCGGCGTCGAGGTCTCGCACGCCGTGCGCATCGCGGTAATACCCAGCGACGGCTTGCCGAGCGGACAGCAATCCCTTCGCCTGGGGATCGTAGTCGAGCATGTGCGGGGATTCGAACGCAGAGATGATTTGCGCAGCGTTGTACTGCAGACCCACTCGCGTGGGATTCGAAGCTGTGAGATCCAGCAGCTCGGCTCCGCGAGCGCGCGCTTCCTCAATCGCCTGCGTATATCGGTTCTGCGACAGTCGCCAGTTCGTGCGTTCAGAAAACATGAATGGATTTTATGCGATCAGAAAAATAACAGGTCGCGTGGTGCGGCGAAAAGAAAAGGCGTCCCGCAGGACGCCTGAATACATTTACTGTGCGAATATCACAATCCTGGGGGCACTCGATTGGCCAACTCAGGCGTTGAATCGCTCACATCGGGTGAGGTGACGCGCTGCAGGCTCGGCCAGTCGCGAATCCCCACGGCCGGGCAGATCAAGCCCTTTCCACCTGGTCGCAACAGTTGGCGGAGGGTTTGCACACCGTAGAACAGCCCCTCGCCGGAGTTCGCGGCGACGATCAAGTGCGACTTGTCGGAGAACAGCAGGTAGCCGTCTTCGCCGATAACCTGATCGGCCTTGAGGCCGTTTCTCGCGAGGAAGCGCCTTACGCGAGCATCTTGCAAGCGAGCGAGCACAATGGCCCCGCCCTCGGCCTTACCAGCGGCCTTCATTCCAAGAATGTCGAGCTGCATCCCCGACTGCTCCTGGACTTGTTCCGCCAGGGTCTCAGCCGCAATGCGATCTTCGGATTGATGCCCGAGCTGCACAAAAATCTTTGTGCGGGGGCCCACATGGAAGCCGCCATCGCGCAACTGGACTTCCTTCGGCGCCGGCTCCAACTTCAACACCGGGCGCGTCGGCGAATCGAGCGCCAGCAATACTGGCGCGCACGCCAAAGCCCAGCCGATGATACCCAAACGTCGCTTCGTCATTGAAATCCTTGCACTAGTCAACTGCATTCCATATTGTACCCGCTTCGCGGAACCGCCATCCGGGCAAAGGGACCTTCTCACTGTGATAAACCCGTTGACCTCGCTGATTCCTCTATTTATTTACGGTTTTGACCGCTTCGCGGATTCTAGCTCGCAAATCCCTCTTTATTAACCACATAGGGCATCTTCGAGATATCCCCATTGTAGTTGCCTTCGAGCACATCGATCATGCCTTGGGCGCAGCGGCCCGCCATTCCCTTGTTGGGGTCGGTCGACAGGCGCGTAATCCGCGCGGCGCTGGCAAAGTGGGGCATGAGACGGCATCGGTCGGCAATC
>Ga0181522_10002094_pt1 | contig 11576 bp, 10 predicted proteins | sample PEATcosm2014_Bin_27_FD_121103 | JGI IMG/M metagenome (GOLD analysis project Ga0181522, IMG submission 121103) | Peatland microbial communities from MTU Mesocosm Facility, Houghton, MI, USA - PEATcosm2014_Bin05_10_metaG | ecosystem: Environmental > Terrestrial > Soil > Wetlands > Peat | place...
CCGGGGTGGTCATCGGTGCACTGCTCGGCTCCGGCGTTGGCCTCATCAAATACCTGGCCGATCCCTACAATCAGTTGCCGGCGATCACGTTCTGGCTGCTCGGCAGCCTGGCGGCAACCAACGCCAATGATCTCTTGCCGCTGTTTGGACCGGTGGCCGTCGGCACGCTGATGCTGATTGCGCTGCGTTGGCGAATGAACGTGATGTCGTTGCCGGAAGAGGAAGCACGGGCGCTCGGCGTGCCGACTGGCGTGCTGCGTATAGCCATCGTCGCGGCGGCCACGTTGGTCACTTCAGCGAGCGTCGCCACCGCCGGGGTGATTGGCTGGGTGGGTCTCGTCGTCCCACACCTTGCACGGTCACTGGTTGGGCCCGATTTCGCCCGCCTTATCCCGGCCTCGGCTATCTTAGGCGGCTGATTCCTTCTCCTCATCGACACACTCGCGCGCACCGCGGCGCCCGTCGAGATTCCGCTTGGAATCCTGACCGCGTTCGTCGGCACGCCGTTTTTTATATGGCTGCTCGCCAGCGTGCATCGGACGTGGTCATAACGCTCCCGCCGGTCAGCGTCCGGAGAAGCCGCGCTTTTTTCATCGGATCGGATTGGGTGGGACAGCCGGCAGCGAGTTCGCCAGACTTGGCTGGACTTTTGGATGCAGCTCCTTGACCACCCCAATCGGTACACCGAGCCGCTCGACCGTGGCGACGACTCGGCCGTCAAGCGCTCGATCGCAATTTGTCTGCGTCGGCGCGATAAAAAAATCTGCGCTCTTTTGATCCGCCGTCCATATGAGACGTGAGTCGGCAACCTTCTCGAACGACAGACGCTCCCCACAGACCACGACCAGATAACGCCGGTGCGGTTTGCCGGGTGCCCGGTCTGTCTGATCTAGGTAATGTTCGAGGTCTCCCACCGCCTCCGGCATGATGTTGACCCAATAGTCGGTGTCGTAACGCCGGGAAGCGCCGGCTAAACCGCCGACCAGCGGATTGAAAAACAGATACTCGTCAGGATGCAGACGGTAGAGCGACGAGGCATCCCAGCCAAAACCTACCACGAGGAGAGCCAGTCCTGCAGCCACTGCGAACCGACCCACGCTTTCGAGCCGCCCGATCGCGCTATCCAAACCCAGACCCGCCAGCACGGCAATCGGCGGCACCGTGAACAGAACATGCCGCATGCCCGAAAATGCCGGTCCACGCACCGCGACATCGCCGACCAAAGGAAAAAGCGCCGCAAATGCCACCAACGCGACTTCGCTGCGCCAAAACTTGTTGGGGCCCGCCCCACCCCGCTGCGGCCGCTTCGCAAGGACGAGTGCGAGGCACGCGCCGAGCAGGAGCGGCAGTGTGAGTTTGATGAGGACGTAGGTCGGCTCATACCAGCGCGGGACATCAGCCATCGTGTACACGTGACCCGATAGAAGGGTGCGGATGGGATAATTGAAATCGTCGAATTCAAACATGGCGCGCAGCGGGTTGAGCGGCGCCAAGCCGGCCCAAGGCCATGCCGCAATCATTATTACGTAGGCGACAAGAAAGCTTGGCGCGAGCGTAAGTGCCGACCGTCCCATGAAAACGAGCACGCCACGCCAGGATTTGCCCTCTCCGATCAGCGCACAGCTGATGACCACGAGCCCGGCATAGCCGAATAGAAACAGGCCAAGCACGCGAATTCCGAGCGCACAGCCGCACAGCACCCCGAAGGCCAGCACGAGGCGCAAGCGCGGGCGCGGCAATTCCCGGCCGATCAGGAGCAGACAATAGGTTGCGCCCATCATCGCGGACGCAAAGGGGATGTCTTTGGTATGGTTGAACATCGCCCCATACCAAATTCCGCACAGGGCAAGCGCCAGCGCCGCCAACAGGCCGGCGCGCGATACTGCAATGGCGCGCGCGGTCGCCCAGACGGCAACGATGCCGCCCACCCCCGTCAGAGCCGACAGCACATGGCGGACCGCATAGATGTCGAGGGGCAGTATTTTTTCTAGGCCAACGGCGACGACGTCGAACAGGCCCCCATAAAGGTAAAGGTTCCTGAAGTGGAACAGCCCCTGATCCGCAAATGAACTCCCGTAGTAGGCGACGATAAGTTCGCCGTAGCGCTGCTGGACTTCCTCATCATTGGAAATCGCATAGTCGCCGAAGGTCGTGAGAACGAGAATAACCAGGATGCTGAAGAGGGCTGCAGCACCTACGACGTAAGGATCCGCAAATAGGCCCCGTGACCGGACTTGCCGGATCAAGCTTGCAGCACTTGTGCGGCATGTAATCGCCGCCCACCGGGCAAGCGCTTCGGCGCCCGCCGCGGCTCTCCCGGCCGTCATTCGTCCCCCCTCTCGATCGGATAGTTTACGGGATAACACCCCCGGTACCGCCGATCCTCCGGGAGACACTAGCCAAAGTATGCCGGCAGATGGACTGCGTCATCACGCCGCTGTCCACATGCCGGGATGCCCCCTGCGCGGGTAACGGCGCCGCCGCATGGGCAGGAGACGTTCCTTGCCCAGGTTCGACTCGGTTTGCGACAATGCTGTGTCATCAAGGACTGCCATGAAGCTCGAAGGCTGCGGCCTCACCATCGGCTATCGGGACCGGGTAGTTGGACGCGGCCTCGACGTGGCTCTGGGGACCGGCGAGGTACTGGCTCTGCTCGGCCCCAACGGGGGCGGCAAGACCACCCTGCTCAAGACGCTGCTGGGTTTGATTGCACCGCAGCATGGCGAGGTCAGGCTCGGCGACCGCGCGTTGGCGAGCTTTAGCCCGCGTGAGCGCGCCCGGCTCATCGCCTACGTGCCCCAAGTCCACGTCGCAACCTTCGCCTTTCCGGTGGAGGCGGTCGTCCTCATGGGGCGCAGCGCCCATGGCGGCCTACTCGGCCGTCCTACCGCCGCAGACCACGCCGCCGTGGGGCAATCGCTCGAACGGCTGGGGATCGCGGAGCTTGCCGCACGGCCCTATACAATGATCTCGGGCGGCGAGCGCCAGCTCGTCCTGCTGGCGCGCGCGCTCGCCCAGGAGCCGCAATTCATCGTGCTCGACGAGCCCACTTCGAGCCTCGACTTCGGCAACCAAGGCAAGGTGCTGCGGGAAATTCGGGCGCTGGCGACGGCCGGCCTTGGCGTCATGTTCACCACGCACGACCCCAATCACGCCCTGCGCACAGCCGACCGCGCCTATTTGATTCGCGACGGTGTTCGAATCGCAGACGGCGCCGCGAGCGCCGTACTGACCCGCGCCGGCCTTGAGGAGTTGTACGGCGCGCCGGTCGAGCAACTCGACGATCCGGCGACCGGCGGCAGCGCATTCCTGCCCGACTGGGCAAGATAGCGGGCGGAACTTTTGAGCCGATTTTTTGTTGATTATGCGGGTATTGATGCAGCGACAAAGGAGGCGTCACGGATGGGATTATTGCTTTGGCTCCCCGATATTTCCGCTGCCCAATCATTCTCGTGATTTGACCGCATAGCAGCTTTTCACGGACAGCAATTTTCAAGCGACGCGTTGCAAGTGCGCGGAGGCCCGGCCGAAACCGGGCCTCCTGCGCGCATGCTTTCGCGAGGCCGGTCATTCGCCTACATTAGGAGCATGGCTTCGCCCGATGACGATTATCTGATCTGCCCCGATCCACACGACCCACGGCTGACCGAACGGGTCAGGGGCGTTGACCAGACCGGCGCCGAGATCGAGACCTCGGTGACGGTCGAGCGCGCGCTTACGATCTTCCTCAATTCCCAGGAGATCGTGACGGCGATGACCATCAACGATCATCCCGAGTATCTCGCGCTCGGCTACCTGCTCAATCAGAACATGCTGAAGCCCGACGACGTCGTCACCGGCGTCGATTACGACGAGGAGTTATCCGTCGTCGTCGTGCGGACCAAGCGCAAGACCAACTACGAGAAGAAGCTGAGGAAAAGGGTGCAAACCTCGGGCTGCGCCCAGGGCACGGTCTTTGGCGATCTCATGGAGGCGCTGGAAAACGTAACTTTGCCGCCGGCCGAATTGCGCACGTCGTGGCTCTATACTTTGACCCACAAGATCAACACCACACCTTCGCTATATCTCGAAGCTGGCGCCATCCACGGCTGCGTGCTCGCGGCAGAGGATCGCCCGCTGGTCTATATGGAGGACGTCGGCCGCCATAATGCTGTCGACAAAATTGCCGGCTGGATGTTCAAGCATCACATGAGCCCAGCCGATAAGATTTTCTACACGACGGGCCGGTTGACCTCGGAGATGGTGATCAAGACCGTTCGCATGGGTATTCCAATCCTGATCTCGCGCTCAGGTTTCACGGCGTGGGGCGTGGAGCTGGCGCGAAAGACCCATTTGACGCTGATCGGCCGCGCCCGCGGCAAGCGCTTCATCGCGCTCGCGGGCGAAGACCGCATCGTCTTCGACCAGGACCTCACCTATGTGGAGGAAGAAAGCGCGAAGCACCGGCGCAAGGCCGCGATGCATGATGATTGATTGCCTATCCTTGTCATGCTTCGCGAAGGCGGAGCATTCAGTGTCCACTCCATCTGAGGTGATTACGAGATCGCCCCGTCAAGCCGGGCGATGACGAGAGAGAACACCCTCGGCCTCGTCCTCGCCGGCGGGCTGGCGCGTCGTATGGGCGGCGGCGACAAGGCGCGTATTCATATCGGCAAGGCGACTATTCTCGAACGCGTCCTCTCGCGCCTGGCGCCACAGTGCATCCGGGTCATCATCAATGCTAACGGCGATCCGGCGCGCTTTGCTGATATCGGCCTTCCGGTCGTGGCTGACAGCGTTCCAGGTTTCGCCGGTCCGCTGGCTGGCATTTTGGCCGGCCTCGATTGGACGGCGGCGAACGCTCCAGACTGCGAATGGCTCGCCAGCGTCCCAGGTGATTGTCCGTTCCTGCCAAAGGACTTTGTGGCGCGCCTGCACGAGGCGCGCGCCGCGGCCGGCGTCCCGCTCGCCTGCGCGCGTTCCGGCGAATGGCGGCATCCGGTCGCCGGCCTTTGGCCGGTTTCTCTGCGCGAGGATTTGCGTCACGCGCTCTCGGATGAAGGCCTGCGCAAGATCGAGGTATGGACCGAACGGCATGGCGTAGCGCTGGCCGGTTGGGCCGACGCGCCCGTCGATCCATTCTTCAACGTCAATACGCCGGACGATGCGGCCCACGCGGAAGCCATTGCCGTGCAATACCCGGCTGCCTAATCGGCGCGACCCCCCTACTCGCGCCACGCCGTCGGCAACCAAGGAAAAGCTGCGCGGCGCTTGACCTCGAAACTCTCGATCGCATCGCGATGAGAGAGGGTAACGTCGATATCGTCGATACCGCGCACCAGCCGGTCCTTGCGCAAGGCGCTGATTTCGAAGGGGTGTGCCGTTCCGTCCGCAGCCGTTAGCAATTGCTTTGGCAGGTCGATTGTGATCTCCGCGCCAGGGTCCTCCCGCAATTGCCGCCACAAGTCATGGATGACGGCCTCGGCGATCTCAATCGCGAGCACTCCGTTTTGCAGGCAGTTGACCTGGAAAATCTCGCCAAAGCTCGGTCCGACGAGCGCACGCAAGCCGTAATCCATCACCGCAAAGGCCGCTCCCTCGCGCGACGAACCGCAACCGAAGTCGCGGTCGGTAACGAGAATCTTGGCGTCACGATAGGCGGGATAGTTTAACACGAACTCGGTCCGCGGTCGGCCCGCCTCGTCGAAGCGCAAATCGTAGAGAAAGGCCTCGCCGTAGTCGTGGCCGGGACGCCGGTGCCGCCGCATGTAGCGGCCGGGCAGGATCATCCCGGTGTCGATCTGCGGAAACTCAAGCGGCGCGGCAACAGCCGTCAGGACGGTGAACGGGACCATCACCGCCTCACTGTCGCGAAAGCTGGCGCACGTCGGCAAGCCGCCCGCACACCGCCGCTGCAGCGACCATGGCCGGGCTCATGATGTGAGTCAGTGCGCCGCGGCCCTGACGGCCTTCGAAGTTCCGGTTCGTGGTTGACGCGCAACGCTCCCCAGGGGCGACCAGTTCGCCGTTCGAACCGTTGCACATCGAGCATCCGGAGTCGCGCCATTCAAGGCCGGCGTCGGCAAAAATGCGGTCGAGCCCCTCGGCTTCGGCCTGGCGCTTCACCGCGCTCGATCCGGGTGAGACCATTCCGGGAACCGCGGCACGCCGACCCTTGAGTACCTGCGCGGCTACGCGCAGATCCTCGATCCGGCTGTTGGTGCACGAGCCGATGAAGACTCGGTCGATCGACACCTGTTGGAGCGGCGTCGCGGGTTTAAGTCGCATATAGTCGAGAGCGCGCTCCACGTGACGCCGGCGATCGGCGTCGTCGATTCGCGACGGGTCGGGAACAAGGCCATCGACCGGCGAGCAATCTTCGGGGCTCGTACCCCAAGTCACCATCGGCGCCAGGGCAGCGGCATCAAAGCTAAGTTCGCGGTCGAAGCGCGCATCGGCATCGGTCGGCAGCGTTTTCCAATAGGCCAACGCATTATCCCAATCAGCGCCCTTCGGCGCATATCGTCGGTCAACGAGGAACTGATAAGTCGTATCGTCCGGTCCCACGATGCCGATGCGGGCACCGGCTTCGATCGACATGTTGCAGATCGTCAGGCGCCCCTCCATCGACATCGCACGGATGGCTGAGCCGCCGTACTCGACCGCATAGCCGGTCGCACCGCCGACACCGACAGCGCCGATGATCGAGAGGATAACGTCCTTTGCGGTCACCGCTTCGGGCAGGTTCCCGTCGATCGAGATACGCAGCGTCTTCGGCTTCTTCAGCCAAACCGTCTGGGTCGCCACCACGTGGCGAAGCTGGTTGCCACCGCCGATCGGCACCGCCAGCGCACCGCAAGCGCCGTTGGTTGCGGTATGGGAGTCGTTGCAGGTAACCAGCATACCAGGCTGGGCAATGCCGAGTTCCGGCGCGATGACATGCGCGATGCCCTGATCGTGGTGATACCAGCCAACGTGAGGCAATCCAAAATCCTTGGCGTTCTCGTCCAGCATTTCGACCACGCGCCGGATTTCGAGATTGGGCATACCGGCGGTGCCGAGCGCACGATTGACGGTCGGTAGATAATGGTCAGTCACCGCCAGATGCTGCTGCGGTCGCCGCGTCTGGCGCTTCTCCATCCGAAGCTGATCGAAGGCGAGGAAAGATTGGCCTTCGTTGATTAGGTTGAAATCGACGTAGAGCAATTCCTCGCCTTGCGGCGACACCACGATAACGTGGTCGGACCAAATTTTCTCGAACAGGGTTCGCGGCGCGCTCATTGCAGCATCCCGAGTTCAGTCAGCACTGCGCGATTCTCATCGTAATCTTTTTGCATCCACGTCGCGGTTTCCGGATAGCGAATAGGCTGCAGAGTCCAAAAATTCCTAGCGAGATCGAGCTTGAAATCCGGATCGGCCATCACCCTATCGAGCGCCCGCAGCCAGAACGCGATCTGCTCCGCGGTCAGGCCGTTCGGCACGAGCACGGTGTAGGAATTCGCAGTTACCACATCGACGCCCTGCTCGCGCAAGGTCGGATATTTCGCCAGTTCGCCGGGCAGCCGCTCCGGCGACGCGATGCCGAGCATGCGCAACTTACCGCCTTGGATCAGCGGCATGGCGCTGCCGATGCTGGTCTCGCCGACATCGATGTGATTGCCTGCCGCCTCCGCGGCGACGTCGGAGCCGGAATCGAATACCACCGTTACGATCTTGCCCGGCGGCGCGCCGACCGTCTTGCCAACATTGACGACGGAAATATGCAGCGGGCTGCCGAGGCCGACTGGAAACGCGAACGTCACGGCGCTCGGATCGGCTTTGAGCCGCGTGCGCACATCGACCATGCTCTTAAACTGCGAATCCACATTCGTGAAGTAGCATTGATAGGCGTCGAACAGCTTCATCAGCGGCGTCATCTGCTTGTTCAGGTCCGAGCCCTTGCGCGCGATGGCATTGATGAAGCTGCCGGAGGCTAAGCCGATCTCATTGGCATCACCGCGCTTGCCGGCGAGATAGTTCATGGCGATGATTTGCCCGGCGCCTGGCCGGTTGAGAACCGTCATCGAGTCGACCAGATGCTCTTTCGTTAGCGCCCGCTGAATGGCGCGCGCGATGCGGTCGTTTTCACCACCGGCGCCAGCGCCGACCACGAACTCGACATTGCCGGTCGGTTTCCACTCGGCGTCGGCGGGCTGCGCACGCGTGCCATGACAAAATTCGAACCATGAGAGCACAATTGCCGCCAGCGTCATCGCCCGCACGAATCGCATGTGCCCCTCCCGTCTCAGCCGACCAGCGACGCATAGGACAGGAAGCCGACCATCGAGCCCGGCTCGACCTTGGTCACGTCCTCGGTCAACTCGGCCAGGCCGTCGGTTTCCGTGAGCGATGTGAGAACACCGGCGCCATCCTGCTCGAACTTGACCGCCTCGATGACGCCGTCTGACGCCGCGCGGAGCGCCACCCGGACATATTCGCGCCGGCCCTTGCGCTTCTTGTAGGAGAAGGCGGCGCGCGCCGGCAGCGCCATCAGAGACTCGGGCAGCGCGCCGGCAAGCCGCAGCAGCAGCGGACGTACCACGCGCACGAAGGTGACGAACACCGCCACCGGGTTTCCCGGCAGACCCACGAAGGCTGCACCGTCGCCGCTGTTGCCGCCGCGAATGACACCCATCGCTACGGGCCGGCCTGGTTTGATCGCCAAGCGCCAGAACACGATGCGACCAATGGTGTCGATCACAGCGCGCACGTGATCCGCCTCACCAGTCGAGACTCCACCCGACGTGAGAACGAGATCATGGTCAATGGCCGCCGCCGCGATTGCGTGCGCCAGTTCCTTCGGATCGTCGCTGAGAATGCCGAGGTCAGTGACCTCGGCGCCGAAACGCTCGATCAGGCCGGCGAGCAGATAACGATTTGAATCGTAAAGCGCCGAACGTCGCAATGCCGTTCCGGGTTCGACGATCTCGTCGCCCGTCGAGAACAAGGCGACGCGCACGCGCGGGCGCACCTCAAGCATGGTCAAGCCGAGTGCTGCCGCGAGCGCAATATGCTGCACCGCCAAGCGCCGGCCCGCCGCGAGCGCCACAGCGCCCGCCTGAATGTCTTCGCCGGCGAGCCGACGGTTCGATCCGATTTTCAAGCCGGGCGGCACGATGATGGCGGCGCCCTCGACGCGGCAATCTTCCTGCATAAAAACCGTATCGGCGCCGGCCGGCATCGGCGCGCCGGTGAAAATGCGGATCGCTTCGCCGCCTTTGAGCACGTGGTCCGCGGCGTGGCCGGCGGCGACGCGATCGATGATTGTGAGCCGGCTCTCGCCCTCGCCGTTAAGATCGACTGCACGCACTGCATAACCGTCTACCGCCGAATTATCGAATGGCGGCACGTTGACCGGAGCAACGATATCTCGCGCGAGCACACGTCCGGCAGCTTCCCGTAGCGTCACAGTCTCACTGCCGCCGACGGGCGAAACGCGCTCCGCGATCAAGCGCGCCGCATCAGCGACGGGCATGAGCGGACCGGAGAAGGCAAAACAGTCGTCGCTGAGCTGAGCCATCAGGCTTTCCCCAGCGGCGGCCCGATCAGGTCGCGCGACAGCGCTTCGGCCTGCAGCAAGTTGGCGATGCCTTCAATGTCGTCGAGCATAAGGACCGGCACCGCCGCTTGCGGCAGCGGCGCATCGGTCGCGACCGCGACGATGCAATCGTCGTCCGGATGCAACAGTGGCTTCCCCACGACGGCGCGAAATACCTCAAGCTTGGGATGGGCGTGGCGTTTAAATCCCTCCACCACTACCAAATCAACCGGGCTCAGCTTTGCCAAAATATCCGCAAGCGGCGGCTCGGGTTCCAGGCTCAGTTCATGGACGATAGCCCAGCGCCGGCTCGACACAATCGCCACCTCGCTGGCGCCCGCCTGCCGATGCTGCCACGAATCCTTACCCGGCTGGTCGATATCGAATTCATGGTGCGCGTGCTTGACGGTCGCCACCTTCAGCCCACGGCGGACCAGCACCGGAATCACGTTAGTGACCAGCGTCGTCTTGCCGGAACCACTCCAGCCCGCGAGACCGATGATGCGCATCACGTTCCGCCATTGGCCGGCCGGCCGCATGCCCACGAGCCGGAATCCACAACTGCTGTCCTAACATAATATCAGTACGGGGCTGCCCCAATGCGCCGTACGACATGTTTGACCCTCGCCGACAGCCGGCTGTAGCCTGTAGCAAGTCCGGGCTATTCGGAGAGAGATGATGGCCACGCACCCCTACACCATCCCACCCTCGATTAAGGATCGCGTCATCCGTCGGCAAGGCAAATTCGCCAGCCACGACACCATCGACGCAGGTCGCACCGCCCTCGTGGTGGTCGACATGCAGAACTATTTCGTCGCCAAGGGCTTTCCGCTTGAAGTTCCCGTCGCGCGCGACATCGTGCCAAATATCAACAAACTGGCACGGGCGCTCCGCACCGCGGGCGGCACCGTCATATGGCTGCAGACCAGCACGGCGCTGGCGCTCAAACACTGGGCCCGCCATCACGCCCACATGCTGACGCCGGAACGGTCAAAGACGCGGTTAGACTTCCTCGCCGAGTCCGCCGAAGGCTTTGCCCTTTATCCGCAGCTTGACGCGCTGCCCAGCGATCTGCGGGTCAAGAAAACCACCTACAGCGCGTTCACGCCCGATCCTTCCGAGATGAACACAGCGCTGCGCAGGCGCGGCGTCGAGAGCGTGCTCATTACCGGCACTGCGACCAATGTCTGCTGTGAGTCGACCGCGCGTGACGCCATGATGCACGACTATCGGGTCGTCATGGTGTCGGATGGCAACGCCTCCTTCACCGACGAGGAACACGCGACAACGCTGAACAATATCCTGTCGTTCTTCGGCGATGTGTTGACGACGGACGAGGTCATGGCGCGGCTTGTGCCCGCTGAGGCGCGCCGGTCCGCGTAGCTCAGCGGCGGCGCATGACCGCCGACTCCAGCCACGAGATCGCGAGATACATCAGCGACGACACGATGGCGAGAATCGTGACGGCGGTCATCACGATGTTCATTTTGAATATCTGACTGCCGTATTGGATGAGATAGCCCAACCCCAGGTTCGCTGACTGGAACTCGCCGACGACCACGCCGACCAGTGAAAGGCCGGCGTTGACCTTCAGGGTCGCGATGAAGGTCGGCACGCTTCCCGGCAGAACCACCTTGGTCAGGATTTGCAACTTGGTGGCACCGAACGTCTGCGCGAGTTTGATTTTGTTCGGGTCGATGCCCTGAAAGCCGCTGTAGATCATCAAGACCGTGATGAACAGCGAGATAGCAAGCGACATGCCGTAGATTGAGAGCGTGGCACCGAGCCAGATGTAGAAAATCGGAACGAAAGCCGTCTTCGGCATGGCGTTGGCTACGACCAAATACGGATCGAGCACCCGATAGAGGCCATTCCACCACCACAGCGCGGCGGCGATCGCGGTGCCGATGATCATGGCCGCGGTAAAGCCCACCACAGTCGCCGACACGGTGGATAGCGCATGGCTAAGAATGCTCGCCTGCTGCGGCGTCGCCTTGAGCATTTGCAGAAACGTCGGCCA
>Ga0181522_10002095_pt1 | contig 11576 bp, 8 predicted proteins | sample PEATcosm2014_Bin_27_FD_121103 | JGI IMG/M metagenome (GOLD analysis project Ga0181522, IMG submission 121103) | Peatland microbial communities from MTU Mesocosm Facility, Houghton, MI, USA - PEATcosm2014_Bin05_10_metaG | ecosystem: Environmental > Terrestrial > Soil > Wetlands > Peat | place...
CGCAGCGGCTCCTCGTGTTTACAAGAACTTCATTGATGGCGAGTGGGTGGATTCCCGAGGAGGGAACGCCTACGAAAATCGCAATCCGGCGAACACCGATGAGCTGGTGGGGATGTTCGTATCGTCCACCTCCGAGGATGTCGATGCCGCGGTGGATGCAGCCAAGGGGGCATATCCGAAGTGGCGGCTGACGCCCGCGCCGAAGCGCGCCGAGATTTTGTTCCGCGCCGCGGAATTGCTGGTGCAGCGCAAAGAAGAGTTTTCGAAAGACATGACGCGGGAGATGGGCAAGGTTTTGGCCGAGACGCGCGGCGACGTGCAGGAAGCCATCGACATGACGTATTACATGGCCGGCGAGGGGCGCCGCCTTTTTGGGCAGACCACTCCTTCCGAGCTGCCGAACAAGTTTGCGATGAGCGTTCGGCAGTCGATCGGTGTGTGCGGCATGATCACGCCGTGGAATTTTCCGATGGCGATTCCGTCGTGGAAGATGATGCCCGCGCTGGTCAGCGGGAACACGGTGGTGTTGAAACCGGCCGAGGACACGCCATTGTCTTCGTATCACCTGGTGCAGATGCTGACCGAAGCGGGTGTGCCGCCGGGTGTCGTGAACCTGGTGAGCGGGGATGGGCCGAACGCTGGGGCTCCGTTGGCGCGGCATTCCGATGCGCCGGTGATCAGCTTCACGGGATCGACGGCGGTGGGGCGTTTGATCGCACAGGCGTGTGCGCCGGAGTTCAAGCATTGCAGCCTGGAGATGGGCGGAAAAAATGTCATCATCGTGATGGACGACGCGAATTTGGAGCTGGCGGTGGACGGAGCGGTCTGGGGCGGCTTCGGCACGACCGGGCAGCGTTGCACGGCGGCCAGCCGCGTAGCGGTGCACAAATCCGTGTATCGAGAATTTATTTCGCGATTCGTGGACCGCGTCAAGAAATTGAAAGTAGGCGACGGGCTGGATTCCACGGTGGAGATGGGACCGTGCATCAACGAGCAGCAGCTCAAGACGGTGATGGATTTTGTGGAAATTGGCAAGCTGGAAGGCGCGAAACTGCTGACTGGCGGGAATCGGCTTGATTCCGGGCCATACGCGAAGGGTTGGTTCCACGCGCCTACTGTGTTTGGCGATTGCAACGCAAAGATGCGCATCGCACAGGAGGAGATTTTTGGCCCGGTGGTGTCGGTGATTCCGGTTGGCGGATTTGACGAGGCGATCGAGGTTGCCAACGGCGTGCCGTACGGGTTGTCGGCGTCGATCTACACGCGCGATGTGAACCGCTCGTTCCAGGCGATACGCGACCTGTACACCGGCATTGTTTATGTGAACGCACCAACCATCGGCGCGGAAACACATCTGCCTTTTGGCGGGACGAAGAAAACGGGCAATGGTCACCGCGAAGCGGCGATTGCGGCGATCGATTTTTTTACCGAGTGGAAGACGCTGTATATCGATTATTCCGACAAGCTGCAGCGGGCGCAGATCGATAACAACTAGAATTGCGTGATCTTGCTCAGAACATTTGCCGATTTACTGAAATCCGTGCCGTTCTTATTTGTGCGAGGCTTCCAGTTGGGTCGCCAGCCGCTTTCGGGCGGCCCAGGCATGATGGGCGTGAAACAAATCTTCGGGCCGTACCCACTGCAATTCATGTTCGTGCGTTTGGGCAATTTTCTCGCCGAATTCGCCCGCGTAGAATGTCGCATAGAGCGCCAGGCACTGTCCGTCGGAGACGAAATACTGCATAGCCTGGCCAATGCGTTGACCCAGGATAACGCGGCAGCCGACTTCTTCGAGGACTTCGCGGCGTATCGCTTCGATGGGCGTTTCCGAGAGCTCGATTCCGCCTCCCGGTAGGTGTAGTCCTCGCGATTCGTTCACCGCGGCGACCAACCCTTCGGCATTGGTCACCACGGCATACGCGCACGCGCGAGTTTTAACCGGCAGTGTTTCGCTTCTGATTCCGAATGCAGGAATCGCTTGCTCCATTGTTTCAGGATGCACCGAAATGGGGCAATCCGCAATCCTCGGAACACGGTAGTCGCTCCGCGTTGACGATTCTTGACGGCGTTCCTACAATGGTAGTAGGCACCCAGGACCGAGTGCTTGCTATGAGGACTCCCGCTCTGCAAGAGCGCCGTAATCGGCAGATTTTAGCCGATGTGGTGCGGACGTACATCGAGACCGGGGAACCCGTGTCTTCGCGGGCGGTGTCCGCGCGTTTCGAAGAGACCATCAGCACCGCAACGATTCGCAACGTCATGGTCGAACTGGAAGACGGCGGATTTTTGTATCAGCCGCACACCTCGGCCGGACGCGTGCCTACCGCGGCGGCTTATCGGTTCTTCGCTCAGGAAATCGCGACGCAGGCGACGCTGAGCGTCGTTGACAAAGAATGGATTCAACGTGAGATCGGCGCGGCCACCAACGCTGCCGAAGTTACCGAGCGCGCCGGCCACGTGCTTGCGGAAGTATCGAACGGGCTGGGGATCATCGTGTCTCCGCCGATGGGCAAGACGGTGATCGAGCACGCCCGCATGTGGCTGTTGCCGGACGGGCGCGTGGTCGTCGTGCTGATTTCGCCCGGCGGGAACACGCGCGACAAGATCTTGCGGCCACCGCGGCCATTTACCCAGATCGAACTCGATGCCACCGCCGACTTTTTGAATCGGCATTACTCCGGTTGGACCCTGGAATCGATACGCGGCGACCTGCTGCAGAAACTCGCCACCGAGCGTGAACGATATGAAGGCATCGTGCAAAGCGCTCTGGCGCTGTGCGATCCGGTCGTGCTCGCTGATGATCGCGCCCGCCAGGTTTACGTAGAAGGCGCCGCGCAGATGGTCGGTGCGGGTGAATTCGCGGACCAGGCGCAGCTGCGCGATGTGTTGTCGGCAATTGAAGAAAAGCACCGGCTGGTCACAGTATTGAACGCGTGCATCGACGGGCCGGAACCCGTGTACGTGCAGATCGGTGTGAAGGAGATTTCGGAGTCGGGCGAGAATTTGGCGCTGATCAGCGCGCCGTACATGCGCCACGACCTCGTGCAAGGTTCGCTCGGGGTGCTGGGGCCGACGCGCATGCACTACGAGCGTGCGATCACCGCGGTTGCCTACGTGGCGCAGCTATTCAGCGAAACACTGAGCAAAATTTGAGAGACTTTTGGCAGAAGAGAGGCAAGAAAGTGCCGGACAAGTACACGAATATCAATATAGGACGCGACGAGGCGAATGGCGCGCCGGATCCGGATCCAGCCACGGACGCCAAGAATGCTCCCGCGGAGCAAGCGGCCAACGGAACCGAAGCCGCCAAGCTTCTGGGCGAGCTTGACGATTTGCGACAGACCTTGCTGCGCCGCCAAGCCGATTTTGACAATTATCGCAAGCGCATTGAGAAGGAACGCGCCGACGATTCCAAGCGCACTACCGCTCGCTTGATCGAAGGACTGATTCCGGTGATCGATGGGTTCGAGCACGCACTCGCGGCGCACCGCGAGAAGGAATACGAGGTCTACCGCAAAGGCTTCGAGCTGATCTACAAGCAACTCCTTGACAACATCACCAAACTCGGCGTCGAGCGCATGGATCCGATCGGGAAGCAGTTCGATCCCCACGCGCACCAGGCGATGGACCGCCTCGAGACCACCGATCGCGAGGACGGCACCATCGTGCACGTGTTTCAGCCGGGTTACATGTTTCACGGCCGCGTGCTGCGCCCGGCGATGGTTCGCGTAGCCGTGAACGCGGCTCCCGCATCCAACAAGACCGTGAACTAGCAGGGTATTTCCCAAGGAGAACGAAGTCGCATGCCGAAGTCGAACCAACGGGACTACTACGAAATCCTCGGCGTTTCGCGCACCGCGAGCGTCGACGAAATCAAGGCGTCGTACCGCAAGTGCGCGCTGAAATGGCATCCGGATCGCAACCCGGAGAACAAAGCCGAGGCGGAAGTGAGATTCCGCGAGAGCACGGAAGCCTACAGCATTCTTAGCGATGCGCAGAAGCGCCAGGTCTACGATACCTATGGACACGCAGGACTTTCTGGCTCCGCTGCCGGTGTGGACTTCAACGGCACGATCTTTCAGGACTTCCACGACATTTTCGGCGATTTCTTCGGGTTTGAGGACATGTTCTCCGGCGGGCGGCGGGGAGGCCGCTCGCGATCGCAACGCGGCGCCGATTTGCGTTACGACATGACGCTCACCTTCGAAGAAGCTTCAGCCGGCGTCGCCACAAAAGTAAAATTGCCGCGTCAGGAATATTGCGAAGCCTGCAACGGTACCGGCGCGAAAAAAGGAACTGGCGTCGTCGCTTGCCAGACGTGCGGCGGGCGCGGCCAGCTCGCGTATCAGCAGGGTTTTTTCACCATCACGCGTACTTGCCCCGCGTGCCAGGGCGCGGGACAAATCGTCCGCGAGCGCTGCGCGGAGTGCCGCGGCCAGGGGCGCATCGAGCGCGAACGCGCCATCGAGCTGCGCATTCCTCCCGGCGTCGATACCGGCACGCGCCTCCGCGTTGGCGGCGAAGGCGAGCCCGGACCAAACGGCGGCCCGGCTGGAGACCTGTACGTTGTGCTCGAAGTCAAAGAGCACCCCTTCTTCGAGCGCCGGGGCGCCGATTTGTATTGCACGATTCCCATCAGCATTGCGCAAGCTACGCTCGGCACCGAACTCCAGGTGCCCGGTCTAATCGGCGAAGAGAAGCTGAAGATCCCCGAGGGCACGCAAAGCGGCGCGGTCTTCCGCCTCAAATCGAAGGGTCTAGCCGACCCGCGTGGTGGCGGCAAAGGTGATCTCTATTATCACGTTCGCGTAATCACGCCGACCAAGCTCACCCGCGAGCAGCGTAAATTGATTGAAGAACTCGGTTCGTCGCTGAAGGTTGAAAACAAACCGGCCGAGCGCAATTCCTCGATCTTCGACAAAGTCAAAGACATCTTCGGCTAGCTCGCGATCGCCAAGGACCTGGGCGCGCCCCCAAAAGGGCGGGGTTTAGATCAAACTACAACCCAGCCAGCACAACGAGCCCGCTCTTGTCGGGTGCGGCCGGTCGCCGCCATGAATCTGAACTCCGCATTCTCAGTGCCCATCACAAGAAATCGCCCTCGCGTAAGATAGAATCCCACCGTGCGCAGACGCTTCTTTGTAGAGGAATTCACGGGTCGGTCCGCCGCCATCGAAGGCGACGCTGCGCACCGTTTAGGCCGCGTCCTCCGAGCCCAACCAGGCCAAGTCTACGAATTGAGCGACGGCAACAGCGTCTGGCTCGGCCGCATCGAGTCCGTTAACCGCAACCGCGTCGATTTCGCCCTCCTCGACCAAGTCCCCGCGTATCAACCCGCCGTCGATATCACCCTGCTCCTGTCTCTGGTAAAATTCGACGCTTTCGAATGGGCCATCGAGAAGGCCACCGAACTCGGCGTCACCACCATCGTTCCGCTCGCGACATCCCGCAGTGAAAAGGCTCTGGTTGCTGCTGCAGGCAAGCGATCCGAGCGCTGGAAGAAAATTCTGCTGGAGGCATCGCAGCAGTCGCGCCGCGTTCGTGTGCCGGTCCTCGAATCGCCGCTGCGGCCCGATCAAGCCTTCGGCAAGCCGCAATCCGGCGCAAGGATCATGCTGTCCGAACGCAGCGACGCAGCAGCGCTACGGGAGGTCTTGTCCACGCAAAAACTGCCCCAAGCAACACTCGCTATCGGCCCGGAGGGCGGCTGGACCGAGGTCGAATTCGCCACCGCCACCGCCGCCGGCTTTCGCGAAGCGTCTTTGGGCAGACTGATCTTGCGGACCGAAACAGCCGTGATCGCCGCGTTGGCCTCGCTGAACTACGCGCTGGAAGCCTAGAAAAGCTGGTAGCCGCAGCAACAAGCAACGGCGCACATACCAGCTGCGTCCTATGAAAGGGAAACGACGGCGTCCTGCCAAGGCAGGCGTTGCCTGAATCGTCTCCCGGCCAATCAACATCTGGCGCAGCGCGCAACGCCCATGTTATAAATACGAGGCAGCGAAAAAATGCAAAGCACGGACGAGCGACATCTCCCCAGCACCGCGGTCACAGAATGCCCCGCGCCCACGTCAAGTCCAGGCGCGAGTGCCGAGCCATTGACTGCCAGCCATTCCTTGCGAAATGAAATCCGCATCTGGACGCGCGACCTGCTGATCGCGATTGGCCTCGCTCTGGTCATCATCGTTTTCCTTTACCAGCCCGTGAAGGTCGAGGGCACCAGCATGGCCCCGCTGCTCTCCGACCAGGAACGCATCTTCATCAACAAGTTTGTGTATCGCTTCGAGCCCATCGACCGCGGCGACGTCGTGGTCTTCTGGTATCCGCTCGACCGTTCGAAATCCTTCATCAAGCGCGTCGTCGGCCTCCCGGGGGAAATGGTCGAGATTCGCAAGGGCATGGTCTATGTCAACGGCATCTCGCTCGCCGAGCCCTACGTTCCGCCGCAATATGAAGACCTGACCGATTTCGGCCCGGTGCACGTCCCGTCCGACAGCTATTTTGTGATGGGCGATCACCGTATCAGCTCCAACGATTCGCGTGTGTTCGGGTCGGTCCCCAATCATTACATCTATGGGCGCGCCGTGTTTGCGTATTGGCCTGTCGATCACTTTGGCTCGCTGTCCACCGCAGAAGCGAAAACGAAATGATTTGCGACGGAGGATCCACTGAACGAAGTTCAGCATCGACCCGCCATTCTGGCGCTGGAAGACGGGCGCGTCTTTAACGGCCGCGCGGCCGGCGCGATCACGCGCCGGGGCGGCGAAGTCGTTTTTAATACCAGCCTCACCGGATATCAGGAAGTTTTCACCGACCCCAGTTACGCCGGGCAGATTGTTTGCCTCACCTATCCGCACATCGGAAATGTAGGCGCGAATCTCGAGGACCAGGAGTCGGCGCGGCCGTACATAGAATCGTTGATCGTGCGCGAGTTTTCTCAGGTCTGTTCGAACTGGCGCTCCGCGGAAACCGCGCAACTTTACCTGAACCGGCATAAGATTCCCGTTATATGGGACATTGATACGCGCGCGCTGGTGCGGCATCTCCGTCAGGTAGGTGCGCTCCGCGGTGTTGTCGCTACCGACGGCACTCCTGCCGACCAGTTGATCTTTGAAGCCAAACAGCTGCCCTCCATGGCGGGGCAGGAGTTGGCCAGCCGGGTCTCCTGCGACAAGATCTACAAATGGGACACCGGCTCGATCGATTTCGTGAGCTCTCCGTGGACCGAGCAGATGGGCGAATCCGGTGGCGGCCAGGAAGGCCGCAGGCATCGCGTCGTCGCCTATGACTATGGAATTAAGCAAAACATCCTTCGGCTGCTCATAGATCACCAGTGCGAAGTTGCCGTGGTTCCGGCGCAAACTTCAGCCGAGGATGTGCTCGCCATGGGTCCCGACGGCGTGTTTCTTTCAAACGGCCCGGGAGATCCCGAGCCAGCGGGTTATGCCATCGAGGGGATCCGCAAGCTGCTCGGAAAGGTTCCGGTCTTCGGCATCTGCCTGGGCCACCAGTTGTGCGGGCTGGCGCTCGGCGGCAAGACCTTCAAACTGAAATTCGGCCATCACGGTTCGAATCATCCTGTAAAGAATCTGCTCAGCGAAAAAGTGGAAATCACCGCGCAAAACCACGGCTTCTGCGTGGACCCCGAGTCGTTGCCCTCCAGCGATGTCGAAGTCACCCATCTCAACCTCAACGACAGCACGAACGAAGGCCTGCGTCACAAATCGCTCCCTCTGTTTAGCGTCCAATATCACCCGGAGGCCTCCCCAGGGCCGCACGATTCGCACTATCTGTTCACGCAGTTCACCGATCTGATGAAGAAATTCGCGCCATCGGGAAGTTCGCGCCGATGATCGGCCTCTGCGCTCGGAATGAGAGCGCCTAAGGCCATGGTTACAAGAGGAAGAAACTAAGGCGATATGCCAAAACGTAAAGACCTTAAGAAGATCCTGATCATCGGTTCCGGCCCGATCGTTATTGGCCAGGCTTGCGAATTTGACTATTCGGGCGCGCAGGCTTGCAAGGCGTTGCGTGCGGAAGGCTACGAAGTGGTACTGGTCAATTCCAATCCGGCCACGATCATGACCGATCCGGAGTTGGCCCATCGCACCTACATAGAGCCGCTCACCAAGGAATATCTCGAGGAGATTATTTCACGTGAACGGCCGCAAGCGCTTTTGCCGACAGTTGGCGGGCAAACGGCTTTGAATCTGGCTGTGGAGCTGGCCGAAAGCGGGATTCTCGAGAAATACAAAGTCGAGATGATTGGCGCGTCGTTGCGTGCGATCAAGGTCGCTGAAGACCGCCTGTGGTTCAAGGACGCTTGTCGGAAGATCGGATTGGAGGTTCCTGCATCGGCGCTGGTGAACAACGCGCAGGATGCGCTGCGCTTGTGCGATCAGCTCGGATTCCCGCTGGTGATTCGGCCGTCGTTCACGCTGGGCGGCACTGGCGGATCGATCGCCTACAATCGTGAAGAGTTTGGTGAAGCTATCTCGCACGCGCTGGACATGAGCCCGGTGCACGAAGCGCTTGTGGAAGAGTCCGTCCTCGGTTGGAAGGAATACGAGCTGGAAGTGATGCGCGATTTCCGCGACAATTTCGTGGTCATCTGCTCGATCGAGAATTTCGACCCCATGGGAGTTCACACCGGAGACTCCATTACCGTCGCGCCCTCCCAGACGCTCACCGACAAGGAATATCAACGTATGCGCGATGCGGCGGCGGCGATCGTGCGCGAGGTCGGCGTGGAAACGGGCGGTTCCAACGTTCAGTTCGGAATCAATCCCGAGAACGGCCGAATGGTCGTGATCGAAATGAACCCGCGGGTGTCGCGTAGCTCGGCACTGGCCAGTAAGGCTACCGGCTTTCCTATCGCCAAGATCGCCGCGCGTCTCGCGGTCGGTATGACTCTGGACGAGATTCCCAACGACATTACCAAGATGACTCCGGCTTGTTTCGAGCCGACCATCGACTACGTGGTGGTGAAAATCCCGAAATGGCAGTTTGAGAAATTTCCGGGCGCCGACACCACCCTCGGAACGCAGATGAAATCCGTCGGCGAAGTGATGGCCATCGGGCGAACGTTCAAAGAGGCGCTCCAAAAGGGAATTCGTTCGCTCGAACCGCACACTCCGTGGCGAGCTCCTGCAGAAACTCCGGAGTCTTTGTTGCGCGAGAAGCTGGCGACGCCCCGCGCGGACCGCATCCACTGGCTGCTGACCGCAGTGGATCGCGGGCTTCCTGCCAGCGAGATTTGCGAACTGACGAAAATCGACCCGTGGTTCATCCAGCAGATCGAAGAGATCAACGCGATGAATCGGCGCGCCGCAAGCGTCACCGTCGAGACGGCATCGCGGGATCTACTGCGCGAGGTGAAGCGCTACGGCACCAGCGACGAAGTTCTTGCCCAGATCTGGAAGACCACCCCCGCCGCCGTCCGTTTGCAACGTGCCCGATACGGCGTCGCCCCGGTCTTCAAGCGGGTGGACACATGCGCCGCTGAATTTGAATCGTTCACGCCGTACATGTATTCGACCTATGAGGAAGAGGACGAATCCGATCCGCAGCCGCGGTCGAAAATCATGATCCTGGGCAGCGGGCCGAATCGCATCGCGCAGGGAATCGAATTCGACTACTGCTGCTGCCATGCCTCATTCGCGCTGCGCGAAGATGGCTACGAAACGATCATGGTGAACTGCAATCCGGAGACGGTTTCTACCGACTACGACACCTCGGACCGTCTGTACTTTGAGCCCCTGACGCTCGAAGACGTGCTGGCGATTGTGGAACGCGAAAAGCCGCAGGGTGTGATTGTGCAATTCGGGGGACAGACCCCGCTCAACCTCGCTCTGGAATTGAAGCGCAACGGCGTGCCCATCATCGGAACCACTCCGGAATCGATCGATCTGGCCGAAGACCGCCGCCGGTTTGGGCGATTGCTCGAAGAGTTGCGAATCCCCCAACCTCGTAACGCCACTGCACTGGTGCCGGAGGAAGCGGCGCGCGTCGCCGGCGAAATTGGGCTGCCGGTTCTGGTGCGGCCAAGCTATGTGCTGGGCGGGCGCTCGATGGTGATTGCTTACGACGTGAACACCGTGCAGGAATATGTCGCGCAGGCGGCGTTGATGGGCCCGGCGCGGCCGGTGCTGATCGATCAGTTCCTGGAAGAAGCGACCGAAGTGGACGTCGATGCGCTCGCCGACGGCACGGACGTGGTAATCGGCGGAATCATGGAGCACATCGAAGAAGCCGGCGTCCACTCCGGCGATTCTTCCTGCGTGTTGCCCCCGGTGAGTTTGTCACCAAAAATATTGGAAACCATTCGCGACTACACCAAACGCCTTGCGCTGGCGTTGAAAGTAGTCGGTCTGATGAACGTGCAGTACGCCATCCAGCGCGATGTGGTGTACGTGCTGGAGGTCAACCCGCGGGCCTCGCGCACCGTGCCGTATGTGAGCAAAGCGACGGGTGTGCCGCTGGCAAAAGTCGCGGCGAGACTGATGGCGGGAAAACGCCTTGCCGATATGAAATTGCCGGTGGTGAAACATAACGGTGTTTCGGAGATAGCCGTTCACGAATTCTATGCGGTGAAGTCGCCCGTGTTCCCGTTCAACAAATTCCGAGGGGTAGACACGATTCTGGGTCCGGAAATGCGCTCGACCGGCGAAGTAATGGGTATCTCGACTTCCTACGGCCAGGCGTTCGCGAAAGCGCAGCTTGCGGCCGGCCAGCGTCTTCCGCAGAAGGGAACGGTCTTCTTGAGCGTCAATGATCGTGACAAGCGGCAGGTTGGCCCGCTTGGAAAAGACCTGCTGGCCCTGGGCTTCCGTTTGCTGGCCACGCGGGGAACCGCGGCTGCGCTCGAAGCCGCCGGCATCGAGACCGAACCTGTCTTCAAAGTGAATGAGGGCCGGCCCAACATCGTCGACCTGATCAAGACGCGTAAGATCGATCTGATCATCAACACGCCTTTGGGCCGCGAATCGTTCTACGACGAAAAATCGATCCGGCGCGCGGCAATCCGGCATAACATTCCGTGCATCACGACGCTGGCGGCGGGGAATGCGGCGGCGCTCGGCATCCGCGCACTGCTCGATCAGAAACCTGAAGTCGGGGCATTGCAGGATTTGCACCGCGGACGCGTGCCGGCATCGGGTACCACCACCGCGACCGGAGACTAAGCCGTGGACCTTTCTGGAGTCTATCCCGCGTTAACCACGCCGTTTGTGAGCGACGGCTCGGTGTCGCTCGGCGATCTGAAGTACAACATCGAACGCTACAACGCGACGGGCCTTGTCGGCTACGTTGTGCTCGGCTCGACCGGCGAATCGGTACTGTTGTCGCGCGACGAAATGGACGGCATCCTCGCGACGGTGAAAGAGGCCGCCGGCCAGGGCAAGCGCCTGATCGCCGGAACGGGCGCAGAATCGACCGCGGAAACCATTGAGCGCACCAAACGTGCAGCCGAGTTTGGCTATCATTTCGCGCTGGTGAAGACGCCTCATTATTACAAGCCCGCGTACAAGCCGGAGGTCTTGATCGCGCATTACCGTCGCGTGGCGGATGCATCTCCG
>Ga0181522_10002096_pt1 | contig 11567 bp, 8 predicted proteins | sample PEATcosm2014_Bin_27_FD_121103 | JGI IMG/M metagenome (GOLD analysis project Ga0181522, IMG submission 121103) | Peatland microbial communities from MTU Mesocosm Facility, Houghton, MI, USA - PEATcosm2014_Bin05_10_metaG | ecosystem: Environmental > Terrestrial > Soil > Wetlands > Peat | place...
AGGTATCCCGGAGGGGCCACAAAGGCCGTGGTGTCGGCGTTGATCGAGCCCAGGTATCCGGCGATCGACTGCATGGAGGACAGCTCCACGTTGTCGGCTTCCGTCGGTACCGGCCAGAAATTAACCGTTCCCAGGGGATTGGTCGGGTTGTAAAAGCACTTCTGGGTGAGCGTCGACGCCGTGAGCTGCAGGTTGATCGATTCCCACTGCGAGGCGTTCAGGAGGCCGAGGTCCTGGCGCAAAGGCTGCACCGGATTGGTCATGATGACCAGCGTGGCCTTGATCAGGCGCGTGGGCCGGAAGCCGTTCCACACGCCGCCGCGCCCCACGGTGTATTGCGCTACCCCGGGAGTCAGCGGGAAGCACTGAATCAGCGTCCAGGGGGCATTGAGATCGTCGGCCGCCCAGGCGTCCAGCATGGCGTTGAGAATGAACAGCGCATCCGTCAGCTCATTGGGAGCGTAGCCGAATCCCGGAAGCAGCTGCCCGATGCAGCGGAAAGAGCTGCGCAGCAATTGCGCAAAGGTGATGACGGGAGGGCCGGCCGCCGCGCCGGGTACGCCGCCGAAGAGTTCGGTGTCGAACGGGTTGGTGTCGAAGCCCCCGCCCTGCCCGGTGGAGAGCCCCACGCTGCCCGGACCGCCGCCGCCCTGTCCCGCGCAGGCTGACGGCGCGGGCGGCGGGTTGGGCGAGATCCCGCCGCCCGGATAGCGGTAGGTAGCCAGCTGCGCGTCCGTCGCAATGGGGGTCTGCGTGATCCAGGTGATGGTTGCGCCATTGAGCGTATAGTCCACGCCCTGCTGGTACAGGACGCCCGCCAGCCACAATTCCAGGCTGGCCGGCGGGCTGGGCGCTTGCGGCAGAGTAAAGACCTGGTTGGCGCCGTTCTGCGTTCCGGCGGGCGTGATTTGGTCGACGAAGTTAACGAACATGGCTGAATTCCGCGCGCATCTTCCTGCTAGGGGCTGCTTACTTGAAGGCCACCTGTATTGCCGCTGCCAGCGCCGCACCGACGGATTGTGTCCACGTGGGATTGACGGCGCCCGCCGTGGCTTGGATCAAATACCCGATGCCTCCTCCTGTACCGACAGCCGGCGTGCTGCCCGTGTCCGTGGCGGTGAAGCTGGAGTTGACGGTGGCTGTCCAGGACGCACTGGTGTAGAACCCGGACGGCGACGAGATAATTAGCGAGCCGTTGGCCGCCGGGGTGATCGATCCGGGTTGAACGGTGGCGCCCGATGAACCTGCCGCATAGGAACTGATGGCGGCGGTACAAGGGGAGTTGGACAGGTTGCTGAACGCCGCCACGTACATGCTGCTGTAGCTGGTTCCGGCACTCAAGCCGAAAGAATGACTGGCGCCAACCGTTGCATTGGCGGCGTACCATATCCCGGTGTAAATCTGAGCGCCGGTGGTGGTCTCAATGTCGGTCCCGCACTGTGCCCAAGTGTTGGAGAAGGTGTCGGTGGGAGCCACCGTGGCATGCTGGTAGAGCGTCTCCACCACCACGATAAAGTTAGCGCCTGTGGTAGAGATGGGTGAGGGCCAGCTACTGGTAAGCATGGAGCCGGTGCTGCCATGCAATCCGTGAGAGACGAGCGCAATCGGGAAAGAGTAGGCCGCACTGCCTACGGAACTATTGCCGTAAAGCGTTTTGGTGGCGATGGCGTAGATCGTCTGCGAGGTGGAAATGCTGATCGCGGTCGTGTACTGCGTGGCTCCTGAACAGGCTGAAGGAGTGCAGCCCGTGAAGGTGCCGCTGTTGTTGTACCAGAGCGTGCTCCCCGCCGTGGAGCTGCTGATGGTCACGCTCTGCGTGGTGGAATAGCTGCCCGCCGCCGGCGAGAACGTGGGCGTAGCCGCGTTGCCGTTGATGACATAGGCGGCGCTTCCAACAGGGCTGTTGGTGTAAGGCGTCTCGGTCGCGATCGCGTAAACGGTTTGCGTCGTGGAAACCGATATCGGGCCGGCATACAGAGTGGCCCCGGAACAGGCTGAGGGAGTGCAGCCGGAGAAGGTCCCGCTGTTGTTCCACCAAATCGTAGTCCCTGGGGTGGCGCTGCTGATCGTCACCGTCTGCGCTGGGCCATAGGTTCCGGATCCCGGCGAAAAAGTGGGGGTGGCGGCGGTAGTCGAAATAGTATAGAGAGCGCTGCCTGCCGCACTTTGGCCGTATCCCGTCGCCGTGGCGATGGCATACACGGTTTGCGTGGAGGAGATGCTGAGTGCGCCGGTGTACTGGGTGGCGCCGGAACAGGCTGAAGGAGTGCAGCCGGAGAAGGTCCCGCTGTTGTTCCACCAGATGGTCGGACTGGCGGTCGTGCTGGCGAGAGTGACGGATTGCGTCCCGTAGTAACTGCCTGCCGCGGGCGCGAACGTCGGGGTGGCTGCCGGCAGCGGCGAGACCCCGAACGGAGAGGCGCCAATCGCCGCTATATTGATTCCCTGCGACGGATACTCGCGTACCACCGCGAAATCCTGCCCCAGAATGCAATGCGTCCAGGTCTCCAGAATCGGCTGGTCGGTGCCCCAGCCGGGGTCGTTGTCAAGGGTGATCTGGGTAGCTGTCCCCTGATCGGCGAACATGGCGCCGTAGTGTTCCAGGGTCCATTTCAGGCTTTCGACGGGAGGATAGCTGGCGAAGGTCTGGCCGATGTTGTCGAAATTATTACAGGTGTCGCTGTAACTCAGGGGAAGGATCAGCCTGATTCCCTCCGGCAGGGCCGTGCTGCTGCCGGAAATTCCTCCGTGCGTAGCCGGCCAGATGAAGCCGTTGGAGTGGGGAAACGTGATGCGCAGCGCATGCTTCACCGGGGTGCAGGTTCCCACGCCCCCGGGGCAGCCGGCGTATAGTTCGGCGTGCGTAAGGGTGAGCGGAGCGATTGGAAACCCGGCCTGGTCGACGCTCGTGATGCCGGTGTTGTCGGTGGTCGCTCCCGTGAAACTGGGGATCAGGTTGGTGCGCAGGTTGTTGGATTTCAGGTTCCATATGGCCACGTTGGCCATGACATAGGGAGGCGTAGTCGAGCTGATGCCGGACGCTTCGTAAAGAATTCCGGTGTCGGTATTCAGGACCAGCAGATGGCAGTCGCCGCAGCTGCCCGGGGATGCAACCGTGCCGCCGCCCTCCACATACATGGTGGGGGTGACCGGAAAAGCCCCGATATCGTTCACCCAGAATTCGGCGGTGATGTTCGCTCCCACGAGAGCGACCGGCGGAGTCGGGGTGGCATTGGTGGCCACGTTGATGGCCATCCCCTGGTCGACGCCCATGCGGCTGCCGCTGGTGGTCGCGACGGTGCCCCCGCTTACGTAAGATCCGGGGCAAGTGCCGCCCACCACGGGATAAGTGGCGTGAGTGCCGTCGACCACGGTGACGACCGGAAAGGGGGTGGAACTGGTGGCGTCGTATCCCGATGGGCTGATCCCTGAAATACTGTAGCCGGTTGCGCTCGTGATCGCGGCGGTGGAGGAAAGCGTGAGGGTGACCGTGCCGGCCGTGCAGGTGGCGTTAGACACGGTGGGCCAGCCGGTCGCCAGCGAAGCGATGTAATAGGGCGAGGAGTAATCGACCTGCAGCGTGCTCACGTCGACGTTGGAATAGTGTGTGTCGGGGAAAAACTGCCGGCCGCCGAGTGAATGCTCGCTGTTCGTGAATGTCGTTCCGAAAACCCAGAGCGCCCAGGTATTGGTTTGCGGGCAGCCCCACACGTTGTTGGTCGCCGAGTCGGTGTAAATATCGAGGAATGCGGTGCAGTTGGCGGTGGGCGCGCCGCTGCCCGAGGACATATTCGGCTTGCCGTTGATGGTCGTGGCCAGCGCCGGGTAATTGGTGGTGGCAGGGAGCGCCTGGTAGGGGGTTTGCGCCGCCCCGAGCGAGCAGAAAAGAGCGAAAAGGATTAAAACCTTCATTGCGTAATGGCGTCCCACTGCGTCTGGGTGATGCCGGCGAGTTGCGGCTGGGTGAGCAGGTGCCAGATCAGGCTGGCGGAGCCGCCCGCGAATCCGCTGTGCACCTGATAGGTCAGCTGCACGATGAGGGATCCTCCACCGGTGGTGATGGCGCCGCCGGCCGTCAATACCACGGCGGTATTGAGCGTCCCGAGCGAAGGCGCCAGGCTCAGGCCTCCTCCGGAAAGAATGACCATCTGATCGGCAGTCGAGCTGAATAGCAGGTCTTCCGGTTCGGCCTGCGTGGCGTTGGCCCCGCTGGTGCCGTACTGCGCCACGAGCGAATATCCGGATCCGCCGGAGAATGCCGGCGAGACGTAGACGTACTCCATCACCATGCTGATCACTTCGACCAGCGTGCCCGTTCCCTGCGCGGGGATGAGCGTCACCGGTGTGGCGGCCAGGTTGAGGAGCTGGGAATTGGAGACGGTGACCGTGGAGGCGACGATGCCGCCGCTGCCGCCGCCGCCGCTGCCGATCGCCAGCCAGGCGCTGCCGTTCCAGGCGCACAGCGCGTAGGACGAGCCGCCTCCGCTGCACACGCCCGCGGCGGAGGCGTCGGTGAACAGGTAAATGGCGTTCTCGGTGCGCTCCGCCCCGGTTGGCGGCGAGGCGAAGGTGGCCGTGAAATTCACCTGTGGCGGCCGGATGAGAGTGGCCGCGCACAGGAGGGCCGCGAGGATGAGGATGAGGAGTACCGCCTGTTTCCAGCGCATGGGGTTTACTGCCTTGCCGGCGGGGGCGCCTCTGTCCTGGGATCGAGGCGGGTCAATTCGCTGATGTTGGTGGCGGCCAGCGTGGCCTTGGTCTGGTCGGCGATCATCTTGACGCCGGGATCGATCTGCCGGCCGAAGAGCGGCGCCAGGTCGAGCGCCAGGTTATAAATGATGGCCTTCAGATATCCCGGAGGAAAATTGAGCTGCGTGGCCACGAAGTCGACGATGGACGTAAGCTGGTCCCAGATCCAGAGGTCGATGGTCAGGACCCCCGAGGGCACCGGGTAGAGGGTCAGCGTGCCGTAGGGGAAATCGGCGTCGTAGTTGAGGATCTTCACGCGGCCGCCGGTGAGGGCGCCGGCCGAGAGCAGCCCGAGCATGGCCGCGGCATTGTCCAGTTTCACGCGCTCGCGCTCGAAATCGGCGGCGTTCAGCGGTCTTCCGCCGTCCGAGCCGGCGGCCGATCCGCGCACTCCCCACGCCTCGATCTTTTCCGGCCTGGCGCCCGAGAGATTGGGAGCCGGTCCGCCGGGCCCCAGGGTGTAGGAGCCGTTGCCGCCGGTCAGCGCGTAAGAGTTCAGGATGACGCTGAACACGGCCACGCCCGCCGCGTTCCATTCCGCCAGCATGTTGTTGAACGCCGTCTGGCACATCGCGTAGGCGTCGCTGCCGGGAATCTGGCCGACGTACAAAATGCCGTGCAGGGTGAGGGCCTGTTTGATGACATCGTTGCCGAACATGGAGATCTCCTACTTGCTGCGGACGGCCTTGAATCTGGTGCGGGTGGCTTCCGCCTCCGGCTCGGCGTGGGCCGCTGCGTCGATCAAGGGCGTTCCCGCCGCCGCCAGATGGCGGAGCTCCTGCAGGTTCCGCTCGGCGTCCAGCCTGGCGGCGTCGTCGAGGGCCTGGTTGAGGCGCGCAATTTCGGCCAGCAGTCTTTCGCGGCTGGCGAGCAGGCCTTCGATGGTGGCTTTCAACTCCGCCGCGGTAGGTTCGGGAGGAGGCGCGATTACGGGGATGGGAGGATAGGGCTGCTTGCGCCAGGGCTCGGCGAGGGCGGCATCCTCTTCGGCGTTTTCCACTCTCTTGCTGCTGCCGTCGGGATGATGGCGCATGCTCGGGTAAGGCTGGAAGCTGTAGGGCCTGAAGCGGCCTTCGGCTTCGTCTCTGGAAACGCCTTTAGTGGCTCCGCGAGGAGCGGGGGAATCGGAAAACATTTAAGGGAAACCTTTCTGTGCTTCGCGCACACGCCGTTCGTGCGGCTTTCGCAGGCGCGCGTTGGGCCGGCAAACGGCCTAGAATTGGGGAATGATAAAAGTTGCGGCGCTTTTATTGGCGCTCTGCGGGATCGCCGCGGCGCCTTCGAACGAACCGATTCAGATACTGGTGGGCGCGCACCAAGCGGTGACGGTGACAATTCCGTACGTGGACAAGGCGAGCATCGTCACCATACTCTCGGAGTTCTTCGCCGGCAAAAACGACGAAAAGGCGCGGGCGAGATTCCACGAGGTCTGGAAGGACGCCGGGGATCTCACGCTGGTCATCACCAGCAAGAGATGAAGATATCTCTTTGCTGGCCCTAAAACAGCCGAACCGAAGCACGACTGAACTATTGCGCGAAAAAAAACAATTCCTTCTTCTTAAAAAGCGGGGCGGTCCACAAATGGCAACCGCCCCGTAAAGGAGAAACAGCGTTAGTACAGCAGCGGAGCGCGGTAGTGAACCAACAAACCAGGGGTGGACAGGTTGGTGACCGAAGCGGCCGACTGCAATACCGGGAAGGTGAACACGAGGAAACGCACGTCGGCCGAAAGATCGACGGCGGTCGAGAACGTGTTCTTGATGGTGTACCACGAGCCGTCGGTGGTTACCGCCGACAGGAACGCGGTGGAGGCCGCACCGAGCGTGGTCACCGTCCCGCCGATGGCCACCGGGGTAACGGTGGAGGCGGTCTCCGTGGTGGCCGCCGTGGGCAGCGTAATGGTCGACAGGGTGGCCGTACCCACCGAAGTGGGAACCACGCCCGAGCTGGTGGCCGAGGACCCCAGGAAGAGGGTAACGTCCTGCAGCAGCGCGCCGCGCAGGGCCGCCACGTTGGTCGGCACGAGGAAGGTGCAGGTAATCGTGTCGGTGCCGGCGGCGGCGTTGGAGATGGTTTTCATCACGGGGACGTTAGACGCGCCCAGGGTGGGGTACGTGGTGGTCTGCGTGAGGGTGGTGGGGACGCCGACGCAGGACGTGGCAGGCACGAAGAATGCCGACACGCCCAGGGGGCTGTATTTCGAGTTGGCGTCGCAGTTCATGAGCGTTCCCGAGCGAACTTCGATCAGGGGAAGCGACACGAAGCTGGCGTTGGCGCAGGAGCCGGTGCGGTCGTTCGGCCCGAGGTCGAAGATCGCCGGGGATCCCAGCCACACGGTGGCGCCGGAGAGATGCGGAGCCTGCAGAGTGCCCTGCGCGCCGGTGCCGCCGCCGCGCAGAACGTTCCATACGTTGCCGGTGCCGGCCGCGTTGGCGTTCGAGAGGATGATCTCGTACTCGCGGTCGACGTAGATGCCCGTCTGCACGACGTTGTCTACGCCGCGGGCGAGCACGTTGGTCGAGCTCGTGAGGGTGACGATGGTGTCGCGCGCGCCCTGGGCCTGCGCGAGGGTGGTGCTGGTGGTGACGGCCTGCGAAAAGGCGAGCGTGGCCACAGCGAACAAAGCAAGGGTGAGGTTGCGGATGGTTTTCATATGAGGTGATAGTCCTTTGAAGTGGATGGGAAAGGGTTCTGATTACGGTCTAATTACAGTCTAATCAGGCCGTAAAAATAACCCCGTACCCGTCTGACTTAGCTGGCGACCCTGCAGGCCCAGTCGCGGCGTGGCGCGACCCAGCCGTACATCACGTCGGCGCGGGTGAAGAAAATATCATTCACGCCGTCGTATTGGCTGACGGTCCGGATCGACATCCCGGTGTCGGGATCGGTGGCGCGCTTGGCCGTTTCGACGGCGCGGGGAAGAGTCAGGGGCACGCATGCCCAGGCATAGGCTTCCTTGTGGAAGGCCAGGGCCTGCGGGCTGTTGGTCGACACCAGGAGATTGGTGGCCGAGCCGTTGACCAGCACATATACGCCGTCGGCGGGGGTTCCCGAAGCGGTGGCGTAGGGGTTCGGCTTGGAAGGATCGCCGAACAGCGCGATGGGCGGATAGATGTTCAGCGAGCAGTAGCCGTTAGCGTCGCTCGCGGCATCGTTGAGCACCGTGAACTGCCGCAAATCGGAGAGCTGGTCTCCCGAAATGGGGTTCAGGGCGTAAACGTAGTCGGCGTTGGTGTGCCCCAGGGTGATGACATCGCCGGCCTTGAAGGCGGGCGAGTTGGCGGTCAGGCCGCGGACGCTCAGCGTGCTGCCGAGCTGGTTGGCGCCGTTGACAACCAGGTTGTTGTTGCCGGTGGCTCCCGTGAGCGCTCCCGTAATCAGGGTGCGGATGTTCTGCGCGATCATCCACGTGAAGCCCGCGCCTTCGCCCATGCGGCCTTTCAAATACTGCCGCTTGATCTGCTCCGAAGACTGGAACAAACCTTTCAAGGTGTCGATGATCTGCGTCTGGTATTTGGACGTGATCACGATATATCGCTCGCCGTCGAACGGGCAGGCGTTGCGGTCCAAGGCTTCGAAAGCCGACAGGTACGTCTGGAACGCGGTCGTTCCGGAAGGCACTCCGCCGCCCACCGTCCCCACTTCGTTGGGGGTGTTCTGGTAGGCCACGGTCAGGCCGTCGACCTCGCAGCGGTTGGCCAGGGCGATGGCCGTTCCTTCGATGTAACGCTCGCCGATGCGGTCGATCGACAAGGTGAGTTCCTGAGAGTCGAACTGGAAGGCGCTGTGATAGCGGGTGTTGATCACCAGCGGAATCTTGCGTTCCTCCACGTCCTGAACGATCAGGGTTGCGCCGGGGGTGGCGGCAAAGCGCACAGGATCGCGCAGCGAAAGCGTATCGCCGATCTTGGCGCCGGGTTTAGCGAAATGTTCGCTGTAATCTTCGTGATGAACCACCCGGGCGAAGCCCAGGTTGTTCTTGAACCGCCGCAGGAGCTCGTTGGTGATGACCTGCGGGGTCAGAATGGTGTTAGCCACGTCGTTTTACCTTCTGCCGTTTTGTTGGGCGGCAAGCTGCCTCTCGCGCTCCCTCATCCACTTGCCGACGTCTTTGGCGTCCTCGTCCGAGGTCAGGTCGAACTTGGGAGGGGCCGTGCCGCCGCGAATGATGGAGGGGGGCTTGGAAGCAGTAGTTACTTTCTTGGTTGTGATGGGTGTAGGAGCGGGGCCTTTGGGCGCGGGCGTTGGGGCGCCTTTGGCGGGCGGCCTGGAGGCGATTTTGGCGTGGATCTGGCCGAGCTTCATGCCGGCCTTGGCGAGGGCCGTGGGCCACTCTTTCTCGTTGGCCGCCAGGGTCTCGTAGGTGAGGGTCTTGGCTTCCTCCGGGTGCTCCCCGAAGTACATCACCAACTCGGTGCCCATGGTGGGGTCCATACGCATGACCGCCTGCATGGCGGCCGAGACCGGGACGTCCTCGCGCGCCATCTGGTCGTAGTTGGGAAAACGGGCGGCGGCTTTGTTCCAGTCGGCGTCGGCTGCCGCTTTGGCTGCCGCCGCTTCCTTGGCCGCGTGCTCCGTATTGAGGCGGTTTCTTTCCGCCGCCACGGCGCCGGCGATCGCTTTTTCGGTCTGCGCCCGGTTCCAGGCCCGGGTTGCCGCTTCGTAGAGGTCCCAGGCGGACTTGCCGGACTTTTCGTCGTCCTCGAAATCCTTGAGCATCGGCGCGGGCGTATCGTTGACGGCCGCCTCCACTTTCACCGGAGCGGACACGACTTCCGCCGGTACTTCCTCGTCAGACTCGGGCTGGGTAGCCTCGGCGAGCTGCGATTTGAGTCCCTTGATTTCGCCGGTAAGTTCCCGCATGCGCCGCGCCAGCCGGGTTTCCGGTTTACCGCGGACGGGGGGAGATGCTTCCAGTGCCTCTAACTCTTCACGCTCCTGTTGTTCTTCCTCGGTTTCCGATTCCGCGGCAGTTTGGCCAGCCTCTTCGGCCGACTCGGATGGCGGTGTCTCTTCTTCGCCCACCGCGGGCGCTTGCGCTTCTGCTGCTTCCGCTTCTATTGCCGGGGCATCCGGCGCGGCGGATTCCGCGTCGCGGGCTGCGTTGAAAGCAGCGAAATCTTCGGTGTCCAGGGCTGCGTCCGGCTGTAATTCTGCGATTTCTGGCATACGTTGAGTTGCTCCAATTTGGGGTTGGGAATAAGCGCGGCGTATTCTGCTGAGTGCATGGGCCACCGCTGGCCTAAATCTTGGGTAGTGCTTGGGCGCCGGGCCGGTGAAAACTCTCAGTAAATAGGGCGCGTGCTGGCCCAACGCCCGCCGATGCGAAGCCGGCCCTCATATGTGCGCGAAAAACAAATTGCTTTAATGGATGGCGCCGGCGACCTTACCATTCCACTGGGTGGGGACCGCACTCAAGGAAGAGAGCGCTACTGTCCCGGTGAGACTGGTGACGAATTCGATGGAATTGTCTCCCGCGGCTACCGCGAAAGGCGAACCGCTCACCGGCGAGCCGCCCACGGTGACGGCGTACGTGCCGGCCGTGAGGCTCTCGAAGGCATACTGCACATTGGCCGCGCAGACTCCCGTCGACGAAGCGGGAGTGAAAGACGTCATGGACGAATGGGTGATGCCGTTGCGCGACCAGAGAGCTACCGCGCAGGACAGCGCGCCGTTGGCCTGCGCTCCGGTCCAGCTGCTGTCGGGGTTGATGGCCGCGACGGTAAAGGTCGAGTCCGTGAGGCTCTGCATGATCTTGTGCACCACCACGGATACGAACGACGAAACGCTGGCGCCCACGGACGATCCGCCGGCGATGGTGAATCTGTGTGTATAGCCAAGTCCGCCGCTGTAGGTTGCGCTGGGGGAGCATTGGCCGCCGGCTAACCCCGCGCAGTCGTCGTTGACGGTTATCGTGGCGGGGGAAAGGACTGCTGTTTTCAGGCCGTATGGTCCACCGTCCTGCAAGCTGGTTATGACACCACCGGACAGCGTGGTGTTTCCAGTCGCGTAGGGGATAAAGGCATTTTGCGTCTGGCCGTTCTGCGGATACTGAAGATGCCACTCCATGGGGATCGTAGCCGTCGGAGAGCCGCCGGCCAGAGCCGCGTCGTCGAATTGAAAAAGGAACTCGTCGTACCCGCTTTTCTTGAGGTGCAGGAAACAGCGCTGCGCATGATCGATGGTAATATTCAGGCCGCTCGTGTTGTATCCGGGAGCCTCATTTCCACAGCCGGCGGCGTAGGTGGAGTTGCTGTCTCCGTACTGCACTCCCAGAGCGCCGGCGTACTGACTTGACCACTGCGTAATCGGGGTGATCCCGGTACTGCCCTGGAGGCCGTTCAGAAAGTTTCCCGCACTCATCGGATTGCCGAACCCGAAGGTGTCTCCCTGCACCGCGGGGTTGTTGGCCCACCAGGTGTTGGAGGGGTTTTGGTCGCCGCCCAGCAGCACGCCGCCGCCCTTTTCGAAAGTCAGGTTGCCGAGGCGTGGCGCGTCATAGGTGCCGCTGGCGCCCGAGAAGGTGGCATTGTCGAATACCAGCAGCGACCCGGAGGCGCACTGCCAGCAGGTGCGGCTGATGATGGCGTCATCGCTCCAGAGCCGTGGCCAACCGGTTAACCCCTGGACGTTGCTCGCCTCGTTAAACAGCCGCTGCAGGGGTTGATTGGTATAGGGAATATCGGGCACTCTGGGGTCATCGGCGAGAAACGCCATGGCTGTTCCGGTGCCCCACATGGACCCCGAGGAGGCGAAGCTGGTCGCAAAATCCCTGATCCAGCCGGCGCTGTTGCTGGCCGGGGCGGCGAATAAATTGG
>Ga0181522_10002098_pt1 | contig 11560 bp, 10 predicted proteins | sample PEATcosm2014_Bin_27_FD_121103 | JGI IMG/M metagenome (GOLD analysis project Ga0181522, IMG submission 121103) | Peatland microbial communities from MTU Mesocosm Facility, Houghton, MI, USA - PEATcosm2014_Bin05_10_metaG | ecosystem: Environmental > Terrestrial > Soil > Wetlands > Peat | place...
CTGCAGCGTCGGCTACTGCAACGGATCTTCGATCTATGGCAGCACCGACTTCGCCGGCAATCCGCGCATCAACGGCAGCGGCCAAATCAACATCGGAGCGTACGAACAGTAAAACCGCGAACGGAAGAATACTCACTGCGAGAAGAGCGTCAGCGGAACTGCTTCTCCCATCGCTCGATATCCTGCGGGCGATGGGTGCAGGTGGTCACCGCAATCATTGGCGGGAAGAAGATGGTCGGGATGCTGCGGATCGAGAACAACTTTGTCGAAATCGATGACGGAGTCAAAGTGGCCCGCGTCGCGGATCCACGCATTGACCGCTTGTCGATCCGCCTCGCTCACCGCACTGGGATGATAGTAATCTGACCCGACATATGGCGTGATGGTCGCGCCATAGACGCGCAACCCGTGCGCATGTGCTCGTACAACGATCTGCTCGTACGCAGAAATCACTTGCTTCACCCGCGCGTTGTGCTCTTCCGGCGATACCTCGGCAGTCCGCGCCAGACCTCCAAGATCGTTCACGCCTTCGAATACGATCAGCCAGCGCACGCCCGCTGGAGCCAGCACATCGCGATCGAAGCGTGCGAGTGCATTCGGACCAAGTCCATCCGTGAGCAGATGATTCCCGCCGATGCCCTGGTTTGATACTCCGATACTTCGTGTACCCGGCGAAGCTTGCAGCCGTTGGGCAAGAACATCAGTCCAACGGTCGTTCCCGTTCGTGGTCGCTCCGTGTCCGTCGGTGATGGAATCGCCCAGCACCACGACCGAAGCCGCTTCCGCAGGCGCAAGCACATCGATCTCCGAGACTTGATACCAGTGGTCGATGCGTTTTGCGTCCAGCAGATTGGCCGCAGCGGGGAAATCTCCATGGACGAAGTACGAAGTGGCGCGAGAACCCGGATGTCCCGTCTGTCCGTCGGGAGCGCCATCGAGATGAAATGTGACCGCGAGATCGGAGAGCGCACTGACCGGATAATCCAGCGGATCGGAAACAAGTTCTGCTCCCGGCGGAACGTTTGCGTCGCTGTTCCCTGAAAACGTCAGCGCACGATCGCTCGCTGCGTCGATGCTCGACGACACTGCCGACATGGGCCGCGCGATGTGCACCGAAGTAAAACGCAACGGGTCGGTTCCGAACGCGTTCGATAAATGAACGCGGAGCGCCGAACCGCCAACGGAGAGATGAAAGATCTGGCGCATCGTCGCATCCTGCAGGTCGTCGGGAGCCATCGCATTTTGCGGCTCTGGAATCTGTTGCGAGGCTCCCCAACTCGCGACCCATACCTGCGGCTTGGAGTGTGTCTTCGCAGTCGATCCGGCAAAAGCCAGACTGGCAAGGATCCTCAGACTTAGGATCGCCAGAATGAATTGGATTTTCAGTGCACGCTTCACGGCTGAGAATTTACCATGACCTCGCGACAGAGATTGCTTCTTATCAAGCCCGGCAATTTATTCCGCGGAGGACTATGCGTTCGCTCCTGAAATCTTCTTCCCTTCTGATCGCTTGTGTCTACGCTTTTCTGTTCGCAGCCCTTGCGACCGCGCAGAGCTCCGCGCCTGCTCCAGTTACATTCACCGCCGATCAGGATCATCAGAACATGATGGATCAGCTCGGCATCAAGGCTCTGCGTGCCGGGCCGAGCGGCAACGAGAAAGCACCCAACCACGCGAACTACGATGAGGCGAAGGCTAATCCCTATCCGAATCTGCCCGATCCCCTGACGCTCAACGATGGTCAGAAAGTCACGACCGCGCAGATGTGGTGGGACACGCGCCGTGCTGAGATCGTGGCGATGTTCGACAAATACATTTACGGACGAGTCCCGAAGGATGTGCCGAGGGTGACGTGGAGTGTTACAGCAGTCGATCGCGAGATGATCGGATTCAACCGCGTCGTCGCCAAGGATATCATCGGGGCAGTCGACAACTCGTCGTATCCCGCGATCAGCGTGAAGATTCACATGACGTTGGTCACTCCGGCAAACGCAACGGGACCGGTTCCCGTGCTGATCATGTTCGGCCACGCAGGATTTCCGGCTCCGAACGAACCTTCGGGCGAAGAAATGGACCGTGTCAACGCTGCATGGAAGGCTTTGCTCGAGCAGCAGGATCCATCGCTGAAAGAAGTGTTCGCAAATCATCCGGCATGGCAATTGGTTCGGCCAACGCCGTTCCAGCCGCCGCAGCTGAATGCTGACGGAGATCTACCCAACACCTGGCAGCTGATTGCCGCAGGATGGGGATTCGCGCTGCTCGATCCCGCGAGCATACAAGCCGACGATGGCGCGGGAATCACGCGCGGCATCATCGGCCTGGTCAACAAAGGCCAGCCGCGCAAACCGGAGGATTGGGGAGCGCTGCGTGCGTGGGCGTGGGGCGCTGGACGCGCGCTCGATTATCTCGCGACCGACTCGTCCTTAGATGCAAAACATGTCGGCATCGAAGGCGTGTCGCGCTTCGGGAAAGCGGCGTTGGTGACGATGGCTTTCGATCAGAGATTCGCGATGGTTTTCGTCGGTTCGTCGGGCAAAGGCGGCGCGACTCTTTTGCGCCGCAACTACGGAGAAGCGGTTGAAAGCCTCACCGGCGGCGAGTATTACTGGATGGCCGGAAACTTTATGAAATACGGCGCGTCTGAAGCGACATTTGGCAGCAAGGCGCCGGGAGACATCCCGGTCGATTCGAACGAACTCATCGCGCTGTGCGCGCCTCGGCTGACGTTCATCAGTTATGGAATTCCCGAGAAGGGCGATGCTCACTGGCTCGATCATCAAGGAAGTTTCATGGCGACGATCGACGCGAGCCGTGTCTTTACCTTGCTCGGAGCCAAAGGTCTCGACATTGAGGGGGACTATCGTACGGCGACGATGCCTCCTGTGAACGAGGGCCATCTGGCGGGAGATCTGGCCTGGCGTCAGCATGACGGCGGACACACCGACGCGCCGAATATGAAGTACTTCATCGAGTGGGCGGATAGGTTTATCGGCCATGTTCCGCCGCAATGAGGATTTCAAGAATCCGCTGCGCTCTGAACTTCACAGAAACATTTGGCGGAGTTCAACTATCGTTCCGCAGCCCAGCGCGAAAGTTCGTGCCCCCTCGAGTTGGTTTCTACGTCGGCCACTTGCGCTGCAGCCAGGATTCCACCATTCAGCGAAATGTAAAAAAAGGTAAAGCATTGGCAGGCTCGAGACTCCTCCGCATCTTTGGCGCGCGAAAACGCATCCAAACTTTAAAGACTTCTGAGGTTCGACAATGCGCGTAAGCAGCGAGGTTGAAAAGAGTTATTGGGTCCTTATTGTTGCGTTTCTTCTGATTGCTAGTTCGGTGGCGAGCTCCGCTCAAACGCAGGATCAATATAATCCTCCGCCACCACCGCCTCCCGCGACTCAAAACCCGGATAACAATGCACCGGCTCCGCCGCCACCGGCAGCGATGGAGAGCCCCCAGCAGTTGGACACTCTGGTTTCGCGCATCGCGCTGTACGCAGATCCGCTTCTCGCGCAGGTTCTCACAGCATCGACATACCCAGACCAAATTCCGGATGCGGCCACGTGGGCGAATGAGCACAGCAGTTTGCGAGGAGATGCGCTCGCCAATGCCATTAAGGAAGACAATCTGCAGTTCGATCCGAGCGTAATGGCGTTGCTGCCATTTCCTTCCGTGTTGAGCATGATGGCACAGGACATATCATGGACTCGCCAGCTTGGAGATGCTGTTTTGGCACAGCGTCCAGACGTAATGGATGCGGTGCAAAGGATGCGCCGGCAGGCCTACCAATACGGATATCTGCGTCCGTCGCCGTACGACAACGTGGTCGACTCAGGCGGGGACCTCGAGATTCTGCCGGCGAATCCGGCATACATTTACGTGCCAACGTACGATCCGTATGTCGTATTTGGGCCGCCGCGGCCGGGATTTTTCGTCGGCGGCGCGATTCGCTTCGGGCCGGCGGTCGTGATTGGAGCGCCTTTCTTTGCCTGGGGCTGGGCGCATCCATACTTCTCGTGGCGAACACACGGAATCTTCTTTGATGCGACGCCCTGGAGTCGAGGGTGGGCGAATCGGGGATACTATGTTCATCCCTATGCGCATCCGTACGTGCGCCGGGCGGGACCAAGAGTGGAGCGGCACGATTTCCATCGGCGCTGAGCGGCGATTGGGAATCCCACGCTTAAGGCCGAGTAAGGCGCGGGGTTGGAAAATGGGTAACCTTGCGTGCACACGTGCTTCGTTTTCCGACACGATTCTTTGAGCTAACCGTGTTCGACGCGCGCTTTTATATCCGAATAGGCCGCATCGATGAGCATGCTCAATGCCGCTGCGTTTGTGGCCATTCCCGGTTTCAGCTTCACGTGCCGCATGAATTTGCCAGTGCCTTGCAACAGGTGCGCCGGATCCCGCAGCACTACCCCCTGAAAGAATCCTACGTTCACGTGCGAAGTGAATACATTGACGTAGGCGAAGGGCGCATCTCCCAAACATGCAACCGGACAGCCGTCATGCAAAAGCTCTCGGACTTCGTCGCCGCACTTTCGCATCACCTCAAACCAGTGTTGCGCGATGGCTCCCAATTCGCCAGCATTCGCTTTCATCCATGCGTCGATCGCAGGATCGCGCTCGACAGCGCCATTGAATCGCAGCAATTCCGTTCTCATCGTCATGGCGTTTTAACAGCTACCCGCTGATTCCAGGGCGCCACACTTTCCTCATATTCCATGGGATCGCCGAAACCCTCGGTTTGGACGCCGAGATTGCGCAGAGCATCCAAGGCCATCAACCGGCGATGCGCGTTGAACGTCATGATATGGGCGAAGACGCCGCCGAAGGTAAAGGTCTCAGCCGGCTCACACAGCGCGTCGACGAAAGTATCATCCCATGCGGAGCGGTTTCGGATGCCACTGAAAATGCGTTGCAGTTCAGCGTCGGCCTTGTCGAGCCTGTGCAGCATCGCCTTAGGGGAGCGCTGCGATTCGGGAGGGCCGTTCATATCCATCTCGCCTCCAGACAACGCGGCAGTCCACACTTCTTTCGTGAAGATAATGTTCTCCAGGAGCTGCCGGAGAGTTTTATTCGACTCCCTCCAAGGCAGCATCTCGATGACCGAGGGCAGCGGCCGATCCAATTGTTCCTCGGTCAAAGTGCCCGCGTATTCCAGCAAACGCCGCGTATGCCAAGAGTCGTTGCCTGCAAAACGATCGAATAAATCCATGTCCATTTCTCCTTTTGTGGATGAACCAGGCGCGAAAAAGTGTATTTTGTTTAACGCCGGCAGGTGAAAGTGCGGATCACGCATGCGGCGGTACAGGCTTGGAGAAATCCGAAAAGCTTTCCGGAAAGCGCGCGTGAACGCCTCGAGCGAACTATAGTTGGCGTCCAGCGCGACATCCGTAACCGACGTCACGGTATGTACTAGTTGATAGGCTGCCCTCTCCAACAAGAGCCTCCGCCGCATCGCTGCCGGAGTTTCTTCCACAACGGTTCGGAACAGCCGGTGGAACTGCGTACGGCTTTGATACGCCTGGCGCGCCAGATCTTGCGTTTTCGCCGGCGTGTCCAAAGAGTTCGCGACAATCGCAGAGAGCCGGTTCGCCGTGTCCTGACCATCCGCTTTACTCATGCTTCCGGTTCCTCATTTCGAATGAATCATAGACAGAAATGACGGCTGCCGCCTGATCGCGCGTACTAATCTTCTATTCGCGAAAGCCCGGCCCAAGCGAGCGAACACTTGGATGACTCAATGCCATGGGAAAGGCGTTGCCCCAATTGACAAGTCCTGACATCGTCGCAGATACTGCGTTCTGCGCATGTAGGATGCAACGGCGTGCCGCCGAAGGGCAATGCCCACCTACGATCTCATCGTGGAGGCCTGCATGCCCAATCTAGAGAACCTCAAAAAACAAGCCAAACTCATTTTGCGCTGGCATCGCGAACGCTACTATCCCGTCGCCGCGCAAATCCGCGCGCATTTGTCTCGGTTCAAGGATATGCCCGACTCGGAGATTCTCGCGTCCAGCTTTAAGCTCAGTGATGCGCAAGAATTGGTCGCACGACTGCAAGGCTTCGAGAGTTGGCAGTCCCTGAAGACCGGGCTGTCGATCAGTCAGGTCGAGATGAAGTCACTGCCAGCCAGAGCGAAGATTGTCGCAGCCGAGCCGCAACTGTTCGTCACCAATATCAAGAGATCATGCGAATTTTTCCGTGAGCGGTTAGGCTTTTCGATCGTATTTGGTTACGGCAAACCTCCCTACTATGCGCAGGTGAGTCGCGACGCGGCGCATCTCAATCTGAGGTGTGTCGAGCAAGGGGTGATTGTGTCGACGGTCCGCGATCGAGAGGAACTGCTGTCGGCATCGATGACCGTCGCGACAGCAGAAGAGATCAAGCTGCTTTTTCTTGAGTTTCAGTCCGCCGGTGTCGCATTTCACCAGACGCTGAAGAAACAGCCTTGGGGAGCAAAGACTTTCGTAGTCAGAGACCCGGATGGAAACCTCCTGCTCTTTGCTGGACCGGGCGGCTAAACCGGGTCTTCTTAATGCTCTTAACCGCGGGGCTGAATCCGTCCTCTACTCAGCAACAGATGCGGACTCTCGGCGAGGCCAGTTGTCACATCCCGTCTGGGTATCGGTTGGATGAATTCAGGCTCGAGCGTTAATGCTCGACCGTCAGAACCCGTACCGCGCTCGGATCGCTCACTCGACTCACGTACCCAATCGCTCCTGGAGTCGCCACAACATATTCAAATAGTGCCGACTCCGAAGTGAATTCCTTCAGCATCGTGCCTTGCCCGGTGAATACAACCTTGCGCCAGCGGACGCGAAACTCGTCTGGATTGTCCTGGACGTGATTGCGCAGAAACACTTCATGCACGGGGCCGCCTTTCAGGACAGTCGGAATCGCACGCGTGCCGTCGGCAAACTGCGATCGCGCTCCGATGAAAATATCCCGCAACTGGGCTGAGGTGATCTGGGAGAAAGACAGGCTCTTATTCGCAATAATCACGACGTCTTGTGCCTGGACCAGTGCGCAAGCGCAAGCAAGGCTCAAGCTCAGAACACAAACGCGAAGCTTATTTCTGCTTTTCATCTTGCTCGCCCTAAAAACTGAACCCCATGCGCATGGCCAGCATGTCAGAATTGGCCTGCAAACCATTGGGATTGACGCTTGGGTAGTAGCCCAGAGCCGTGCCGTGCAAGAAATGGCCCTCTACCTTTCCGTACATATAGGAGTTGAAGTCGTAGCGGCTGGAGACGACCCAATCCTTGGAATAGTTTTCGGGCTGCGACCTGTCTCCGGCCTTGTTGATGTAGTGACTGTAGTAGTTCCCGATCTGCAGCTTTTTCGTCACGTCGTAACTCACCATCGGATACCAGGCGCGCTGATCCACCGTGTTTGGAATGCTCAGAGGTCCCATGGTGAGTGTCAGGTCAATCGGAGTTTTCCACACTTCAGTAGCCAGGTGTAGGCGATTCCATCGCCACTGCGCGTAATACGCGAAGGTCAAGCTGGCGGGTAGATGCACACTCCCTTGAGGTCCGATTCCGTCCAGGCTGTCGGACAACGCACTCACTCCCACTGTCACCTCTTTCCAGGGAGTGACCCAGCGCAGGTCCCCACCATAAGTCTTACCTCCGGGCGGCGTCGGGAATGTCAATCCTGCCTCGGCAAGCTGCTGCACATATCCCCCGTTCGCGTCGAGCTGGCTTGCGCCAACATGCCCGCGACACTGGACACGGCCGCCGCGCTCACCGAGATTGATGCCGCCGTATACTTCACCGCCCATCTCCGACAGGTCGTAGTCGCGATTATCGTTCGGGTACATCGCCTGCGGGAGAAGGACCCAGAGAAAAAGAGCGTCGACATCCTGCGAATCGTTGTACAGCCCAAGGGGCGTCTTGATCTTGCCCACTCGAAATCCCAGGTAGTCGTTAACCTTGTAGTCTCCGGAAGCCCAGTCCACTCTGACATCAGGCCCGCCAAATTGTCCCATGTGGTACATGTGCAGCTGGATGCCGATACGCAGCTTGTTGGTCACGTCGCTCACACTAATGGCGCCTTCGGTCCATTGCAGGCTGACGGCACTCGACTTCATCGTCAGGTAATTGTTATGAGAGCTGTAGAGAAATCCCTGAGTGGCAAAGCCGTGTATCTGCAGATTCTCGAGATCTTGCGCCGCCCCCATCACGGCGCACAAGCAAAACAGAAAAAGCACAAGCCCGCGTCGCAGCATAAAATCTCCCCTGACGCGTTCTATCGGCAGGGTTCAGGCAAGCTTAATTCGGTGGTAGGAGCACTCCCAATGCGGGAAGAAGTTCGTTTCGGTCCGACCCGCTAAACGATGCCCTGCTACGAATCCAGAGTTTCCAGCATTCTGTGGACCGAGGTCCTTCTGGCTTGTTTAGTGGCGTGGATCAATCCGTGCCCTGATACGAAGCGTTGTTCTCGTAGGTCGTCTCCGCCGAAAAGTCCGTCGAGCCACAAAAGCAGGAGTGCCCCCTATGCGCGATTCGTCTTCCTTCTTTTGCGGCATATTCATATCGGTTTTGGAATTTCGGGGAAACGGTGCGAGGATATGGACCGCGGGGGGGGACGTTCTCGAATGAATTCGCCCGGACGGGCATTTGAGAGTCGCAGAACGCGGTCGGGCAGAACTTATCGCTGGGTCATCGCATGGCTGTCCATCAGCGCGGTGATTGCGCTGTTACTGCTGGCAAACTCCATACGAGATTATCGATTCGTCGCGCGAATCATCGCGACCGATCAGATTCGTCATCGGATGAGCCAAGACGCCACGACGCTCGAACGCGAGTTGCGGCAAGATCCTCTGACCCGGAAAGCAGATGTGGACTCTTTGATGGGTGCCGGTGGCCATCCAGTCTGGATCGAATTGCGAGGACCCGATGGAAAACTGCTGGAGCATACTGGCGGGACGGCAGAGCGATTATTTTCCGATGACGATGAACGCAATCATCTCCGCAATCATGAACCCCTTTATAAGATTGAGATGACAACGGCGGGAGAAACCGTAGTCGAAGCCTTCGCCATCCATGCACCCGCCACGCCTATTCCGCCGAATCCTCCGGCACAATCAGGTCCGCCGGGCATCTTGATGCTGGAAGTCGCGATGCCCCTCAGCGACGTAGATCCATCTGTCTTTTGGCCAATCCGACGGAACCTCTTTATCAATTGCTCGGGCGCACTGGCTCTGCTGGTGACGGTCGCAATCGCCGGCTTCGGATTCCGCTCGTATGCACACGGAAAGCGTCTCGAAGAACAACTCGAAATTGCTCGACAGGTGCAGTCGGAGCTGTTGCCGACGCTGACGGAGAAATATGTCGGAGTCCACTTGGCCACCGAATACACACCCGCCGAACAGGTGGGAGGAGATTTCTATGATGTTTTTCGGCTGAAGGATGACGGAATCACGCTGGTCATCGGGGACGTGTCGGGCAAAGGCGTGCCTGCGGCGCTGCTCATGGGAGTGATCCACGGAGCGGTACGTTCGAGCGTGTGGGCGGAATCGCCTTCCCGGCACGAGTCCGAGGCTCAGCAGTTGAACCAGTTGCTGTGCGAGCGCTCGTCCGGAGAAAGGTATGCAAGCATGTTCTGGTGCTACCACGATCCGGCGACGCATTCGCTCAGCTACGTGAATGCCGGGCATTGTCCGCCGCTGCTCACGCGTAAGACTGGAAACGCAGTAGGTATTTCGCGGCTGACCGTTGGCGGCCCCGTCCTCGGAGTCTTGCCAGACGCGCGCTACGAACAGGCGACGATCCAGTTGTCACGCGGTGACCTCCTTGTCATGTATTCCGACGGGTTGGTCGAAGCTACGAATCCAGCGGGCGAAGAGTACGGAGATGCGCGTCTAGGCGAGCTGCTTGCTACCGTCACAGAGAAAAGTGCGGATGAAATTCGCCGCGCCATTCTGGCATCGTTGGCGGCCTTCGCCGGCACCGAGGGCTTGCGGGATGATCTGACAATCGTGGTGGCGCAGTTTGAGTCGGAATAATGGAGCCGGACGAAACGGAAGCGAAAGGATTGAAGGCGACGGGGCACGTCAAACTGCCGTCTCATCCGATGGCATCGGCTAATCTTCATTGCGCCGATCCCTCAATCTGCGCTAGGCTGGTTCTGCTCTCGCGGTAATCCCACCTCTTTCCTTCTCCGCCCTAAGAATGACTGGTTGCTGCAATGTCTGTGCAATACAGCGGGGTCGCTCGTAAGGCCACACCATATATGGTGTTATATTGCTTGACCCCGCCCCAATTTCACCGTTACAGTAGCTTAACTTTGTGCCCGCCCTGTCCAGCCTGGGGTGAGAACAGCGATGGATCGAACGACAAAAGCATCGTATTTCGTAGCGGGGGAATCTGTGTGGTCAACAGACGAAGTCTTCGTTTCTCGGGCCTAGGATGCCCGAAAAATGGGGCGCCCGGCACCACTCATGGCTGGCCACTAGTTCGAAGGAGTTCACGTTGCTCAAACTGAAGCGGCTTCAGATTCTCGGGTTCAAGTCGTTCTGCGACCGCACCGAGCTCAAGTTCCACGGAGACGGTGTGGCGGCCATCATTGGCCCGAACGGATGCGGCAAGTCGAACATCTCGGACGCCATCTCGTGGGTGCTCGGCGAGCAGTCGGCGAAGACGTTGCGCGGAGCGCGCATGGAAGACGTCATCTTCGCGGGCACGCGCGACCGCAAGGCCACTGGTATGGCCGAGGTTTCGCTGACTTTGGTCGATCCGGAAGCCTACGATGGGCCGGACGTCAATGATCCCACTGAGATCGAGGTGCAAGACGACATGCCCACGACGACGCAGGCCCTGGCCGACGATTGGGATGAAGCTTCTATTCGAGCGCGAGCCGCTGCCGATACGGAGCGTGCGGTCGAGGATGCGCAGCCGGGCAAGACGGAAGAGATCGAGGTTCCTCGCTCCAAGGTCAACACCAATGCGGTTGCCTTCCCGGACGATGAACCGATTTTTGCCCTTCCGGCGCACAACGTGGTCGCCCCCGCTGTAGCAGCCTCGGTTGGCACTGCTGCGCCGCATGTAGTTCTCAAGATTCGCCGCCGCAAGTTCAACCAGCAGTCGTTCCGTGCCGGAGAGATTGTCGTCACCCGCCGTTTGTTCCGTTCCGGAGACAGCGAGTATCTGCTGAACGGAAAGCTCTGCCGCCTGCGCGACATTCAAGAGCTGTTCATGGGCACCGGGCTTGGGCCGGAATCGTACGCCCTGATCGAACAAGGACGCATTGGGCAGATCTTGAGCAGCCGTCCGACAGATCGCCGCGCAATTTTGGAAGAGGCCGCCGGGATTACGAAATTCAAGACGAAGAAGCGGCTGGCGGAAGCCCGTCTTGAAGATGCGAAGCTGAACCTGGCGCGCGTCAATGACATTTTCGAAGAAGTTACGCGCCAGATGAATTCGCTGAAGCGGCAGGCGTCGAAGGCGGAGCGGTATGCCCGCCTGCGCGACGAAATGCGCGCCAAGTTGCGGCTGGTGCTGGCCAGCAAGTTTGCCACGATCGAACACGAGAGCGCCGAGCTGGATTCGCA